>Ga0065708_1006528_pt1 | contig 39157 bp, 27 predicted proteins | sample Hoacrofraction12_2_FD_59095 | JGI IMG/M metagenome (GOLD analysis project Ga0065708, IMG submission 59095) | Hoatzin crop microbial communities from Cojedes, Venezuela, sample from fiber fraction 12 v1 | ecosystem: Host-associated > Birds > Digestive system > Esophagus > Crop | place: Venezuela... | reverse complement strand
ATGGCAAAATTCAGCAACAAGAAGAAGACGGAATGGACGTGGCCATTTCCTGTTGAGGAGGCATGGAATGTAGATTATTACATCGCCAAGTATGCTTTGCCGCGTATCCAGGCACTGATTGAGATAGAAGAAACAAACTCACCTGGTACCGTACCCGGTGATTTAAGTGACAAATATGGTATCGAGAAGGGTCATAAGTGTTGGTTGAAGTATCTGCGGGAAATGGAATACGCCTTTCATCTATTCTCCACGGATACGTTCACGTATGAAACGAAAGAGAATAAAGAAAGGGCGAAACGGGGTTTGCATCTTTTTGCCGAGTATTATGAGTGTCTATGGAATTAACGTAAAAGGAATATTATGAATTGGAATATATTAGAAAGTAATGAGGTCAAGAAGTTAGAAAGACTGATAGTAAGCCGATACCGCGCAGAATGCAGAGAACGCAAGCGTAAGAAGTTTGACACGAGGGATTATCATGAGATTGCTTACGAGCGTAAAAAGATTATCGACACGGAACTGAAAAAGCAACTGGAAGAGCTCCTGCCATACATCGTGGCCTATGACAATGAGGCTAAAAAGGCAATGAACCTGATGTTTGAACAGGGATAGACGATGTTCCGTGCTCTAAACAAGAACTATCCTGATAAACGCATCTCGGTGGAGGGTTGCTGCTTCATGGATGGTAATTATCCGAAGGAACATCCGATGCAAGGGAGAGACCGTCAGTACCTTTTTGAGGCACTGACAGATGATATGCGCTCGAATATGTATCCCCTTTTCGGTATCAACATTGCAGATATTAACTGGGACAATGACAACGGCATATATTTCCGTGATTATGATTCACTCTTCGAATATAAACCAAATCTTTATGATTTTGATGGCGACAACTGGAACGACGGACTTGATGGAGAGATTACGAAAGACGTGCATCTTTCGGTGATGTTTCATAACCTTTATGACCATACAAACCTTGCCATCAGCGATTACATCTTCGTTAGACGTTTCTATTCTCGTTTTGAGACAGAGATTCTTCCCGATAAGGATTGAATGTAGTGTAAATTATTGGTACTTCACACTCTTCCTGTTTTCGTTTATAGGTTACAGCCCGACGCATCAAACCGTATGGTTTGTTCGTCGGGCTGTTGGCGTTTTAGGAACATGGTCATGTAGATGGGGAGATATACAATCTTACCTTTGGTACGAATGTTGTCTTGACACAGCACGATGGCACGCGGAATGTCGTAATCGGCATTTAGATAAAGGAGCATCCCCACCCACTTTATGGGGAACAATCTTCCTTCGTAAAGATTCTTTGGGGCTTTAAAAACGGAACAAATCCGTTCATTTTGCCACGAAATAGACATTTTGTTTTTTCTTTGCAGTTATTACGAAAGAGGCCTCCCTTCGTGTTTGCGAAGAGTACAATGCGTTTCTTTTTCATAATTCCTTGTTTTATGGGTTGTACCTTTGTGTTTTATAAATCAGTGATGAAACCTCCGCAAATCAATTTGATTTACTCGGTAATTCAGATTAAATTGGTCTGTGATTTAAGTTAAATTGTTGAGAGTCTCGGTTAGCCGATGTTCACGGTATCATCCACCTTACCGCTTGCGCCGCCCATCTGCTGGGTGGAGATGAGGTCGAACAGCAAGTCGGTGGCTCCATTTCAACACTTAAGCCAAACTTTCATAGGCATGAAAAAGTTCCATCGGCATCGAAATCATGTTCCGAGCCGATGGAACTTTCTTTTGGAGGTATAAGTTTCTGAGCCGTCATCGGTCTTTTTCGATGTAAGTGAATGTTGTCCGCCCTATTTTGAATGAGCGTCCGTGGAAGAGCCTTATTGTGTCGTCGGCGTCTATGGGATTTCCGTCGGCGGTTACTCCGTCTTCGATTGCGAGCAGGTGGGGCACGCCGTCGTCGAGGTAGATCTCGGCCTGTATTGGTGCCACTATGCCTTCGGTGTCCCACGAGGTTTGCAGGTTGCAGTCCACAGACTTTCCGATGGTTACGTGCCCGCGTGGGTCGGTCTTGAACCATTTGTAGAGTGCCACGTAAATCTCCTTGATGGGGCCTTCCACGCGGAGGAAGAATCGCTCTGAGCGTGGCGACTTGACGGCGATGCAGTAGGCCACGGCTGCGCAATAGAGCATATAGACTATGAGATTGAAGATGCGCAGGTCGGTGGTGGGCTGTGCGAAGACGAGATATCGCAGGAAGATGATGCCGACGGGCAGCAGTGCAGCAAGCAGTAGCCATTGTGGTTTGACGCTGACGCGCGTCTTATAGGTGGCGCAGAAGGTGATGCCCATGGTGAGCAGTTCCCAGGCGAGCAGGTTGATGAGCAGGTCGTTGTGCTCAAGACGGAGGCCTATCGACACGAGACAGGCGAAGAAGAATGAGAGCAGTCCCATGATGGCTGCGAGGACCGAGCGTACGGCTATTTCGAGGGCCTTTTGCTTGCGTGAGTATTTCAGGGTAACTGTGTAGCAGCATAGCGCGGCGGTGAGAAAGAGGGCGATGAATGTTCCTATTTCGGGCATCATGCGCAGTCGGTCGATATAGGCCATGGTGAATCCTCGGTATTCTGGGGAATTGACCTCGAAGTTGGCGTTGTGCATGCAGATGCGCTCGAAGATTTGCGTTGTTACGGGATAGACGCAATAGCTGATTAGCCATGCGAGGAGGGCGGCAAAGAGGGCGGTTATCACCCATTTCATATAGAAAGGTGCGTTGTGTGGGTCGCTGAGCCGCTGTTCGTTGTAGTAGTGTGAACCGTTCTTGCAGTGTCTTCCGTATTCGGGACAGTGGTATTCGTTTTCGTCCCAGCATTGTTTGTGCATGGTGTGGCTGCACTTTGTTACAATCTGGTCTCCCTCTTCGAATGGTGCCTTGCAGAGATAGCACGATTCGGCCACGGCGATGTCGTCGTTGCTCATAAGCCGCCCTGTGTAGGTGAGCACGTATTTTTTCGTGAAATTCCTGTATAGTTGTTTTGGCAGTACGTATTGCAGTATGCAATAGGTGAGGAAGCAGATGAGAATGGCGACAAGTGAGCCGAGTGCGGCGTTTTGTAGGAACGAACTTTTCGAGATGATGACGGGGTGGTAGAGTCCTCCGAGCGAATAGTTGATAGTTCCGGAGAGCAGTGAGTCGCCCGATGCGTTGTCGATGCAGTCTATTTGCAGTTGTCTGTTTGCTCCGACGAACACTTTGTTGTCTGGTTGTTCGAAGAGGAATCTGTAGTCGGAGAATTCGATGCCTCTGTTTTGCTTGATTGTTTTCTTGAGGTCATACCAGTTTGGCTCGGCGTAGTATTTCCCCTTATATTGCTTGCAGATGAGGCGCAAGATGTTTTCCGAGTCGTCGTCTCCCTGCCCGTATTCGTAGTCGAGGTCGTCGGTGGTTTCGTCTTCGATGTCGGTGAGAGCGTAGTCGTCGGGGTTGAGGTCGTCGATGTCGCTTTCTGCCTTCCGTGGGGTAATGTTGACGTAGTATAGGTTGATGTCTTCTCGTTTTTTTGCCTCTTGTTTGAGCAGTTCAATGAGTTGGAAGTGGTTTGGATCGATGGGGCTGTCTCCGTTATATACTTTCCCATCGGAGAGTATGACCATCGACTTGTGGTCGTCTTTGCCAAATATGTCGCTGCCGTTATTGGCTTCTCGTAGTTTTTCGAGAATGCATCGGTAGAGCAGCGTGTGGTTGTCTTCTTTGGGCTTGAAATAGTTGTTGATGATGTAGGCCGATGCTCTCATTGTCTCGGTGAGGTGGTCGCCATACATGAATGCGATGTAGAGGTTGACGTTGTACATTGCCCACAGGTTTTGCACCATCTCTTTCTCCTGTTCGAGCAGTTCGTCTGGCAGGCAGAGGTCCACGAGCACAAGCATTTTCATCTTGAGCCTTATTACTTGTTGTGCTCCGATGTAGTCGGTGCGCACGAGGTCGGGCACTTTCGATGTTTTTGTGCTGGTGAGAAGCGTCTTCCGGCTTTCAGTTGCCTTGAGCGTATAATAGATATTGTTGTTGATGGGCTTTACTCCGACGTATTTCTTGAGCACGGCATCGGCACTCATATTCTTGTAGTTGTCGGACAGTTGTATGCTTGCAACTTCGATGTCGTTGTGTGATACTGCAGTGTCTTTCTTCAGGCTGACAGTGATAAGACTGTCAACGGCATTTGTCTGTGTCTTGATGTCGTTTGTTGAGCATGCTGTGAGCGTTACGAGCATGGCTACGAGCGTATATATTATTTTTGGCATAGGGCGCATATTGTGGGTTTATATGGTGGGATATTGCTCCTCTTGCTTCTTCACGATGTCTTTCAGTTTCTTCGCGTTGTTGTATTCCTGCTTGGCCGCTTTTATTTTTGCTATTATCATATTGAAGAGCATTAGTATCATAGCGATGCAGCCGAGGCCGATGAGTTCGTCTTGGAATCGTTTGAGCCAGGGTTTGTATTCCGCCTCTTGTATTTTCTTCGACATGGTTGTGATTTCCACGAATTGTTGTTCGAGTAGTTGTGCTCGTTTTTTTAGCATTGGCAGGGCGTCTTCTGCCGCTTTCATTTTGTCGTAGGCTTGTTGCAGCGAGGTGAAGGTGAGTTGCTCCTTTGCCTTGAGTTGTTCGAGCTTGTCGGCGGTCTTTGGTGTGAGCGAGAGCATGTTGGCCTTGCTTTCCATATCCTTGTAAGCGGAGTATTTTCCTTGCATTATTCGCTCCATATCGCTGAGAGCCTTGAGTTGGTCGAGGCGTTGCTGGTGGGCAGAGATCGTCTCGTCGAGAGATTCCCTGAGCACTTGCATCTTAGTGGTCATGGCGAGTAGGGCGGTGTCTTCGGCGATGACTACTTGCTGCGACTGGTAATAGGTGTCCCAACTGGAGTCGTAGTATGAGAGTTCCTTTTGAAAGTTTTTCACCTTCTTTGCGTAGAGATAGACTGTTTTGGCAAGCGTGATGTTGCTTCCGACGGTGAGTTTCATATCCTGCGAGGCGAGGCTCTCGAGTTGCTCCATATAAAGCATTACGTGGAGTTTGACGTCGACCATCTGCATTTTCAGTTCGTCCATGTCTTCCTCGATACTTTCGATGCTATAGTCTTCGGTGGTTGTTGTGGGGGTGTCGTTTATGGTTGTGGTAGGTGTTGTTGTGTTTGTGGTGTCGTTTTGTGCGTATAGTGGTGTGACGTGAGCGTTGAGCACCCACGCTATGATGGTTATTATGATTGTGAATAGTTGTTTGTTCATTCCACGCAGTTTATGTTGAAGTGGTTTTCAGCCTCCCTGTAGATTCTGAGAGCCTCTTTTTGTGCGGGTGTCACTATTGAGCGTTCCCTGAGAGTGCGGTTTGTTCGCAATATGATGTTTCGGCAGTCGTTGGCGATGTCTTTTTTCTCATATTTGTCGTTTGTGAGCAGCCATCTGGAGACGAGTCGGTCTATCTGGTGTGCGGCGGCGAGCAGTCGTGGCACTTCGGTGTCGCTGAGTTGCTTCTTTTCAGAAGCGGGTTTCGCTTTCCCTCCAGATGACGGCATTGGTGCAGCGGCGACGGTGCATTTGAGCGCGGCGATTGAATCCACGTAGGCGTTGTGTTCCTTCCACATCTGCCGCAGTGTCGGGCAGGTGCTACTGGTGTCTTGTTTTGTGTATTGCTTTGTGAGCAGTTCCTTTAGTTTATTGAATATGTCGAGATACTCTTTCGAGGGTGCTATGCCGTTGCCGTATTTCTTTTTGAGTGTCTCGTATCCCTCGGCCACGCCGTCCCTTATTTTCTCCGTCGCCGCTATTTCTTCTGCGAGGTTGAAGCAGGGGTCGCGGTCGATGGTGATATAGTAAGTTCGGTTGAGGTCTTTCCCAAAGAAGATTTCGTATTGACCCTTTTTCTTGGGGTTTGAACTGGCGTGTCGCATCATCATTACGTCGCCGAGGGTTATCTTTACTTGTTGATTTGCCTCAGGCACGTTGAATGTCTGCTCTATATAGTCGTTGACCATCTTATAATCGGTGGGCACGAGTTGCAGTCCCTCGTAGGTAATCCATCGTTTGAAGACATATTTCTTAAAGAATTTCCATCGTTTGATAAACGATAGAGACTTGGGTGCATAGAGCGAGCGACAGAAGTCTCTTGTGAGTTTGAATGAGTTTCCCTGTTCAGTCTGTGCCACGTAGGGCAGCCGCTCTGGTCTGATTTTTCGCCATTTGATAGTGGGTTTGTATGGTGTGTCGTCTCTGAAGACGAAGAGGCTTCTATAGGAGATAAGGCTGACGGTGAGCGTGCTTTTTGCCTCGTCGAAGATGAACTTGACCATGAGGTCCATGTCGTTGGCGTTGTCTTGCAAGGCGAGATGGTCCACATAGGGGGTGTCGTGCCCTACGTGGATGTTGATGCTTGTCTGTGCGCCGACCGTGAATGCGGTCAGCACAAGCATATATATGGTGAGTAGGAGTTTTCTTGTCATGTCGTGTGTCCTTCTTGTTTGTCTTGGTCGAAATACACCCATCGGTTGGGCAGTGCTTGCAGCCTTATCCACTTGGCCACGTTGAGGTCTTCGGGATAGGGTGGTTGTTCGTCGGCCTTGAATAGTTCGTATCTGAGATAGAGAGCCACTCGCTCCACGGCCCATGCGAGGTCGGTGTAGGTGTCGGCCATATTGAGACAGACGTTTCCGGCATAGTCGCCGAAGAACCGTATGTTGGGATGCCACGGATGTGGAATCGGTTGTCCGCTGTCGTCGGTGGTGCGAAATCGGAACCTCGGTGCTCCGTCGATATCGGGATAGTTGTCGGGGAGCGTAATGGTCATCTGGTAACCAGTGTGGAAGATGGGCTCGTTTTCCACGTTTTCTTCGTTGAGCCGTTCGATGTTCGTTACTCCGCAGATGCTCTTGATGCGGTAGTCCACCAGATATTCCGTGGGCAGTTGCCGGGCATTGAACTTGCTGGGGCTGAAGCGTATGTCGTTTCTCGATGAGAGCCGTCGCTCCATCGTTCGCCACTCGTGGAGGAGTCGTCGGTCTCGTCCTCCGGTGAGTTTGATTGCTTTGCTTTCCCAGTCGGCTGTGCTCATTTGTTCATCCTGGAAGAGGGTCGGGTATGAGGAAAACCTTGTCTCCGTTTTCCACGTTGTAGTCGGCGAGAGTCTGTTCTTCTTTTCCGATGCGCGGACGCATGACCCTGAGTTCGTTTACGTCTGGGTCTTCCTTTGCGAAGAAATAGTCGAGTGGCGCTCCCGACTCGTCGATGGATGGAAAGTCGAAGATTAGTCGTCCGTCGGCTCCTATGGCGTGCCTTAGGTTGTTCATGAGTGCCGAGAGCGTCTCTTCGGGATTGACCACCATGAACCTGACCGTCTTGTTCTTATATTCTATGTCTAAAAAGAATTCGTCCATTTGTCGTATATGTGTGTATGATTAGCGTTCTATTTTAATGTCCACGTGAATGGGGTAGATATTGGTACTTCTTACCTCTATCATTTTCTGGAGCATTGTCTCTGCGTGAGCCTTGTTTGCCTCGAATTTCCTTACGGCGCTGTTGTCGGCGAGGTGTATCTCTGCAAGAATCTCGTATTGGTTGACTCCTGCGGAATAGAGCACTCGGTGTCTCACGGAGATGTTTCTTATCATGTCTGTGCTCAGTCCGAAGTGCGCCACGAGTTCGTTGAGGCAGAAAGCCTTTATGTCTGCCTTTGTCACTATTCGGTCATTGGTGGCGAGATAGTATCTCGACATAGTCATAGTGGCCTCGGCACCGCTCACCTCGTTGCTGCCTTCGGCGGGTGTGCTGATGACAGAGGTGAGTCTGTGGTCGCATCCAGCCGGTGGCACGAAATAGGTGTCGGCACTGAGTTGCGAGTTGACACTCACACCGTCGGTTACGAGGTATTTGACATCGAGCGACACCTCGCCCTCGATCTTGTTTTTCGACTTCATGAGCGACATATATACTCCTGGCGTGTTGGCCTCCTCGCTTTGGCTTAGTTTGCCTATCATGGCGTTCATAATGTTGTAGAGAGAGAACATCATTTTGTCGCCAGTGAGTCCGTGTATACCTCTGAAAGCCCCGTAGTCGCTGCTGTATCTTGACACAACAGAGTGGAGCATCTTGATGAGCGAGCTTTTGTTGAACCGGTCGGCGGAGACCCGTCTGATTTCTATCTGACTTCCGCCATAGATTTGCAGATTGGAGGGTCTGAGCGCATGCATGAATTGTTTGGCCTTGCCTGAGGTGCTGTCGTAGCCTGCTATTCTCACTATGGGCGTGCTGTCGGTGAGGGTGGCGGTGTTGATTTCGCAGTTGACGAGGACGGTGGTGTTGAGTATGAGAAGGTCTTTGTTGAACTCAAAGTCGGCCCCCGTACCTTCGAACTCGAAGGTAAACTCTACGCTGTTCACTCCGTCTTCATTGTCGTCGCGGAGACGAGCCGTCTTCACGAAATACATCATCAGGTTTTGCTTGGCAAACAAGTCCATGCAAACCGACGATGGCTCGTAGGTCTGCGACTTGTTGTAGATGATGGTATCGACGTCGAAGCAGTCGTTGAAGGGCAGTTCGCTGTAGTCCCACGGACAGACGAGCGGTATCGGGGTTTTTCCGATGGAGAGTTTCAGGTCTTTGAAATTGCTGTTTCTCACGGCGAACGAGAATCCAGAGAGATCTCTCACAGGTTTTTCAAAGCTGAGTACAACGCTCCAACGTCTGCCGTCGATTCTTTTGAGCGAGCTGATGGTGGCGTTAAGCAGACGTGTACGAAGCAGCGGAATGAACTTGTATTCCGACTCCCTGATGGTGAACACATCGTCGTCGTCAATGAGCCTTTCGGCCACGCCTTTGTCGGGTGCCACGGTGATGGCTACGGATGCGGGAACGGCTCGTCCCACCTCGAAGGGCGTCAGCAGTCGTGCGAATTCTTGTAGCACTTCGCTGTTCATACGCTCTATCTCGCCAGTGGTGTCGTTAGCCTGATATGCCAGCGCAGTCATCAGCATCCTGAACACCGGATCCTTTTCGAGGCCTTCCAGCTTCTCATCCTGATAACTTTGCCTCCAGGTGTTGATGGCTGTTCGCATCAACTCCTCGGTTCTTTGTCGTATCTCAAATATCGTCTGTGCCATCTGTCATCGCATTTTTATTTCCACACCTTCATAATGTAGTCGAACTTGTAGGGCTCGTCGGTGGCATCGATGATAGCCTCCACGTGTATGGTCACTTGTCGCACTTTCATTGTGTATGACATGGTTACATTCACATCCCTGAGCCTCTGCTCCTCCCTTTCAATGTCTTTTTTCAGTAATGAGGCGAAGGTGCCAATGTCTTTCGCGTCTCCAGAGACTTTCATTCCGTAGAGACCATCGACGGCCACTCCCTCTCCCGTGTCGCCGGAGTCGTAGATGACGCCGCTTCTCTCGTCGAAGATTTCGAATTTCATGTTGTTGAACACGAATCCGAAGAGCGGGTCGGCGGGCGTCTGGAACTGTTGCGTAGTGATGAGCACCTCGAGGAAAGAGTCGATGGACTCCTTGAGGTCGGTGTCGCGCTGTAGTCCTTTCGGCGTTATCTTCAGAGGGATATGCAGATTCTCCATGCGTTAGATCTTTGGAGTGAACACGTCTTCTTTTTCTTCGGGCACGTAGAGTGCGTTGTAAAGAGCATCATAGAGTTTGTCATAGACCTCTCCGAACATAGTGCCTTTGATGGCTGCATCTTGCTGACGAAACTTGTCGTTGAACGTACCGTCCATGATGCCAAACTTGTCGTTGACGGCGTTTTCCATCTCTGTGGAGACCTCGGGTTTTGTGGTTCCGTTGATATATTCCTTGAGCTCAATGCCAAGTTGCTCTTTCGCCTTCTCAATGAGTTCCGCAAGCAGTTCCGGTCGCAATTGCTCGTGTAGTTCTTTCTTTGCCTGTGCCAAGAGTGCCTCATAATCTATGGAGTTGTCTTCGATCACCACTCCGTCGAGTATTTTCGATGCACCTACGAGATATTCCTCAAGCCATTTTAGCCATGCTGACACGTCAATCTGCGAGGGATAGGGAATTTCCTTCTCCTCGGTGCTGTGGGGTATTACGATATAGTAATTCACGGCTTGCGCTATCTCTTGCGTCAGTTGTACGAACTTGAGTGCGCTTGCCTGCTTGTTGAAGCCTTTGAGCAGGAATGCGTAATGCATCATGGAGCGTTTCCCGTCGCCATCCTCCATATTGGCGTGGGTGCCGAGCGTCGTCAGCTGTTGGGCGAACTTCTCGCGATAGTTGTCCAGGCGGCTGTCAGAGTTAAAGAGCAGACACGGGGGGATGAAGTCGTTGTCTAATTCAAGTTTGCCACTTCTCACCTCAAATCTCACCACAGGCATCAGGTCGCCAGCCTCCACCTCCTCAGTAGTGTTGATGTTGTAAACATATTGCGTCCGTTTGAGTGGCACGTCGTCGCGCTCGAAGGTTGTTCCTCCATCGCCTAATCCTATGGTCAGGAAATATTCGTTGCCATAGAGTATTGGAATGGTGACCACCACACTCTCGTCGGTATCGATGATGTTTCCCGAAGGAAGCACGGCAAGACAGCGAAGCCGCTCAATCTCAAAGGTGTTTTTTACGAACATACCGTCGCAGATGAAGTCTTCCCCGTTGAGCAGCCCCAGTCTGTTGCCACCAAGAGCTGCTCTCAGAGCCATGCGCAGTCGGAGGTCTTGTATGTCTTCCCACCTATTGAATGTGTTGGAAGACAAACGCATTCCTGGTTGCCAGTTTATCTTGTCATTAACGTCCATGTGTCGTAATTTTAGTGAATACTCGTGTTATAATCCAACAGTGTTCGCTCTCGTTCGCTCTCAGGCAGTTGCTCACCTACCGCTAACTCCATCTTCATGTCGAAGGGAATGAACCACTCTGAGATGAAGTCGCACAGCGGTTGGGCATAGTTCATCAGTTTTTTGAATGTCTCTGTAGTGAGCCCCGACATTGCAACCTCATATCTCACCTTGTTGATGGCATATCTGGAATTGTCGTCTTCGCTATAGCTCCCGATGGTCATTGTTACCTTACGCATAAAGAGACTCTCGAGCAGGTTGCGGACAAAGTTGAGGTCGCCTCGCTTACGGCTTACTATGGGCAGCAGCACGGCTGTCTTTCTGACCAGCGGGTTGGTCTCCTTCTCCATGTCGAAGTCGAAATACTCTTTCAGTATGTAGTTGAGTTTGCCGCTCAGCAGTTTCGACACCTGCTTTTCTATCTGCAAAGAGTTGGAGAATGCGTAGTTGTCGATAGGCATGAAGGCATCCTTGAGCAGTTGCTGCTCTCGTTCTTGTGCCCTGATTTTTGCGCCGCTCTTGATATCCTTTTCTCCCAACTCTCTGGCGAGCAGTCCTTGTGGCAGCAGTTTCATGAAACCGTCGCGCGTCATAGTGGCGATACCCGTCTTGTCGTCGTATTCCAACAAGTCGTAGTTGTAGCCACGATAGAAGGTTCCTTTCATTGTTACCTCCCAGTGGTCGCGGTCGGGGAAGAGTTGATTGAGCAACACCTCCGCCCTTATCTCCGGTATTTCGTTCTTATCTGCCATTCTTTTTTAATTGTATGTATCGGTTACCGTTGGGTGTCGTCACTCGCAGCACGTCGTTGTCGGGGATGCCTATTTGTGCCAACGTGATGTCCTTGTAGAGGAACTGGTCGTCTATGCGGGTATATTCGTTCTGAAACAATCCGCTGAATGGCGTGGTGTCGAGACTTCTCGTCTTGGCCACAGCGTCGGCCACTCGTCTCGCCGGGCACATCACGGCACTCTTCATATTGTCGGCACGACGAATCACGTAGTCCACGAAATAGTCGTTGAGACTGATTGCCGCCTCCTTCGAACAGGTCATTGCCCTCACCTTGCGAAGGGCGATGCCTGCCTCATCGTTGATGGTCAAGTCCGACTCCTCAATAGGTTGCCAACGCTCGTGAACCGTGCAGTCGGCATCGTAGGCCTCGAAGGTTGCCGTCCTCGTTGTCAGGTGCTCCCCGTCGTAATAAAACATCCTTCCGCAGAGCGACGTCAGTTCACCTTTCTCCAACTCGTCGCGATGGACGAGTTTTATGGCTTCCTGTGCCTCCACGGCTCCAATCACCGACGCCACCACCGACGTGGTAGGTGTCTTTCCCTCCTCTATGTTGCGTCTCACTGCTCCTGCACACGATAATCGGCGGGCTATATCTTTCATTCCCTCGCTGCCAAGATTGCACGCATAGCAATTCTTGCCTGGGATAAACACTCTCGCCGTTCCTTCCAGTCCATCAATGCCTCCATCCACCCACGGCACACCTGCTCTCATACACAGGCGGTTGATGCAATAACGTGCCCAGCGGTTATCTACACATCCTATCACAACATCGGAGGCAAGAAACTCACCCAGCCCCACGTCGTAGGCTATGTCGCCATCAATGGTGGTCAGCGTCGTTACGGGGCTTAGCCTTTCTATCGCTCTTCTAACGGCATCCACCTTGCGAGCACCATTTTGGGCATCCTCTCGGGTGAAGAGCACCGACCTTGACAGGTTGTCTCGTTCCACTCTGTCGAAATCGACTATGGTCAGATGGCCCACTTCCATCAAGGCAAGGTTCTTTATCACCTCGTTGCCCAGAGCACCGCAGCCAACCACCATAATGCGTGCACGGCTTGTCGCTTCTTGTCTGAAACTGCTTATCTTCACTCTATTGCCGTTTCAAGTTCGATGTTCACGTCCACCATGTCGTTGCTCTTGGGCCTCACTTTGGCCTTATTCATGCGCTGGCCTTTCCACAGTTCCACTTCGCACTCACGTGTGGCGTTTATCAGTGTTACCACGCATGGAGTCAATCCGACGAACTTTCCATCTATCCATATCGACGCCCCGATGACGTTGCTGTGGACGTTGAGATAGCCTCTCTCCATCATTGGGTCGCCGAGGCTCATCTCTATTGGCATATTGTCGTTGACCCATAACAGCATGGTCTTCGATTCTATGCCATCTTTCACCGTGTTCACAGCATGGTATCCTCCTTGCAGTGTCCCCTGCCATGACCCTTTCGACACGCATTGACGGTCAATCCATATCTCCGTGCTGTCGTCGGGCACTTTAAATTTCACGTTTGCCGTTACGTTCTCGGGCGGCATCATCATCGAGGCACTGTTCTTCTCCTCCTTCTTATTATCTTTCTTTATCCCCTGCTTCAGCGATTTCATCTTTGCTTCCAGGGCATTTTCTTCTTTCTTAGGCACCACAGCGACTGTGGGGCGGCTGCGGTTAAATCCTGTCCATTTCACCATTTTCATATCGCTCTCCTTCAATTCCAGGACCACCTTTTCTGAAGAGCCGACATCCACCATAGCGTCGTAGTAACAAAGTCCTCCGTTCAGCAGTGTAACTCTGTGAGTGCCAGCAGCCAGTCGTCGGCTCGTGCCCTCGGTTGTCCCGCATCGCTCGTTGTCTATGTAGATTTCCATATTTGAGCGTGGCGACCTCACAGTGATATAGGAATATATCGGTTGCATATTGACTGTCAGTAAGGTCTTCGTGCTGTCGCTGACCTCCACGGTGCCGGTCTCTTCCTTATAGAACGGCGTCTCCACTTTATATTCGTGCTTTCCAATGGGCAATACAAACTGCGCCTTTCCGTCGCGCGTGATTACCGTGGTGCTATCCATCGTCACGATGGCGTTTTTCGGCTCTATTCTCATCACCACCCATTGCTTGTCCACCTTGTATGGCTTGTCGGGATTGAAGGCTATCAGCGTGGCTTTATACACTCTTTTCCTTCTCATTCCCTTTTTCAGCGGAGCCTTCCATGTGGTCTGTCCAAAGTCAGGGTGCTCAACCGTCAGGTAGGTTGTCTTGTCGGGCAGTGCCAGTATAAGTCTTCCCTCGCCCTCCTCTGCTTCTATCTCGGTCTTGCCGTCGGCCTTGAATGTGAATCCCTTTTGGTCTGTCAGCAGGTGCAACAGTGCGTTCTTCTTGTCGTTTGGTACTTTAGCAGGCACCTTCGTCGGGTCTTTCTTGTATTTGGCGAAGTCAACAATACTTATCTGCTGGCCCCACGCCGTCGCGGCGCAAAGCAACATCAAAAGCATTGCAAACGACCTTGCCATCATAACTATCTGTTTTCGTAACCTCTTATCGTAATTTCGACATTATCGCGGGCTTGATTGGTTTCGGATTTTTGAACGGACTCTTGGAATATGATTTTTGTGGTGTCAATCTTTACCTTTACAACATAGTTGCTTTCATATACTCCATCTTCATATTCTGTCAAGGGTGCTTCATAGCATTCCTCAAGTTCTACGACATATCCTTCTATTTTTGTGCTTGTCAATAATTCATCTTTTTGTTGGAATGCATTTTTCTTAGCCCTACATTCAAAAATGAATTCTTTTAAAGTATTCCCTTTTTGTAGTCCGTTAATATATGAAATCAAATTTTTCTTATATCCGTCTATTTCTTTGTCAGAATCAAAACCATTAAATGAAAACTCTATAATTGTTGGTTCCTCGAAATTTGGTGTATTAAAACGGGAACATAAATCCACATCATTGATATTACAGGAATATTTATAACTCAACAAATTCACACTTTTATCATTTGTTTTTGCGCTTTCATCATTTATTTTGAAGAATATTTCGTTAGTTCTCTTTTTGTAGTCAGATATATGGTTATTTTTCTTATCCTCAATCTCACCCATATCTTCGCTTTTGCCTATAAGGGTAACCGTCATCGTTTTTCTGCCCGGATATTTGTCGCTACCGTATTCCTTAGACATAGTACAACTCTCTGAAAGTACGATACAGCGTACACCTTTTAATTCCTTAATAATGTATCCTTTCCCATCTACCTGTTTCTTCACGCAAATACACACCGTTTTTTCAGCCCCGCTTGTGAACCACTTAGCAAAGCATTTGTAACACGTCGAATCGTCGGAATACATAGTTAGTTCTGTTACGCAATAGACGGAGTCTTCTGTTTCTGAATTGCCCGTCCAATCTACAGATGACGAATGTTGATCGAATTCTAATAATTCGAAACACTTATCATCTACTTTTGCGTAAATCGCAATATTTGCCATAAGCACATATAAAACTAAAATGTCAATCGGTTTCATCCCTGATAGAGGGATGAAATCGATTAACACTGATTGATTATTTCCTTATTTCCAGGGATTACTGAATGCGACGGGACCGTTCTCCAGTTTTTGGCAAACTACTTCTATCTCCTCGTAGTGAGCCTGGCCGTCTTCCCACTTCTCGATGTAGTGTATGCAATAGCATCCTGTGCCCTTAATCTCCTTCATTTTGCTGCCGTCAACGGTGTTGCTGAATGTGATGGTCATATCGCGCGGATCGTTGGGATCAAGCATCCACTGCAGCAACTGGTTGTTGCCATCGTTCATTGCCTTCACTCTGATGGTTACGCGGCCTCCACGAGGAGTGCCAGATATCTGTCCTTCTATGTCGGTAGCCTCGTTGAACGTATAGTCAACCAACATCACTTCGCGACTTTCAAAATCTTTTACCGATAAAACTACCGGTGTTGTATTCTCTGCCATATCTTAATTATTTTTTGTGTTACACATAATCTGGGATGGTTATGCCCATTCGTTCTCGTATTTCACAGACCCGAATTCTATCTGTTTGCAAGTGATGACGATTTCCTCGAAATGGCCTTCTTTATCTTCCCATTTCTCCTCGAAGTTTACGCAGTACCCATTGGTAAACTTGATGGTCTTCATTACTTTTCCAGTCTTTGTTTCGTTGAAGGTGATAGTGCCATTCTTGGGCAGGTTGCGATCAACCATCCATGCCAGCAGGTCGGGCGTGCCGTCGTTCATTGCTTTCACTCTCACTGTGATCTTACCTCCACGGGGAATTCCAGACATCTGGCCTTCCACATCCGTGGCCTGGTCGAACTCGTAAGTTACCATTTGGACTTCTCTCTCCTTGTAACCATCGATTTCAAGTTTTACTGGTGTTTTTGCCATAATTTTTTGTTTTTAAAAGGTGAATAAATTATTTTATGTTATTCCATAGATGCGTCTTTGTCCTTCTTGTCTGCCGAGACCTTTATGATAAAGTTCTTAGCAGCGTAGAACGGGGTGAGGCTGATATCGCAGGTGATGCGTTTCGTGACGGGGTCTTGCCTCGGTTCCTGAATCTCGTAGTCCTGGAACAGGTTGCCGTAGCCCTTGTAGTCGTTGAGGAACGCTTGTATCTTCTGCTTCAGGTTTTTCGGCGAGTTGTAGGGATCCCAGTTCTCCAGTGCCACCTCATGTACATAGTTCATCAGCACCTTCTTCACCCAGTCGAACACTCTCACAATCGGGTATTCTTTCATTGCAGTGAGGTCGCCGTTGTAAAGTGTGGTGTTGTTGAATGCCATCACGCGGCCTTCCGAATATACCATAGGAATCACCTGATTGTCCATCAGCGATGCTATCTGCGACTTCAGAAGATCCAGTTTCACGCCCTTCACGCCGTCGAGTGTTCCGTATTTCTTGCCACCTGCTCCCTGTGCCATATTGGCGCTCTCGTCATAGAGTTTTCCTGCAAGTGCTGCGGCTGGTGCGATATAGAAGGCCGCGCTGTCCTCCTCGTCCGACGACATCTTCTCTGCCTCACGGCCAACAATCCAGTTGGCTGTCATCACCACGTTCATCAGTTCGGCATCACTGTCGCGATATCCTTCGGTATTGGCCTGAAGGTCGTCGAAAGAATATTCGTCGGCATGGTCGGTGATGAGCATTACCTTATATTTAAATGCCATCTTTGCCCATTGGAGCAGCGTCGGTTTGTCTTGGAACACGTTGCCAGGCACGCAGACGAGACTGTAGCAGTCTTTCAGACTCAAACGGTCGAAACCGTTGCGCAAGAGGTCTTCCACCTCTCCGGCGAAACCCGAGTCGGGGTCGGCAATGTCGTCCTTATATACGTTGATTATTCTGAGGTTTTTCACCTTGTCGGTGTTGGCCGTCTTGAAGAAAGAGTCGAGTTCACGGTATGAACGCTCCAAGTCCTTCGTTGCATAGAGGGCGTCGGTGATGCCTTGCTTAAGCAAATTGGTGTATTTCTGCTCTTTCTCTTTGCACGAGTCGGCAAACTCTGTTGCGCTGTCGTGACCTTCGTTGAGAAGTTGAATCCATTCTCTGAGGTCTTTCTTCAGTGCCTCTCTCTTTTCTTTGAATCGTTTGTCGGTGAGGAATACGCTTTTGGCGGCTTTTTTTGCCGGATTGAGGTTGTCGGTATCGGGTAGGAAACCTCTTACGGCATTGTATCCTCCAAACGACGACAATAGTTGCGATGCGTCTTTCTTCTCACTTTTTTCTTGTTGCTGCTGCCCAGTGGCTTCCTGTGTCACTTCGGCGGCTTTTTTCATCTCTGCATCTGCCATAATGATATACCTTTCTTCTTTCTTGTTTTATTTTGCCTCCTCCAGTTCGTCGAGCATTGCTTGCAGTAGCTCCTTGAGTTCCTCACGCGAGCCGCTCTCCTTTAGTATGTCGCGCAACTTACGGTTTTGCTCTATGCTCTTGCGTATCTTCACGTTGGTGTCGATATTCTGCTTCACGCCGGAAAGGAACTTGCTGTTCTCCACCAGACGGCCTTTGCCACCGTTGGCCTCGAAGTCGCGCAGTTCGCCGAAGGTCAGCGTCTCGTCCACGCTGCCACCCTCTTCGTCGGTGAACGTTACCTCAACTTTCGGTTTGAAGTGGGCGAAGGCATCATTGATGTTCTGGATGTCCTCCACCAGTTCTGGGTTGCCTGGTTCGGCATCGGTGGTGTATTGGTCTATCATCAGCGTCTTGTTGCTGTCGATAGGCGACACTTTCGCATTGCTCTCTTCATCGGGAGCCATGGAAATAAAGTTTTCTTTCATTGCCATAGTCGTAATGGTTATTTAATTAATATTTTGTGTTTTATTTTCTTTTTCTCAGTTGACGTTGAACACAGGATTGCCTTCTTTGTCTATGGCAACTTCTATGTGATCGCCAGCCTTCACCTTGCCTGCAATTATCATCTTGGAGATGGGGTGCCGTAATTCCTTGCGTATGATGCCCAGCACGGGGCGTGCGCCATATTGCTGGTTGAAGCCACGCAGTGCGATGGTGGTGCGTGCCTCTGGCGTCAGCGAGAGCGTGATGTTTTGTTCCTCCAGCAGTTTCAATAGGCCTTTGAGGTGGATGTCGAAGATGTTGGCCACCGTCTGGTCTGTGATGGGCGAGAACGGTACAATCTCCGTCAGACGTGCCAAGAACTCTGGTCTGAAATATCCCTGCATGATGTCCATCAACTCGTTGTTTTCGGGCACTTGTCCTGCGTTGAACTTGTCAACGATAAACTGGCTTCCGATGTTTGAGGTAAACAGTATCAGTGCGTTGGAGAAGTCACCTACTCGACCGAGGCGGTCGTGCAGTTTGCCTTCGTCGAGTATTTGCAGGAAGAGGTCGAACACCGACTTGTGTGCTTTCTCTATCTCGTCGAAGAGCACCACGGAGTAAGGATTCTGCCTGATCTTGTTAACCAACAGTCCACCCTCTTCGTAGCCAACGTATCCTGGAGGCGCTCCGTAGAGCAGTGCCACCGAATGTTCCTCCTTGAACTCCGACATGTCGAAGCGCAGCAGTGCCGATTCGTCGCCAAAGAGGAATGCGGCAAGGGCTTTCGACAGTTCGGTCTTACCTGTTCCCGTCGGGCCGAGGAAGAAGAATGAGCCCATAGGTTGTCCTTTCTTGCTCAGGCCAGAGCGAGACTCGTAAACGGCATCGAGCACTTTCTTCACGGCGTGGTCTTGTCCCACCACGCGACGTTTCAGTGTCTCTTCTGCTCCCATCAGTCGGTCGCGTTCCTTTGTCTGCACCTTGCCGAGAGGGATGCCAGTCTGTTTGGCAACCACGGCGTCGAGGTCGCTGCTTCTCAGTTCGTCGCGTTTCTCGCCGCTCAGCGTGGTTAGTTTGTCTAAGGCATTCTCCATGTACTCTATTCTCTCCTTCACGCTTGTCATCTTGCCGAAGTCGGTGTCGTTGTCAAGGGCAGCCAGAAGAATGAAGTTCACCTTGTTGTTCATCTCATAGTATAGCCACTGCAGTCGCTCCATGAGAATATTGTCGTCGTCGGCAGCATTGCCTGCCTTTTCCTTTATTTCGTTGAGTTCCTCTTTCAGTCCGTTAACGATGTCGCCTGTCAAATCGTTCATCGTTTTCAGCTGTGCCATCGTGCGGTCGATGAGGTCGAATGCGGAGTCGGGCAGCGACTTCTCCGTGAGATAGCGTTTTGCCAGACGGATGGAGTCTCTCATCACTTCCTCGTTCACCTTCAGATGATGAAACTCCTCGTAGGCGGGTATAGCTCCGCTGAGTATTCTGAGACAAAGGTCGGCCGTGGGCTCTTCTACGGTTATCTTCTCCAGTTTGGAGACGATCTCCTTGTCGGTCTCTATATTCTTTGTATATCCGTCTATGCTCGAGGTGCAGACCAGTTGCAGGCGTCCCTTGTTCAGCTCGTTCTTGAGCATCGAAGAAACTCCGAACAGACTGTTCTGCTTGTCGAACAGTTTGTCGAGACCTTCAATCATCAGCACGGCGTTGGGCAACTCCTCCACGGCTCTCACCACCGACTTGAAACGCTCTTCCACCTCACCTTTGTATTGCGCATCGCCTCCGAGTGCAGCTGTGTCGAGTTCATAGACCACTGCCCCACCGAGGAACGACGGCACGTGCCCCTCGGCCATCTGCTCCACGAAGCCGTTGAGCAGCGAGGTCTTGCCCACACCGCTCTCGCCAGTTATCAGCAGGTTGGCCTTCGTCTTCCGACCGAGAATCTCGTAAATCACAGAAATCTCCTTCTCGAAACCTATTGTCTTGGGCAGTTTGCCTTCGCGATACTCCTTCAGCATGTCGATGCAGTATTTCGCCAACACGCCCTTGCCATCAGCCGACTTCGCAGCGTTGTGCTCTGGCATTCCCATCGAGGGAGCCTCCACATCCACGCCACTGCCAGCTTTTGCGCTTATCTCCGACGGAGTGAGCGGCAACGTCTTCAGTTGGTCGAAGGAGAAACCCACACCAGGCGTTACCAGCGATGCCAATACGCATACGGCCGTAACTTCGTCGAGACCGAACTTCGTCTTGTAGTTCTCGGCCTCGTCCATCACCTCCTGCGACTCATCCGACAGATCGAGATCTCTCATAGGGCGTGCGGCCTTAGGAGCCATCTGCATCTGTATGTCGGCCCAGTCTTGCAGGTAGAAATAGTCCTTGTCCAAATCTTTCTCAATGAAAGAGACGAGCCCGATGTCTTTGTGCAGTACGGCCTTGAAGAGATGTGGCGGATAGATGGCGTCGCTGCCATATTCCTCCGCGTACGAGTTGGCTATTCGTATTAGGTTATCGCGCATGGTCATTTTTGTCTTTATGGTTCTTGTGTGCAAAGATACAAAAGAAATTTTTATTTTGCAACTTTTCCTCTGTTTTTTTTAATTTTTCAAGAAATCGAACATGTTATCGTCCGCTTCAGGCGTTGCTGCGGAGGCATCCGAAGGAGTTTCCGGCTTTTGTTCTGTCTGCACGGTTTCGCTTTGGTTTGCGGCTTGGTTGCCGTCTGGCACATTCTCTTCCTGCGACATCTCCATCGATGTTGCCTTTGAGGAGTCGCTTGCATCGTGGGCCTCCTGCGCCCGCTTTTCCTTTTCTTGCTCTCCTTTCAAGTAGCGTTCGTAGGCCTCATCTATCTCCTTGTTCTTATCATCGCGCACCTCGTCCCTCGCATCAAAATATCGCTTTTCTTTCTCTTCGAGCGTCTTCTTCAGTTCGTCAATATCCTCCACGGAGTATCCTTCGGTATCTTTTGCTATGCGCCCCTTGATGGTGGCAGAGTCGTTGGTCATACGCTCAACGCACTTGGCATAGAGCACCTTCACCGCGTCTTTCAGCACGTCGCGGCGATCCTTGTCCACTTCTGGCATAGTGTAGATGATGTGGCGTTCTTCGGTGTCGCTTTCGTTTAATCGGCAATCCTCTTCGGCCTTCACTATTTCCTGCTTAAATTCAGGATGTATCTTGAGCATACCCTCCACAATGCTGGGGATCAGCTTCTGGTCGAAGGGCAGTATCTCAAACTGATAGTCGTTGCGCTTGCCTACTGCCGCCACCTCCTCAATCTTTCTGAATTCGTCGTCTTCGTCTTTCACCATACATGTTAGCAGGGACACAGGCTCCGCCTTGACACATAGGTTCATGCACTGTATCTGGAGGAGCATCACGTGGGCACTCATCGTCTTGTCCATCGTGGCACAGAGTATTCTTGCGTTCTTTTTCATCTGTTGCGTTTCGTTTTATCGTTATATGGGTCTCTTTGCTATGGTCGTCATCCGTCCACCATAAGATTTCCTGGCATATTGATTGAGATGACTCCTCCGTAGGCACACGCACACTTGCCGTTGTTGAGCAGTGCCGGTTTTCCGCAGACCATCACTTGTGAGGCTGGTGCCCATGGTGCTGCGACAATAGGCGTGCAGGGTGCAGGAGTAAGCACACCCGACGCGGCTGCGGTAGCAGCTGCCACTGCGGGGTTGCTTGGGGTTTGGCACATACCAAACGTGCCTATATTGAGCGGCAGCATATCGGCAATGGTTGCCATCGCCTGCCCACCTATCTTGGGAGCCATAGGCGCAACGATATTGAGCGCACCGGGAGCAAGTCCGAATGAGCACTGGGTGATTGCGCCGTTACAAACATATTTTCCCATATCCTTATATTATTAATAATGTATATACCTTATATTATATATAGGAGGCTATTTCTTCTCCTCTTTCTTTGGCATAGCCACGCTTTCAGACTTGGGGGCATTCTCCTGGCTCAACTTGGCGCTCAGCGAGCCACCACCGCCTGCGCCGCCTGCGCCGAAGCCGTCCTTGATGTTCGGGCTTTGGAACGAGCTGGTGGCCTTTAGCGTGCCGACTTCGAGCGAGGTCATCTTGGCAGACGACTTGAAGTCGGACTTGCCGTTCACCGTGGTGGTGCCATAGAGGTTGGTCTTGCTTCCCGACACGGAGACGTTGCCGCCGTCGAGCTGCACCACGGCCTTCTTGTCGCCCTGTTGCATCTCGGTCGTGGTGGTGCCATAGATGCCCAACTTGTCGGAGGCCACGGTCAGCGTCTTGCTGGTGTTGTCTTTGTCCTTGCTGCCCACAAACATCTTCTCGGCAAAAATCGTTACGCTGCCGCCGGAGGCCATCTTGCCGTCGGTGCCCTTGTCCTTGTCAACGTCGGCAGACTGCACGAAGATGTTTTTTCCGTTCACCGTAATCTGGCCTGTCGCCTTGCCGCCTTTATCCACGGCCATCTCGGCTATGTTGGCGGCCTTGATGACTACGTTGCCAGTGGAGTTGAGGTCTTTGTCTTGCGAGGCCACCTCCACGTCTTTGGCCGACACCTTGAATGTGCCGAGCGCATTCTCGTCTTTGTCGTTGGAGGAGAACTTCACGTCTTGTGCCTTCACGGTGAACGTGCTGCCCTCGGTGGGCTGCTTCACCTCCATCTTGCCGTCGCTGCACTTGCGCTCTTCGGCAAGGAACGATAGTTGCTTCGATCTCACCTCGATGCTGCCCACCGTCGAGAGGTCGCCGTTCTTTCCATCGTCTTTCAGTTGTTTGTTCTCGGTGGAGGCCACCACGCTCTGCGTGTTCACCAGCACTTGGCTCTTGTCTATCAGCGAGCCGTCGGCCTTCTGAGTGTGCAGGTCGAGAGTCTTGGCCTGCATGGTGATCGACGAGTCATCGGTCTCGCGAACGTTGCCGTCGCCATCTATCGAGCTGAAGTCCATCTTCTCCGCCTTCACCGTGAAGCAAGTATCGGTGAACTCCTCTTTAAACTTATCCTTTCTCTTTTCCAGAGCCTTCTTGTCTTCCTGAAGGGCCTTGATGCGGCGGTTGATTTCACCGAGAGTGGAAATCTTGGCGTAGGCCTCGTCGTATTTGTTAACGAATTCTGAGGCCGATTCACCAAACTGCTCCACTATCTTTTTATAGGCCAGATAGCTCGCCCTATACACATCGCTCTCAGCAACCAACGGGGTTTGCGCTGCCACAATCACGTCTATCTTCGCTGTCAGGGTAGAAAGAGATCCAAGGAGGGTGGTCATCTCCATGGTGAGTTTTTGCGAATCTCCCTGATATTTCGCAATCAACGTGTCGAGTTGCTTGCCCAACTTCTCCACCGACTTTGTGGCATCCACCACGATGGAGTTGTCGGAATGTATCTGCACGCCCTTAAAATTCTCCTCCTGTTCGGGAATGGTGAAAAATCCATCTTTCGAGGGGTCACTGCCATAGAGACACACCTGTCGAGCCTGATTGACTATCTTGGATTTCTCGCAAGCCACATCTTCCAAACCGTCGATGCCTGGGTCGGCAGCTATGTTCTCTATATAGGGAGCCTTGACGCTCACGGCGCCGTCCTCATTGACGCCATGGACATCCACATGATTGCCTTTGACAATCACAACGTTTTTGTCGCCGACCAAGATGCCATTGGTATCGACGTTTCCAATGACAATCTCTGGTGCACTGATGACGATGCGCTTATCGTGGCGAATAAACTTCGCGTCCCTTAATTCTTCGAGCGTGAATTGTCCCTCCTCTCTGACCTCTTCCTTTGATTTGTGCCAATCGGATAAACCCTTAGAGACGTTGCCGAAAAATTTGCTTAATGCTCCAGTTATCAATGAGTATTTTACCATACACCTATTTAGATAATAATGACACCTCTGCCATTTTTATTTTAATTAAAACGTGATTATATCCTATTATGTCTTTTGTTGATGCCTTTGTTAGGTCGTTTTAATAGTTGCCGCATCTTTACCATTAATTGACTCCTACTGGTACTGCACCCTGTTGTTCTTCGTCAATAGTTTGCGCTTCTTTACCATTAACCGTCTTAATAATGCTATCATTGAACACTTGCACACCAGCCACCCCCAATACACTGTAATAGGGAGATAATTCAAGATCAAAATTCAGTACTAATTTTAATAAGTCACTAAAAAAATCTCTCCTCTTGTCACGCTTATTATCTTCAAGATGACCTTTACCAATATAGTTAGCTTTTTTATAAATGACTTTATTATTTACAGACCCATTCTCATTCCCACTCGCTTGGTTTATAGCTGTAGCTGCTTGTATATTAGTTATTCCCGCAAGTGGGCGAAGACCTATTTCTAGATAATTTCTAATTAATGACAAATCGACAGGTCTAAATTTTTCACCCACAAATGAAGCGACATCCCAAGCCATTTTTGGATAGTCCGTGATATTGTTTCCCGAACTCATCGTGATGTTGTTTCCTGCTTTGATATTCACGTTTTTCCCCGTAATATTGACATCCCCGTTAGGGGCGCTGATTGTTATCCCCGTAAAGGCGCTTAGGGAGACCTTGCCTAATGGGGATAAAATGTCTATCGACCTCTTGTCTGTCCTGCAGTCTATGGTATAAACCCCATATTTGTCGGTCAAGCAAATGCCACCTGCTATTTTTTCATCATCGCCTGAATAATCATGTTTTTCTCCTCCAGATAATCCATTTAGGGTTCTCATAATAGGGAGAAATGCCTCATTTCCGAGAGTTTGTCTTGCACTTTTATCTATGTCGTTGAAGATAATCGAGTGTCCGTTCTTTGAGGTGATGGTGCTCTGGTTAAGCATAGGCGCATTGTTGTAGCTGGAGAACAAGAATCCGGAGACGAACGGCATCTCCACATTCCCATCCTCAAAGTCCAACAGCACCTCGTCGTTCTTGTTGGGCTTGAACCTCATTCCTCCGTCCTTCGTGGCGTAAGGCGTAACCACCCGCAGCCAGGGGGTGTAATCACTGGGTTTTTCTTTATTATTTTCCCAATCGACTTTTTGCCAATCGAATCTCACCCTCACTCTGCCTATCTTTTGAGGGTCGTCGGTATCCACGACAAATCCCTTTTGCGGGCCAGACTTCCTTATTCTGTCTGGCAGCAGAGGGGGAATATATGGCGTTGCCGTCCAAACAGGTGGAATGGCTACCACCTCTTCATATTCGAGCGGTCTGTTGTGCTCGTCGAGTTTCCATGAGCCCACAACTTTTGTGACGAAATATGAAGTATTTCCATCAACAATCTTATCGCCCAATTTTGGCAAGTCGTATCCCTTTTCAATATGCAGTTTCAACAGCAATTTCTCTTCGCTGGCCTTATGCTCTGCTCTACGGACATAATCAAAGAAATCTGTCCCTATGCTACCTATGTCGCGACCTAATAGTTTTAGACTCAATGAGCCGTTCCCGAATTGGTTGACCTTGGTCGCCTCCGAGGTCTGATGCTCCGTGGGCTGAGCCTGATTGTTATTTTTATCTTTCTTGATCGCAGCCTCAGCCTCACTAATATTATCTACAACATCACCATCTTCACTATTCAATATATAACCTTTTTTTTCTCCATCCTTCCCTATATACCAATAACCATACGGAGCCAAATTGTTTTTAAGGAACTCTTTCCTATACTTCTTGTGTTTCTCCCATTTCTCGAGCATACCAAGCATATATGCGGCTATATCTGACACAAATTTACCAATATTCTCAAACTTCATAGTGGCCATATACCACCAATCCCATTTAGAATAGGCGGGGTAAAAGTCGTATTCGTTGTAGTCGTAGTCGGCTTGTCCGTTACTTTTATATTGCCATTTATCCCATCGTTTGCCGTCAACGATGTCGTTATAGTCGTCGTTCGCAATCTTTTCATTAAAGACTATACCGTCATTGTCGCCACCGTAATTATTCATGACATTGGTGGTCCTATTTTCCGCATGTTTCTTCTTCCAATCATCCTTCCATTCGTCTGTTATTTTTTTCACTTCATCTTCGCTCTTATCTTTTATATCCTCATTATATTCCGTATCGTCTTCCATTTTTTTCTTCATTTGTTCTTCGTCTCTATCTGAATATTTGTCATTGTATCCTCTAACCACAGAACCTGTGCCGGTGGCATTGTCGGTTAAATAGATTTTTTCTCTTATATTCAGTAGCTTAGCTTTTGTACTTTCTGTTGTACCATCTGTTGTGCTATCTGTTGTGCTATCTGTTGTGCTATCAACATCATAAGTCTTCACATCTTTTTCTTTTTGACCAAGCACGATTTTTCCGTCCTCAAAGAACAGGAACTCACCGCATCTGTTGGCTGTTCTACGCAGGAAATGATAAAATGTCTCGTTGTATTGAACCAAGAAAGGAATCATTGGTTCTTTTTCCTCTGTTTTATTACCACTACTGTATATGTATTTGAGAACCTGTCGATTGAGAGAAAGCATTTCGGTAGAGGCATTGCCATATTCATCGCCTCCGAATGTTTTCAGGTGTGTTAACAGGGAGTCTCCTTTAAAAATTTCCTCTCCCAACTTCTTGCTGGTGAATACCTGACACGACTCTTCGAGGTCGAGATATTTGTCGGGACTGAACATCTTGAGATCTATGTCAACGATGTTCTTTTTCTTGCCGCCATAGTAAATGGGTTGGAAAGAGAACACTCTGTAGTTCTTCGCTACGTCGTTGCCATTCAGACACAAATCGACGTTGATTATCGCGCCATCATAACCGATGAAACAATCTACCAATTTATCTTTTGATAGTTCTTGGGAGGCTTTTTCTTTTCTCTCGCACACGATGCGAATCCTTGCGTCAATCTCGCAAGGTTGGTAGATGGCCTTTGTATAGGAAAGGCTCATAATGCGGGCACGCTTGATTGCAGCGATCCCATACGTCCCTGTCTTTATAGTATTATAAACCTCGAACTTACCTTTTCCTTCTTCTGGTTTTGTAAATTCTGTATGGAAGCAGAGTCTATACTCGTTCATAATGATTTTAGTTATTTTTGGGCACAAAGATAACTAAAATATTTAGAAAACAAAGAAGAACGGGCAAAAAAGAAACGATTTTTTTGTTTATTAACCGTAAAGCGCGCGGTTGTTAATATAACTTAACCATGGCGCGGTCAGGCAAAAAAAACATAATTTTAACCGTTGAGCGAACGGTAAATAGCAAGAAAATGGCTAACTTTGCGTCTGATAAACAGACACGTGTATGCAAAAAAGAACCATTTTAAAGATTGCGGCCCACAAGATGCTTGTGCTCTCCTTGTTGGCGTTGCTCCACTCTACAAGCATATTTGCAGAGACAGAGACAATTTACTACAAGAATGCCTCTGGTATTACAGAAGCCACTGCCACTGTGCTGGAATATGATTTGATCAAGAAGGATGCGCTCGACGACGGCATCTACTACGTTACAAGAAATTGCACTATAGATGCGAGTACGAATAGCTATATAACATGTAGCAAAATAACGTTTGTGGTAGCAGATGACGCGTCTATAACAGTCAATAAGGCATTTAGTCTGAGCGAAGGAGGGGAACTATCGCTGACCGTAGGCGGAGAGAAGAGCAACTTTAGTGGGACTGGAAAGATATTACTTAAGAAGGGTATTACAGCAAACGGAGATTATCTGAAGGGTAAGATAAACATTTGGGGAGGAGAAATCACATCTAACTCCATTATCGGAGCCGGTATAAACGATAGTAATGGGAAAATAAGCATCACAGAAGGAAAGGTGAAGTTTGAAGGCGCAGGAAGATGCCTCTCTGCTTATACCGTGGAAATCAATGGAGCGAATGTGAGCATCTCCTCCACAGGAACATCCTATGTTCCAGATGATGAGATATGCGGAATATTGGCAATCGATTGCGACATACAACAGGGCAAAGTCGCCATCGGAACCAAAGATAAGCCTATGTCGTATGCCATTTATATAGGGGACGTTACTGGAGCTTCAGGGACGTTGACAATTTCAAACAACGCAACCGTCAGGATGTATACACATAACTCAGTGTTGATGTTTGGAGATGGAACTAACGCGAAGGCAACGGTCGCAAGTAACTACACGATAGATTACGGAGAAAACAGCAATTCCGCAACAACATACACGACAAGCACAAGCGAGGAAACAAACCTTAAGAGTTTCAATGGCGTTTCGCTGGCATCATATAAGTATGCAAAAATCTATAATTCAGCAAACGAGCCCACATCTTATACCGCCGCGGCAATACGGCCAATGACCATCAATGACACTGAGAAATATTACGGAACATTCTATACCGACAGGAACGTTAAACTGCCGAGTGGAGTAAAGGCATACTACGCCGTAAAGTCGGAAAACAAGAACAACGTGGATCTCAAAGAGATTGAAGGTTCGGTGATAACGGAAGGTGGCTATCTGCTGGAGGCGGAAGAATCGCAAAGTACAATTACTCTCAATGTCACTTCCGAAAGTGCAACAACGACACCTACGAAAAACTTGTTCAAGGGTGACGTGGAAACGATTATTGACAACGATGGTGGATATTATTACTATATTCTCTCTGGCAACAAAACGACTTCGGCCTCCGACAAAAAGGTTTATGGCTTCTATTGGAACTCGACCGACGGCAAGAGCGTAAAGAGCAATGCGTTCAAGGCCTATCTGAAAGTGCCAGAGGATTGTATCGAACTTAATTCCACGAAAACGACAAGCGCAAGACTGAATATAACGCTCGCCGGCGAGACCACAGCCATCAGCGAGACCGTCAGCGAGACGTCGCTCGACAACGTCATCTACGACCTGCAAGGACGCCGACTTAACGGCCTGCCCACAAAGGGGCTCTACATCAAGAACGGAAAAGTTTATGCCGCTGGGAAAGATTAAAACACTAAATTCAACGAAACGATGAACACGCAAAAGAAGAAATACACGACGCCAGAGGCCGAAATAACGCCTATAGTAGAGCCCATATTGGCTGAAGTGGAGTTGGGAAGCGGAGAAGGCGACAATGAACAGAGCGCAAGGGAATTTAGCAACTGGGAAGAAGAGGAGGAATACCAAGACTAAGTTAGACCAATAGAGTAGGAGGTAAGCACCAATCACAGCTTACCTCCTATTTTTTGTGTTCACCGAATCCTTGTTGTTACCCGCATCTTTTTAAGAAGCAGAATGTTATGATGTAACAGAGAGTGATGCTCACTATTTCGTATGTTTATTAGTTATTCACATTTCTCCTTGAATTCCTGTTGCAAAAGCACACCTTTTTTCTAACCTCGTGCTACACTTTTCGTGCGCGAGAGCCTCGTTTTTGCTTATAACGAGAAACCATCTTGCTTGTTTCCGACTTTGAGCAGTCAAACACTGGGGGAGAAAAAGCGCTCCCTCTGTACAGAGACGAAAAGATGGGCCGAACTTCGCAGCCCAGCCCACAACTCTATAACTTCTTATTTAAATAAAACAATTGTGCCAACGCGTGGCACTAATATGAAAAAAATAAAACTATTATTCGCCAGTCCGAACCTCGCGGCCCAAGTGCTGGCTACTCTTTTTTCCTTTTCCTTTTCACCTTTCTTTTAAAGCGTTCAGCCGAGCCGCAATGACTCGGCTGAACGTTGGTTATGCTTATTGTTGATTTATTCCTCGTCCCAAACCGAGCCGAACTCGCGGGCTCCAGGGTCAACGTTCTCTCCCTCTGTTTCGGTGTTGCCAGGGAGATGATTCAAACCGTTGCCCGTTGCACTGGCGCTTATGAGAATGCTCTCGTCTATGGTGATTGTCTCCGCCTTTGTTGACGGTTGAATATATGCTTTTTTCATTTTCTTTTTGTTTAATCTTTAGTCATAAACCACGGCTTGCCCTGCCGAAGAGGCAGGAGCAAGTCTTGGTTTCAATATTACTTAATCACAACTTTCTTGCCGTTTTGGATGTAAACGCCCTTCTGGGTGTTGTTCACCTTCTGGCCGCGCAGGTTGTAGATGTCGCCGCTCTCGGTCTCCAGTCCGCTGATGCTGCTGATGCTCGTGGTCTCGCCACCGATGTTGACGTCGATGCTGCGAGCTTGCTTAGCGTATTCAGTCGTTGCCTCGAAGTAGGAACGATAACCCTTCAGTGTAGTAGTGGTCTTGCGAACGGAGAGGTTGCCCTTTGCGGTAATGACGATGTCATACTGTACCACTTCCTGACCATTGGCGAAGTTGCCAACGAAGTTATAGTTTGTTCCCGAAACAGGCTTGAGCTCATTGGAGATGGTAACGCCCTCGAAGGTCAGCGGGTTCTCGGTGCTGTAAGCGTTCTCGCTGTAAATCAGGTAAGGAACGCCAGCCTCGATGGTCTCGCTCTTCTTAAAGTCGATAATCATCTTCTCGCTCGTGCTGTTGTAGGTGTCGCTGTTGTATTGAGCAACCTCTGCACCTTCGCCGAATACCTCTGCGATGGTCTCAGCGTCAACGTCGAACGGCAGGCAGATAGCGTTGTAAACATCTTTGTTGATGGTGCGCTTCAATGTTACGATAGCGGTCTTGCCGTTGTTTGCGGTAAGCGTTTCGGAATCGTCAGCAGTTTCGTCGAGAGTGATTTCGTTAGCAGTGTACTTCGTAACCGTTACGGTTCCCCAGAGCATCCAGCAGTTGTCAACGTGACCTGGCTTTGCAATCTTCAGTTCAAGCTTGCCGTCCTCGCCTACGTATGCGTAAACCTCGTTCGTTGCGTTGTTTGCCTCGAAGCAAGCAACACCTTGTGTTGGGTTGTCGGGGTAGTTTGCAGTCGCATCACCACTTGCGGCGTGAACAGCCGACCAGTTTATGATACGGGCTTGCTCTCCGTTGGCAGCGATGTAAGATGTGCTGAGGCTGCCGTATGTGGCATCCAGATTCGTGTCGGAATCATAGCCTGCGTGGCGGTCTAATGCTGCGATGCTAATTTTGTAGAGGCCTTCGTTAAGGTCTGTTAGCGTTTGTGTCCAGTTACCAGTTGCCTGCCATGCCTCAACATAGTTGGTGCCAGTTGCGGGTTGGTCTTTTTGAGTGCGAACCCCGTTCCAAGTCCAATCGCTAAGTTCGATATCCTCCGTGGAGCAAGATGCAATGTAAGTGTCAAGGTCTTCTGTTTCAAGACTTGTTGCAACGTCCGTCTTGTTCTCCGTCGGATAGTTTTCGATGATTTCGTTGCGCTCAGCGGTTGTCTTCAGTGTCCAAACTACAGCAGCGTCGTTGGCGTTGGTATAGAGGTAATAACCATAATTTCCTGTGCCGAGAGCGATGTTGTAGTCGTCTGTCCCGTCGTTGTAGCTGATGGTGTATCCGCCGTCAACCGTGTTGATGTTCCAAGTGTTGTTATAATTGTTGTCTGTGTAAACGGTCGTAGCACCAGTGCTGGGACCTCCGTCGTCTGATGGACGGAAGAGATACATGCTGTTGTCAACGAACTGAAGAGTGTAAGTGCCTTCGGGAAGCATAGTAACCGTTACAGGAAGACCATACTTGTCTATTACAGCTTCAGTTCCCCAAGCAGCGCCGCGGCTCATGAATGCCTTGTTTGTTTCATTGTAGAGATAATAAGTTCCATCAGCAACAACGTCGCCAGCCTTTGTGATAGAGAATGTCGTGCTTGCGGGAACGAGGAAGTAATAGGTGGTTCCAGCCTTCATCGTCATTGTTCCGGTGGTAGTGCCGTCGGCGGTGTAGCTGTCGGTGTTCTGCTCGCCGTTGTAGGTGTAGCTGATGCCGCTTGTTACGGTGTAGCTTGCGCTTTCTTCCGGAGTGTAAGCATACCACGAGTCAGCGTCGGGAGTAACGTCGCCGCTCTCATAGTCCGTTGCAACGAGCTGAATGACTTCCGAGCCAATGTAGTAGAGACGGAATTGGTCGAATGCCACCCAGTTGGCGGTTACCGACTTGTCTGTCTTAATACCGATTTCCACATTGTCTGAGCCATTAGCAGCAAAGAGAACTTCGTAGGTGTTGCTGGTGCCCAGTTCTGTGGTCTCTTCACCAGCATAAAGATATGCGCCAGTGCTTGCAGCTCCACTTATCGTGGCAAATGCGTTTGCCGTCAGTTTGTAAGAGCCGGCAGGCAGACTGGAAAGTGTTTGCTTAATGCTCAGTGCTGTGGACAATGCGCCCGAAGACCACTTCTCTCCGTAGTCGCCTGTGCCGTGTTCGCCATTGGTCTGTTTCGAGAAGCCGCTGTTTGTCCAGCTTGTCAGACTTCCAATCTCGAAGTCGGGGTTGGCAAGAAGATATGTTACGTCGAACGGACTTGCAACCGTTCCGCTCGTATAGGCCTGTCGGTCATCCTTCTTAACGAATTTCCAGTAGGAAGCGTTGTCTGTTGTAGCCTCTGTGCTGCAATCTACCCAGTTGTAGCTTCTATATGTAATTTTAGTATTTTGTGGATCGGTCTTAATTACGGTTGATTTCGTCCAATAGAGGAAGCCGCCTTCGTTGGCTGTGCCAGAAGTGGCGGCACGCAGCACGTATCCATCGCTAACTTCGTAAATCTTCCAAACGGTGTAGTCGTTCTCGCTGCGGCCTGTTTTTGCGTCCGTCCATCCTGCCGAACCTACAACTGTTCCTTCGTTATTCGCAACCATATGGAGAGTGTATGTTCCATCGTCCAGCTTGGTTACGGTGATTGCTTGGCCTGCGCCGTCAACCGTTGCGTGGCTGCCCCAGTTGCCGCCCTTAGCGAGATAGGCCGAAGCACCAACGTTCTGCAAGTAGTAGTCGCCCGACGTAATACTTGTAACGGCCAAAGCGTCAACTGCGCTGTTCAGCGTGGTTACGGCATCATCAATGTCATCTTGCGATGCACTTGTGTTGTCGTAAACGGTCTGTGCGTCAGAGATGGCAGATGTTAACGTCGTGTTGTTCAAAATTGCGTTCAGAGCCGTAGCGTCGGTGATTGCACTCAGAAGGGCTGACTTGTCTGTTGCAGAATAAGTCAGTGTGAAGTTGTCAATCATTATGCAACTTCCACCAGAACCCCATGTGATTGCTAATTTGATTTCAACATCGCCAGCTTCCTCTACAGAGAAATTCAGCGTCTGGGTCGTCCAGTCGCTTAACGAACCGTTGTTGAACGTAACGCTACTGTTAGAAGTTGAACCAGCGCTTAATACGAAACTTGAAGTTACGCCGCTTTTCGCACCAGTACGAACGTCCACAGTCAACGTGTAGTTGCCTACGGGAAGGTTTTGCAGTGTCTGCGAGATGGTTGATGTTCCGGTGTGCCATCCCATTCGCAAATAATAAGCATAGGTTCCATCGGGGATTGTTGAAACCAGACCGAAGCCGTTGTCTGTGTCGCAATCCTTGTTTACAATCAAACTTTTATCTAAGTCTGTTGGGTTCTCTACAGTCCATCCGGTAGGAGCTGTAATTTCGTAGCCACGAAAAGTGTTAGATTCTGTTTTCTCTGTTAGTTCAGAGACATCATCGTTTTCAAACGATGGATTTGTGATGTACGTTGACGTAACGTCATCTGCCCATCCAGGCGTTGCCAAGCCGAGCAATAGCCCGACGATGGCTAATAGAAGTTTGTTTTTTCTCATAATGTTATTATTTAGTTGAATTGTTAGACGTATGCTTTGATACTTGGTCTTTGGGAATAGGGGGACGTTTCATCAATCGTTGTGGGGGTGCAGCGTCGGCCTAATCGGTTTTGGGCGCAAATGTACACACAATGTGCGAGTTGCGAAAATTTCTTTGTTTTATTTACAAAAAAAAACGATTATTCACAGAAAATATTTACAAAAAGGACGATAGTTGGGGGTGGCCGCCTCGGTGGGTGAATAAGAAAGCGCATACGAATGAATGTAACTTCTGGAAAGGGAAATGTTGAAAATCGTAACTTTTTGTAAGATTTTCGCTAAAAAGTTTGGTAAATTGTTTCCGTTTGTTTAATTTTGCAAACCGAAAGAGGGTGATTCCTCTCGTGCTTGCATTCTATTTGCATAATAATACAGTGATTTTATAATAATAATAGGCTTATGAAAAAAACACTACTCCTCGCTGCTCTTGCAGCATTCACAACAGTCGGCGCTGCCGATATTAAGAAGGCTCCTACGGCGACGCAGGTCTATTCTGAGGACTTCTCGCTTTGGACAAGTGGCTCGGAGGCCGCTCCTGACACCACCGACATGGCACAGGACTCCACGGCTCTGAACAACATCATGCATTACCCCGGCGGCTGGACTGGGCTCTACGCTTATCAGGCTGGCGGCGCTGCCTACTTCGGATATGACAACGAGCACGGACCAGGCTACCTGCTCTCTGGACCTATCGACCTGCGTGGCGAGAAGAACCAGGGCGTATTCCGCATCAAGTTCCGCGTGAAAAACCTTAACGAGAACGCGCAGGGACAGTCGTTCCAGATATTCACGATGGACTTGGCCAAGAGCCAAATGCGCAGTGCCAAGCCCTTCACGCTTGCCGAAAATGGCACGTGGACAGACGTGGAGATGGTTTCTGCTGGCGGTACCGAGCAGACAGGCTTCATGTTCTTCGCTTGGAAGGGCCTGATTGTTGTCGATGACATGACGGTGGAGACGCTCGTTTATGCTCTCGACGCACCAGAGAACGTGAAGCTGACTATGGCGAGCGCCAACGGACTGACCGCTACGTGGGATGCCGTGGAAGGCGCGACGAAGTACGACGTTGCCTTCGTCAAAGAGGGCGACACCGTAGGAAAGATGACCGTCAACACTACCACGGCTACATGCACGCTCGGTGAGGCCATCGTGCCCGGAGAGACATACTCCGTTATGGTTACCGCTTCCGACGACAATGGCAACGACTCTTACTATGGCGGTGCATCGGAGGAGTTTGATGAGCCCGGCGGCACTATGACCGCACCCGTAGCACTGGAGGGCACCTATATCTCCGGCGAAGGATTCACCGCAAACTGGCAGCAGTCTGACTACGCTCTCGGCTACGCCGTGAAGACCAACTGGCATCACGAAGTGACCGACGAGACGGAGGAGTTCACTTATATCAACGAAGACTTCTCTAACCTCCCTGAAACAGGCGAGGAGGAATCGCTGCAGATAATGGGCTCGCTCGACAACTGCTTCTCCTACGGAGGATGGACCACCGACTTGGCTCTGGTTGCCAGTGGCCTCTTCTGCACCACTAATATGTATAAGGCATACGGATTCCCCGGCACAATCACTTCGCCAAAACTCAACTTCTCCAACGGTGGAGGCAAGGTGAACGTGAGCGTGATGGCATGTTCCTACGCTGATGATGCTGTGCTCGGAGTGCAGTTCCTCGATGCTTCCGGCAACGTGATTGAGAGCAGCAAGCAGACAATCGAGCTTGCTCCGATGGCGCCGGCACTGCAGACCGTCCAGCTTGAAGGCGGTGTCGAAGGCGGGCAGATAGCCTTCACCATCGACGATGCAGCAGAGTCGGGCGACCTTGTTGTATGGATGGGAATCGTGGTAGGAACAACTCTCAACCATGGAGAGATAGTTGACATGCCTTGGACAACTGTTCAAGCCGACTATGATCAGATAGCTGCTGAAGTGGCCGTGCCTTGGGGCGACAAGGACTATGTGAAATACACTGTTACGGGCATCTTCAATGATGAGTATCAGAGTGAAGAGTCGAACGAAATTACGGTGGTGAAGAATCCGACGGCCATCAAGAGCATCAGCGACAACGGTGCGCAGGCATTCGTTTCGGGCGGCCAGCTCTTCATCAACAACCCTGCCAACGAACAAGTATCTGTATATCAGATAAACGGTTCGATGGTGCAGCGTCCGACGACCGCAGAAAGTCTCTCCGTCTCCCTGCAGCGCGGCACCTACATCGTGAAGGTGGGCAGCAAGCTGTTCAAGGTTCGGAACTAATGTAACTGGAGTTAGCGGAAGTTAGCTGTAGTTATCTGAAGTTAGCGGGAGGTAGCTGGAGATAGTGGGATGTAACCGAAGATAATGGGAGACAGTTCCCATGAACTCCCACTAACTCCAGATAACTTCCGCTAATTCCCATTAACTCCCCATAGAAATACGAATGTTGAATTATGAATTACGAGTTGTTCGCACTCCGTGCGATGGCGAATGAATAATTTAAAATTGGATAATTTGTAATCGGCGTAGCCGAATAATTCGTAACTCGTAATTCGTAACTCGTAACTAATTACGACCATCAAATGAACAAACTGAAGTTAAGATTGGCAGCATGCGCGGTGATGCTTCTTGCGAGCGTCGGGGCACATGCTGCCTCCGTTATATTGGGATACTGCGAGGGCGCGCTCGGAACCACGGGCTACAGCAAGACTGGCAAGGGCACCATCTCGGCGGCGTTCCTGCTCTCTAAGGAGATGCTTGCCGAATACGACGGCGCTACCATCACCGCCGTTCGCATAGGACTGATGACCACCGACGGCATCAGCCAACTGCGCGGATGGGTGAAATATGGGCTCGAAGAGGCGGTACTCGACTCTGTCGCCGTCGATGCGCCTGCCGAGGGATGGAACGAGGGACGGCTCTCCACGGGCATCACCATCGACGCCTCCCGCGACATATATGTGGGATATTCCTTCTATCAAGAGAAGTCGGTCAAGTGTATCTCCGTGGCCGGACCCGACCGCAGCGACGGCTACTTCGTGGCAAAGAACGGCTCTTGGCAGAATCGCTCGAAAGACGCCGAGGGGACGCTCTGCGCCGAGATAGTGGTGGAAGGACCTAACATCCCTGCTAAAGACCTGCGGCTGCTCTCGGTGGAGCCCATAGGCACCAACGTGGTGGCGCCTGGCGAGACTATCAGCGTGCGCTGCATAGCGCAGAACGCCGCACAAGAGAGCATCAAGGGATTCAAATACACCTACCAACTCGCCGACGGGGAACCGACGACGGTGAGCATCAATCGCACGCTTGACTATCGCGACCGCGACACTCTCGTGGTAGAGGTTCCCACCGAGGGGTGGGGCGCCGTGGTGGGGCGTGAGTTTACCGTCAGTGCCACTACCGACGGCGACCAGCAGACGGACAACAACACTCTCGCGCTGCGACTCTCCACCTACACCGAGAGCTATCAGCGAAAAGTGCTGCTCGAAGAGTTTACCACCGAGAACTGTCCCAACTGCCCGCGCGCCATAGAGACCATAGCCACCGTGCTGGCCAATGGCTACGAGGATAAGACGGTCGCCGTGGCACACCATTCGGGCTACAAATACGATTGGCTGACTACCGACGCCGACGAGACTCTGGAGTGGTTCTACGGGGAGCCGGAAGACGGCACTTTCGCCCCGGCTGGAATGTTCGACCGCACGCAGAACGACCTGTTCCGCGCCAAAGTGCCCGTGTTCAGCATAGCCTATCCCGACACCTATCAGCCTATGCTCGACGTGGCGCTCTCGGTGCCAACCTTCGTTACGGTGGAACCCCATGCCGCCTACGACGAAGTTACGCGCCAGCTGCGGGTGAGCGTCGATACGAAGAAGATGGACGTGATGGACGAAATATGCCCTGCGTCGCGAATAGCACTCTACTTGATAGAGGACAGCATCTTAGCAAAGAGTCAAGCCGGCTATAGCAGCACCACGTTCCGCCACAGCCACGTCTTCCGCCAGTCGCTCTCCGACGTCTATGGCGACCTCATCGCGTGGAGCGGAAACTCGGCGACCATCGACTTCACCGCCACGCTGCCCTCCGACTGGGACGCCAGTCAGGTGAAGGTGGTAGCGTTCGTTTGCGAGTACGACTCCACCAACCGCAATGCCTGCCGCGTCTTCAACTCCGAGCAGCTCTCGCTCTCCGACGTCGTTGCCGGCATCGAAACCACGTCGTCGCACCGCACTGCCAAGAGCGTCTCACTCTACGACCTCTCCGGCAGAAAGGTGGACGCCGACAGCTTCCGCGGCATCGCCATACGCCGCACAGTGCTCTCCGACGGCACGGTGAGCACCGAGAAAACACTTATCGGCAGATAAAAACCATTCCGCAAAATTTCGGAAGAAGAAAAAGAGCACCATCGATGTTCGCAGCATCGGTGGTGCCTTTTGTTTATTGCATTTACAGTGCACAAATGCGTGCATCGTGCAAAAAGAGTGGTCGATTGCTTTGCGGTCTCGACAATAATGCGTAACTTTGCAGCGAGATGAGACTGACTGTGGCTTTAGCTATAGCGACGACTTTCCTATGCACCGACGGCGCGGCGCAGGGACTGTTGCGCTCCAAGCTCGACACCGCCTACATAGGGCGACCGAAGGAGGCTTGGACGTTCAAGGTGCGACTTAACCAGTCGGGCTCGACGGTGAAGATGGAAGGCAATCAGGACGGCACTGCGTTCAGCACGCAATTAGGGTCGCAGATGAAGTCCACCGTCAGCGTTGCGGCGTCTTATCGCGGATTGTCGGCAGGACTGGCGCTCAATCCTATGAAGATGCTCGGTAAATATAGCGACTTCGAGCTTAACATGAATGCCTACTCCAACCGCGTTGGGCTCGACGTGGTATATGCGCAGGTGAACTCTTACACGGGCACGCTCACGTGGGACGGCGCCGACAGCGACGTGGAGAGTGGGCTGGTGGAGCAGCGCATGCTCACCGTGAGCGGCTACTACGCCTTCAATGGGAGTCGCTTCTCTTACCCCGCCGCCTTCACGCAGTCGCAGGTGCAAAGGCGCAGCTGTGGCTCGTGGCTGCTCGGCGCGACGCTCATGTGGGGATACTACGAGCACGGCGGCGACCTTCAGGGAGCTAACGAGAGCGCCCGAATGAAGGTGAGACAATTGGGCATCGGCGGCGGTTACGGCTACAACCTCGTACTGAAGAAAGGGTGGCTCGTTCACTTTTCGTCGGTGCCCCAACTGACGATTTACGCCAACGACCGCATAGAGTCGGGCAGCGAGCGCCAAGATGCCCCGTTCCACTTTCCCAACATCATCGTTACGGGTCGCGTGGCCGTCGTGCGTTCTTTCGGCAACAAGTTCATCGGGCTGACGGGCGTGGTAAATCGCAATGCCGCCGGTCTTCGCTCCAAGGTCCACATAGAAAACGTGAAGTGGCGCGGGCGGCTCTTCTTTGGTTTCCGCATATAAGAAATCTCCCATCATCTTGTTTTCATAAATTTGCGATTGTCGGTCGGCGTGCAGATGCCGACAGTCGGGCTTATTCTTTTGCGTAGATATTGCGAACGATGGCGATGGCAGAAAAGGCAAAAGGTGCAAATAGTTTTTACATCCGACGATGCCTCTCTGCCCCCACCACGATAGGTCGAAACTTCCACCGCGATAGGAGCAAAGTTCCACCACCGTAGCTCTCGACTTCCACCACCGTGCG
>Ga0065708_1000027_pt1 | contig 39247 bp, 30 predicted proteins | sample Hoacrofraction12_2_FD_59095 | JGI IMG/M metagenome (GOLD analysis project Ga0065708, IMG submission 59095) | Hoatzin crop microbial communities from Cojedes, Venezuela, sample from fiber fraction 12 v1 | ecosystem: Host-associated > Birds > Digestive system > Esophagus > Crop | place: Venezuela... | reverse complement strand
TCAATTCTGTGGCATATCTGTAACAAATATCTGCGGTCAGAATTGTGTAATAAGACACCGTTTCTATGCGGTTCTCAACACTCCGACGAATGGGTGTGAACTTTTTTCCCTTTATATGGAGGAAGGAATCCTTCGGAAAGGAGAAACCGATATGACGGATAAAGAAAAGTTACAGGTCATGACCTTGCGCCTTCAGGGTAACGGGTACGGAGCAATAGCGAGCCGGACGGGGATTTCGGTCAACACCATAAAGTCATACTGCAAGCGCAATAACCTTAACGGCGATATGCCGGTGTCTGAGATAAAGCAGAAAAACAAGGTGGCAGGATACGGAGAGTGTGAATACTGCGGAAAGCAGGTGGAGTACATTCTCGGCCATAAAAAGAAAAGGTTCTGCTGCGATGCCTGCCGAAGCAAATGGTGGAATAAGCATTCAGATAGGATGAAGCGTAATGCAATGTACACATACAAATGTCCGGGCTGCGGTAAGGAGTTCGAGGTGTATGGGAACAGCCACAGAAAGTACTGCTGTCATGAATGTTATATCCGCGACAGATTCGGAGGTGGCAGCGATGAGTGATAAGGAATTCAAAAATGAAAAGCTTTATCAGACCACCATGTCCGTTGCCCGAAACATGCTCACAGAAGGGCTGATAACGGAAGAGGAATATCGTGAGATTGATACAATTTTCACCGAAAAATATCAGCCTGTTTTCGGCGGATTATTCTCCGATATATCGTTGACTAATAAGGCGTAAAGAGTGATGTATAGTGACGGAAAGGAGTGATTTTATGGCTAAGATAAGCAGGGTTGAGCCTAAGATTCCGGCGCTTCCGGAGAAGAAAAAAGTGGCTGCTTATGCAAGGGTATCCAAGGACAGCGAGAAGCTCTTACACTCCGTTTCTGCACAGATAAGCTACTACAATGATTTGATTCAGAAGAATCCTGACTGGGAGTTCGCAGGGGTTTATGCGGATCAGGGAATCACCGGCACACGCTCGGATTTGAGACCTGATTTTGTCAGGCTCATTGAGGACTGTGAGAAAGGCAGGGTGGATATCATTCTCACAAAGTCGGTCAGCCGCTTTGCAAGGAACACGGTAGACCTTCTGAACACCGTGAGGCACTTAAGAGACCTCGGTGTTTCCGTGCGGTTTGAGAAAGAGAACATCGATTCAATGAGCGGGGACGGAGAGCTGATGCTCACCATTCTGGCATCGATGGCGCAGGCTGAGTCGGAATCCACAAGTCAGAATATCAAATGGGCGAAGCGGAAGCAGGCGGAGCAGGGCATCATGACAAATACGGTGGCACCGTACGGATACAGATGCGAGGACAGGCAGCTCATCGTTATCCCTGAACAGGCTGAGGTCGTGAGGCGGATTTTCGATGATTACACGGAAAAAGACCTACCCATCCGCATGATTGCGAAGAACCTGAACGCAGAGCATATCCCCGGACAGAAGGGAAATCACTGGCAGGCATGCACGGTTTACAGGATGCTCAGCAATGTGGTTTACATCGGAGACCTTGTATTGCTTAAGTACTTCATTGCAGATCCGCTTGAACACAGGATGGTTAAGAACCGCGGCGAGCAGCCAATGTACTATGTCGAGGATGACCATGAACCAATCGTAAGCCGAGGGGTTTTTGAAAAAGCCGGAGAGAGGCTCAGGCGGGATGCGGAGCTTGGAGTTTACGCAAACAGGAACATCACGAGGAATGAGTTCTCACAGAAGATTATCTGTAAAGGATGCGGATGTAAATTTTCCAGGCAGAGCACAAAACTTAAGACGGGAAGGACATTTGCATGGAGCTGCAAGAAACCCGGCGGCAAATGCATGACACCATCGCTTCTTGAAAACGAACTGCAGGATATCTTTTGCAAACTTACGGGAATGGAGGAGTACACTCCCGAGGCATTCAGTGAGATGGTAGATTCCGTTGAGGTTGGCTTGGACGATGTAATTACTTTTAATTTTGCGAACGGAACCACGAAGGACTATCAGTTTATCCGCAGGAAAGCATCTCCGCTGAAGACAAGGCGCGAAGATATATCGGTGCTTTCGGGGAAGATTATCTGCGGAAGATGCGGCAGACCTTTTATTTACCGCTCGCAGATCTGGAAGGGTAAAGAACGCGATTACAAACAGGCCTACTGGAACTGTCCGGACTGCAAGGGATTTAACTTACGGGATGATGACATCAGAAATCTGATTGCAGAGGTTCTTGGAACAGCCGAATTCGATGACGTGACCTTCACTGAAAAGGTAAATCGGATAAGTGTGGATGCTGACAAGAGCCTTACATTTGAATTTTCGAATGGCAGGAAAAAGACGGTTGAATGGCATCAGAAGAATCACCGAGCCGGTTTTACATGGAGTCCAGAACGAAGGCAGACAACTAGCGAGAAGATGAAGAAACTCAGAAAGGAGCGTGGTGACAATTGGGTAAAGTCATAAAGGTCGAGCAGACTGTACCTGTTATCAGGCAGAAGAAAAAAGTCGCGGCATATGCCCGAATATCTATGGAAACCGAGCGGATGAACCATTCGCTGTCGACACAGATAAGTTACTACAACGATTTGATTCAGAAGAATCCGGACTGGGAATATGCAGGGGTATTCTTCGATAACGGAATCTCCGGCACGAGCATTAGGAAACGTCAGGGATTTCAGGATATGGTTAAGGCTGCGGAGGAAGGAAAGATAGACATCATCCTTACCAAGAGCATTCAGAGGTTTGCCAGGAACACCGTCGACCTTCTCGAAACAGTGCGGCACCTAAAGGACATTGGTGTCGAGGTCAGGTTTGAGAAGGAAAATATTAACTCTATGAGCGGCGACGGAGAACTGATGCTTACGATCCTCGCATCCTTTGCACAGGAGGAGAGCCGCAGCATTTCAGAGAATGTAAAGTGGGGCGTAAAAAAGAAGTTTGAAAAGGGCGAGCCTTACGGGAGGAAGGATGTATTCGGCTACACATGGGTAGGCGATACACTTCAGATTGTTCCCGAGGAGGCGGAGATTGTCAGACGGATATTTCAGAACTTCCTTAATGGGAAGTCGCGCCTGGAGACGGAGCGGGAGTTTGAAGAGGAAGGCATCACCACAAAGCTTGGCTGCAAGTGGATGGATTCCAATATCAGGGTGGTGCTAACGAACATAACCTACACAGGAAACCTTCTTTTGCAAAAGACATACTCGGATAAGCCGGGAACGCACACAGGCAAGAACAAGGGTGAGCTTCCCAAGTATTTTGTTGAGAATACGCACGAGCCGATTATCGATATGGAGACATTTCAATATGTTCAGGANGAGATGGCGCGGCGCAGGGAACTCGGACCGCTTGCCAATAAAAGTCTTAACATTACATGCTTCACCGGCAAGATAAAGTGTGAGAGCTGCGGAAAAAGCTTTATGCGGAACACACGCACCAACAGAGCAAAGTTATCCGAACGCGGAGACAAGCTGATAAGCTGGGTATGCGGCTCAAGCAAGGTTAAGGGCNGAGCGTGCAAGGCAATGGAAATACCCGAGCCAATCCTTAGAAGAGAATGCGCGAAGGCTCTGGGTATTGATGAGTTTGACGAGGATATATTTACGGAGAGGGTTGACTTCATCAGCATTCCAAAGCACGGCACCATGATATTTCATTTCAAAGACGGCACATCTTTATCCCGGGACTGGGAGAACACTTCCAAGAAGGATTCATGGACAGCTGCGGCCAGAAAAAGAGCATCGGATTACCGCAGAACTCACGCAGTGACGAGAGACGATATCACTTGCTTTACTACGAAGATAAAATGCACCGACTGCGGATGCAACTTCCGTAAGCAGGTACAAAGACTCAAGAGCGGAAAGGTCTGGTACTGGAGATGCGGCGACCACAACGGCTGCGGCAGAACGGGAATAAAAGAACATGAACTCAAACCTATTGCGGCTGAGGTTCTCGGACTTGATGAGTTTGATGACAGCGTGTTCCTTGAGCAGATTGACCACATAGACGTTGAAAAGGATATGACGATAGTCTTTTATTTCAATGACGGCAGGGTTGAAAGCAGGCAGTATACCATGAGCAGAGTAAGCCATCCTTGCAGTGAAAAGCAAAAGCAGCATATGAAGGAACTTCAGGCAAAGCGGTGGACCCCGGAGAAGAAAAAAGAGATGAGCGAGAAGATGAAAAAAATCAGGAAGGAGCGTGGCAGTGAATGGCGAAGAAAGTAACAGCGATACCGGCTACGATAAGCAAATATACGGCAGCACCGATTAACACCACTAAGAAACGCAGGGTGGCGGGTTACGCCAGAGTATCAACAGACCATGACGATCAGGTTACAAGCTACGAGGCGCAGGTCGATTATTATACGAATTACATCAAGAGCCGTGATGACTGGGATTTTGCCGGCATTTACACGGATGAGGGAATATCGGCTACCAACACCAAGCGGAGGGAAGGCTTCAAGCGTATGATTGCCGATGCCAAAGCCGGCAAGATAGACCTCATCGTAACCAAGTCGGTATCAAGATTTGCAAGAAATACGGTCGACAGTCTTACAACGGTTAGGGAACTGAAGGACAGAGGCGTTGAGGTGTATTTTGAAAAAGAAAATATTTATACATTAGACTCAAAGGGCGAACTTCTGATAACCATCATGTCGTCCCTGGCACAGGAGGAATCAAGATCCATTTCGGAGAACGTAACCTGGGGGCATAGAAAGAGATTCGCGGACGGCAAGGTCAGCTTTGCATACAGCCGTTTCATGGGACTCGACAAAGGACCGGACGGGAAACTTGTGGTGAATGAGGAACAGGCCAAGGTCGTGCGGCTTATCTTCAGTCTTTTCCTTGAGGGTATGACACCGCACTCCATTGCGCAGGAGCTTACCAACAGAGGAATAAAGAGTCCGGGAGGCAAGGATAAGTGGAATCAGCAGACCGTAAGAAGGATGCTTCAGAATGAGAAATATAAAGGTGATGCGCTCCTCCAGAAGGCGTTCACGGTGGATTTTCTGCAGCATAAGATGAAGAAGAACGAGGGTGAGGTGCCGCAGTACTATGTTGAGGGAAACCACGAGGCAATCATAAGCCCTGCGGTGTTCGACCTTGTGCAGGAGGAACTGGAGAAAAGAACCCGCAGCAGGGGAACACGGTACAGCGGAGTCAGCATCTTTTCAAACAAGATTAAATGCGGCGACTGCGGCTGCTGGTACGGTGCCAAGGTATGGCACTCCACGGATGCTTACAGAAAGGTCGTCTACAGATGCAATCACAAGTACCAGGGGGAAAAGTGCAAGACGCCTTATGTCACCGAGGAGGAAATCAAGACGGCATTCATCGATGCCTATAATCAGCTTGTTTCTGAGAAGAAGGAGATTGTGGCGAACACGGAGCTTATCAGGAAGAAGGTCTGCGACACGACTAAACTTACCGAGGAGAAGGAGCAGCTTGAACAGGAGATGAATGTACTGGTTGAGATGACGCAGAATATTGTTGCTGACAATGCCAGAGTGGCGCAGAGCCAGGAAGATTACCAGAGCCGCTACAACAGCCTTGTCGAGAGGTACAACAAGGCGAAGGGAAGATACGATGAGGTTGTGGCTAAGATTACCGACAAGGAGGCGAACAGCGAACGACTGAAAATGTTCATTAGGACTCTTAAGGAGCAGAACGGTGTCCTTACGGAATTCGATGCAAAGTTGTGGGGATGCATGGTGGACTTTGTAACGGTGAGCCGAGAGAAGAAGCTTACCTTCAGATTCAAAGACGGCACGGAGATAACGGTATAAGGATTATGAAAATGCGATGCACGGGGCATTCGGATCGGAATCGGTTCGGGTGCCTTATTTTTGTGGTAAATGCGGCTTTTTAGTGATATAATAAATTATCTGATTTGTATAATTGCAATTTGAGTGTGTAAGAGGTTGTTCAGATGCTGAAAAATAACGTGGAAATAGATGTAAAGACCAAGTGCATAGAAGAGGGCATAACACAGGCGGAGCTTGCCAAGAAGATACACACATCGGCTCCGTATGTGAACAGGGTCACGAAGAGTAAGGAGAACATCGTGAACAAGACGTTCCTCGCCATGATGGAGGGACTTGGGTACGATGTGGAACTTCATTATGTGAAGAAGAAAAATAAATGATTCGGTAGGAGAGTTGAGTATGCAACAAGAAAAACAAAATGATATATGCATTCTTGAACTTGATATAACAGACGAGGGATACGCTTTTGCAACATCTATTGAGTCAGCAATTTCCCAAGCTGAATTTGAAAAGGAATCCCTTAGAGAAACTATTGATTCTGTAGAGCAATTGCGCCCGCATTGCGATAAATTGGATTATGCATTGGCAGCATCGTCTGGTTTGATGTGTGGTCTAATCGATATTTTTCTAGTAGGTAAGCCAGGGGACTCTTCAATAGGAGATGCTACAGACAAATGGGTTGAAGGTAGAGTAAAAGATTTTGCGAAGCTATGTGGATGGAAAAGCGAAGATGGTGACGCTTCAGATGCTATAAAGTTTCTTGAAAAGCTGTTTAAGATTCCTTATGACCAAAGAGGAGCGGGAGATGCTGCAAGCATTATATTTGATTTGTCACCTAAAAATCATCATTTCAAATCGCTTGGACATAATCCTACACTTCTTGGACTTTTCTTTTCTATATTGAATCAGTTTACAAATCAATCGCATTTTGTATCAGAAGGTGAACTGATAGCTTTGCAGGAAGCTGATGGCAGGTTTGAGCTGCAAGGTAGTAATATTACGGCAAAACTTTTCTGTGGATTCATTAATTGGTTTGGGCATTTGATTTCAGACATATCAGGATCGTCAGGAAGCAAGGGACGTGGAATGGGCATTCCTTCTCCGTTCTGGGCGTGGACTAATGATGTAATTGCAATTAAGAGAAGCTCGAATATTCCTGTATCAGAATTTGATAAAGCGTTCAATAATTTAGCTTTAACTATATATAACAACGGATACGATATGAGATTTCAAGTAGCTCAAATGGTGCCGGTGTTCTTGAATGAGATTATTGTTAGAACGATATATTCTGTCAGACGTCTAATTGGATACATTAAGAAGACCTCCGGAGAAAAGTTTGATTTTCGTGCTGCCTGGAAAAACTGTGAACCGTTTTCAAATGCAAGTGTCAAACGCATGTTGACAGTAGCGCATGGTACTTTTTGCCTTATGGATGCGGGAGATGCTACAATACGAGCATTTATCTGTGGTGGGGGAAATTTCAATATAGAAGAGTTTGCAATGAGACTGAACATAATCGGCGTTGGTAGATTTGCAATCTCACTATTTGGTGAAACTAAACGAGCTGTAACTATAGGAAGAGCGGAGGGCGAAGCGGGATTTGCACGTAGGAAGATGCAGATAGTGGATTTCTACTTAGATAGCCTTAGGACATTGTCAGAAATTTATAATGACAGAGAATTAGTTAACTTTGTAGAGGGATTCAAATCAAGTGATGCCTATATAGAGGCATTTGAAAAAAGTGTTAGACTGGCAGAATTACGAAAAGTTCCGGATGAAAAGATTCTTAGAACCAAGAGTGATATAGATAATTATTTCGGAGGCGGTAACAATGTTTAAAAAGAAGAAATCTAAAATGGAGCTTGCTCAGGAAAAGGCGGAACAGGCCATAGAAAAAACAAACGAAAGAATAGGAGCTCTTGGAGAAGAAACAGGTGAGCTGTATGAGGTTCTTAATGATATACAGAGTCAGTTTGATGCCATTCGAAATATACCTGTGGAAAAGCAAATTGAGTATAAGAAATTAAAAGAAATAAGGCTTAATTGGAAGCAGCAGGCTGAGAAAATAGAGAAAGACTATAAGAACGCTAATGCTAAAAATATGGGTGCAGGTGCCGCAGGCGTTGGCGCAGGTGTTGCTGTTGCGGCTCTCGGTCCGACAGCTGCGATGGGAATTGCAACAACATTTGGTGTGGCATCCACGGGAACGGCAATCTCAACATTGAGCGGGGCAGCGGCAACTAATGCGGCGTTGGCATGGCTTGGCGGAGGTGCTCTTGCAGCCGGAGGCGGTGGAATGGCTGCAGGTGAGGCTTTCTTGGCACTGGCGGGGCCTGTGGGTTGGGCAATTGCCGGTGTTGCGCTTGTTGGAAGTGGAATACTATTTTTTAAAGGCAAAAATGATAAAAAACGGCTTGAGGATATTTTTACTTGTATAAGTGAGCGTGATGTAAAATCATACGAGCTTGCGATTGTTGAGATAAATGAGAGGATTTCTAGGATAATTGATGAAAATCAGAAATTAAGAGATGCTCTAGAAAACGTAAAATCATTTGGCTTGGACTATACTAAAATGTCAGAAGAACAGCAATATGAGCTTGGTGCGTGTGTTAATTTAATGAATGCATCAACACAGTTGCTTGTGAATCCTATTTTAGGACTTCAGCCTAAATATACTATGCAGGATTATGAAAGGTATATTAATACTGTTGAAGCAAAGCCCGATACTAAAACACAAGAGGTGGAAGTATCACTTGCCAATCTTCTGTATAAAATTGATATGGATGAAAAGGATCAGAAACTGCTATGCAAATCTCTAAAGAAAAATAAGAAGTTCCTAGAGTCTATAGACTTTAAGAAAAAAGAGTTTGATTTGGAGATAATCAAGACAGTAGATAAGGCGTTAAATTTTAAGTACGCAGAGATGCAATGATTATAAAAGAAAAACTATGAAGGAGAATAGATATGAGTAAGTCCAGGGAATTTAGCAAAAATATTATAGAAGAACTTGGTTATTACGTGTATATCTATTCGGATCCGGATACCAGGGTTCCGTTTTACATTGGAAAAGGAAAAGGCAACAGATGTTTCGGTCATCTTTCTGCGAAGGGTGACAGCGAGAAGGTTGCAAAGATAGAAGAAATCAGGAAACGTGGCAAGGAGCCGGTGATTGAAATACTGGTGTACGGTGTCGATGAAGATACCGCTCTGAAAGTGGAGGCTGCGGCTATTGACCTTATCGGTATTGATAACTTAACGAATATACAGCAAGGACACCATTCCGGGAAATATGGCCGTACAGATGTTGATGATATAAATGCCATGCTGGGAGCGGAGGAACTTAAGCAAGAGGACATCACGGATGATCTTATAATGATTCGTATTAACAAGAGCTACCATTACGGGATGACACAACAGGAACTCTATGATTACACGAGATGCTGTTGGACTGTGAATCCGGAAAATGCGAAGAAAGCAAAATACGCTTTATCCATATATAATGGCATTGTTCTTGAGGTGTACAGAATCATAGAGTGGCTGCCGGGATTCACAACCTTGCATACATTTGATGAACAGGAAGGCCGTCGTGACGTCAGTGGTGACAGATGGGAGTTTATCGGAAACATTGCAGAGGAGGATGTAAGAAAGAAATACATACACAGGTCTGTTGCAGGGCTGTTTAGTCCCGGTGCACAGATGCCGTTCAAGTATTTTATTCATTCCTGAGCGGGAACTGAATACCGAACGGGTGGGTGCAAATGCACACCCCTCGGACACACAGGTGCATCGTCTGAAAGTATAAATGTCGGAAGGTATCACAATTAGCACTCTTACCGAGGGGCTCGATGCAATCTCTGTGAACCAGATCATCATGTTACGTCCGACGGAGAGCCCTATTATCTTTATTCAGCAGCTCGGACGAGGCTTACGTAAATGCGACGGCAAGGAGTATGTTGTAGTACTCGATTTCATTGGAAACTACACAAATAACTTCATGATTCCAATAGCCCTGTCGGGAGACAGAACCTATAACAAGGACAACATCCGTAGATACGTCCGTGAGGGTGCAAGGATTATTCCGGGTGCATCGACTATTCACTTCGATGAGATATCAAGGAAGAGGATATTTGAGTCGATTGATAAGGCTAATACGAGCGAGGCAAGACTACTTCGTGACAGTTACATCCAGCTTAAGAATAAGCTTGGCAGGATTCCGACGATTGCTGAGTTTGACGAGTACGGATACATCGATGTGACGAAGATATTTGATAAGTTCGGTTCATATCATAACTTCCTTGTGAAGTATGAAAGAGACTACAACATGGAGCTTTCAAAGGACGAAGCGCTGATTATAGAGTTTCTCTCGACAAAGCTCGCGAAGGGTAAGAGGGTGCAGGAGCTGCTTGTGCTGAGAAGCCTGTTGCAGCAGCGTGACAGGGTGATTAATTACTACGAACTTTTGAACGGCTTTAATGTCGGAAGAGAATTGCCTGGAAATGCATCGGGCGATACATATACTAATAATGACAGCAATACAAGAATCAATGCAGCGGTAAAAGCTCAAGGTGATTTGAACAAGAATCATGAAGGATTAAGAGGTTCCGAACTCGAACGACTCTCTGTTTATAACGTTCTTACAAACAGGTTCCCTTTGAATAAGGATATAAAGAAGTATGGCATCTGTACATTTATCACAGACACGCCAAGCGGATTTATGATAAATCCGGTCTTCAGCAGAATGCTCGAAAATGTTACATTTGCGAGGAAAGTTTCTGAAATTATAGACTTTGGAATCAAGCGTTACGAGAGAGATTATGAAGGTGCCTATAAGGATACAAATATGAAATTGTATCGCAAGTACACATACGAGGATGTGTGCAGGCTGCTAAACTGGGAGAGGAATATGACGGCGCTGAATATCGGCGGATACTTCTATGATAAGAAGACAAAGACACTGCCGGTATTTATAAACTATGATAAGGCAGATGATGCGATAGCATACCACGATAGATTCGTGACTGAGTCAGAGCTTGTGGCGCTTTCGAAGCACCCGAGGGACATCACATCAAGTGATGCGGATCATTTTTATAAGAGAAAGCCAGAGGACGCAGATAACAGGATATTCCTCTTTGTCAGGAAGAATAAGGACGACAAGGAGGCAAAGGAGTTCTACTTCCTCGGTGAGATCGAGGCGTGCGGTGAGCCACGCCCGATAACGATGGAAGGTACGAACGACCATGCATTTGAGATTGATTACAGGCTCGATGTGCCGGTGAGAGAAGACATTTACGATTATATAACCAAGTGATTATAATATGCAGTGATGATGGCATATATGACGATGACGTCATAGTCGATGAATGACGTCACATATCAAAGGCTAAAAGCGAGTATAGAATTTACAATTTTAGTAAGAGTAAGAGGAATGATAATATCATGAAGACAGTAGAGGTTGTAGCAGCAGTTATACATAAAGACAATCGGATATTCGCAACCCAGCGCGGATATGGTGAATTTAAGGACGGCTGGGAGTTCCCCGGTGGCAAGATAGAACCGGGTGAGACACCTGAGCAGGCGCTTCGCCGCGAGATAAGTGAAGAGCTTGGCGTCAGCATCAACGTTGAAGAGCCTATCACAACCGTAGAGTACGACTATCCTACATTCCATCTCACGATGCATTGCTTTTGGGCAAGCCTCGCAGAAGGCGAGATAGAGCTTCGAGAACATGAGGCAGCGAAGTGGCTTACGACAGACAACCTCATGAGCGTCGACTGGCTGCCGGCAGACAAGGGGCTTGTGGAGAAAATGTATAGTGGGCGGGTGTTAGAACCCGGGTCCATCACTTAGGCGTGTAAGACACCCGCCTTTTAAAATTACTGCGTTGTTTTTTGCATAGGTGTTACTGATATGCTGAGACCTAATTGATGAAATATTTTAAGTAGGGTGCTCAGATTTGGAGTGGATTTGCCGGATTCGATACGAGCAACGGACGAATGTGGTATCCCACATAGTTCTGCAAGATCCCGCTGAGACAGGTCTAGATTATGACGTTGTTCAATCATTGCACCAACAATTTGAGAGAGTGCTTCAACCTCGTCTAAATCAGTACTGATTTCCGGATTTGTTTCTCTAATGTGCTCTTTGTAATCATTCCAAGTAGCCATATATTACTCCTTTCTCGAGAGCCAGTCGTCTCGTTCGGCTTTTGCCTTTTCTATTTCCTTTCGGAGTGTCTTCTGAGACTTCTTCCTAAACTGATGAAGAAGTACAAATGTGTTATCCTTATAGTAGAAGTAGAAGACTCTGTTGTTACCCGGCCTTAGTTCCCATATACCATCTTCTATGTGCTTTGTAATCTTCTCACCTAATCGAGTTCCATGATCTGCAAGCAACTGGATGTATAGCGATATCTGCTTATGCTGTATGCGTGCATCTTTATTGCTGGTACTCTTCTATTGAAGATCATCAAGGAAATCCCAAAGTTCTGATTTACCATCAGCAGTACTGTAAAATTCTATGTTGAACATTAAAAACTCCTATGTATTATTACTTGAAATCATGATAGCAAATATGCGTTCATAATTCAATTGGAATTTTCGACTAAATTTATGCTGTCATCCCGGATAAATCATATAGTCTGTGGCACAAATACTGTGTTAAAATGATATGGTGGCTGCGATTTATGCATTTGCACATGAGTCGAAGGTTATAAAGTTTTAGAAGGAGAATGTGGATGGCTACATCAGATAAATACAAGGTTTTTGATGCTTCAAAGGAGCGGCTCGACGCATACTTACAGGCTTTCTACGGCTACTTTGAGAACGGATATGTATTTGAAGAATTTCTGAAGATTTATCTCGAGAGGATTGGACTTGACGAGGTGACGGTAACACAGAAGTCATCGGATGGCGGTATAGATCTTAAGGCTGTGAGATATGGTGTCGGAGAGCTTTATGGTGCTGACTCCGTCGATTACTACATTCAGGCAAAGAGATATAAGCCGGATAGTACTATAAGCCCTGAGAAAATCAGAGCTTTGAGAGGTGTGATGGAGAGCGGAACAAAGGGCATATTTATCACAACGGCACGCTTTTCCAAGAAGGAGACGGAGTTTGCAGTTCAGGATCCATCCAGACCGATAACACTAATTGACGGAAAGAAGCTGGTGACGAGCTGTATAGAGAATCAGCTGGGCTTCATATATACTCCTGAATTCAGCAAGGAGTCAATGGACGTGCTGATGAAGCATGCTTCTAAGGAATCTGAAGTAAGTACAAGCAGCGACAAACCATCACTGGTTATAGATAAACAGATCACGGCAAATGATATACGGGCAAGGATTCTGAGAATGCCGAGAGATGTTGCAAAAAGGCTCGAGGGACGAAACACTGTTTTGGTTACATTTAACGGGCAGGAACCCAGAGAGCTAAGGATAGATAAAAGCAGAGCATACTTCGGCGGTGTTACGGATTGTTACAGAGAAGCAGGTGTTATCCTAACAGATGGAAGCTGCAGCCCGTGCAGAGCTGAGTGGAAATGCTACGAAGACCGGATCGAAATAACGTTGAAGAATGAATGAAACACGTAGGCGGGTAAGACACCCGCCATTTGTGTTTTATGAGACATGCATTTACATTATGTCTATGGAATATGCACCTTGACTGCAAATAAAAACACGACTAAAATGGAATCTGATTCCAAAATGGTCGGAGGGGATAGAATGTATATACACAGGAATTTTGAGAAGGTGTTGGCTAAAGCTTTGAAACAAACAAAGATTGTGCTTATCACAGGGGCAAGACAGGTAGGAAAGTCAACAACGGTCCAGGTGCAATATCCGAATTATACATATATCACATTGGACGATGAGAATGAACTTGCGCTGGCACTGAATGACCGGACACTTTTTTTTCGCGACAAAAAATTCCCGTTGATTATAGACGAAGTTCAGTACGCAAAGGAGCTGCTGCGTGCGGTTAAACTGGAGACTGACAGACGTCAGTCGAAGGGACAGATTATACTTACGGGATCACAGACATATGAACTGCTTAGTGCATCGGCAGAGTCACTGGCAGGACGAGTTACACTTCTGGAGATGCCGTCACTATCGGCGAGAGAGTTATATGGTGTGGATTTCCAGAACAGCTTCCTTCCGGATGCAAACTATATAGAAAAAAGAGGAAAGAAAATCATTCCGTATGACGGACTATGGGAGAAGATTCATCGTGGTTTTATGCCGGATCTTCTGGATTCAGAACGTGACTGGGAGTGGTTCTATCGTGATTATGTCCGGACATATATCGAAAGGGATATTCGTAATATCATAAACATTCAGAATGAGATGAAGTTTCGAGCTTTGCTTGTGTCAATTGCAGCCAGATCCGGACAGCTTCTTATATATGATGACATAGCCAGGGATATCGGTGTGGATATTAAGACGGTTCAGCGTTGGATATCGGTTATTGCTGCGTCAGGCCTGATAAAAATTTTGCATACATATAAAACCAATGCAATCAGCCGGATAATCAAAACGCCTAAGCTTTACTTCATGGATACAGGCCTGCTCTGTTATTTGGTGGGGTGGAAGACACCGGAGTCGGCACGAAACGGTGCTATGTCCGAAAACATCTTTGAAACATTTGTTATCAGCGAGATTATCAAGAGCCGCTTGAATAACGGACAGGATATACAAGATAGTCTGTTCTATTATCGAGACAAAGAAAAGCGTGAAATAGATTTGTTAATTAAAGAAGGAAATACCTTATATCCGATTGAAATAAAAAAAGGTGCGACTCCGGATAAGTCATGGATTAAAAATTTCAGTGTTCTCGAGAAAATTAGTGATATATCTATAGGTCCGGGAGCTATTGTATGCCAGATTAATCATGCCATGCCTGTCAGTGAACAGGTTACGGCTTTGCCGGTGGAGTATTTGTAGGTGGTTGTCGAAACCGCAACTGCCGGAGTGACACCGGTGGCAAAGGCGGCGGCACTTACTACCATGAAGAGCTGCCAGATAAATGTTATATAAAACGGCGGAGAGTATGACGAGGATTGACTAATCGCGTTTTTTTCATAGATTAAATAGATACTATATAATTCTGAAATAACGGAACAATATTTAATGAAAAACTCTGAAATATCGGAACAATCCCACTGAAATAATCTTGATAAAACGGTACAATGGTAATAAGATAGTAATGATAAAAACCGGAGGGGTGATATGATTTTTAAACGCAAAGCTTATGCTCAACTGAAAGAATGGAAGGAAAGGTATGCTGGGAAGTATGCTGTCTTATTAGAAGGAGCCAGACGAGTAGGTAAAACTACGATTGTGCGGGAGTTTGCAGAAAATGAATATGAGTCATTTATATTTATTGATTTTTCGAATGTATCCCAAAATGTTCTGGAATGCTTTGAAGATATATGGAATCTCAACATTTTCTTTTTAAGGCTGCAGACAGTCACTGGAATACAGTTAATAAAGGGTAAGTCAGTTATCGTTTTTGATGAGGTTCAACTTTTTCCGAGAGCTAGACAAGCAATCAAACATCTTGTCGCTGATGGTCGATATCATTATATAGAAACTGGTTCGCTAATATCCATTCATAAAAATGTCAAGGATATACTTATTCCGTCTGAGGAGATGAAAATTCCAGTATATCCTATGGACTATGAGGAGTTCATGTTGGCGTGTGGAAATAATACTTATCATGTATTAGAGGAATTTCTAAATAGAAAAGAGCCAATTGGTCAGACCAATCAAAAACTTATGCGGGATTTTCGACTGTATATGGCAGTGGGAGGGATGCCGCAGGCTGTTGAAGCTTATATTGAGGGGAAGAATATTGTCCAAATTGACGCCGTTAAAAGAGAAATAATTTGTCTATATGAGGATGACTTTAGGAAAATAGATAGAAGTGGAAAAATATCTCAGATGTATCACTCTATTCCAGCACAATTATCGAAGAATAAAAAGAGATTTGTGATTTCTTCAGCAACAGGGAAGAAGAAACTTTCATCAGATGACAAACTACTATATGAGTTAGTAGATTCGAAAACGGTTCTTATATCATATAATTCAAATAATCCGACAACAAGTCTTGCAGCTTCAAAGGACATTGATAGTTATAAGCTGTATGTTGCTGACACAGGTCTTTTCATTACTCTGATGTATATAGATCAACCTGTAAATTTAATTTATGAAAAGATGCTTTCAGATAAGCTTCCTGCAAATCTTGGATATTTATATGAGAATGCGGTTGCACAGATGATTGTATCTCACAAGCGGGAGCTTTTCTATCATACTTGGAAAAAGCCTGACAGCAGTCATTATTTTGAGATTGATTTTTTGATGTCTTACGGTGAAAAAATGATACCAATTGAGGTCAAGTCATCTTCTATAAAATCACATGCATCATTGTCAGATTACAAACGAAAGTATGGTAAGTTTATGAAAGAAGGATTGATTGTTTCACAGAAGGATCTGCAATATGTGGACAATTTTGTGAATCTACCTATGTATTTATTACCACATTATCTGGATAAGTTGTATTAAATGATTTTAAGAGAATTAAAGAAATAGGTCTGGAGAGTATACAGAGGTGGTATATAACAAGGAGGGAATAGCATGGAACTGCATTACGGACGACCTGACAGTATGGAGGGAAGGCTTCCGCGGGAGGTTAGAGTATATGACTTCCTGGACAGACTTGGACTTGAGTACTGGCAAACGGATCACGAGAAGGCGGCAAATACTATGGAGGACTGTAAGGATGTAGATGCGATACTCGAGGCAACGATATGTAAGAATCTCTTCCTTTGCAACAGGCAGCAGACGAACTTTTATCTTCTGATGATGCCGGCAGATAAACCGTTTAAGACGAAGGAAATATCCGGACAGATAAACTCCGCGAGGCTTTCATTTGCACCGGAGGAGAAGATGCTGGAGTTCCTTGATATACAGCCGGGTGCGGTAAGTATCATGGGGCTTATGAACGATACAGATAATAATGTGCAGCTGCTTGTAGATGAGGATGTCATGCAGGGGGAATTTCTCGGATGTCATCCGTGTGTCAACACATCGAGTATGAGACTCTATACGAAGGATGTTTTTGGCGCATTTACTGATGCCGTGCACCACGACTTCATCAAGGTACATCTCACGGGAGAGTGATAATTTGTGACAGAAGGGACCTTGCACAGCGGCTTGTAGGTGTGTCGGCGATATGTGAGGATTGATTTATATAGATATTTACGGAGATATATGGGGTGAAGAGGGTTATGAAGATTTTAATCATAGTGATTATTGTCGTTGCTGTACTTGTGATACTTGCAGCCTACGTACTTGCTTCAATGATAGCAAGACCAAAGACAACAAGCCTCGAAGATGAGATAAAGTGGGAGAAGGATAACGACCTCTGGGGTAACTTCGATGCGTACGAAACAGAGAAGTACACGGTCGATGGTATGGATGGCTACACACTGCATGCGATGCTTGTTAAAAATGCAACCGACACCGGTAAGTATGTGATTATATCCCATGGCTTCACATCTAACAGATACGGTGCTGTAAAGTACGTCGATGTGTGGCAGGGGCTCGGGTATAACTGTATCATTTATGATGTGAGACGGCATGGCGAGAATGAGAAGACTGCCTGTTCGCTCGGTAACTTCGAGTCACAGGACTTAGCAAAGCTAATCGAAGATACCTACACACGCTATGGCTCTGACATAGAACTCGGACTTCAGGGGGAGTCCATGGGAAGCAGCATATCTCTGTCGGTACTGGCATATAATCCGGATGTGAAGTTTGTCGTAGCTGACTGCGGCTTTACAAATCTCTATGAATTGATTCACACAGGCTATAGCAACATGAAAATCGGCTGGATGACGCCGCTTGTAAACGCTGTTATAAAGGTAATCGGTGGTTACAGCATGAAGGATACAAGTGCTGTCGATGCAGTCCGTAGTACCACAGTTCCGATAATGTTTATCCATGGAGGTAATGATACATTTATACCGCCGGATAACAGTAAGAGACTGGCAGAGGCTGCCGGAGGATATACAGAGGTGCATATAGTTGACGGAGCAGAGCATGCGCTGTCGATGAAGGTTCTGGGAGCGGATGAATACAGGAAACTTGTGAGTGGTTTTCTTGCTAATCTTGATTAGTGTAGCTCAGAAGGACCTGGTACAATGACGATAATTATAAAAATCAAACGATAATAAAGAGGAAAGAGATGAACAAGGAAATAGAAAGCATAATAAGAGAAAATGTTGACGCAGGACTTTTTGCTGGTGTAAGCACGCTGATACTTTATAAGGGAGAAGAGATATTTTATTATGACTACGGCTATGCTGATATAGAGGCAGGTAAAGCTATGAGCAGAGATACAATCATAAGACTCTACTCCATGACTAAGCCGATTACTGCTGTTGGTGCACTGCAGCTTTTTGAAAAGGGAAGGCTCGATATGTGGGACCGCGTATCGGACTATCTTCCTGAGTATGCTAACCTGAAGGTTTATGATTCTGATGGAAGTATCCGTGATGCTAAGAGACCGCTCTTTATTAGAGATTTACTCAATATGACCTCAGGCATACCGTACCCCGAGAACTGGGAGGGCTGCTCAAGATCCGGCAGAGATATGGATAAGCTGCTGGAGCCGATAATCAGATCCATCGGCCGAGGTGAGCGTATAACAACAAGAGAAATCGTCCGTAGTATTGCTGAGGTGCCGCTTGTGTTTGATCCGGGAGAAAGATGGATGTACGGCTTATCGGCTGATATACTCGGAGCAATAATTGAGATAATAAGCGGCAGCTCTCTTGATGAATATTTCAGAGAAAACATTTTCGAACCGCTTCAGATGGACGATACGGGCTTCCGCCTTCCTAAGGATAAACTAGGCAGGTTTGCAATGAGCTATGACTACATAGATAGTCACCTTGTGCCTTGTGATGAGACACATTTGGGAGAGTACTATCTCGATGACGTAAAGCCGGGCGAGCTCTATGAGTCTGCCGGTGCGGGACTTTACTCTACGATAGATGATTACGGTACATTTGCAAGGATGCTTGTAGAGGGTGGCAAGTTAGGCGACGAGCGTCTGCTGGGCAGTCGAACTGTTGACTTTATGGCGGCTAACGCACTAAGACCTGAGCAGGCAGGCGGCCTTGACTGGGAATCCAACAGAGGCTACGGCTACGGATGTCTTACGAGAACTCTTATTGATCCTATGTACTCCGGAACGATTGCTCCTGTCGGAGAGTTCGGCTGGGACGGATGGACAGGCAACTACTGCAGCATAGACCCGGTAAATGACCTGGTAATACTTATCTTCCTTCAGAGAAGAGGCGGCGGTGCAGACCGCATGATAAGAGCCATAAGGACGATAACCTACTCGACAATTGACTAATACTTCCTATCAAGGGATTATAAAATCTTAATATGAAAAAAATATGAGTTTGATTTTGCTTAATATCTAAATAAAATGTTGATTAAGCAAAATCGAACTCTTTTTTAAATATGCTTTTGTAATCAAGTACAAGATAAAAACAAGGTATATTTTACACTTGAAAAAATTTAACATATTGATTAGAATTTGCTTAAAGTCATAAAAATATCGAGATTAAGCAATATGAAATGGAGGTGTGCTAATGCTTATAGGTCGTAAAGAAGAGCAAAGAGTGTTACACGATGCTGCAAAATCAGAATATTCTGAATTTGTTGCAGTATACGGTAGGAGAAGAGTAGGCAAAACATTTCTTGTTCGTGAAACATTTGGATACAGATTTACATTTCAACATGCGGGCGTGGCAAACGGAAATCTGGCAACTGAACTTTCTGCTTTTTCGGATTCTTTAAGTGATGCCGGACTAAAATCCTTTGACAAGCCTAAAAACTGGATGGAAGCCTTCAACTTGCTCAAAGAAGTGATCAGGCAGTCTAACGAATCAAAAAAGATAATATTTATAGATGAGTTATCATGGATGGATACACCTAATTCCTCTATGATTCAGGCACTTGAAAATTTCTGGAACGGCTGGGCTTCTGCAAGGAAGGATGTTTTACTTATTGTGTGTGCATCGGCAACATCATGGATTATCGATAAGGTTGTTCATAATAAGGGTGGGCTCTATAACAGACTTACCGCCCAGATATATGTCAGACCGTTTACTCTTGCTGAATGCCGTGAATATATCAAAGAGAGAAATATAGTGTTTGACACTTACCAGATACTTGAGTGCTATATGATTATGGGAGGCATTCCGTATTACTGGAAATTGTTAAAAAAAGGTCTCAGTCTTGCTCAAAATATAGATGATATTTTTTTTACAGACAAAGCTCCTCTCAAAAATGAATTTGATTATTTATATGCATCTTTGTTCCGTAATCCGGAGGATTACATAAGTATTGTGTCTGCACTTGGCAGCAAGAAAACCGGAATGACTCGTGACGAAATTATAGCTGCGACGGGACTTGCCAACTCGGGTGGACTTTCCAAGAAGCTTGAGGAACTTGAAAGCTGTGATTTTATCAGGAAATACCATGCATTCGGTAATAAGAAGAAGGGCACTGTATATCAGTTGATAGATAACTATACATTGTTTTACTTTAAATTCCTTTCTGACGGCTCGTCTGACCCGCGCTTTTGGTCAAACAGTATTAATACGCCGAAAATAAATGCATGGAGTGGTTTGGCATTTGAAAGGGTATGCCTGCTGCATGTTGACTGCATCAAGGAAAAGCTTGGAATTTCCGGTGTTCTGACAGAGGTTAATGCATGGTCATGTGCACCGAATCCTGATAACGGAATATTCGGTTCACAGATAGATTTGCTTATTGTCAGGGCAGACAGAATAATTGATGTATGTGAGATGAAATATTGTGCTCTGGAGTATACAGTTACAGAGAAGTTTACGATGTCAATGCGTCGTAAGATAAGCGATTTGATAAATGTAACGCATACGAAGTATGCTATTCATCCGATTATAGCGACACCATATGGCATAATCGATAATGCATATGCGGGAGAGGTTCAGGCAGTTATAACAGCCGAGGATTTATTTAAATCAAGGTAAGTAGTTCCGGTATTCAGAACAGTAAAGGAACCTTTTCGTACAAACAAGAAGCCCTCGGCTATGCCGGGGGCTTCTGCTGGTAGAGAGCAATGTGCAGCTAATTCGCAGCTGTATAGTACATCTTTGATATGATGTCCTGCTTATAATCACCGAAGTGCGATCCGAAGAGTGTGAGACCGCCGCAGTTGGTGGTGTCCTTCGGCACCGACAGCCTGAAGTCGATGCTGCTGTTATAGTCGAGCCCGAGATCATCAATCGTGATGTCGGATATTTGCAGTGTACCGTCTATGAAGGTGCCTGACTTATTCACTATAAGGGTCTTCAGTAGTCCGTACTGGTTGAGCTTCTCCGGCCACCATGCGGGTGACAGGAGACCCTTTCTTGCGCCGTAGTCACCGGGGCTTATCCACTTTCCGAGAGATGTGTCATTTATATAAAAGTATATGTCGCTCGGATAGTCCTCGTTTGTCTCGGGGCACTCTGAGGAAATTTCAAAGGACAGCTGCAGCTCAGTAATCTGTTCGCCTGCCTTCAGTCTGTTGGGCAGTCTGTACGTTACATCACCCCAGCCTATCCAGAGTATGCCGGCGACGAAACGCTCGGGATATGAAAATGTTCTCGGGTCATCGAGTTCTCCGATTATGTTCTGCTGCGTGCATATACCGCAGGTCGGGTGAGCGTCTATATATGAGAAATGTCCCACAGATATATCATCTATGTAGCAGGGCTGCTCGGCTTCGTCTGCACCGGGAGCCAGCTGTACGATAAGTCTTGAATGTATGGGCTTAACAAGCTTCATAACTCCGTGCTTGCCTGAGGACGCCTCGATTCGTACCAGACCTGCTTCTTCAAGCTTGCTTACATGAAGAGAGATGGCGGAGTTTGTAAGTCCGAGAGCTTCAGCAAGATCGTTCATACTCATATCGTTACTGTATATGAGCTCCATAATCTGTATTCTGGCCGGAGCACTGAGTGCCTTAAATACCGGCAGAGAATCCTTAAGACTTTTAATGTAATACATGCAGAAATCCCCCTCCCAAACATACATTTCAGCTTAGTATTTAAAAGGAAAAGTGAACTATTTCACAAAATGCTAAACTGTGACAAATATTATAAAACCCATAATTTGAGATGTCAATTCAAAACATGATTGCTACGATGTTGATTCAGATAAAATGAAATTTGTGCAATTTCACCTCAAATGGTGAATTTTTTACGATTATTTGTGGAATTTATATTTTTTCATTGCATTACAAAATGAATTGATATACAATCTGCTTAATTCTTGATTAAAAACTTAAAAAGTTTAGCAAAAACTTTAACAAAGCATAAAAGCAATTGATTAAATTCATAATTGAGTAAAATGAATCATCGCGGAGGAAGGAAAATGAAGAAGCTTTACATCAACACCAGAGACAAGAAGGGACATATCAATCCCGAAATTCAGGGACATTTTTCAGAGCATCTCGGAAGATGCATATATGAGGGAATATATGTAGGAGAGAATTCAGACATTCCGAATGTAAACGGTATGAGATGTGATGTTGTAGAAGCTCTGAAGGAGATGCAGATTCCCGTACTTAGATGGCCGGGCGGATGCTTCGCTGATGAGTATCACTGGAAGGACGGTATCGGCCCTAAGGAGTCACGTAAGAAGATGATCAATACTCACTGGGGCGGAGTTGTAGAGGATAACAGCTTCGGTACACATGAGTTCATGGAGCTCTGCCGTCAGCTTGGCTGCAAGACATACGTTAATGGAAATGTCGGAAGCGGAACTGTACAGGAGATGAGCGAGTGGGTTGAGTACATGACATTTGAAGGTGTATCTCCCATGGCAGACCTCAGAAAGCAGAACGGAAGTGAGTCGGCATGGACGGTTGACTACTTCGGAGTCGGAAATGAGAACTGGGGCTGCGGTGGAAATATGACACCTGAGTACTACGGAAACCTCTACCGCAGATATCAGACGTACGTAAGAAACTACAATCCCGAGAAGCCTATCTTCAAGGTTTGCTGCGGCGCAAATGTTGATGATTACAACTGGACAGAGGGTGTTATGAACACAACCTTCAGAGCACCGGAGTTCCTTCACGGATTTATGGATGGTCTGTCACTTCACTACTATACACATCCTGAAGGCTGGGAGATAAAGGGAAGCGCACTCGACTTTGATGAGAAGGTTTGGTACAAGACGCTCAGCAAGACACTTTACATAGAGGACCTCATAAATCATCATGCGGCAATCATGGATAAGTATGATAAGCAGCACAAGGTCGGGATAATAGTTGATGAGTGGGGAACCTGGTATACCTGTGAACCCGGAACAAATCCCGGCTTCCTCTATCAGCAGAACACTATCCGTGATGCGCTTGTTGCAGGAATCAACCTCAACATCTTCAACAAGCACTGCGACAGAGTAAAGATGGCGAATATAGCTCAGATGGTAAATGTACTTCAGGCGGTCATCCTTACAGATGGTGAGAAGATGATAAAGACTCCCACATATCATGTATTTGATATGTATAAGGCTCATCAGGATGCAGAGCTTGTATCGAGCTTCGTAGAGACAGATGAGATAGGGCTTGAGGATGAGTACATGGTTCCGTCACTTAACGAATCAGTTTCAATCGGAAAGGACGGAAAGCTTCATATAACACTTTGTAATCTCTCAGCTGATACAGACTATGACATAGAAACGGTTATGCCGGATGTAGAGGTAAAGGCTGTGAAGGGAGAAATCGTAACCGGTGAGATGCATGAGCATAACACCTTCGAGGATCCTGAGAGAGTTAAGAAGATGGCCTTTGACGGATGCACCATAGCAGACGGCGGACTTAAGTTTAGCATCCCCGCAGCAAGCGTACTTCATCTCGAGGTTGAGATTTAGCTATTAATCACGATTCACTAAGTTTTTGGAGGGTTACTCATGACTGGCAGAAAATTGAGAAGAAAAACCGGAGCTCTTGCCGTGGCAGCATTTATGGCTCTCGGTACATGCTTTTCTGCAGTATCGGCATCAGAGGCTTCATCGGATGGCGATATACTTACGGACATAACAGGTGCTACGTCGACGGATGCTGCAGCCTCAGAAGGTGATGCAGCAGAAACGTCAGAGAGTGTTGCGGCAGATGATACGGCATCAGAGAGCGATGCAGCAGAAGAAAGCACTGATAATAGTTCGGATACATCAGATGATGACGATAGTGATCTTCGTCTTACGACAAACTATACATCTGTGTCAGCGGGTTATACCGCAGACGTGTACAGCGGAGATGACGTAACATTTTACATAACGGACTCTATGGCGGATGCGTCGGATTATATCGCTGAGGATAACTACGACTATGGTCATGATGCTGCGTCTCTTGAGGTTGGAGATGAGATAACCTTTAGTATAGATGCACCTGAGACAGCACTTTATGAGATAGAGTTTGACTATCTCTCATATGATGACTCAATCCTTCCGATAGAGTTTTCGTTTGAGGTCGACGGAGATTATCCGTTCTACGAGGCAAGAAACCTTGAGTTTGAAACATCATGGGTTTCCGAGGAGGATTCAAGTCTGGACAGATACGGAAATGAAATCGTTGTCCTTCCGGAGAAGCTTATCCGCTGGGAGACGAAGGCTCTGTCAGATGCAAGCTACAGATACTCAGAGCCGCTCCTTGTGGAGCTTGGTGAGGGAACACACGTGATAACCCTGAATGTAAGTGAAGGAACCTTCCTTCTCGGAAGTCTGACACTTGCTGAGAGCACAACAGTCAGCACCTACACAAAGGGCGATGCGGCATCGGGTTCGGAGCTTATAACTATAGAGGGTGAAGACTTCTATCTCAGAAATGACTCGGCTATCCATGCAGCCGCAGAGTATGACTCAAGAGTTTATCCGGTCTGTACAACGACAACAGTGCTTAACACACTCGATCAGGATTCGTTTGATACTGCCGGACAGACTGTTACATATGAGTTCGAGGTTACAAACACAGGCTACTATAATATAGGACTTAACTACAGACAGTCAGAGAAGAACGGTTTCCCGGTATTCGTAAACTATGCTATAGATGGAGAGATATTAAATGATGAATTCCTGAACTATCCGATGGAGTATACAACAAAGTATACAACCGAGACGCTGACAAGCGATGACGGTGATAACCTCACGGTTTATCTTGAGGCAGGAACACACACCATATCGATGACTATATCGAACGATAACATCAGATATGCACTTGAGGCTGTTGACGAGATAATGACAGAAATTAACGATCTCTCCCTTGAGGTTACAAAGGTTGCCGGTACTAATGCAGATAAGTACAGAGATCTGAAGCTTACCAAGTACATCCCTGATGTTCAGGATAGAATATATGCGTGGGTTGACGAGCTCTACGACCTTGCTGAGCAGGCAACACAGTATGTTGATGCCGACGATGCTGACGATGTGGCAGCCTTCAGCTACCTGCTTATAGCAGCAGACCAGCTGCAGACTCTCGGAGACGAGCCGAACGAGCTTGTATACAGAGTAGATGAGCTCTCTACCAGTGTTAACTCGGTTAATACACAGATTGCAAACTTTGTGGATATCATAAACAAGAATGCACTTGCAGTCGACAGAATATATATCTATCAGGATAGTGCAACACTTCCGAAGGGACTGAACATATTCCAGAGAATCGGAACATCGCTTAAGAGATTCTTTAATTCCTTCTTTGAGCAGTCATACTCATCGAGCAGCTCGGATGAGACTCATATACAGGTTTGGGTAAACAGACCGAGACAGTACGTTGAGATAATGCAGAAGATGATTGACGACGAGTTTACACCGGCAACCGGTATAGAGGTTGACCTGTCAATCATGACAGACGCAAACAAGCTCGTACTTTCAAATGCATCGGGAGATACACCGGACATAGCGACAGGTATCAACTACGCGATACCATTTGAGCTTGCCATAAGAGGAGCTCTTGTGGATCTCACAAAGTTTGATAACTACGAGGAAGTGTTCGGCAGATACTCAGACGGATTGCTTGTGTCATCTGTTGTAGGTGACGGGCTGTACTCGCTTCCTGAGACGATGAACTTCTATGTAATGTTCTACAGGACGGACATACTGAGCAAGCTCGGACTTGAAGCACCGGATACCATGGAGGAGCTTATAGCCATGTTGCCTGATCTTCAGATGAGAGGCTTCAATGTGTACTATCCGACGGCAGCGATGCTTGCCATGAGAAACTTCCACGGTACAACACCTCTTATATTCCAGAACGGCGGAGCGCTCTACGGCGAGACAGCGCTTGAGAACCTGCTCGGTTCCGAAAATACTATCGAAGGACTTACAGAGCTGACAGAGCTCTTTACACTGTATAATCTGCCCGTCGATGTGCCGAACTTCTATCAGCACTTTAGAAACGGAGATTTATGTATAGGTATAGCGGACTTCAACTCCTATAACCTGATACTGAATGCAGCTCCTGAGATTGCAAACTCCTGGGAGATAGCACTTGTACCGGGTGTTGAGGATGAGGAAACAGGAAAAATCTACCGCTATATGTCAGGCGGTGCAGAGAGCACGGTAATGTTTACATCGAATGATGAGAGAGAAGCACAGGCCTGGGAGTTCATGGACTGGTGGTCATCGACTGAGGTTCAGGCAGAGTTTGGACAGATGCTTCAGATTATGTATGGTGATGAGTACATATGGCCTACTGCAAACCTGGAGGCGTTCTCAGAGCTTCCCTACCCTACGAGTGATAAGAGCGTCATCCTCGAGCAGGCCGAAAATATCCTCGAGGCACCGAGACTTCTCGGTTCATACATGATGGAGCGAGAGCTCAGCAATGCATTTAACGATGTGGTGGTAAACGGTGACACTCTAAGGTCGCGAATAGACGAAGCAATAAAGGTGGTCGACCGGGAGACCGAGAGGAAGCTTGAGGAATTCGGATATATAGATTCCGAGGGAAATGTTATAGAAGAGTACGAAACGCCGACGGTTGAAAAGGTACGTGAAATACTCGGTGAATGAGGAGAGGGATATGAGTAAAAAATCAAAGGTCGGAAAGAAAGGACATTCTAACAAAGCCGGATACCTGTTCGTATTTCCGTATGCCCTGCTTTTCGTAATATTCATACTTGCACCGGTACTTATGGCAGTGCTGCTATCATTTACCAACTTTAATGCCATAGAAACACCGGAGTTCGTAGGACTGCTTAACTACATAAATCTTATAACAAGCGACGATACGTTCATGCAGTACGTACTTCCGAATACTGTCAAGTATGCACTGATAGTCGGTGTCGGCGGATATGTGCTTTCGTTCCTTCTGGCATGGGCACTTGCAAACCTGACGAAGGGACCGAGAACCATATTCGCACTTATCCTATACTCGCCGAGTATGACAACCGGTGTAGCAATGACAGTGCTATGGAAGATAATGTTCACGGGTGACCAGACAGGATACATAAACAGCTGGCTCATGAATATCGGAGTTATAAACGAGCCGGTTATATGGCTTACGAACACAACCTACCTGCTGCCGATAGTCATCATCATCGGACTTTGGAGCAGCATGGGTGTCGGCTTCCTGGCAATTCTCGCAGGACTACTGAATGTCGATGAATCACTTTACGAAGCGGCAGCAATAGACGGAGTTAAGAACCGCTTCCAGGAAATGATATATATAACGATACCCAGCATGAAGCCTCAGATGCTTTTCGCAGCGGTTATGCAGATAGTCGGAGCATTTCAGAACGGTCAGATCAGTACTCTGCTTGCAGGAAATCCTACACCGGGATACTCGGCACAGCTGATTGTAAACCATATAGAGGATTACGGATTTATAAGATATGAGATGGGCTACGCAGCTGCTGTATCGGTGGTACTGCTGCTGATTGTTCAGATATTCTCGAGTGTAAGCAAGAAGCTTTTCTCAGAAGATTAATTATTAGTAAGATACACAAAGGAGAAAACTATGGGTGGATACAGGGGTCACAGAATGAATCCCGACAGATTCGACAAGGGTCAGATAAAGATATATCTCTTTGTCATACCGCTTGTGCTGATAACGGGACTTCCGATTGTATTTATCATATTTCATGCATTTAAGCCGATGGAGGAGCTCTTCGCATTCCCGCCGAAGTTCATAACCCTTCATCCCACACTTGATAACTTCCGTAAGCTATTCAAGGCATCGAGGTCGGCAGGTATACCGCTCAGTAAGTACGTGTTTAACAGTATCTTCATAACACTTGCAACGGTTCTGGGATCCCTTGTCTTCTCAACGATGGCTGCGTACTCACTTTCGAAGCTTAAGTATAAGGGGCGTCTCACGATGCTTAAGATAAATGAAGTTGCACTCATGTTCGTGTCGGTTGCGGTTATGATTCCGAGATACCTCGTAGTTAACAAGCTCGGACTCATAGATACCTACTGGGCTGAGATACTTCCTCTGATACCGCTTCCGGTTGCACTGTTCCTTATCAAGCAGTTCACAGATCAGGTGCCTGATTCACTGATTGAGGCGGCGTATGTGGACGGGGCAAAGGAGTGGCAGATATATACGAGAATTATCATACCACTTACGAAGCCGGCTATAGCGACTGCTGCAATCCTGGTATTCCAGCAGGTATGGACAAATCTTGAGGCGTCAAACTACTACATCAACGATGACAGCCTGAAGACATTATCATTTTACATGAACACACTTACCAGTACGACGACTACCAACACAGTAGCCGGACAGGGTATAGCAGCAGCGGCATCACTTATTATGTTCCTACCGAATCTCATCCTCTTCTGTATCCTTCAGAAGAACGTTATGAACACGATGGCACATTCGGGTATTAAGTAAGCACAGGGGAAGAGGCTAATGAAGAAGAAAATCCTGAAAAGAATATTTATACTGACGGCGATTCTCCTGACGCTTGTTACGGTTATATCATCACTGGACTATAGCACGAGCGCCGACACACCGTATAAGACCTACACGATAGACGGCTACGGTGATGTCATAGAAACGCAGACAGCATATCTTCCGTATGAAACGATAACAAAGATTGGTGACGAGGCACTCAGTGCTCCCACGGACTTTACGCTTCTGGATGATGGAACGATGTATATCCTCGACAGCGGCAACAAGAGAGTTGTTGTTGCAGATGCAAATCACGAGCTGGTTGCTACATTTGGAGAGGATACACTGGTAAATCCGAAGGGAATATTTGTTACCGAGGATCATATCTGCTACGTAGCAGACAGAGATGCACAGAAGATATTCGTGTTTGATGAGAATGGAGAACTGACTAACACCTACGGCAGACCGACCGAGGCCATGTACGGAGAGACTCAGGAGTTCTATCCGCTCAAGATAGTAGTAAACCAGTACGGCACGATGTATGTCATATGTGAGTCGAACACGAACGGTATAGTTCAGATATCGGCTACTGACGGAGGAACCTTCCTCGGATACTTCGGCACAAATGCTACGAATGCAAATCTCTGGACGATTATATGGAGAGCCGTGCTGACCGATGCACAGAGAGCAAAGATGGTCGGAAATATCCCGGCTACACCGGATAACATGGCCATAAATGAGAAGGGTCTTATCTATACGGTTACGAGAGGTGAAGAGAAGGATTCACTCAAGCTTCTTAATATAGCCGGTATAAATATGATAGAGCCGGAAACCTACGATGATGTACCTGCGGCAGTTGCCGAGGGAAATCATGACAACGTGTTTGTCGCATCACAGATGGGTTATATCTACGAGTACAATAACGAGGGCGAGCTGCTCTTTGTATTCGGCGGAAGTGATGACGGACAGCAGCGAATCGGACTTTCGACAAAGGTTGAGGCTATACAGGTCGGAGCCGATGATAAGATATACGTTCTCGATTCCGATAAGGCACAGATACAGGTTTATGAGCCTACAGAGTTTACGGATTATCTGCATGAGGCACTGTACCTCTTCTCGAAGGGGAACTATACAGAGAGTAAGGAGCCGCTTACTGAGGTGCTCAGAATGAACAACCTCTTCGACTATGCGAACATGGCCATGAGTAAGGCACTCTACAAGGAAGAGGATTATGAGGGGGCTCTCTACTATGCAAAGCTTGCGAAGGATCAGGAGGATTACTCAGATGCCTTCTGGGAGATAAGAAACAACTGGCTGAAGAGGAACCTCGGACCGACAATCATAATAATTCTGATTATATGGATAGTGCTGAAGATAGTCGGATTTATAGATAAGAAGAAACACATCCTCGATAAGCCGAGAGCTGTGCTGAAGAAATTTGGTGATATAAAGCTGGTGAGCGAGCTAAGGTACATGTTCTACTTCGTAAGGCATCCGATAGACGGTTGCTACTACATGAAGAGAGGTGCTGTATCACTTACCAGTGCGAATATACTCGTAGCGGTATTTACGATATTCTTCCTTATAAATAAATACTTCTGCGGATTCCTGATTAAGACGGTACGTGAGGGCACATACGAGATAACAACAGATATCACAATGATCCTTGTGGTGCTTCTGCTGGTAGTCGGATGTAACTACCTCATATGTACGATAAACGACGGTGAAGGAAAGCTAAAGCATGTATACTGCGGCTTCATCTATGCGGCAACACCGTACCTGATGATAGTTCCGTTCGTATTCCTGCTGTCACACGTCGTAACCTATAACGAAGTGTTCTTCCTGGAGCTTGCATACTTCTGCATGGGAGTATGGATTGCGGTTCTTGAGTTCATGGCAATTAAGGAGCTTAATAACTACACGGTTAAGGAAACCTTTAAGATTATAGGACTGACGCTGTTTACGATACTGATAGCCTGTCTGCTGGCATTTATCATCTATGTGCTTTGGTCGCAGGTTATAGACTTTATTGTTTCATTAATATCAGAGGTGAAGTACAAAATTGGAAACTAAGTATATGATTAAAAAATTCATAGGTATAATGCTTGCCCTGTGCATCATACTTCAGACCTTTAGCGTCACCTCTGTAGCAGAGGTACACGCAGCAGAGAGCTCTTTCGATGGTTATAGCAAGGTTGCTGAGAGTACGGACTACAACCTCTATATGAGAGAGGAGGATCTCTCACTGATAGTTGAGGATAAGTCGACCGGAAAGTATATGAGCTCGGCACTTATGTATGATGACGGTCAGAACAACGCCACATGGCTCGGAGCCATGAACTCGGCTCTGGTGCTTACAGTTATCAAGGGAAATGATGATACAAAGCAGGTGGATCTCTTAAATGATGATACGAAGGTAGACATTGATTACACAAGTAACGGTTTCACTGCTGATGTTTACTTCACGAAGTATAAGTTCGGCATGACGCTTGAGGTAAGTCTGGATGATGACGGACTGCTTGCACGAATCTCCGATGACTCGATAGTCGAGGATGGAGAGGACTACCAGATAGGAACGATAGAGATGTATCCCTTCATGGGTAACTCATATCTGGATGATAACGAAGGGTATCTGTTCGTGCCGGACGGCAACGGAGCGCTAATCTATCTGGATGATAAGGATGGAGCGTACTCGACAGGCTTCTCGTCAGCTATCTACGGAACAGATACAGGCTTCGACGATTTGGGTGTCACGACACTTCTCTGGGATAAGTACGAAATGGTAACTGAGGAGGAGAAAGTTATAGCTCCTGTATTCGGTATAGCACATACAGATGATGAGATGGCATACCTTGCGGTAGTTGAAGAGGGTGACTGCAGAGCTACAATCGAGTGTCAGCCCAACGGCGCAAATGTTAACTACAACAGAGCATATGCAAAGTTCACAGAGAGACGTATATATACACAGCCGACGAGCAACAACTCAACAACATCATCACTTTCGCTGGTTGAGAGTGACAGGACACACTCGGATCTGGCAGTCAGATTTATATTCCTGTCAGGTGAATCTGCAAACTACGCAGGTATGGCAAATGCTTACAGAAGCTACCTTATGGATAGAGGAGAGCTCACAGCCCGGGATACAGCCTACAGAACGCGTGTGGACTTCCTGGGAACAGACAGAGAGAGCTGGTTGCTCAGCACAAAGGCTGTTGTTATGACAACGGTTGATGATATAAGTGACATTTACTCGGATCTTGAGGAGAGTGGTGTGACGGACCTTTTCACTATCTACAAGGGATGGCAGAAGGGGGGTATATATAATCTTCCGATTACAAGCTACAAGGCGGATTCGGAGATTGGCGGAACGAGTGCTCTGACGGAGCTGATATCTGACAGTACAGCAGCCGGCATCAAGTTCTATCTCTACAGTGACTCACTCCGCATTAATCCGGATGAGCATAATGCGACATTTAATGTAGTAAAGATGATAAACAAGAGAAGATACTCAGAGGACACCTACATGGATGTATACGAAAGCTTCGTGTATCTTACACCCTCGAAGGCAGGTTCTAATCTGCTGGGACTGCTGAAGAGCTATAAGAATAAGGGCGTCGACAGCCTATGTGTTTCGGGCATAAGCAACTCGCTCTTCTCCTATACATATGCCGGTAAGACCTACAGCAGGAAGGATACACAGGAGAGCTTCGAATCTACACTTGATACGGTAGCAGCCGAGGCAAATCTTGTGCTTGAGGAGCCGTTTTCCTATATCTGGAAGGATACAGAAGCATTTGTGGATATGCCGCTCTACACATCAAACTTCGTAGTAGAGGATGAAAGCGTTCCCTTCCTTTCAATAGTACTCAGCGGTGTTATGCCGGTTTACTCTGAGTATGTGAACTTCGAGGCTAACAAGAAGGAGTTCTTCCTGAAGCTGGTTGAGACGGGCACATATCCCTCATTCTACATAACCGAGGAGAGTGCAGCAAAGCTCATCAATACAAACTCCGCAGACCTGTACAGCACAGAGTACACAACGTATAAGGAGGATATCATTTCCTATACAGAGGAACTGAAGGCACTAAGTGAGAAGTTGGATGGTTCGAGCATAGTATCACACGATATGTTCGATAACGGAGTTACGAGGGTTGTTTACGATAACGGAGTCAGCGTCTACATCAACTACTCCGATGAGTCTCAGACTCAGGATGATGTAACTATAGAGGCTATGTCTTATGAGGTAAGATAATGGGAGACAAAAATGTTATGGCAGCAGCTGCTGTGGAGACAATTGAAAATAAAGATGTCGGAAGTATTGAAACAGTAACAGAGGCTTCCGAAACGGATAAGGGCGCGGAAACAGTTGATTCGACAGAAGAAACAAAAGTGGCTGGTGTGTCAGATGAAACAGAAAATCCGACAGGCGAAAAAAAGTCGAAGAAGAAAAAGAAACCGAAGGTGAAGCGCGGCAAGCTTGCTAAGCGCGAGGCACGGATGGGATATGTGTTCGTGGCACCGTGGATTGTCGGAGTGCTTTTGTTTACACTTATCCCGCTGGCTGAGTCCTTCTACTACATGTGGTACAACATCAGGATTACACCGAAGGGCTACAAGTTCACCTATGTCGGTACCGGTAACTTCACTCAGATATGGTTTGAGGATCCGGAGTTCCCGCAGCAGCTTGTGACATACATCTGGCAGACGATAGTTGAGGTTCCGATTATAGTCGTGTTCGCACTGATGATAGCTATCATGCTGAACGGCAAGATTCATATGAGAGGCTTCTTCAGACTGATATTCTTCCTGCCGGTCATCATAGTTTCCGGACCGGTTATGAACATGCTCGTAAGTGAAGGCGCGGCTACGATTCCCGCTATGAATGTTCAGTCGATTGTAAATGCATTTGACAGAATATTTCCTACGGCAGTTGCGGAGAGTATCGGTGATATGTTCTCGAACATGATCATGATTCTGTGGTACTCGGGAGTACAGATACTTATCTTCCTGTCGGCACTGCAGAAGATAGACCCGTCGCTCTATGAGGCAGCGAAGATAGACGGAGGCTCCGACTGGGAGTGCTTCTGGAAGATAACGCTTCCGACCATCAAGCCGATGATTCTGCTTACTGCGATATACTCGGTAATCTTCCTGTCAAGCAACGAGCAGAATGAACTGATAAATATGATCAAGACCGCCATGTTCTCCGGTACGAAGGAGAAGGGCTACGGATATGCATCTGCGATGGCGTGGATGTATGCGATAATCATAAGCCTTATAACATTACTGTTCTATATACTCCTCGGCTCCAAGAAGGATGTCTATGACAGACAGATTAAGAGGTACAAGAAACAACAGAAGAAAGAGCTCAGGATGCAGAAGAGAGTAGAAAAAAGGAGTAAGAGAAATGCCAAAAAAATCGCAAAAGCAACGGCAAGTAATAAGTATAGAACCTACGATGGAAGTGGAGACTACTAGTTATAAGAAGCCGGGTTTTATAGAAAGACATAAGCGACTTCTTGCAAACGGCCGTGAGCAGAAGCATATGAAGAAGGCAGCTGCAAGAGCCATCCGTGAGTCGCGTAAGAAGGAGCTCGAAGGGCTCTCCTTTAAGGAGAAGATGAAGAAGCGCTTCACGAAGGAGAAGATAAAGCGTTTCCTCATGGGCTCTAAGGAGAAGCAGGGTGTTGTAAAAAATGTTGTCGTATATGGTCTGCTGATTTGTATCGGCTTCGTATATCTGTACCCGCTGCTCTATATGATAAGTACGAGCTTCATGAACAGAGATGACCTGCTTGATACATCAGTTAAGTGGATACCAAGCACACTCTATCTTCAGAACTATAAGGATGCAGCAAGCTCCATGGACTTCTGGAGCTCGATAGGTAAGGGCTTCATCATAGCCGGTATCCCGACACTGCTGAATATAGTTATCTGCATGGCTATCGGCTACGGCTTCGCAAGATACGACTTCACGGGTAAGAAACTGATGATGCTGATACTTATATTCTCATATATACTGCCGAGTCAGGTAACCATGATACCTACCTATAAGCTCTATAACGATATGGGAATACTCGGAACTATCCTTACATTCATCCTTCCGGCACTGCTTGGAAACGGACTGAATGCACCGATATTTATACTGATATTCTATTCGTTTTTTAAACAGATACCGAAGGTACTGACAGAGGCTGCAGCAATCGACGGTGCGGGACATATCAAAACCTTCTTCAGGATAGCGGTTCCGACTGCTGTACCTGCAATCGTAACAGTTCTGCTTTTCTCATTTGTTTGGTACTGGAATGAGTCATACCTTACAGAGCTCTACGTGCAGGGACTTTCCGGAAACAGCTTCTGGACAAATCTGGTAGTACAGCTGAAGAACTTCGATGATACCTTTACGGAGAAGGCAAATACCGGAAGTGTTGCAACGTCACTCAGTGAGTCAGTCAGAATGGCTGCTACAACGCTCAGTGTACTTCCACTCCTCATCATTTACTTCTTCCTGCAGAAGCAGTTCGTCGAAAGTATCGACCGAAGCGGTATCACGGGCGAATAATTTGTTCAATGATTTAATTAAGGATATTACCGGTGAAGCGTCACCGGACGAAGCGATATCACCAAAGGAAAAGCGTGGGTGCTCATTTTTCCACGTATGGATACAAGAAAAGGAGGATTACAAAATGAAAAAGAGACTATTTGCCGGATTCCTGGCAGTATGCATGGCAGCATCTCTTGCAGCCTGCGGCGGAAGCACGGACAGCACATCCGATACATCTGACAGCTCATCAGATGATGCATCGGAAGACGGAGGAAGCTCATCATCGGAAGTAACAGATGAGGAGATAACTCTTACCTACTGGCACTACGAGGATGAGACAACCATAGACCTTCTGGCAGAGGCCTTCATGGAGAAGTACCCGAACATCACTGTAGAGACAAAGGTCATCGAGGATATGAGTACAGATCTTTCGGCAGCTGCAGCAGCAGGCGAGTTCCCGGATGTATTCCAGGGTACAGACTCTGATACAGCGCTTGCAAATATGTACTGGCTTGACATTTCCGATTACCTTGAGAACGATCCCGAGACGGCCAACCTGATGCCCACCATCGAGGAGTACGGTATCGGACGTTTCGATACAGATGCATGGTATGCTATGCCGATGTACTACTCACCCAGCGCAGTATTCATCGACAGAAATGTTATCGATAAGCTTAACCTGACTATGCCCGATACAGACTGGACATGGGACGAGATGATTCAGCTCATCAAGGATGCAACGGTGGACGACAGAACCGGTATGAAGTACTACGGTCTCGGATACTACAACAGACTTGACTCACTCTACGGTATAGCAGCATGCTCACCTGAGGAGAGAGCTATCAAGGGAGAGTTTGGTTTTAATGGAGAGGACTTCGACCTTTCATACTGGGCAGTCGGAGAGCAGGAGTTCTCAGATCTTAAACTCGGCGGATATGTTGCGCCTCAGTCTGATACACAGGAGATGGAGGACTGGTGCGGTGACTGGAGCGGCTGGTGCGGTTCCACAGGTCATGTAGCAGTATTCTCAGAAGGCTTCTGGACATATATGAATATCTGGGGTGTTGACGGATACGAGGAGGAGAACGGTCTTGACATAGTTCCTTATGTTACTCCTAACGTAATAGATGAGAAGGAGCATAACATCATCGCAACCATGTATATGGGCGGTGTATCGACATCATGCGAGCATCCTTACGAGGCATACCTGCTTCTTAAGTTCATGGGATGGGGTATTGACGGTTGGAATAAGCGTATCGAGATTTACGGCGACACATCCATCACCAACTCATCAGGTGTTGCTCTTAAGAACTCCAACATGCCTATGCCTGTAACTCTTGATGAGGGCGTATGGGAAGGATATAAGTCACTGTTCCCTGCATATATCGAGCAGGACGAGGAGAAGATGGCATACTGGGATGCTTACTTCGATTCAGTTACAAGACCAGTTCCGTATGGTTGGTACAGTATAGCGGGCTACTGGAACTTCTGTGATCAGTACTTCAACTCAATCGGTATACACGACCTTGTCGACAATGGTACTGCAAAGGCGGCTGACTATGTGGAGGAGGCTACGAGACAGGCTAACTACTACCATGCAGAGGCTATGCTTTCGTACTTCGGACCGGACGGCTACGACGTACTGTCGGATGAGGATATAGAAAAGTATCAGGCTGTGGTAGATTCCTTCTGATGAAGGGTCTGCCGGCGATATAAATAAACATTTATCTTAGGAGGATGACAAAATGAAGAAGAAGTTTTTAAGTGCCGTTCTTTGCTCTGCTATGGTGCTATCAGCACTTACAGGATGCGGATCAGCTGCAGATACAACAACTGATACGTCTGACACTGAGGAGGCAACTCAGGCTGAGTCTGAGGAGGCAACTGAGGAGGCTACGGAGGAGGCAACCGAAGAGGAGGCTGCCGTTACAGGCGAGGATATTCCTGATCCCGTTTACTACTACTCATTTGATGAAGCAAATGCAGACAGCGAGAATATCGAGATAATCACTCAGGATACAGCTGCAGATCCGATACTTTCAGTAGCTGAGGATAAGACTCTTACAAGAGTAAACGGTGTAAGCGGAGAGGCTGTATACCTTGACGGTACTGCAGGACTTAAGCTTAGCGACATCAACGGTGTCGGCGATACCTACACCATTTCCTACTGGATGTATGCATCCAGAAATGCAAACTACATGCCTACAGTACAGTGCGGACCTGACATCCACGGTGATGTAACAGGCGGACAGCACTACCTTAACTTCACATGGGCTGAGTGGGGTACAGATAATGCATCTACCTTCCCCTGCATCTGGGCATATGACCAGAACAACACAGAGCTTGTAAACAACTGGCCCAACTGGGCGCCTGACACTGCAGATACAATGCTTAAGCAGTGGGTAAATGTAACGCTCGTAGTTGATGAGAATGTAAAGGCTACATCTGATGATCAGTGCTATGCCGGTACACTCTACGTAAACGGACAGGAGCTTGCAAAGGTTGACTCAGACGGAAATCCTGTAGAGATAGTACTTGTTCCCGGTATTATGTCAGAGTCTGACAACTATGAGTTCCTTCTTGGTGTAAACTACTGGGATTCACTCTTCAAGGGCTGCTTCGATGAGGTTTATGTATTTGATCAGGCACTTACAGCAGGACAGGCACTCACACTCTATGAGAAGGGTGACGCTACATCAACATTTGAAGAGCCTGAAAGAGTTGTAGAGATCACACCTGATGATACAGCTATCGCAACACTTGGTGATGCTGATTTCTCAAACGGCTGGTGGACAACCTTCTCAGATGCATATGAGATAGCTGACGGAGAGACAAAGATTGTTACACTTAACAACTACTCAGACGGTGTAAACTCATATGACAACTATGTAGTCGTATTTACAAACACAGAGACAACAGCAGACACGATTCCTTCGGTTGATAACTACGACGGATACCTCGAGTACGGCGTTGTTCGTGCCGATGCTTACGGCTGGGGCTATGACGAAGGCAGCGATGAGTATACCTACAGCTGGGGCAACTGGGATACATGGAACAACCAGGTTATGGTTGACGCTGACGTAACACTTGAAATCACAAGAAGCGGAAATGAGATAACAATCGATGCAACCATGGTTGACTATAACGGTACAGCTAATACATCAACATCTAAGTTCACAAGTGCTGCTCTTGATGAGTCAAAGCCTTGCTACTTCTTCTTTACATGTGAGGAGAGCTACGTTGAAATCCTCTCGGTAGAGGATAAGATAGTTGTTGAGCCGGATGCAGCTGCTATCGCAAGCGTCGGAGCTACAGACTATACAAACGGCTGGTGGACAACCTTCTCAGATTCATATGAGATAGCTGACGGTGAGTCAAAGACAGTTACACTTAAGAACTACTCAGACGGACTTAACAACTGGGATAACTACGTAATCGGCTTCACGAATACGGCAACAACTGCTGACACTATCCCTTCAGCTGATAACTATGACGGTTATGCTGAGTATGCAATAGTAAGAGCAGACCTCTTCGGATGGGGTGATGCAAGCTATGCGGGCACCTTCGAGGGCTCATGGGGCGATGACTGGGCTTCGTGGCTCAAGGCTATGATGGATGCAGATGTTACACTTACCATCTCAAGAAGCGGTTCTGATATCACTATGGATGCAGTTATAACCGATAAGGACGGAAATGAGTACACATCCAAGTCAGTTATTACATCAACTCTTACTGCTGATGCACCTTGCTACTTCTTCGTAACCTGCGAGGAGTGCTATATCGACATCATGTCAGTAGAATAAACACACGCTCATATCGAAATGATATAAGGTAATCCTAATTTTCTGTTGAAGCCCGCCGCACACTGTGGCGGGTGGATACGGAAAGTGTATGCGGATGAGCGAGAAACGCTCGCTTACCGGCATATATTTTTCGTAGAAAATTCTATAAAACTCTATTTGTGATACAAATCATAAATTCTAATAGAATTCTGTTCGT
>Ga0065708_1039832_pt1 | contig 39618 bp, 36 predicted proteins | sample Hoacrofraction12_2_FD_59095 | JGI IMG/M metagenome (GOLD analysis project Ga0065708, IMG submission 59095) | Hoatzin crop microbial communities from Cojedes, Venezuela, sample from fiber fraction 12 v1 | ecosystem: Host-associated > Birds > Digestive system > Esophagus > Crop | place: Venezuela... | reverse complement strand
AGCGAATTTTTGAACGTGGATTTTCGAAAAATCTCGTTTGTTAAAAAAGTTAAATGATATGAGATAAAAAATTATCTCACGTGAGATAGAAAATTATTTCACGTGAGATAGATTTCTAAAGCGCCTTTTTGCGTCGATATTTTATGCGGAACCCTCAAAAAAATCAAAAAATCGCGATTTTTTTTCGTGCAAAAAATTTTTTTAACACATAAAACTCGACAATTTGAGATATTGATTTTTGGCTCAATAATCAGCGCCTTTTCGTGGCAATTTATCGCGCCAAATATGCCGAGCGTAGTTTATGCATAATTTTTCATAAAGTTGACGAAGACGGTCTGCGCGTTCAACAAATTGTTTGTAGTCTTTCTGACTCGGTTGCATCCATTGAACTTCGGAAAGCGCAGCCATTCGCGGCAGAACTTGATACTCTGCGAGATTGTTGCACGTGATGTATTCGCTCCAAAGATTGGCTTGCACGCCGAGAATGTGCTTGGCGTCGGTCGCAGAAAGACTTGCGTCAACTGGTTCGAAGCTATATACTTTTTCAACTGTCACGCAACCGCCTATCAAACGCGGTTCAAACTCGATGTCTTTCGTTTGGTGATAATCGAAATACGCGTGTGTTGTTGGCGTCATGACCACATCGTGACCGCGCTTTGCTGCGGATGCGCCTGGTTCTGCACCGCGCCACGACATGATAACGGCATTCTGGTCAACTCCTGTATCGAGAAGTTCGTCCCATCCCATGATTCTGCGACCTTTTTTCGCGAGAAATGCGGAAATTTTGTTCGTCATCCAGCCTTGCAATTCTGCTTCATTTTTCAGGTGGTTTGCTTTGATAGTCTGCTGGCACTTAGGACAATTTTCCCAACGCACGCGAGGCGATTCGTCGCCGCCAATGTGAATGATTTGTGAAGGAAAGAGTTGGCAAATTTCTTCAAAGACTCCGTAAAGAAATTCAAGCGTTTGCGGATTTCCTGCACACAGAATATCTTTGTAAACACCCCAATAATGCCCCACTTCGTAGCCTTTTCCGACGCATCCGAGATGTGGATAGGCGGTCAAAGCAGCCATCATGTGACCAGGAAGATCGATCTCTGGGATGACGGTTATATGGCGTTCGGCAGCGTAAGCGATGACTTCGCGAATTTGTTCTTGTGTATAAAAACCGCCGTAAGGCGTTCCGTCGCCCACATCCGAGTTCTTTCCGAGCACCGTCCACGTGCGTTGCGATCCTATTTTGGTGAGTTCAGGATAGCGTTTGATTTCGATACGCCAGCCTTGATCGTCGGTTAGGTGCCAATGGAAGCGATTCATCTGGTGCAAAGCAATGAGATCGATGTAGTGCTTCACGAAATCGACCGAGAAAAAGTGTCTGGCGCAATCGAGAAGCATGCCTCTGTAAGCGAAACGCGGCGAGTCGGAAATGTCGGCTGCAGGAAGCGTGATTTTTTCTCCTTCGTTGACGATAGGCAAAGCCTTGCGCAGCATTTGTGATGCATAGAAAACACCAGCGGCAGACGCGCCTTTGATGTTGATTTCTTTAGCGCTGACGCTGACGGAGTAGCCTTCTGCGCCGAGCGATTGCTGCAATGCGTTGTCGATGTGCAGGATAATCAAATGCGGAGCCACGCGAGCGCGACGTCGGGAGTCGGTCTGCGAAGGTAGTGCGTTGATTGGCAAACTGATTCCACAGATTTCTTTGATGTAACTCGCGAGAAATTCTGCTTCTTTTGCAAGTTCTGGCGTCGCAGATGGATACGCTATGCCACGCGCGTCGTTCAATATAAACGGCTCGCTATCAGATAGTTGTATAGTTTGTGGAAGTGGAACTGTAGCGTAATTCGCTGTTGTTTGCGCGTGTAGATTTAGGATTAAAGTCATGGTGAAAAAAAAGGCGAAAATACGTTTCATGTTTTTGTAAAACTTGATTATTGTTTTCAAAAATACGTAAACTTTTTTGGTTGTTGGTTGATTTATGTGAAAATTTTTTACTAACTTGCTGCCGAACGCTTAAATATGATACAACTATGATGCAACAACTTATTCACAAACTGCAGACCGAGCAGTGCAATCTGGTGATTTTGCACGACGGAAAGATTCATACGTTCGACGGTCATGGCATTCGAACACTCTATGGCTTGCTGAATAGTCAGCCCGAACTGTTGTATAACTCGAAAATTGCTGTGAAAGCGGTTGGTAGGACAGCTGCTTGCGCGATGGCGGAGGGTAAAGTAGCCGAAGTTTTTGCTGAGTTCATCAGCGATCAAGCGTGCGCTGTGTTGGAGGAGAGTGGTGTGAAGATTTCGTTCGACACGAAACTCGATCACGAAGCGTTTCTCGACGTTTGGAAACGGTTGGGAGAATTGAATAACTAAACGAAATAAAAAGCGAACGCTTTGCCAGAGAGTGGCAAAGCGTTCTTTTTTTGAGTCTCTAAATAAGCAATAGAATCCTTATATATTATATAATAAGGTGTCAAGCGTTTTTCTGTCGCGTTCCCATACGTGCTTCAACAACGTTGACCACGTAATCGCCTAATTTCTCGCATTCGCTTACGATGTCCATATAGGTTGTTCCGATGGTGTAGGAATACACGTGGTTGTTGACATCGTTGATGTTTTGCGTTCTTAATTGATTGCGATAATTATTTATTTCATTTTCAATATTAAACGAACGATTGATGTCAGAATTTTCTCTCGGTCGTTTAAGAATGAGAGTCATTTGAGTAAGCGCGTCGTCTGTTAATTCAAACATCTGGTGCAAGTGTTCGTATTGATTTTCATTAAACTCCTCTTTTCCATTTACCTTGCGATTGATTGTTCGTGCCATGTTATAGCAAGCGTCTCCAATGCTTTCGATTTCGCTAATCTCGCGAAGCATCGCGCGAACTTTCGCTTTTGTGTCGTCGCTTAAGTGCATATCGCTCACCTGATCGAGGTATTTAGCAATCTCAAGCTCCATGTTGTCGCTGATTCCTTCGTATTTTTCGATTCTGGAATAAAGCTTGACGAATTTATTTTCATCTTTTTCGTGCAGCAATTCGCCAACCATGCCAAACATTCTATGGATTCTTTCCGCGAATGATTGGATTTCTTTTGCTGCTTCAAGCACACTAAGTTCGGGAGTCTGCATAAGACCGCCGTTGATGAAGCGCAAGCGGAAATCTTCTTCTTCGTCTGATTTTTTCGGTTTAATGACTTTGCAAACCAGTTTCTCTATTTGCGGAATAAACCATATAAGAATAGCGGTGTTGGCGATGTTGAATGTGGTGTGGAATGCCGCAAGAACGAAAGATAGTTTAGATGCATTTTTCAAGAAATTCGGGTCAGTTTTGGTCAGCGTTTCATCATATCCAACAAAACCGCACACCATATTCACGAATGGTTTGAATATACAAAGAACCCAAATCACGCCAAACACGTTGAAGAACATGTGCGCCAGCGCTGCCCTTCGTGCTTGCGTGTTCGCAGAGAGTGCAACGATGTTCGAAGTGACTGTCGTTCCAATATTTTCTCCCATCACCAGCGCGATACCTTGATAAATTGGAAGCACACCGCTTGAACATAGAATCATAGTGATAGCCATGATGGCGGCAGATGACTGCACGCACATCGTCAAGACGCTTCCGATGATCAGAAACGTTAGCGTTGTGATGAAACTGTTTGGATTGAACGATGAGAAAAAGTCAAGTACTGGCTGATTGTGTGCCAAATCCATGTCGATACCTGTCTGACGCAATGTTCCCAAACCGAGAAACATAAATGCTACACCAAAAATAAAATCGCCGATTATCTTTCTACGTTTGCTGTATATTAAGATAATGGCGATAAAAAATGCTGGATAAACGAAATCCGTGATGTTAAACGTAAATCCAGCAGACATAATCCACGCGGTGAGCGTTGTTCCGATGTTAGCTCCCATGATTACCGAAATCGCTTGCGCAAGTGTGAGTAGTCCTGCATTAACAAACGAAACGGTCATGACCGTTGTGGCGGTGGAAGACTGTACTGCGGCGGTGACAAACGTACCAGTTAGCATTCCAGTGAAGCGATTGGTAGTCATAGCGCTAAGAACGTGACGCAGCTGTGGACCAGCCATCTTCTGCAAGCTTTCGCTCATGGCTTTCATTCCATACATTAGGAGCGCCAATGAACCAATTAGTTTGAAAAAAATCCAAATCGACATGGTGAAAAATATAAATAATGTTTACTTCTTTTGTGGTTTAAAGTAAAATTACGTAACTTTACGCAAACAAACAGCCTCAAAATTGTCACAATTATGAAACAATTCGTTCAAGTTCGTTGCAAAAATAATAAAAAAATCATAAACGTAGAAACTGGAAGTTCACTTTCTGATGTTTTCAAGCAATTAGATATCGAAATGCCTTACGGTCCTACGAATGCAACGGTAAATAATAAAGTTGAAGGACTTAACTTTAGACTTTTCCATAATAAAGATGTAGAATTTCTTGACTTGACAAACCCCAGCGGTTTGCGCGCCTACACGCGTACTTTATTCTTTGTTCTTTGTAAAGCGGTGCACGATCTTTATCCCGATGGTGCAGTAGTAATCGATATCCCCGTGTCGAACGGCTATTACTGCAATCTGAAAATCGGGCGCGCTGTGACGCTGGAAGATTGCGCAAGGATTCGCGAGCGCATGCAGCAGATTATCGATGCGCAAATACCAATCCGTCGTCGTGAAGCGCCAACCGACGAAGCTATCAAGCTGTTCCGCGAATTGGGTACACACTCAAAAATAAAATTACTCGAAACAGTAGGATCGCTTTACACAATCTATTACGACCTCGATGGCTACGTTGATTATTTCTATGGTTCACTTCTGACCAACACTTCACAACTTACACTTTTCGGACTCGAGAAATATTATGACGGACTGCTGCTTCGCATTCCCAGTCAAAGCAATCCGTCAGAATTGGGCGCGCTGATACGACAAGATAAGATGTTCGAAATTTATCAGGAGCACCATCGTTGGCAACATATTTTAGGTGTAGGAACGGTGGGAGAGTTCAATGAAGCAATCCAAAACGGCAAGATTAACGATCTGGTTAACGTAAGCGAAGCGCTCCAAGAAAAGAAAATAGCAAAAATGGCTGAGGAGATTGCGAATCGAAAGACCGTGAGATTGGTTCTTATTGCTGGTCCATCATCTTCGGGAAAGACCACGACGTGCAAGCGTCTCAGCGTACAATTATTGACAAACGGCATCCGACCAGTCCAAATCTCGCTCGATGATTATTTCATTAACAGAGAAGAAACTCCTAAAGACGAGAACGGCGAATACGACTTCGAGAGTTTGTACGCTCTAAACATTCCTTTGCTCAACAATCAATTGGAAGCGCTGTTCCGTGGCGATGAAGTAGAATTGCCACGCTATAATTTCAAGATGGGAAAAAGCGAATTGAGCGGTAACAAACTGCGTCTCCACGACAACGAAGTGCTCATTCTCGAAGGCATTCACGCGCTCAATCCAGAACTAACTCACCTCATTCCCGAAGAGCAAAAGTATAGAATCTACGCCTCAGCCTTGACAACTATTTTGCTCGATACACACAACTACATCCCAAACACCGACAACCGTCTTCTTCGACGCATCATCCGCGATGCTAAATATCGTGGAGCGTCAGCGCGAGACACGATACATCGCTGGCCAAGTGTGCTCGCTGGCGAAAAGAAATGGATATTCCCCTATCAGGAAAACGCTGATTCAATGTTCAATACCGCGATGATTTACGAACTCGCTGCCATCAAAAAACAAGCTGAACCAGTGCTCGAAGAAGTGCCAGAAAACTGTCCAGAATACGTAGAAGCGTATCGCCTGAGAAAATTCCTCAAGTATTTCAAAGCCATGGACTTCGATTCACTTCCACCAACCAGCCTTCTGCGCGAATTTCTCGGTGGAAGCACATTCCAATACTAATCAAATACAACAGAAAAACACACAAAAAGTTTCCGCAGTGCGTTGCTTCGCAAGAAGAACGATTGCGGAAACTTACCTTTTTGCATGTCATCGCGACATGCCTAATACCTATTGAAATGCGAGAAACGCACGTCACAGCGCAACCGTTCGTTGCGCTGCGATGGTCGTTATAGTGAGATGTTGACGCGAGTCAACTATTTTTTTATTCCAAGCTTACAGCCTGACGCCACAGTCTGAAGTTTTCTGCTTCCAATGGATGCACATGACCATCGGCGTCGATGACTTTCTTGATGAAGTTTTCAATGCAACGCAAAATTGCTTCACGTTCTTCTGCACTGAAATCCTTTACAAGCGCGTTGGTTTCTGCGATAACTTCGTTCAGAGTAAACTTTTTGTCGAGCGAATCCAGTACATCCTGCTTCACATCTTGCTCAATGCCTGCAATCTGATTGATGCCTGAAACAAAATCTTCAATGAATCGCTTTTCTTTCTTCTGATAAATACCATCGGCATTGGCGAAAAACAAACCTGTCTTTGCCATTAATTTGATTACTGAAACAATTTTTTCCATGCTGATTCCTCCTTTTTCTTTACTCTACTTCTTCGAAATCGTCTTCCAATTCGTCTTCATTCTGCTCGTCTTCTACGTCGAGATCATCTTCAGGCTCGTCATCGAGTTCTTCCAACTCGTCGTCTTCCAATTCTTCTTCATCGGTTTCTTCTTCGTCTGTAGCCTCTTCGCCTTCTTCTTCCTCAACATCGGCGTCGCCAGTGTACGTCTTTCTGCCCAGAGAAGTAGTCGCCAGACCGATAACGCTAATCACGCTTTTCGCCAATTGGCTTAAATCAATATTGCCTAAGCCAAACTGCTGAAGAATTTGACCTAAAGAACTTTCGGAAAGCTTGCCTTCAAGACCTTCGAGCACTTGTCCTGAAATGTCTTCTAAAATGTTTCCCATGGTTGTTTATTGATTAAAATTTTGTGTTTCAATGAATTACTGCGACAGTGCCGCATGTTGCAAATATAGACAAATTTTCGATAAAACAAAAATATGTCCATTTTTTTCGCATCTCATTTATTTACCATCGAAAAATGTGTCAAATATTTTTCCAAAGAATAGCGTATAAATATTCGTTTTTAAGATTCGTTAACGCGCGAAATTGAAACAAAATCGCCTTGCATGCATCGACCGAACAAAAATGCGTCACTTTTTTGTGCCGTTTATGTGGAATTTTTTGTTAAAACGACTGTTAAAAAAGTTAAATGATATGAGATAAAATTTTATCTCACGTGAGATAGATTTTTATCTCACGTGAAATAAATTCGTAAACAGCGCTTCCGAAAACGCAATTTACACGCAAAAATTTCAGAAAAAAACCACTTTTTGCACAAAAACGCGCAAAATGTGCAAAAATTTCACTGCAATAATTTCATATTTCTTGCATAAAAATCCAAAATCTCGTTTTTCGGCGAATTTTTTTCGCATTTTTCGGTCGCGGTTTTTTATGCAAAAATTTTCGCGTTTTTAACTAAATTTTAACAGTTTGTGCATATTTATGCAACTGCGCACGAGAGAGAATTTTCTATCTCGTTAAAGGAAAAATTTTTCACGTGAAAACCGAGAATTTTTTTGCGCAGCGCGAAGACTTTATTTTATAAAAAGGAAAAATTTATTTTATAAAAAGAAGATTTTATTTTACAAGGCAAAATTTTCTATCGCTTAAATCTGTAAAAGCGAATCACGTCTTTGCGCTCCGTCATCGGTCGGCTGGTTCGCGCAATCGGTGTGAGTTCAATCTGGAACTTACTGCGCAGCGCTTCCAAATCACGCTCCGCCACCATCAACACGCCCGTCTGCGCATCCGATTGCTGCAAAGGAACGATGCGATCGCCGAGATAGAAATTCGTAGCGTAAAAGCGCAGATAATCGTCGTCGATGAAACCGCAAATCGTCTCGTCGCTATCGAATCGCTTTTCTATCGCTTCAGCCAGCGGAACGTCGCTCTTTTGACTCAAAACCAGCGGTTTCAGCACGCCATCGAACATGAAATAGAGAATCAGAACGAGTAGAAAAATTGCAGAAACCAACCATTTCGCGCTGCCGTTCCAACGTTTTCCAATCAAAACGCAAAGCCCTGCAACAGCAACAAGCAGCGATAGCGCAATCAAACCTATTTGCCACACCGTCAACTCAGCCGTCTGCAACCACAGCAGCAGCGACTGATTCTGCGCAGCGTGCTTCCCCGAGAAAATTGTTTGTGGAATCCAGCCGCATCTCACTGCCACCATCGCCAAAGGCACGAGCAACGCTATCGCAACGAGAAAGCCGAGAAAAATTTTATACGGCAGCAACCGTCTTTTTTTGCACAAAAAAATCATCCATTCCGCCAGCAATATCGCCATAAACGGATAGCACGGCAGCAGATAGACGCTGCGTTTGCTCGACGGCAAGCAATAGAAAAAAAGCACAGCCACGAAAGCGATCCACGTAAACGATTGAAACGCATCCGCATCTCGTAGAATTGCTTTCCAATCTTTCGCGTTTTTCAATCGTATTGTAAAGAGAGCGAACAAAAACAGCAGCATCCACGGCAGCCAACCAGTGAGTAGCGTCAGGAAATTATACGTAAACGGATGCAAATGCGAGTCGTAAGACATTTTTCCCAACATACGCCCGAGATTTTCCTCGTAAACGAGCGCCAAGAAAGCATCGCCTCCTTGCTGATAAGCCGCGACATACCACGCTATCGGAATGAGAAGCGAAAGCAACGTGCAGAGCGCCAATTTCCAAACGATGCGCCAGAAATTCGTTCTACGATAAAGCAAAAACAATCCCATGACAAATACGGGCAGAATGATGCCAACGGGACCTTTGGTGAGCGTCGCCAAACTCATGCACAGTATAGCCCACCACGGCAATCCACGCAAATCGCGCTCGTACCAGCGGTAAAGCAGAAACATAGCGCCAACAATGAGCGCCGTCAACACCATATCTACGCGGCAATTCATGCCAGCCCGATGCACCTCGAACGCCGTCAGCGTAAGCAAACTCGCAAGCAACGCAACGTTATCGCTGCGTCGGCGCGCAAAAACAAACGTGGAAAGCACCAGCAAAACCAATGCAACAGCCGACGGAAGCCGCGACGTCGCTTCGCTAACGTGCCCTTGTGGCAACGAAAAGAGCGCAATACACCAGTGGAAAAAAGGCGGTTTGTAAGCCAAATCACCACCATTATTTTGCGGAAGCACCCAATTACCATCCTGAAGCATAGAAACGGCAACTATCGCTTCACGCGGTTCACCTTTAGAATAATAGTTTCCACCGAGAAAAAACATGATTGAAACAACCGAAACAAGCAGAACAAAAACAAAAAAAACACGAGTTTGGTTCATAGTATGGCGCGTTGCATAAAAAATTTGCGACGAAGGTAATGTTTTTTTCGCCATTTAGCATCCTATTCCACAAAAAATCACTAAATTAGCAGTCGATTAAACAATCTAATCTATGCATATTGCTATTGCAGGCAACATTGGTTCAGGCAAAACGACGCTCACCAACATGCTATCTCAGCACTATGGCTGGACGCCTCACTTCGAATCGGTCGATGAAAACCCTTATCTCGACGATTATTATAAAGACATGGCGCGCTGGTCGCTTAATCTGGAAGTTTATTTCTTGAAACAGCGCTTCAAAGATTACCTCGCCATCAAAAAATCTAACGACACTATTATTCAAGATCGCTCAATCTTCGAAGGCGTTTACATCTTTACCGCCAACAATCACGCAATGGGCAATATGGACGATCGTGATTTCCAAAATTATATGGAACTATTCGAATCGATGATGATGATTGTTAGTTTGCCCGACCTTATGATCTATCTTCGCGCAAGCGTGCCACATCTTATTGCAAACATACAAAAACGAGGCAGAGACTACGAACAGCAAATGCCGCTCGACTATATCGAAAACCTAAACAGCCGCTACGAAGATTTCATCTACAATAAATATAAAGGCAAACTGCTGGTTGTCGATGTTGATGATATTGATTTCCAACACGAACCCAAAGACTTTGCGCAAATAGTCGATAAGATAGACGCGCAACTCTATGGACTATTCCCAAATCTCTAACAGAAAAACCAAAAAAACAAATACTATGCATATCGCTATCGCAGGAAACATCGGAGCAGGAAAGACAACGCTGACCAAAATGCTCGCAAAACGCTACAACTGGACGCCACGATTCGAACCCGTTGATAATAATCCGTATCTGGAAGACTTCTATCAGGATATGGAACGATGGTCGTTCAATCTGCAAATCTACTTCCTGAACAAACGATTTAAGGAAGTTGTGGAAATATCTCAATCGAAAGACACCATTATTCAAGATAGAACAATCTTCGAAGACGCGCGAATCTTTGCGCCAAACCTGCACGAGCAGGGAAAAATGAGCGATCGCGACTTCCAGAATTATAGTGATTTGTTCGACTTGATGATGTCTCTGGTAAATCTTCCTGACTTGATGATTTACATTCGCTCGACAATTCCAAATCTCGTTGCACAAATCCAAAAACGCGGACGTGACTTTGAAAAATCAATTCGCATAGATTATCTTCAGGGATTGAACAACCGCTACGAGGAATGGATTAGCGGATATAAAGGAAAACTGATCATTATCGATGGCGATACCACAAAATTCGAATCGAATCCACACGATTTCCAAAAAGTTACCGATATGATCGACGCGCAACTCTATGGTTTGTTCCCGTTCGAAGAAGAGAAATAATTTTATTTCATATAAACCAACGAAAAAAGACACTTTCATCGCATGATGAAAGTGTCTTTATTTTATCTGAAAATATAAGATTTAGAAAATCATTGCACACGCAACGTAAACCCAATGCGCAACAAACGCCGCCGCCAATCCACCAATGGTGTGCGAAATGATAGCCTTTGACGTCAGTTCTCGATAACCCAGCGAATCAAGCATCGCGGTATGCGTGCTCAGGAAGCCACTCCAGCACATTCCAATGGCTGTAAAAACGGCTATTGCATTACCATCGAGCCAGCCTTGCGCAGCAAAATTTGGCACAAGTGATAGCGCTGCGCCCACAGCTCCAAGCGCTGTGATTGGGAATGCAATCTGATGCGGATCGGTAAAGCCAAAGAAAGCATTGAGAATGATGTGGATCTTGTTTGCAAGATACGGCAAAAACGCTACGCCTTCGTATGCACCGCCAGTGTAACTGCCGTCTCCAGAAGCGCCAAACGTGAGAATCATGACGAGCGATGAAATAATTAGCACGCCAGGTATAATAGAAACGCCTACTTCTACACCATTTTTACCACCGTCGAGCAGTGAGTTGAGCGTGCGAAGAAACACGGTTTTTTCTTCTGTTTTGCGTGAACTGTCGATTTCTTCTTGTGTAGGTTCTTCGGCAGCGTACTCGTTTTTATATTGCGGATACGCTTTCAGAACAAAATATTGCATGCATCTTGTCGAAACAATGCAACCAACGAACGCGCCAAAGAGCCCGATTACGGGTTCGAACGTGTAGCCCTGTCCCAGCATAAAGATGATAACGATTAGTCCCATGCCGAAAGCAGTTCCGAAATTCGTGATAGATATAAATTGATACTTCTTGAAATAACAAGCGAAACGCTTGTCTTTCGATAGCGTTATAATAGCAGGATTATCGGAAAGAAACGTGATAACCGCGCCAAGTGATGCAACGCCAGGCATATTGAACAAGGGTTTCATCAGCGGTCGTAGCAATCGCTCAAGCAAATCCACAACACCGAATTCTACAAACAGCTTTCCTATCGCGCCAGTGATTACGCAAATCGCCATCAGATAAAAGCACGTATTTAGCAACAAGTCGTGCGCCGTTTTCATTATCGTGTTCAGCATATTTGCTGCACCCATTTTCGCGCCTATACTACAGAAAAGCAAAAGAACAATAAGCAAACAAGTAACGCCACGCGGCACTTTATCCCAACAACGACGCCAGATACTCTTTTTTTGCATCGCGTTATTTTCGGATTGCGTTGTATTCATGAAATAGTATTAGATGAAATAAAAACCTCGCAAATGTACATAATAAATATGAAACGCGCGCGTACCTATTATTTATTTATAGAGATAATCTGACAAATCGGCACACGAAAATGACATTTTGGCGCGTTTCGAGCGCTGGTCTGCTTCTTGCAAATATAGTTAGTGCAACCCGCAACAAGGAAGCACAAAAAATAAAACAATAAAACAAACTTAAAAACATAGGAGGACTTAATTATGTTACCAATGATTCACAGAGACACATGGTTGCCAGACGTATTCGACGATTTCTTTAACACCAATTTCATGCCGCGTGCTAATGCAACAGCGCCAGCAATCAATGTAATTGAAAACGAAAAAGATTATCGCGTAGAATTAGCTGCACCTGGTCTGAAAAAAGAACACTTCAATATCAACGTAGATGGCGATGGAAATTTGCACATCAAAATGGAACGCAAAGATGAAGAGAAGAGTGACAAAGAGCATGGACACTATCTGCGTCGCGAATTCAACTACACAAAGTACGAACAAACGTTGATACTGCCAGATGACGTTGAGAAAGAAAAAATTTCCGCAAAGGCTGCAGATGGCGTTCTAACCATTGTATTGCCAAAGATCGAGAAACAAAAAGAGCAAGTACATCGTCAAATCGAAATTGGCGAGTAAACGAACTCTGCAACTTAACGAGTCACAATAATTAAGATTAGGATTTTCGCCCTGCAATCAATAGACTGCAGGGCTTTTTTATGCGAAATTTTTTCGTATCAAATGAATTTTTTTGCAAAAAACTTGCATAATAATTTATTTGTAAGTATTTTTGCCAATCCAAAAGCAGTGATTGCTCTATCCTTTTTAACATCTCTATTAACTTCCCTATTACAGATTGATGGACGTTTTCAAGTAAAAGAAATTTTTGTTTCACACAAAAAGCTTGAATAACTCAATTACACATTGAAAGATTGCAGTGAATTTAGTTCACGAGTCAAGTGAGACTCAAAAACGCGGTGGGATAAGCAATTCGATTTCTCGTCGATTTTGCACTCCTGTGAAAGGAGTTTTTAGCAGTGGTTTGAATAAATAATAAAAATAGGAGAGCAAGAGTGCTCTCCTTCCCACCGTAAAAAAACAAAAAAGTCCCGATGAAATGGGACTTTTTTGCGTTATTATAGATTTCTATTCCTTGCAGAATCTTTATTTATTCAGCTTCCAGCTGACGCCATCTTTCGTGTCTTTCACTTCGAATCCTGCTGCAGCAAGTTCGTCGCGTATTTGATCGCTGAGCGCCCAGTTCTTTTCAGATTTTGCTTTTGCGCGAACTTCGAGCAGCATATCTACGACTTTCGCGTACGCTTTCTCACGTTCTGCATTTCCTGCAGCGCTTTCCGCGCGTAATCCTAATAAATCAAAAGCGAAAAGATGCATGGTCTCTTTGAGTTTTGCAACATCTTCGGCGCTGGCTTGCGCTTGATGATTCAACAGACTGTTGACTACGTGCGACGCTTCAAAGAGATAACTAATTACAAGTGGTGTTTGAAGATCGTCGTTCATTGCATCGTAACAACGTTGCGGCAATTCAGCGACGAATTTCGCTGTTTCGTCGTCGCTTTGCGCAGCAACTACGATGTTATCTATTTCTTTCATCGCCGTAAGTAGTCGATCCAGACCTCTCTCGCTTGCTTGTAGCGCTTCATTTGAGAAATCTACAGTTCCACGGTAATGCGCTGAAAGAATAAAGAAACGAATTGTCATCGGGGAGTATGCTTGTGTGAGCAGAGGATGGCTTCCTGTGAAAAATTCTTCAAGCGTTATGAAATTACCTAAGCTCTTTCCCATCTTCTGGCCATTAATTGTGATCATATTGTTATGCATCCAATATTTAACCATCGGTTCCCCTTGCGCTGCAACCGCTTGCGCGATTTCGCACTCGTGGTGCGGGAAAATTAAGTCCATGCCACCGCCGTGTATGTCAAAGTGTTTTCCCAAGTATTTACGTCCCATAGCAGTGCATTCGCAGTGCCATCCAGGAAAACCTTCACTCCATTTACTTGGCCAACGCATGATATGTTCTGGCATCGCTTTCTTCCACAAAGCGAAATCTGCTTGATTATGTTTCTCGCCTACGCCTGCAAGTTCGCGACTCTCGTTGATTACGTCGTCAAGATTACGTCCTGACAGCACACCGTATTTATATTTTTTATTGTATGCTGTGATATCGAAATAGATTGAACCATTACTTTCGTAAGCAAAACCGTTGTCGAGAATTTCTTCCACAAGTTTTTCTTGCTCAATGATATGGCCTGACGCATGCGGTTCAATGCTTGGCGGCAGCACATTCAGCAATTCCATAGCGTGGTGATAGCGATTAGTATAATATTGCGCTACTTCCATCGGCTCAAGTTGCTCTAATCGCGCTTTTTTTGCTATCTTATCTTCGCCCTCGTCTGCATCGTGCTCAAGATGTCCCACGTCAGTTATATTTCTAACATAACGAACTTTGTATCCTAAATGCTTGAGATAGCGAAACAGAACGTCGAACGTGATCGCTGGACGCGTGTGTCCGAGATGCGGATCACCATAAACAGTCGGCCCGCACACATACATACCAACGTTTGGCGGGTAAAGCGGTTCGAAACGCTCCTTTTGGCGTTTCAGAGTGTTGTAGATTAACAAATTTTGTTTCATATTTCTTCTTTTTTAATCATTCAACCAAAAAGCTTTCGCAAAGTGCCAGAAAACGATTCCTGCTGCAACAGAAACGTTGAGCGAGTGTTTCGTGCCAAATTGCGGTATCTCCAGACAGCCATCGCAATGGTCTATGACCGCTTGTTTCACGCCTTTCACTTCGTTTCCTAATACAACAGCGTAGCGCTTCGTTGTGTCAACATCGTAATGCTGCAACATCGTAGAATCGTCTGCTTGTTCAACAGCGAGAACCACGTAATTTTCGTTTTTCAATTGCTGAACGGCAGCCTCAGCGCTATCAAAAAACGCCCATTCCATCGAGATTTCTGCTCCCAGTGCAGTCTTATGGATTTCTGGATGAGGCGGTGTTGCGGTTATTCCACACAAACAAATTTTCTCAAGCCTGAAAGCATCGCTGCTGCGAAATATACTACCAACGTTGTACAGCGATCTAACATCGTCGAGCACGACAGTTAGCGGCAGCTTTTGCGCGTCTTTGAAGTCGTCGGTCGATAAACGGCTGATTTCGATGGTGCGAAGTTTACGCATGGTTCTTTGTTTTATAAGCCAAAGCGTACATCCTTATTTGTTTAATCATCGCTAAAAGACCATTCGATCGTGTAGGAGAAAGATGCTCTTTTAAGCCGATTTCATCGATAAAATATAGGTCTGCATCGAGTATATCGCTTGCTTTCTGACCGCTAAGCACGCGAATGAGCAACGCAATGATGCCTTTCACAATCAGCGCATCGCTATCGGCGGTAAAGAACAGCAGCCCGTCGCGCTCATCACACGACAACCACACTCGACTCTGACAGCCATCGATCAGGTTTTCTTCTGTTTTCTGTTCGTCGGGCAACGCTTCAAGATCGTTTCCCATGTCAATCAGCATCTGATATCGATCCATCCAGTCGTCAAAGTCAGCAAACTCGGCGATAATTTCGTCTTGCAGTTCGTTAATTGTCATTGATTTCGGTTTTAACTATTTTGTATAATTTATCGCTTGGACGTATTTTCTCGGGAACGGGAATAGAGACGTGCCAGCGTTTCTTGGCAGTTTCAACGCTCTTGAGTTCATATCGGATTTCGGTTGCTGTGAGATAAATTATTCCCGTAGTGGGACCCGTTATCAGAAGCTTATCTCCGACGCTAAACTCATTAGCTTCGACAACGAATTCTGCTACATTAATTTTGGAAAAGTACTTCACACCGCGCCCGATGTACACTTTACGTTCGGTTGCGCTTGATCCGTAACGCTCACTCCACTCTCCAAGTTTATGTCCCTGATAGTAACCATCCCAGAAACCGCGATTGAAAACGCTGGAAAGGCGCTTTTCCCAATCAGAGCGTTGCAATGCATCCGCAAAGCGACCTTCTACGGCTGCCTTGAGCGCTTCCTGATAACACTGAACAACGGTATAAACATATTCTGGACCGCGAGCGCGTCCTTCAATCTTGAAAACGCGAACGCCAGAGCGCAACATTTTGTCAACGAAAGCGATGGTTTTCAAATCTTTTGGACTCATAATATATTTATTGTCTATCTCCAGCTCATCGCCAGTCTCTGCGTCACGAACGAGATACGACCGTCTGCAAATCTGCATGCACTCTCCACGATTGGCAGACCTGCCTGCGAGAGATAAACTCATGTAACATTTTCCGCTAACTGCCATACATAGCGCGCCATGGCAAAACATTTCGATTCGAATCAGCGAGCCCGACGGTCCGCATATATGTTCGCGACAAATGCCGTCGTAGATAGTTCTGACTTGATCTAACGTCAATTCGCGAGCCAAAACAACGACTTCCGCAAATTGTGCATAAAAACGAACAGCCTCAAGATTGGAGATATTCAACTGAGTCGATAGATGTACTTCGACGCCTCGCGTGCGACAATAGGTCATCACAGCCACATCCGATGCAATAACCGCTGAGACGCCAGCGTCGGCTGCCGCATCAATAATCTCGCGCATCAAGTTGAGATCGTCGTCGTAGATAATCGTGTTGACAGTGAGATAGGTTTTTATGCCATTCTGCGTGCAAAGCGACGCTATCTCTTTGAGATCGTCAATCGAAAAATGGTTCGCCGAATGGCTGCGCATGTTCAGGCGATCTATTCCAAAATAAACGCTGTTCGCGCCTGCCTTAATCGCTGCGTGCAATGACTCAAAACTCCCTACGGGAGCCATCACTTCGTAAGCTGGTGCATTGAGTTCTGGTTTCATCGACCGCAAAAGTAAAAAAAATATCCTATCTTTGCAAAACAAACTCTAAAAAACGCCGTTAGCAACGCATGAATCTGAAATCTTATCTCTACGCTTTGCCCATTTTTCTCATCGTTCTGTGCTGCCAATGCAACACACGCGAAACGCAAAGCAATGCTTCGCCATCCGATTCGATTGAAACGGAACTGAAACTCAAAACAATGCCAATCAGAAACCAGCAAGATACGGAATTGTGCTGGCTCTTTGCGATGCTAACGACCATCGAAACGGAAAATCTTCAACATGGAGATTCAATCGTTCTCGCACCAGATTTTTTGCTCTATCACGACATTCTCAACCATGCTTCACTGCAACAAAAAATCAATCAGCGCGACATGATGCCGCAACTCATGAAACTCGTAGAAAAATACGGCATCATACCGCAAAAAGACATGCCAAAGACGAAGGCAATCGATAGAAATAAATTGATAGAGAAGGCAAATCGAATCATAGAACGCAACAACGACAATCGCCAAAAGACGCTTTTCAAAATTCAGCAGTTGCTCGACGCAAATATCTCGTTTGTTCCTACGACTATCAACCTTTTCGGCGTGGTCTATACCGCCAAACAATTTGCGGAGAGCATTACGACGTTCGGGCAGTTCGTTTATCTGTCGGCGTATCCCACTGAAAAGCAAAATGCAGAGATCGTTCCCGCAACGCCCGACAACGTCAACCGCCACGCGTTTCTGAATGTTTCGCTCGACTCGCTCATGCGCCACATCGACGTAGCGCTGCAATCGGGGCATCCCGTTTGCTGGGAAGGCGATATCAGCGAGCCCACTTTCTCGTTCGAAACGGGCATTGCGACGATGGAAAACGTACAGAAAAATGCGCTGGATAGCGTTCGCGCAATCGCGATGCAACGCGATGAGACGACCGATGACCACTGTATGGTGCTCGTTGGCGTGGGTCACGACCGCAAAGGCACGCGCTACTATCTTGCGCAGAATAGTTGGGAATGCAACAACACGCTCGGCGGCTTCATCTGGTTGTCGGAGGACTATATCTTGCAGAAAACCATCGCTATCGCACTGACCGAAGACGCGTTTTCTGGTAAAATAAACCAGTAAATCAAAGAACGAAAAATCTATCTCTACACGAGAAAAAATCATCCCTTTTTTTGCCGTTTTTTTTGCATAAAAAACTCCATTTTCTTCCTTAAAAAACCGAAAAATTTCCACAAAAAAGAATCTTTTTTTTTATTCAAAATCGAAAAAAAATCCCTACAAAATAGACTTTTCTCCCACCTTCCTCCTCCTTCAAAAAATCGTAAATCAGGGTCGCGCGACATGCGTTAAAATTTGTCAAAACGTGTAAAATAGCGTCAAAAAACAGCGTTTTCAGATGCCGTTTTTTTGCGTTTTCTTCGCCGTTCACCCATCGACCGACCAAAAACACGTGTTTTTTTGCGCGTTTTACGTGGAATTTTTTGTTAAAAAGCGTGTTAACAAATGTAAATGATATAAGATAAAAAATTATCTCACGTGAGATAGAAATTTATCTTACGTGAAATAAATTCGTAAACAGCGCTTCCGAAAACGCAAAAAACAAGCAAAAATTTCAGAAAAAAGCCACTTTTTGCACAAAAACGCGCAAATTGTGCAAAAATCTCGTCGTTAAAATTTTATATTTCTTGCATATTCATCCAAAATCGCATTTTTTCGCAAAAATTTTTTCATTAAACCACCGCAAAAAATCGCGTGAAAATTTTAAAGAAATTTCACACTTTAAATTTTGGTTTTTCACTCAAAAATTTTTCGTTTTTCGAGGACTAATTTTTGGTTTTTCGGGCAAAAATTTCGAAACGAAAACAAACGAATTTTCCATCCCATTTTTCCGCAAAATTTTTTCACCATTTTTCTGCCTTTTTTTTCACACTATTTTTTTGCGTCTTCTGCATGCAATTTTTCGCTGAAAACCCCACAATATTCCGACTTTTTCACCTATTCTTATTTTTTTTATTAACTTTGCGGCAAATAAAGCACAAACAAAAAAATTTTTATGGACTACAATCACCAACAAATAGAGCAGCGCTGGCAAGACGCTTGGCGCGAGAAGCAAGCGTATCTCACGACGATTGACAACGCGAAGCAGAAGTTTTACATTCTGAACATGTTTCCCTATCCCAGCGGAGCAGGTCTTCACGTTGGTCATCCATTGGGTTACATCGCCAGTGATATATACGCACGTTATCAGCGCCAGCAAGGTAAAAACGTATTGAACCCGATGGGCTACGACGCTTACGGTCTTCCCGCTGAGCAATACGCTATCCAGACTGGTCAACACCCTGCAATAACAACCGAACAAAACATCAAGCGTTATCGGAGTCAGTTGGATAGGATTGGATTCTCATTCGATTGGAGTCGCGAAGTGCGCACATGCGATCCGAAATACTATCATTGGACACAGTGGGCTTTCATCAAGATGATGGAAAGCTACTACGATACGGAAGCGAAAAGCGCAAAACCGATTAGCGAACTGATTGCCCATCTCGAGCAAAACGGCACAACAGGATTGCATGCTGCAGAGAGCGAAGAACTACGCTTTACCGCAGACGAATGGAACGCGATGACCGAGAAAGAAAAGCAGCAAACGCTGATGAATTGGCGCTTGGCTTATCTTGGCGAAACAATGGTAAACTGGTGCGCAGGCTTGGGCACTGTTTTGGCAAACGATGAAGTTGTCGATGGCGTTAGCGTGCGCGGCGGTTATCCTGTAGTGCAAAAGAAGATGCGTCAGTGGTGTTTGCGCGTGTCAGCCTACGCTCAGCGACTGCTGGATGGACTTGATACGATCGACTGGTCAGAGAGTTTGAAAGAAACACAGCGCAACTGGATTGGCAGAAGCGAAGGAGCGGAAGTTGTGTTCCACGTGAAAAATAACGATACCACGTTCACTATTTTCACAACGCGTGCCGATACGATGTTCGGCGTAACGTTTATGGTTCTCGCGCCAGAGAGTGATTACGTCAAGCAAGTGACTTTGGAAGAAAATCGACAAGCAGTAGAAAATTATATCGAAGCAACAAAAAAGAAAACCGAACGCGACCGCATCAGCGACCGCACGATGACGGGCGTATTTACTGGTAGTTACGCCATTCATCCACTGACTGGACAAGAAATTCCTATATGGGTTAGCGATTACGTTCTTGCGGGTTACGGCACTGGAGCCATCATGGCGGTTCCTGCACACGATAGTCGCGACTACGCTTTTGCTAAACAATTTTCGCTTCCTATTATTCCGCTCATCGAAGGCGCTGATGTTAGCGAGCAAAGTTACGATGCGAAAGAAGGAATCGTTATGAATAGTCCTGCTGAAGGACAGACTTCGAAACTTGTTCTTAACGGACTGACGGTGAAAGAAGCGATTGCTAAAACCAAAAAATTTGTGGAAGACGAAGGGCTTGGTCGTGTGAAAGTAAATTATCGCTTGCGCGATGCGATTTTCTCTCGCCAGCGTTACTGGGGCGAACCATTCCCAATTTATTACAAAGACGGCATGCCGTATGCGATTCCTACGCATTGTCTGCCGCTGGAACTGCCAGATATAGAAACCTATCAGCCAACTGAGACTGGCGAACCGCCACTCGGTCATGCTAAATGTTGGGCTTGGGACACGCAGAAAGAGCAAGTAGTAGATAAATCCTTAATAGATAACGCAACGGTTTATCCACTTGAATTGAATACCATGCCAGGTTTCGCTGGTTCTTCAGCGTATTATCTTCGTTACATGGATCCCCAGAATGATAATGCACTGGTTGGAAAAGAAGCAGACGACTATTGGCAGCAAGTAGATCTATATGTTGGCGGTTCAGAGCATGCAACGGGACACCTGATTTACTCGCGTTACTGGAATAAGTTCTTGCACGACATCGGTGTTTCATGCAAAGAAGAACCGTTTAAGAAACTAATCAATCAGGGAATGATTCAGGGACGAAGCAATTTCGTGTATCGCGTAAACGACGAACAACACGATGTGCCCGTATTTGTATCACTCCACTTGAAAGATCAATACAATACGACGCCAATTCATGTAGATGTAAACATCGTTTCAAACGATATTCTCGACATTGACGCGTTCCGCAACTGGAGACCAGAGTATCAGAACGCTAAATTCATTCTTGAGGATGATAAATACGTGTGCGGCTGGGCTATCGAGAAGATGTCGAAGTCGATGTTTAACGTAGTAAATCCCGATATGATTGTAGAAAAATACGGAGCCGACACACTGCGATTGTATGAAATGTTCTTGGGACCTGTAGAGCAATCAAAACCATGGGACACAAACGGCATCGACGGTTGTCATCGCTTCTTAAAGAAATTCTGGGCATTGTTCTACGACACGCGTTCAGGTGAATTCTTGCCAGATAACAGTGAACCAACAAAAGAACAATTGAAGAGCGTTCACTCGTTGGTTAAGAAAGTGACGGGCGACATTGAGAGATTTTCGTATAACACAGCCATCTCAGCGTTTATGATATGCGTTAACGAACTATCTCAATCGCATTGTCACAACAAAGAGTTGCTCAAGATGATTGTCGTAACGCTTGCGCCATTTGCTCCACACATTTGCGAAGAATTGTGGCACGCTTTAGGCGAAGAAACCTTTGTGATCGATGCGCAATGGCCGAAGTACAACGAAGCATTCCTTGCAGAAGACAGCATGCAACTAACGATTTCTTTCAACGGAAAAGCACGCTACCAAAAAGAATTCCCAATCGACGCCGATAATGCAACGATTCAGGAATCTACTTTAGCAGACGAGCGTTCTAAGAAGTACATCGACGGCAAGCAAATCATTAAAGTAATTATCGTACCCAAAAAGATAGTCAATATAGTCTTTAAACCATGACCTTAAATCACCAACTTCTCTGGAACGAAGCAAAGGATTACATTGGTATTACGCTTGCAGCGTTGCTCTATACCTTTGCATTCACGTTCTTTCTCATGCCCTACGAAATCGTAACAGGTGGCGTGGCAGGTATATCTGTAATCGTGTTCTACGCAACTGGCTTTCCTAACGCGTACACTTATTTCATTATCAACGCCGTTCTACTCATTCTGGCGCTAAAGATACTCGGTTGGAAATTCTTAGTTAAAACTATTTTCGCCATTTGCATGAATTCGCTTCTTTTTGCAGTGATGAAAGATTTGATGCCTGTTGATGCAGAAGGCAATTTCGTGAAGATTCTCGGCGAAGGGCAAGACTTTATGTCGCTCATAGTTGGTTGTTCGCTCACTGGAACGGCGCTCGGCCTGTTTTTCTTGAATAATGGAAGCACTGGAGGCAGCGATATTATTGCCGCAATCATCAATAAATATCGCGATATCTCGTTAGGAACGATTCTTATCTTCGTCGATTTCGTTATTATCGCAGCATGTTTGTTTATTCCTTCACTTGGAACAATGTTGCAACGCGAGAAGATGGTTTGCTTTGGCTTCTGTACAATGTTCATTGAAAACTTTATGCTCGACTATGTCTATAACAAACGTCGCTCGTCTGTGCAATTTCTGATTTTTTCTCGTAAATATAACGAGATAGCAGATGCCATTAGCACCGAATTAGAGCATGGCGTGACGATACTTGACGGTCAGGGCTGGTATTCTAAGCAAGAAATAAAAGTTGTTTGCATACTTGCGCGTCGTAATGAAAGCACAGCCATTTTCCGAATGATAAAGATTATCGATCCAAATGCATTCGTTAGTCAGTCAGCAGTTATCGGTGTTTATGGCGAAGGCTTTGATCCGATCAAAGTTAGTTTGAAAAAGAAACGTAAAGAACTAAAGAAAAAATTGGAAGCTGCTGCAGCAGAACAACAAAAAGAAGAATTAGGAGACGAATGAAAATCGTTTTTGCTACTAACAACCAGCACAAATTAGAAGAAATACGCGGAATACTCGGCGATGCGTTTGAAATCCTATCGCTATCCGATATCAATCTGCACGCAGAAATACCAGAAAATGCGCCAACGCTCGAGGGTAACGCCATCGAAAAAGCGCGATACGTTTACGATTATTGTAAACTAACTTGCTTTGCCGACGACACAGGATTGGAAGTCGAAGCACTTGGAGGTGCGCCTGGTGTACATACAGCGCGCTATGCCGATGATTGCGATCACAACGATACGGCAAACATGGACAAACTGCTGGAGAATTTAAAGTCTTTTAACAACCGAAAGGCACAATTTAGGACAGTTATCGCGTTATTTCTACACAATCAAAGTGATCAGCCTATCCTTTTCGAAGGTATTGCTACAGGAAAAATTGCGCACGAGAAGCATGGAACAGCTGGATTTGGCTATGATCCAATCTTCGTTCCCGATGGTTACGACCAGAGTTTTGCTGAATTGGGCAGCGAAATAAAAAACAAAATTTCGCATCGCGCTAAAGCAACGCAACAGTTGGCTGATTTCCTAAAAAAACTCGCTAAACCATGAAAAAAATTTGCTGCATCCTATTTTGTTTTTTGTTTGTTTTAGTCGCACAAGCCACATCGATTGGGTCGTGGAAAGCCTATATGGCATACTATGACGTGACTCAGGTAGAAAAAGGCGGCAACATCGTTTACGTTCTTGCGTCAGAAAATTTGTACGCTTACAATCAAAACGATAATAGTTTGCAGACCTACGACAAGGTGAACGGCTTGAACGACTGCCAAATCAGCATAATCAAATGGTGTCAAGCAGCAAAGCGCCTCGTCATTGTCTATAAAAACAACAATATCGATTTGCTTTCGCAGAATGGTGATGTGGTTAGTCTTTCGGATTATTATAGAAAAACTTTGACGGGCGATAAGACGATTTACGGAATCGATATTCTGAACGAGTTCGCTTATCTCTCTACGGGTCTGGGCGTTATCAAGGTGAATGTATCTAAAGCAGAAATCTCAGAATCTTACTTGCTTGGTTTCCGCGTTGATTATGTTTATTTTGACAGCACGAAGATCTACGCTTGCTCAAGCACGAATGGCACTTACGCAGCCAACCTTTCTGATAATTTAGTTGACAAGAATGTGTGGTCGCGTGTAGCGGATTACACTGCGAAAACAAATGAAACCGACGAAGAACTCCTTGCACTGGCGCAGCAACTCAATCCTGGCGGACCGCGATACAATTATTTCGGATTTCTGAAATTCTATAACAACAAACTCTACTCGTGTCCTGGTGGTTTTTCTTCAGCAACCGACCTTTTCCGTAAAGGTGCAATCCAAATCCTTGACTGCAGTTCAGACAACTGGAGCTTTGCGGAAGAAAATTTGGAGACGAAGACCGACCATCTATATATTGACTTGGCATCCGTAGCGATTGATCCTACCAACGAAAACCACTTGTTTGCCAGTGGTAGAACAGGTCTTTACGAGTTCGAAAACTTAGCATTCAAAAAGGCATACTCAACAGATAATAGTCCATTGCAATCGGCTTCGACTGCTGGAACGAACAATAAAGATTATGTTGTCGTGCAAACGCTTCTTTATGATAGTGAAGCAACATTGTGGATGTTGAACAGTATTGCGCCATCTGCAAGCCTTTTCTCGTTATCTCAAAGCGGTGAGTGGACATCTCATCACAAGAGCGAGCTAATGTATTTATCTAATCGCTCACTTGAAAACATGAGAGCGCTAATGCGTGATAGTAGAAATCTAATTTGGTTCACTAACGATCACTGGAACGTGCCTTCGCTTTACGCTTATCAGCCTTCTTCCGACGGATTGAATAGTTACAAATCTTTCTTCAATCAAGACGGAACGGAAGTTAAAGTAACAGGAGGCGTAAAAGTGGTTGTAGAAGATAAAAACAATGATTTGTGGATTGGAACTAACGTTGGACCGTTGCTACTTGATGCTTCTGAAATCACAAGTGATAGTCCTGTGTTTCAACAACCAAAGATTCCAAGAAACGATGGCACGAATTACGCTGATTACTTGTTGAATGGCGTTGATATTACAGCCATCGCCATCGATGCGGCTAATAGAAAATGGTTTGGAACCAATGGAAACGGAGTCTATCTCATATCAAGCGACAACATAGAAGAAATCCATCATTTTACAACTGATAACAGTCCGTTGCTAAGTAATATCATTGAAGCGATAGCTATTAACGATGAGACTGGCGAAGTGTTCTTTGGCACTGACAAAGGCTTGTGTTCTTACATGAGTGATGCGAGTCAGACCAACGAAGATATGAACAGCGATAACGTCTATGCATATCCCAATCCTGTTAAACCAGATTACACAGGTTTGATTACGGTCGTTGGACTTTCATACGACGCAGAAGTGAAAATTATGACAACCAACGGCAGTCTTGTTGCAGAGGGACGTAGCAACGGAGGCACGTTTACGTGGGACGGATGCGATAAACGTGGCAAGAAAGTAGCGAGTGGCGTTTATCTCGTAGCGGTTTCGACACAGGATGGTAATAAAGGAACAGTATGCAAAATTGCCATCGTAAGATAGTTCTATCAGTTGTCGCAATCTTTTGCATCGTTCTTTTTCTGATTGCTTACTTTGGCGGTTTCACACCAACGAATGACGGTGTGGTGGAATATATAGAACAAGCGCTTATCTGCATACATTCTGGTACGCTTTATCCTTGTTCGGAAATTTATCAAACGAAACCTTTTATCTGGCATTGCGGTGCGATCAACGCAATTGTGCTGTCGCTGAAGCTGTTTCATTCGGTTACGCCACTGATGTATGTGTACGCGATTCTTCAAACTACCCTCGCGTACCTTATATATAATATAGGAGAGAAACTAACCAATAATTTTTGGATTTCGTTTATAGCGATGCTGCTTTTTGTTTGCTATCCCAACAACTGGGGAGCGCATACAACACTGCTGTCGGAAATTCCGATGCTATTTTTATCGCTGTTAGCGATTCGACTGTTTCTTTACAACAAAATTTCAACCACATTGCTTTGTGGCGCTATCTTTGCCGTTGCCAACTGGTTTAGACCGATTGCTATTATTTTTATTTGTGCATTGATTCTTTATTCCATCATCAATCAAAAGAAAAAAGACGTGCTTCGCCATAGTGTTGCGATGATTGGCGCTTATGTTGCAGTGATTCTGCTAATTGGTTCTGCATGTTATTTGCGAACAGGTCACTTTGTTTATCAAAACGAATCGTTTTGGTATAATATGGCTGATGATGCTTACGATGGCGCAACGACCGATCCGCACTACGGAGAACCGCTTTTCAAGAAAGGCACGCCGCGCTATGTGGAAAATATGCAGCAGTATGATTGTTTTGAATTGAATGAAATATGGAAGCAACGCTGCATGACGTGGTTGAAATCGCATCCTTTGACGTATCTGAGTAAGGTGCCTGACCGATTGTATTACATGTATCGCAACGATATCGATAATCTTATCGCTTTTCTTCCAAATAAAACAAATGCGGAGAATAATTACATACTGATTCCGTTGCGTCATTTGGCGTCGGAATTTACGCAAATGACTGCTATACAACACTTTGCGCTGTTTCAAACGATTGTGTATTGGTTCATTCTTTTGCTTGCTCTCGCTGCTATTCCATTCACTCGCCGACGCAACTCATTGAGTTTGATTATTGTTGCATTAGGAACGCTCGCTATTGTGCTGTCTGTGCAAGGCGAAACGCGCTTCAAAGCGCCGTTGATGCCGTTTATTTTCATTATGGCAGCAACGACGATTGTTCAAATTTTTACGCGATATGCCAAAAGAAAGAGTCGTTTGGATTGATGTTTTGCGTGGACTGTGCTTGATAGCCATACTCTACGACCACACCGAGATTTATTATTTCGGTGACAACTTGGTGCCTTACGACTTTTATGTGCCTGATGTACTGGTGACTTTCGTGTTTCTTTCGGGCATATTGTTCAATAGACAACCGCTTGATTGGCGTAAAAAAATGCGCTCGATCATACGGAGATTGGTCATTCCATACTTCTTTTTCACGTTACTTTTCGCGATTCCGAAAGCGGTTGCACATGGTTGGAAAATCGATTTCTCGATCATTGAAAATATATTGCTTGGCGAGGCGTCGTGGTTTATTACAGCGCTGATTGTAGCTGAATTGTTTTTTCTTTTATTGCTGCAGTCTATCAAAAACAAAGCATTGCTCGCCGTCGTCAGTTTATTGATTGCCGTTGCTGGTTGCATAATCGATGCAGACGAATTCAATTTTTGGAATTGGCAGCAAGCAGCATTGTTTATGCCGTTGTTATGCTTCGGTTATCTGATGAAACCATTGCTGCTCGACAAATCAGTGAAACAACCCAAAAACAGCATCATTTTCTGCCTTTTCATCGCGATTTTGTGTTTGAAATACGTGAATTTCACGCTCGGCTATCGCACGATTATTTATCCGCTTTACATCAGTCAACCGATTATTGCAGCACTAAATTTCGCCATTTCATCGGTGTTTTTAACTTATTTTGCACGAAAAATTGCCGCAACAAATTCGTTTAACGATTTGCACTTTTCGTTGAAAATCGCCCATTTCATCGGAAATCGCGCTATTCCATTCTATTTCCTTTGCGGTGGCGTACCGTTGACGGTTTGTTTCGCATTAAATTATTTCGCAGGCCTACAACCTACGGTTTGGTTACTACCCATTGTTTTCGTCGTTGTACTCATTCTGACCACCGTTCTTTCGCATCTTTTTACGAAATATTTGCCCTATTTGAGCGGAAAATAAGCAAGAAAAAGGCAAAAAAAAGAATGCGAAAACGACTTCGCATTCCTTTTTATATTGTTTTGAATGGACTATTTACTCCACTCCAACATTTTCCAAATCGATTTCGCAGCCTCCGCACGTGTAGGTTCATCAACCGTCACCTCAGGTGCATTGTTTTGCAAACACAGAAGCAGTTTATCGATGGTGTTCATCTTCATGTATTCACATTCGTTGCAGTGACATCCGATTGTCTCTGTTGCTTCTGGCGGTACAGGAATAAACGTTTTTTCTGGGCATTGCTGTTGCATCTGATGCAGAATGCCTGCTTCAGTCGCAACGATGAACGTACTGCAATCGCTTTGCTTTGCGTAACGAAGCATATCCGCAGTACTTCCTTTTACATCTGCTATCGCCAGCACTGGCGCTTTACACTCCAGATGCGCCATTGTAATGGCTTCGGGATATTTCTCTTTGAGTTCTACGATTGCTTCTACTGAAAAACGCTGGTGAACGTGGCATCCGCCATGCCAAAGCAGCATATTTCTGCCTGTAACGCTATTGATATAACTTCCTAAATTATAATCAGGACCAAAAATAATCTTCTCGTCAGCAGGGAAATGATCGATGATTTTTTTTGCATTTCCACTCGTTACAACCACATCTGTAAGCGCCTTGACAGCAGCAGTTGTGTTGACGTAACTAACGACCTTATAACCCTCGTGTTCTTTAATAAAATCTTTTAAGTCTTCCGCCTTACAAGAATCCGCAAGCGAGCATCCTGCTTCGAGATCGGGTACAAGTACGATTTTATCTGGCGAGAGAATTTTGCACGTTTCAGCCATAAAATGCACGCCACACATCACGATAACATCCGCGTTGGTGTCGGCAGCTTGACGAGCCAGTGCAAGCGAATCGCCAATGAAGTCGGCAACATCTTGGATTTCGGGTCTGGTGTAATAGTGCGCAAGAATGACAGCATTTTTTTGCTTGCACAATTCTCGGATAGCCTTTTGTTTAGAAGCGATATCGTTTGTTTTACACACCATATTTTATTTATTTGTTTTATTTTTTAATTAAAAAGAAAAATGTAAGATGATGATAGTGCTGTTGAAATGTGGAAAAACAATTTAACAATTCAGCGTTTTATGGTTTTTCCACAACGTGATAGAATTGTTTTGTATTGATTTACAATATTTTAAGCAATTTATCCACAATTTTTCGTGTTGCCCTGATTATGGAAAATGTGGAAAACTTTTGATTAATTTCAAGCGTTGAAAACTTGTTTAATCGGTTGTTGAAAACATTTCGTTTTTCCACCGACGAAATTCACGTGTTGAAAAGTCAGAAGTTTTCCACATGTTTTCAACAGGTTATTCCTCTTTTGAGAAATCTTCTTTACCTACGCCGCAAAGTGGGCAAACCCAATCTTCGGGAAGGTCTTCGAAGGCTGTTCCAGCAGCGATTCCGTTTTCAGGATCGCCTACTTCAGGATCGTAAACGTATCCACAAGTGTCGCAAATGTACTTTTCCATTGTTTTTGTGTTTAGGGTTAAAGAAATCTTTTTATATATTTAATAATGTGTAATTCGTCAATTTGATTCATACAACGATAATCGCCGAATTGACACTGTTTATTTCCGTAAATAGAGCATGGCCGACATGGAAGGTCAACCTGCACAACGCCGTCACGGATATGGTCTTCGATGAAACCAGCGTATGGATGTGTTTGTCCCCAAATGCTGACAACGGGTGTTGAAGTCAGTGCAGCAAGATGCATATTCGCGCTATCCATGCAAACCATCACATTGAGTTGGCGCATCAATTCTATTTCCTCTTTCAGCGAATGCGCGAAATCGCCAACGATTTTACATTGACTGTGATTGTTTGCCACTGTTTCCAGTTGTTCGCGCTCTTTTTTCGCGTTGCCAAAAAGATAAACGGTTGCGTCAGGATAATCTTCCAACAAAAGATCTACAACATGCTGCATCTTATTGAGTGGATATATTTTTCCAACGTGTGCAGCCATTGGCGCAATACCTATCTTGGGCGAAGCATCTTGCGTTGCCTCGCTCGTCATTGTTGTAAAATCAAGTTGGATAGGATAGCCTAATTTTTCCAAAACATCAGCATAGTTTTGGAACGTAGTAGGAAGTTGTCGTAGTTGTTTATTTTTCTGCCGCGTAAGTTGTCGTTTCTCTTTACGATGCTTATCAATATGAACCACGCGATAATGATCTACCGAAAAACGCATGCGGAGATATTTCGTTCGAAGCACGTCATGCATGTCGGCGATGGCTGTGAAATGTTTGGCGTACAACCGTCTGTAAAGCGCGTTCAATCCTTTCACACCCTTATATTCGCTCTTCAGATCCGCCTCCATAAAACTTACGTTTGGCGCAAGGTCATCGAACAACGTCTTTGCAAAGGGTTGCGATAGCACAGTAACTCTCAGGTCAGGATATTGCTGTGCTAAAGATTTCACCACTGGCACAAGCATGGCGACATCGCCAATGGCTGAAAATCGGATAATGAGGAGATGAGGTTTCAGACGCTATTTCTTTTGATAGAGAATCGGGTTTGTACTCGGGTCGTTGTACATTTTCATTTGCTGATATACCTTCATATATTTCCTACCTTGCGCGATATCGTAGAGCAGTTGGTCGATTGCCAAACTCAGATCCTTTTGTTGTTCCAACAACACGTTGAGTTTGCTTTGGCAACGCGCGATATGGTCGGCTGAAGCATCTTTTCGCTCGGTTTGTTCTTGCATGTGATAAATTTTGAGCGCCAAGATAGAAAGACGGTCGATAGCCCAAGCAGGACTTTCTGTATTGATTGTTGCGTCAGCAAGTGGTTTGACGTCAGCGTAATATTGTCTGAAATAAAAATCGATTTGTTCTACGAGGTCTGTACGGTCTTGATTCGATTTGTCTATACGACGTTTCAGCGCCAGAGCCTCTGTTGGATTGATTTGTGGATCGCGAATTAAATCTTCAAGATGCCATTGCACAGTATCAATCCAGCATTTCTGATAAAGCATTGCTTCGATTGAGTCGGCTTTGTATGGGTTATTGATTAGCGTATCAACGTTATCCGTTTGGTGATACACATCAATAACACGAACAAAGATAGGATTACAAAACTCAGTAAAATTCATAGACTTAAAGTTTAACGATGCGCACAAAAATAATAAAATATTTTGATGCGCAAATAAAAGTGATTGAATTTTGCAGTTTTATGCATTAAAATCGTTAAGATATTGAAAATGAACGCTATAAAAGTTGCACAAAGTGGGTATGTTTGTGCAAAAAAAGTCGTTTTTTTGTAATAAAATTTGCAAGAAAGAATAAAAATTCGTTTCTTTGCACCGATTTTTTCGAGAATTCATTAATAACCAATTTTAAAAAATAGAAAATTATGTCAGAAATTGAATCAAAAGTAAAGGCTATTATTGTTGATAAACTTGGTGTTGACGAAGCAGAAGTTAAGAACGAAGCAAGTTTCACTAATGATCTTGGTGCTGACTCTTTGGATACTGTAGAGTTGATCATGGAATTTGAAAAAGAATTTGGTATCAACATCCCAGATGACAAAGCTGAAACCATTCAAACCGTTGGTGACGCTATCAAGTACATCGAAGAAAATCAAGAATAATCTTTATTAGAAATAACAGATGAGCGGTCTTGACGTTACGCCAGCCGCTCATCTTATTTTTTTGATTCATGGAATTAAAAAGAGTTGTAGTTACAGGACTAGGTGCTGTTACTCCAGTTGGCAACACCCCTGAAGAAACGTGGCGCGCCCTCCTCGCAGGAAAAAGCGGTGCAGCCATGATAACGCAGTTTGACACATCAAAATGCAAGACTCATTTCGCTTGTGAAGTGAAAGACCTCGACGTCAATCAGTATCTCGATCGTAAAGAGTCGCGCAAACTTGATCGTTACACGCAATTAGCACTTATCTCTGCCATTCAAGCCGTTGAAGACAGTGGAATGGATTTAGAAAAAGTCGATAAAAATCGCATAGGAGTTATCTATGGCGTTGGAATCGGTGGTATCAGATCTTTCGAAGACGAAGTTGTTTACTACGGACAGCACATTGAAGATGGTCCGAAGTTCTCTCCGTTCTTTATTCCTAAAATTATTTCAGATATCGCTGCAGGACACATTTCTATTCATTTCGGATTTCATGGTCCAAACTATGCAACAACATCTGCTTGTGCATCATCGAGCAACGCATTAGCTAACGCTTTCAACAATATTCGCTTAGGAAAATCTAACATCATCCTTGCTGGTGGTGCTGAAAGCGCTATCTGCATGTGTGGTGTAGGTGGATTTAACGCTATGAAAGCGTTATCGCAGCGCAATGATGACCCTTCACGCGCTTCACGCCCGTTCAGCGCAAGTCGCGATGGTTTCGTTATGGCTGAAGGTGCAGGTTGTCTGGTTCTGGAAGAACTGGAACACGCAAAAGCACGTGGCGCTAAGATTTACGCAGAAATGGTTGGCGAAGGCGAAAGCGCAGACGCATATCATATCACAGCATCCCATCCCGAAGGTCTTGGTGCAAAACTTGTGATGGAAGCGGCTTTGAGCGATGCAGGTCTGAAACCTGAAGATGTAGATTACATCAACGTTCACGGTACTTCAACACACGTTGGCGATATCTCTGAAGTAAAAGCTATCAAAGACGTCTTTGGCGATGCAGCTTACAAGTTGAATATTTCTTCAACGAAGTCAATGACGGGTCACTTGCTTGGCGCTGCTGGTGCAGTTGAAGCAATGGTTTGCGTAAAGGCTATTCAGGAGAACATAGTTCCACCAACTATCAATCACGAAGAAGGAGATAACGATCCAGAGATAGATTATAATCTCAACTTTACATTCAATACGGCGCAGAAGCGTGAAGTTAGAGCAGCCATTAGCAATACTTTCGGTTTTGGAGGCCACAACGCGTGCTGTGTCTTTAAGAAATATGTAGATTAAACTTGATGTTCAATCACCTAATAGATAGAATGAAGCTCCCTTTCCAAAAAGAAAAGGAGCTTCGTTTGGCTATATATCGCATTCTTGGATATTACCCGCACAATATCCAGTTGTATCAGCAAGCGCTTTTGCATAAAAGCGTGAACCATCGCAATGAAAGCGGTCGCCCAGTCAACAATGAGCGATTGGAATTCTTAGGCGATGCTATTCTGGATGCTGTTGCGGCTGACATAGTTTATCAACATTTTCCCAGAAAACGTGAAGGTTTTCTCACAAATACACGCTCTAAGCTCGTACAGCGTGAAACTCTGAACCGACTTGCTGAAGAAATGGGCATCGTGCGCTTGATTACGAGCAGCAGTAGCCATTCTTCGCACAACAGTTACGTCGCTGGTAATGCTTTCGAAGCGCTTGTCGGCGCGCTTTTTCTCGATCGTGGTTACCATGCGTGCGAAACTTTTTTCCAAAAGAAGATTCTCGACAAATCAATCAATCTTGATCGACTCGCAAAGCAAGAAGTTAACTTCAAAAGTCGCCTCATCGAATATTGCCAAAAGCGCAAAATCGATTTCTCGTTCGAAATGATTGAAAACGAAACCGATGACGACGGCAATCCAATCTTCACGTTCCAAGTTTTCATCAATAATCAACCAGCAGGCGTAGGCACTGGCTACAGCAAAAAAGAAAGCCAGCAACACGCTGCTCAAGAAACGCTCGAGATGATTCGTCAACACGAAATCGATCTCACTCCACCACAGAATACCGAACCAACAAGCGACGACAACCCTGTAACTGCCTAAAAAAGGCAGGCGAAAGTTTGTTATATTCTTTTTTTTCAATAATTTTGCGCGCGTAATTAATTATTACATAATTATTTATTATGAGCGTTACAAAGTTAGTCCGCCCGTTTTTTCATTCTCGCCAACGTGCTTTAGAACGTTACAACACACAAGGCGTTGACATGCAACACGCAGTTCTCAAACATTTGTTGCAATCGGGCAAAGATACTGAGTATGGTCGAGATCATTTGTTAGGCGCTTGCCAAGATTACGAAACGTTTAGCAAAAATATTCCAGTTAACACTTACGACGATTTAAAAGGTTCCATCGACAGAATGCGCCATGGCGAAGAAAATATTCTGTGGAGTGGCGCCATTAAATGGTATGCTAAAAGTTCTGGAACAACTTCCGATAAATCTAAATTCATTCCCGTCAGCAACGAAGGCTTGCACTGCATGCACTACCAAGGCGGACGCGACACTGTTGCATTCTATCTCCAAAATAATCCACAGAGTCGAATGTTCGATGGCAAAGGATTAATTCTCGGGGGCAGTCATTCACCAAATTATGACTTGCCTGGTTCGTTGGTAGGTGACCTCAGCGCAATTCTAATTGAAAACATTCCATCGCTGGCGAACCTCGTTCGCGTTCCTAAAAAGAAGACTGCGCTTCTCAGTGATTTTGAAGTAAAACGCGATAGAATAGCTCGAGAATGTCTAAACAAGAACGTTACAAATCTCAGTGGCGTTCCTTCGTGGATGATGAGCGTGCTTGTGCGCGTGATGGAGCTGAGTGGAAAAAAATATCTCAACGAAGTATGGCCGAATCTCGAAGTTTTCTTCCACGGCGGCATTGCTTTCACACCTTACAGAAAGCAATATGAAGAACTAATCCCTACAAATCAGATGCACTACATGGAGACCTACAACGCCAGTGAAGGTTTCTTCGGCATCCAAAATGACCCATCCGACGCCAGCATGCTGCTGATGCTCGACTACGGAACGTTCTACGAATTTCTCCCAATGGATGAATTCGGAACAGAAAACCCAAACATCGTGCCGCTATGGGGCGTAGAAAAAGATAAAAACTACGCAATGATCATCTCCACAAACTGCGGTTTGTGGCGCTATCTCATTGGCGACACTGTTCGATTTACGTCAACCAATCCGTACAAATTTATCATTACGGGCAGAACAAAATACTTTATCAACGCATTTGGCGAGGAACTCATCCAAGACAATGCTGAAAAAGGTTTGGAATATGCGTGCGAGAAAACTGGCGCAGAGGTTTCCGAATATACTGCAGCGCCCGTTTTCATGGACGAAAACGCTAAATGCCGTCATCAATGGCTGATAGAATTTGCAAAAAAACCCGATGAAATGGACAAATTTGTGCGTCTTCTCGATCATAAATTGCAAGAACTAAACAGCGATTACGAAGCAAAACGCTACAAAGACATCACGTTGCAACAACTGGAAGTTATTCCAGCGCGCGAAAACTTGTTCAACGATTGGCTCAAAGCAAAAGGTAAACTTGGCGGTCAACACAAGGTGCCTCGCTTGTCTAACGATAGAAAAATCATCGACGAATTATTAGCCCTCAACGCTTAATGAAACAGCGCCATTTTTCGTGCATCCAACACCTATTTCTACTGTCCACAATCGCCTTCCTCGCAAGTTGCGCAAAAATGGGACAGCCCGACGGTGGCTGGTATGACGAAACACCGCCGCAAGTCATTGGAACAGAACCAGCGGAAGGCGGTCTGAATGTAAATTCCAAGAAGATTTACATCAATTTCGACGAATATATCAACCTAACTAACGCGACTGAAAACGTCATCGTTTCGCCTCCACAAATGGAAGCGCCTGAAATAAAAACACAGGGCAAGCGCATCGTCGTCCAGTTGAACGACGAACTCAAACCTAACACCACTTACACCATCGATTTTTCTGATGCAATAACGGATTTTACAGAGGATAATCCGTTAGGCAATTACACGTTTACATTTTCAACAGGCGACGTTATCGACACGATGGAGGTTTCTGGCTACGTTCTTGATGCAGAAAATCTCGAACCAGTCAAAGGAATACTGGTGGGGTTGTACGAGAACCAAGCGGATTCCGCGTTCCAGAAACAGCCCATGCTACGCGTTGCGCGCACAAACGACAGCGGGCGCTTCGTAGTGCGTGGCATTAAAGGCGGATCGTATCGTATTTACGCGCTGCAAGACGTGGATGGCGATTTTACTTTTAGTCAAAAATCCGAAAAAATCGCGTTTTTGACCGATTTAATCGTGCCTTCTGCTGCGCCAGACGTGCGTCAGGATACGCTGTGGCGCGACTCTCTGCACATCGAAAACATCAACCGCGTCAACTACACACACTATTTCCCCGACGACATCACGCTCCGCGCGTTTACTGAAGAACAAACCGATCGCTATCTCATTAAATCGGAACGAAAAACCGCACAGGCTTTCACGCTATTCTTCAGTTACGGCAGCGACAAACTGCCTGAAATACGCGGTCTGAACTATGATTCGTCAAACGCTTTCCTCGTCGAATCATCCGAGAAAAACGATACGATAACCTATTGGTTGCGCGATACAACGCTGGTTAACCAAGATACGCTCACAACAGAACTCATCTACGAAGAAACCGACACAAACGGCGTTCTTCAGATGCGCACCGACACGCTTACTCTGCTATCGAAAGAACCGTACGAAAAGCGAATGAAGGCGCAACAGCGCAAGTATGAGCAATGGAAAAAGACGCAAGAGAAAAAGGAACGTCGTGGAGAGGCTTTCCAAACCGTTATGGCGCCAGATCCGTTAGAGTCGGAGAAAAAATTGCCTTCTGCCATCGCGCCTGACGACAACCCCGTTTTCGATTTCAAAACGCCTATCGCGCGCGTCGATGAAAGCAAAATCCATCTCTATTCCAAGATAGATACACTTTGGTATAACGCTCCGTTCCGCGTAAAGCAAGACGCTGATCATCCAAGGCAATACAAGCTGCTGGCGGAGTGGCGTCCTGACACCGAATATAGCATAGAACTCGATAGCGCCGCATTCGTTGACCTCTACGGAAAAGCCACAGTAAAAACGAAACAGGGCATGAAAGTGAAGTCAAACGATGACTTTGCAACCATACTTGTCACCATCGACGGCGCTGAAGATAAGCCACAGATTTGTCAACTGCTGAACGAGAGCGACAAAGTGGTGAAAGAAGTGAAAGTAAACAACCATCAGGCGGAATTTTTCTACGTCATGCCGCAAACGTATTACTTGCGTTTGCTCGTCGATGATAACAACAACGGACGCTGGGACACAGGCGATTACGCCACAAAGCTGCAGCCTGAGATGGTGTATTATTACCCTGAAAAACTGGAGTGCCGCGCTAAGTGGGATCTAACGCTCACTTGGAACGTCAATGCTAAAAAACTATTCGAACAGAAACCCGATAAACTGAAAAAACAGAAGTCGGAAAAGAAAAAACAAACCGTGAAATCGCGCAACCAAGAGCGTGCACGCAAACTCGGTATCGAATACATCCCTAAATAATTCCCCATGAAACGAACGTCTTTCGCACATATTTTTTTCGTTGTTTGCTTGTTTTTCGTCAGCATCAACGCATCCGCGCAATGCAAATTCCACAACGACGCTTTCGAAAACAACGAATACCTGCTCTATAACCTTTATTACAACTGGAAATTCGTGTGGGTGAAGGCTGGATCGGCATCGCTTACAACCGTAGAGAGCCGTTATGGCGGTCAGAAAGCATGGCGTTCGAGTTTGATTACACGTGGAAATAAAAAGGTGGACGATATGTTTGTCCTCCGCGACACGCTGCTTTGCTACGCATCTCAATACATGGAACCGCTATATTTCCGCAAAGGCGCGCGCGAAGGCAAGCGATACACCGTTGACGAGGTCTTTTACGCTTACAAAAACAACCAGTTACACCTCCGACAGCACCGTCAACGCAACGATGGTTCGCATCTCCACCTGAAAAATACATACAGTTACTGCGTGTACGACATGCTCAATATTTTCCTGCGTGCACGTTCTTTCAATCCAGAAGGCTGGAAAAAAGGTCATGTGATCGACTTTCCCATCGCTGATGGTAATGGATTAAATCCCGCTCAACTGCGCTATCGCGGAAAAACAAACGTGAAAGCGGACAACGGACACACCTATCGCTGTCTCCAACTCAGCTACATGGAAAAGGATGACGGCAAATTCAAGGAAATAGTTCGCTTCTACGTAACCGACGATAAGAACCACGTGCCCATCCGCCTCGATCTTTTCCTTCGTTTTGGTAGTGCAAAAGCCTATCTAACCGCGATGAAGGGAATCAAAAATCCACAAACGGCGCTCGTGAAGTAAAGCAAAAAATTTCGCGAACCAACGCTTTCCTTTTTTCTTTAATATAAAAAACCGACTGCCCAAATAGGTATTTTATGCCCGAATGGCATCTCTATGTCGTCGGCGAGTATGTAAGAATCTGGCAGTCCAGCAATCTGCTCATACGTTTTGCTCTTTCCACCAACTTCAAACGTGTGTTTTCCATCCACTTTGAAGTCGCCTGCGGTTTTACCGTATTCAATGGTGTGTTCATAACACAACTGATTGACTACGAAAGTCTCTCTCACCGTTCCTATCTTAACGTCTTCGTCGGCTAATGCATACAAAAGATTTGGATTTTCCAAGTAAATCTTGTCGGGTTTCTGCATCTTTTTCACAGTCGTGAGTTGAGAATAAAGCAGATTGAGCACGCGAGCGCGACTCAGATGTGCGAGATATTCGATTACTGTATTGCGATGCACTTCTATCATAGATGAAAGCTTCGAAATATCCACTTCAAACGGAACGGTAGTCGCAAGAATGCCGACGAGAGCCTTTATCTTTCTGATGTTGGCAACGTCAACGCCGCACTCCGTTGGCAGTTCTGTTTCTACAACGTAGTTCACTACTTGCTCCATCTGCGTGTAATAATCTATCGTGTTCTCGATATAGAAAGGAAAATAACCATGTCTGAGATAGTCTTTGAACAAAGGAAGCGGCTGGCACACTGCGTTGACTTTCTCGCAAATCGTTTCAGGATGCGCGAGCAGGTCTTTTAATTTTACAGGTTCAATATTTATTTTTTTATAGAACTGCAAATATTCTCTGAACGATAGTCCTTGCATCGTGTAAGGCACGCAACGGCGCGACAAATCAGCGTCGCCCGTCAAAATTTTCAGCAAAGAAGATCCGCTAATCACGATGCGCATATCTGGAAACATGTCGTATATTTCCTTCACTTCATTGCTCCAGTTTTTGTATTTGTGTATTTCGTCGAGAAAAAGATGTCGCCCACCGTATTGGTAGAACGTTTCAGCGAGTTCAAGCAAACTGTGGCTGGCGAAGTAAATGGAGTCGAGGGTGCAGTACAACACTTCGCGCGCGTGTTGCGCGTAATGTAATTTAATGTATTGCAGCATGAGCGTCGATTTTCCAACGCCTCGCGCTCCGCGAATAGCCAACAGGCGCGCTTGCCAGTTGATTTGCTGCATCTGATGACGCACAATCTCGGTCTGCATCATGCTCAATAATCTGTCTTGTTTCGCAAATAGGGTCTCCATAAAGCCATAAATTTTTTGCAAATATAATAAAGTGCTGTCTAAAAACAGCAAAAAACAGCAAAAAATGCTGTCTGCAAACAGCAGATTTTACGAAAAGTGCTGTCCGTAAACAGCAAAATAGGGTAGAAAATGCTGTCTGCGAACAGCAGATTGCACAAAAAACTCTATTTTTTCCCATTCTTTTCCAATTCTCTTTCTTGTGTTTTGAAAGTATAAACTTCCCATTTTCTTCTCCCAAAGCGTTGCAAAAAATTTCGCCTCTCCATCATCTGCAAAATTCGGGTGCATGAAATGTTAAAAAATAGTGTTAAAATAGGTGTGTCAAAGATTGTTAAAAATGTTAAGTTTTATTTGTTAAAATTTTATTGCACGTGAAAAAAAAGTGCGTTTTTTGCGATTTTTTTCGCCCTTTGATGTGGAATACGGATGCAAAAAGGCGGTTTTTGAGTCGTAAATGGGCGCTTTAGAAAATTATCTCACGTGAGATAAAATTTTATCTCATATCATTTAACTTTTTTAACAAATGCTTTCTGGCGAAATTTGACGTTCAAAAATTGGCTGTTTTGCGCGGAAAAATGTTAAAAATGCGTATATTTTTTGCATAAATCTATCATTTTAACATTTCGCGCG
>Ga0065708_1039828_pt1 | contig 40343 bp, 37 predicted proteins | sample Hoacrofraction12_2_FD_59095 | JGI IMG/M metagenome (GOLD analysis project Ga0065708, IMG submission 59095) | Hoatzin crop microbial communities from Cojedes, Venezuela, sample from fiber fraction 12 v1 | ecosystem: Host-associated > Birds > Digestive system > Esophagus > Crop | place: Venezuela... | reverse complement strand
GGGGGGGGGGGGGGGGGGGAGAAGACATGGCATAGTGTTGAAAAAATCACTACCCTGTGGATGCAAACTTATTTTCGGAGGAAGTTGGCAATCATATTTTATTGAAAATGATTCCTTTACCCACTCAAGACAAGTCTCTGGGGTAATATTTAGAGATTTTATTTGTTCTTCAGATATAATTTTCATTATCAATATGTTTTTAGAATCTCAACTAATTTCTGATTGTCTTCTTTACTTTTTACCGCAATGCGAATAAGATTGCGCCCTTTCATATTCTTTTTAAGACTACAGTTACTAATGAGTACCATATCTTCGAGCAAACGATGCACAAGTTCTGTTGCAGTAAATTTTGCTGTCACTTCGCAAAGGAAATAGTTTGCTTCTGAAGGCATAACATGCAAGAAATCTATCTGTTTTAGATCTTCATAGAAACGTTCTCGTTCTGCAATAAATTTTTCGCATGCACGCTTGTAATCATTCTCGTATTTACCAAAAATCTGCATATAGAATTCAGCAAATGAATTGATATTCCAGATTGGAACTTCTTTCTTCATTTTAGCAATCAGTTTTACGTCAGCAGTTGCAAAAATACCTAATCGCAAACCTGGTACGCCATACGATTTACTAATACTTTTCATAACCATCAAATTAGGATGTGATAAAAGCAAATCGTTAGTAAGCAGCGTGTTACGATAACTTCCAGTAGAAAAATCTACAAAACTTTCATCAACAAGCACTTTTGTATTTCTTGTTGCTGCCCATTCAATAAAGTTGATGAGGTCGTCTTTTGGAATAAAATTCCCAGAAGGATTATCTGGGTTAATGAGTAAAATGCATGAAACGTCTTTATCACCAAAGAATTGTTTCAAATCTTCAATAGTATAACGAAAATCTGCTCGCTGTGGGATATACGAAACAATTTTTTCCTGAATCAATCGATTAGGATATTCATCGAATGTAGGATATACAACACCGATTTTACCTTCAACGTGTTGCTCCATAACAATTTTTATCAATTCTGCTGCACCATTACCCACGCAAACATATTCTTGACGAATGCCAAAATATTTGCCTGCTAAAAGTGAATTGACATACATGCCCGACGGATAATTGACTAATAACTCATCGAAATTAGCTTTTATCTCATCCTTTACTCGTTTTGTTGGGAAAAATGGATTGACCAGATAGCAGTAATCAAGTAATTTAGGAAAACGCCAATAGCCTCCATATCGTTTGTGGTATTCTTCCCATCTGATACTTCCATCAGAGAAGATGGCTGAAGCGATATCCAAATCTTGTACATCATCTATTTCATACCATTTCTCATTAGTAATTGGAAGTGCCTTTAGACTGCAATGGTCAAGCATTGTCAATACGCGAAGAACTTGCTCGTAATATTCGTTATTTCCCATTGTCTTTGAATATGCTTCAAGGAATGGGATATATTCATTCTGCGAGAAATCTTGGCTAAATTTATAAATGTTGCACGTTTTATAATATAACGGAGTATCTTCGTAACGGAATGCCTTTTTCGGAACGAAATTCAGAATATTTCTATCATCATCAATGCGAACCATCGTTCCGTCCATCCATGTTTCGTATTTAGCAACGAGCGCCAGATTGGGATCAGGATGATTGATTAGTAGATGCAACATGCTATCTTCAAAAATCAAATCCGATTCCAATAACAACGTATCATCTTCTGCCATTTTTTCTTTCGCCAAAGCAAGCGAATAAATATTGTTCGTTTTGTCGTAGATTGGATTATCAATATACTCTATCTTGAGTTTGTCATCATATCGATAGCCGATATACTCAATAAGTTCTTTTCCTTTATAACCTACGACAATAACAACTCTATTAAGTGACAGTGCGGAAAGTTGTGTCAGCATACGATCAATCAATCGCACACCATTAACTGGAACCATACACTTGGTATTGCCTTTCGTCAATTCGCCAAGTCGTCTGCCCATTCCAGCTGCTAAAATAATTGCTTGCATATATTTTTAGTTTTTATTTCAATAATTTATGTTTAATATTTTTATATTGTTTTTTTACCAATCTCATTGTATTCCACATATGAAACGCAAGTTGATAAAATCCGCGAAAGGACAACCAGTACATCGTTCTTCTTATAGGTTCGTAATAAACAGTCCCAATTAATTGTTCATATTGCAAGAATTCTTTACGAAAACGTTTTGAAGAGAAATATTTACTTCCATAATTGAACGCGCGACCGAACATATATGTAGTTTTACGGAGATATGCTAAATCTTTATATGGTGTGTCTTGCATTAAATTAACAAACATCTCTCGCGTTTTCAAATCATTTTGATATGTCTTCTCATCGTAATGACGCGAGAGAGAGTTGGGGTAATAAATGTAATGATAGAACGCACGTGGAAGATAAGATATATTTATATAATTTTTTAGTAAAGCACATAAGGCATATTGATCTTCACAACCATAAATTTTGAGTGGAAATTGAATGTTGTATTTTGAATAACAAGTTCGTCTTATTAATTTATTCCACATATAACCAGACAATCTGGTATTCAAGAATTCTCGCAATACAACCAAATAATCTAATGATGAAGGTTCTTGCTTACTATATTTTTGCTGATATTGATCTTCGTAATAACAATCGCAAATCACCATATCAGCATCTTCGGCTATTGCTTTAGCATAAAGTTCTTCGAGGCATGTGTTGTCAACATAATCGTCTTGATCAAATTGGATAGTGTATTCGCCTTTGGCAATCGCTAAACCATGATTTCGCGCATCGGAAAGGCCACCATTTGGTTTATGAAGCACGTGAACACGCTGATCTTTAGCAGCATATTCTTCAGCGATTTCACCACAACGGTCTGGCGAACCATCGTCAATCAATATCAATTCGAAGTCTTGGAAAGTTTGCGCAAGCACGCAATCAATCATTCGGGGCAGCAGTTGCTCGCCCTTATACATCGAAATGAGAACACTAATCTTGGGATTTTCCATAAGCGGATTTTACTTCTTCATAAAATTTAGTGATACCATCATGCAATGTTGTCAAATTGAGATTGACATACTCTTGCAATCGATGGGTATCGAGTATCATATTGGCAACATCAACGCGTCGAGAACTGACATGCTCTACACGTACAAGTTCTGTGACAATCGATTTCAGTTCGTTGATAATATCGTTTATCGAGTACCCTACTCCACTTCCAACATTCAAAATCGTATTTTTCACGTCTTGTTTCATCAACTGACAAACAATTTTCGCCAAATCGTCAATGTAAATATAGTCGCGCACTGAATTACCATCGCCCCAAACAGTTATCGGTTCGTTGGCAAATATTTTTCCAAGCGCAACGGCTATCAATCCTTGTTGCGCATGCAGTCGTTGACCATGACCGTATGGGTTTGACGGACGAAGAATCAGATAATCCAGACCTTCAGTTCGATGCACGTATTTAATACCATTTTCCATCATTTGCTTCGACCAACCATAATAAGAAATTGGCGCAACGGAATCGGTTTCAACAAATGGTGTGGTATCTATGCGATTGCCGTAAATCGTACCGCCAGAAGAGAAATAGATAAACTTAATATGGCGTTTCGAACAAAGCGACATCAGTTCGATAGATGGAAAAATTACGTTCTGGAATTCGCGTTTATAATCTTCGAACGTGCTACCTGGAATCAACGTAGAAACAAGATGCACAACTGTATCTATCTCATGCTGTTCGATTATCGACTGCACATTATCAAAATCTGACAATTCGCCACGAAAAATCGTCACATCGAGTTGTTCAATCCTCGAGATATTAGCAAATGTCGGTTCAAGAACGAAAATCTTGGCTGCAATCTGTTCCGCCAACATCGTTTTTATGATGTTCGAACCAATAAAACCAGCACCGCCAATGAAAAGTATGTTTTGCATAAAACTACGATTAGGAGAAAATAGAGATAGAATTTAAGACTTTATATTTCATTCGTTGATTAAACGACAAATATCTCCAAACATAATGATAGAATTTTTCTACTTGTTTATCACGATACCATTTACTCGGTTTCTTTATCCATTCATATCGACAAATCAATTTAAAGTAATTTAAATAAGTTATGAAACCTTGAGATGTTAAGTTATGCACATCTGCCATATCTATGTATGCATCATACAAATAATTTAATGAGCGTATAGCGTAATCAACTGAAGATTGGTATTTGTTTTCAGATGGCATATCTCCGACACGAATAACATAAAAAGCATCACAATCTACTTGAATAGAGTTCACTCGAGTAAGATATCTAAAAACAAAATATGAATCCTCTCCCACTTTCATATCTGTTCGGAAACGCAGATTTGATATAAGACTCCGTCGGTAAAACTTGCAACATGGTCCTCGAAGGACCATGGTGCAACAAACTTGCAACATGATAAATTTGCTCACTTCGTTCGCATTCTTATATATAGCATTATATAAGTGAGTTGTATCCTTAACGTTATCATTGCTTTCTTCAAAGATACCACGTATCAATAAATCTTGCTCACATTCTCCAACGCCATCAAAATAATGTTCTGAAATATAATCATCAGCATCGATAAATGCAATCCATTCCCCTTTAGCTATATCAAGTCCTGCATTGCGAGTTGAACTAACACCACCATTCGTTTTATGAATAACAATAATCTTGTCGTATTTTTCAGCATATTCATCGCAGATGATTGGTGATTGATCTTTGCTTCCATCATCAACGAGAATCAATTCATAATTTTCAAACGATTGGTTCAAAATGCTATCTAAGCATTGTCGGAGCCAACGTTCTGCATTATAGACAGGTATTATTATCGAAATTGATAAATTTTCCATTTTTCTTAATCATTTACCTTAACCCATTCTGACTTGATTTCATCATATTTACGTATTATCTTTGCAGGATTTCCAACGACAACGCAATAATCAGGGATGTCTTTAGTCACGATGCAACCCGCTCCAATTACGCAATGTTTTCCAACTTTAACTCCTGCCATTACTTGAGCAAACATTCCAATCCAAGTTTCGCGACCAATTATTGTGGGTCCCTTAAATCGCATACCCTGTTTAAGAATTGATGTGTTTATATCTCGAAATTCATGATCTCTATCTGTGATATGAACATGAGGCGCCATTATCACGTCATCTTCAATAATAATATGATTTTGACATCCAATTCTATTCATTTTCCCTATAACGACCCTATTCCCTATTTCAAGTTTTCCGCCTACAACATAAAATTCGGCATAATCATCAATAAATACATCATCACCAACCGAAATATCTTGACCTCTATGAATATCTAGATGGAAGCGGAAACGTATGTTTTTACCCTTAAAGCCATACCATTTTGTCAAGAATTTGTTTCTTAACTTATGACACAAAATTGAAAATCTTATATATATTTTTTTCATATCAATAATTATTTAATGACGATTGCAAGAAGTCAGAAGATTGCTGCCTAAAAGATTCTAGTTTCTCAAAAACAATATCATAATTTGTTATATGTAATGGTGCGTTTATCAATTTTTTATCTTGACTTATTATTCGATCTATTAAACCTAAACGATTTAATAAAGTATTCGTACGACTATCTTTATCTCCATTTATATTATAAAAATCTTTTCGGAACAATATTGAAAACGCCATGAGATGAAAAGAACTTCCACAAGTACAATATGCATTCTTCACTAGATTTAAAAATTCTCGAGGTCCGACTGCGTCTTGTATCCGAATTTCAGGAAATCCTTTTAATTGATACTTGTAAAATGGTCTTTCCGTTATGATAGGCACATCAAGATTTTTACTAAGTGTTTGAGCTATTTTAAATCTTTCGATAACATTATTCATCGAAACACCACGTGGTATATACAATAAGATATATGGTTCTTTTACCAAAGGTTTTGGATTAATGAGATTTTCATAATCATTCGACTTTAATAATAATGTGGGATCACATACTGTCAAGATGTTTTCTCCGATTCCATGCTTCAGGAACAAATCTTTCGTAGCATCTTCTCTTACAGAAATTTTATCAAATCCGACTGATCCTTTTTTTATTTTTTCTATATCTACTTTATCAACATAAGGACCGACTGATACCGCATAGGTTATTTTTCTTATTTTCTTATCTAAAAACTCTGCAAAGTATGTAGAATTCGAATCCATTGCTAATGTATTCCAGATCTGATCACTCCCAACGACAACAAGGTCATATCTTAAATTTGCTTCAGATAATGCTTTCTCAGAATTGTATTCCTTTGTAATATTCAATTGATTATTCAAAAAGTCATTAAAACGAAGCCATCTCCGATTCATAGAAATTAATGATTTCGGTTCCAAAAATAATCTTTTTAAACTAGGTTTAAATGCAAACTTGGAATTCCTATCAAATGGTTTATAATAATACGCTTTTTGAAATGGTGATCGGTAATTTATTATTTCCACTTGATGTCCCAATCTCGTTAAATACGTTTGCAATGCCCATGCTTGGAGCATAGAGCCATAATTAAAAGAAGCATGAAAAGTTAATATGCCTATTTTCATTTTTTTAAATTCTTAAAATAATTATATCCGCCACGTAATGCACATTTAAAAATGAGACATAACGAGAGTTTATGTTTTTTGTAGTTTTTCAACCAAAAAAGAAATTCTCTTAATGGTCTATGTGACATAGCATGAGTAATATCTGAAATATACATCTTTTCAAAATGCAATGGTAATTCTCTCTTTAGATTTTCCCATAGTTTTCTATCAGACTCATTCTTTGGTTGAATGAGAAAAAAGTCTTCAAACCATTTTCTTTCTTCTTTCAGAGCTTCTGTTTTTCCTTTTGTGTTTTTGTAATTGCTACTAATAGTCTGACTGTTTAATCGATATTGAAACCCAAACTTTTGTGTATTAACAATCCCATTTTTTATAGCGCTACGATAAGCAGAAATTGCATCAGAACCCCATGCGAATGGCAAATCAAAAAAGCCTCCTAAATTTCGCAATACAGATGTCTTATATAAATAATCGCCAATAAACATACTACGCCCATGCCAACGTTGCCAAATCATTTCATAGACAGATTCTCTCTCTAGTCGTACATCATCCTTTCGCACAATTTCAGAATATTCATTTATAATCTCTGTTCTTGCATAGATTATATCAACATCTGGGAATTTCTCAACAACATTTACATATTCTTCCAAGCAACAAGGAGTTAACTTATCATCATCTCCCATACAAATAACATAATCACCTTGTGCATATTCCAAACATTTATTCCAATTTTCGACAACGTGTTCTGCACCAAAACCTATTTCATTTTTATAATAACGAATTCGAGAGTCTGCAAAGAAATGCACAATTGATGCCAAATCTTCTGGTGAATTATCATTAACAATTACTATTTCAAAATTAGAATATGTTTGCCTAAGTATGCTTTCAATGCACTCTTGAAGGAATCGCCCTTTGTAAGCTGGAATTAATATACTAAATTTCATAGACTATTTTCTACTCGGTTTTATTACTTACTGCCATTTCCTATTCTTCACAATATTTATCAACTCTTTGAGTTGTGAATTACTTGTTATAAATGACAACATAAAGTAAACCACAATTCCTACAACAATTCCAACAACCAATTTTAATAGTTGATTTTCAAATAATGTTATAGCAAAATATACACAAGTCCCCATTATAAGAGACATTATCAATATCGGCAGTAGATCATACATTTGCCTTAAATATCCTACGTTAATAAGTTTACCTGTGTAATATGTGTTTATAAAAAGACAAAGCACCGATGTTATAACGTTGCCAACGCACATTGCTATCAATCCCATCGGAATTGTAAAAAACATTATTGACACACCAACAATTTTTTTTATTATTTCCAATCGAAGAAATAAATCGGAACGACCCTTTACTTGCAACAAATTCAAATTAATCGCATGAATTGGATACCACATTAGCGAAAAACATATAATCTGCAAATAAATAATAGATTGTGCCCATTTATCAGTTATTAACACTCTAATAAAAGGAGAGGCAACAGCCGCAAGACCTATCATCAAAGGAAATATAATATAAGCAGACATTTTTAACAAACGTCTGTAGTCATCTGACAATCGTTGATTATCATCTTGTATAGTACTTAAAACTGGGAATGTAACTGCCTGTATAACATTTGTTACATTTTGAGATGGTAATTTTGCGAAACTTTGTGCCTTTGTGTAGAACCCAAGACTTGCAGGTGAAAAGAATTTACCGATGACTATAGGATATATGTTGGAGTAAATTGCGTCTAACAATCCAGACGCAGTTAATTTTGAACCATATCCAAACAAATAGTGAATAGAACTTCTAGAAAAAACTAATTGTGGGCGCCATGGAGAATACAACCAATTTAAAACAGTTCCAACAATACTACTTGCTATATTCAAACAAACTAAAGACCATACTCCAAATCCTTTAAATGCGAAAACTAATCCAAATATCGACGAAACAACATTGCTTATTACTCCAATTTTCATTGGCGTTTTAAAATCTAATCGTTTCCTATATAAAGTCCCCTGCACCATTCCAAATGCGCCTATAATTATTGTTAGACTTTGTATTCTGACAATCTCTATCAAAATCGGCTTATCATAAAATTTTGCAATTGCTGGTGCAGAAAAGAATAGAATAATATAACATATTGATGCAACAATAATATTAAAAAAGAATGCCGTTGATACATCTTCATCATTCATATCACTCTTCCTAATCAAAGCACTACCGAAGCCACAATTAGAGAATAGGTATGAAATTCCCATAAACACGGCTATCATTCCAATCAAACCATAATCATCAGGGGTTAATAACCGTGCCATAACAATTCCTACTATAAAGGATATTCCTAAATTAGTGAAATTGCTCAACCCATTCCAAATAACTCCATGAATGGTTTTCCTTTGTAAAGAATTTTTAGTCATTTTATATATTTACTAAAAATTTTCTCCTTCTAATCTCTTAAAATAGATAGAAACAGTATCTGTGGATTTATAAAGAATCATTATATTCTGAAGCATGCACTACACAAACAAATATCTACATTAAAAAGATATTATTTATTCATCATAAGCCTTCGCCTATATAAGACTGATACTACATCTTTAATTATTGGAATTTTTGAACAATAATAAAAACATTTATCCTTCAGCGACATTTCATTCCATAAACATTTTTTCGCATCGTTTATATCTTCTTGTTTTTTTAATACAATTGCCCAATGAAATCTTTTTTTGTAAAGTCTAGTGTTAATCCGTGGAATCAACGCTTCTTGATTTTCTTCTTTTACAAAAGTTTTTATGAGTTGTAGTGCTTCTTCGTGTAAACCCTTAAAATATTTATAATTCGCTTCTACAGATTTCGAATGAGATGCCGATTCTGATAAGATTCTATAACAGGCAGTATTGTCTTTTATCAGACCTATTTTTGATTTCGCAATAAATTCTGCGACTATCCAATAAGTTCCATCTGCCCAAGGGCGCGCTCCTAATGATTTCCAAAAATCAGTTCTGACTAACCACGTCATTGGACCGATATATCCAAAACTATCTATCCATGCCTCCACCGACGATGTTACTTTTTCAAAATAATCTGGATGATTCTTTAAATATGAAGGATGCAAGATGTTACCTTGCTCATCTACTTTATCAAAATCGGTACAGCACATTCCATATTCTGGATGACTTTCCATAAAATCAATTTGCTTTTGCAATTTCAGTGGATCTGTCCAATAATCATCACCTTCACATAAGGCAATATACTTTCCTTTGCAAGCAGAATCTACAATTCTCCTCAATGAACCATCATGTTTTGAATATTGATTCTCTGTTTCTAAAATTGGTTTGATGATTTCTGGATATTTCTCAGCATACTCCTCTATTATGCTTGCAGAATCATCCGTTGAGGCATCGTCATGAACAATCGCCTCAAAACGAAAATCCGTTTTTTGCATAACAAAACCATCTAAACATTGACGCAAATAAGGTGCTTGATTATATACTATACACCTTATACTAACTATTAACGTTTCATTATCTTTGGTTGTTTCCATAATATAATTTCTTTGTATTTATTGTTCCCATCCTCTTCTAACATCAAGAGGTGTATCATCTTCGTTTGCTAATTTTTCCCAATTGCGGGTTGCTTCTATTAAACCCTTTGGAATATTTTCTAACTTAGCAATCTTACATGCCAATTTTAACATCTCAAAACACACATTACATTTTGCTTCAAATGGAATATTATATTGTGATAGATTCGAGTATAGACTGCTGAGAAGTTTTGTGTATTTGGGATAATGTGTTTTTACAACACCCATAGTGCTTATAATTTCGTTCAACCGACCTAGTTGAATATACAACGTTGCTACTTGAGAATATGTACAATATTCCAACAAATTTGATATTATATCAACGGTTGCCAATTTATTTTCGGCTAAAATTTTAAGACTCAATAGCGCATCGCCATTATCTTTGGGATTTATCAGTTCTTTTTCAATATCACTAGATAAAGATTTGTAATCTTTAGTCTTTAATAATACATCTATTTTAATTAATATTGAAAGGACTGGGAACTTGTATTCTTTATATCGTTTAACAACTTTATAAAACGTCTTCAATAAATCTTTATTAACATCAAAGAGATTTGTGTGATAAATGAATTTACATATATTTGCAACTGACTCTTTCGTAAAGTATCTAAGGCCGCCCATGAATTCTGCAGAATCATCTTTCTTAAAAAACGCTTCATTTTCGTTCAAATAAGATAGTATAACTTGCAATACTGATTCAACATCTTCATTTCTTAAAAGATTTGGATGTATATTTAGCTTTCGGAGATTGGTATTAAAATTACTGATAGGTTCTGTATTTCCTGAAAAGACATATTCTCCTTTCATTAATTCCTCCACGAAACACCCTATACATTGTTCAAGCATTTCTTTTTCATCATTATCTGCGGGTGGTATCAAGTTGAATGAATATATTGCGTTCGCATCGGTTTTGAATTCATTTCTCCATTTGATTATGGCTTGATCAAGACTTTCTTTTTGTTTTTCTTCAAACTTTGCATCCTTGTATATATTTATTGTGCGTAAATATGAAGCATTGCGGATATCTGCATCTGGATTTTCCAAACCTTTCCTAATTCTTTGAATCGCATCCGAAGTTACCTCATAGTTATTATACCCCCGCTTTGGCAAATATGTTTTTTCCTTGATAACTTCAGACGTATAAATTGTTTCAATAAGAGTTAGACATTCCTCATCATCAAGACAATCTTCAATTGCACTTAAATATTCTTCCTTAATATTGGACGTTTTCATATATGCATCGTATATCAGAGGGAATAACATTATGGCATTACTTGCATCTAATTTAGGACATAATCTTGATAATAAAGGATACACTATCCTATTTATTCTTGCATAAAGTTCTTTATTGTTTTTATCATAGTCATTACAAACTAAAAATAAGGTATTAAATAGAGTGCCAATTTGAGGATGGTGAAGATTCTCTCTCTTGAAGCATTTGTCTATTAATTTTTCATTACATGATCGAATAGCGATTCTTGCTGAAAAACAAACATCATATCTAGCTAATTTAGACAAGAAAAGCTCCATATTATCTGATTCTATTCTTAAATTATAAAAACCAAAAGGATAACCCGATCGTTCAAACAAAGTCACAGCTCTATATGCGAGCACATACTCATTTTCAAAACCAGGACCGTCCAAGTGCCAAGTAGTTACAGAACTTTCAAGTTGATATTGAAATGTTTCGGAATGTTTCGGCTTTTGAATATTCTGTAATTGTCTTTTTTGAAAAGAAGAGATAATATTAGCGAAATCAAATTGATAATTCTTATCTCTTAAATCTTTCAAATTTGATGGTGATGATACGTATACATTTTCTAACCTTTTCAACAATACCCAAAAGGACCTTAGGCGTAACAATTGACACCCTGAGCAACTTAATAATACTTGATTTAAATGGGTCAATGCCTCACATATCAACTTTAGGGATTCTTTTCTATAGCCTATCTCAGCGAGTACCACAGATTTCCAAATTACGCCTTCGTAAACAAATTTATTAACCTTCCATTGATTCAAAATCTTATTTACCATTTCATAATTCAGATTCTCGAGATAGAAAAGACATTTTTCGTAGTTCAACAGATTACGTAAATGGTCTTCTTTTATGTTTATTTCCCTTATTTCGTTTTCTAAATCTTTAAAATCAGATATTTTACCTTGCCTGCGATATAATTGAAGTAATGCGATGAGCAGTGTTTGACGTTTAAACTCTTCTTGGGGAGTGAGTTGATCCGTTATTTTCACAAAGACCAACAATTCTTCCTCTAACCAATCAATGTCATACGGAGAAAGAGAAAGTTGGATTCGCCATATCAATTCATACAAAAAATGCAATTTGGTAATATTATCTAATGCCTTTACATCCTTCCCTATATAGGTCGTTTCAACTATGCAATCGTTAAATTTATCGTAATATTGAGTAGGCAGCAAGAACCAACCTGGGTAAGATTCCCTAATATAACGCATTTCATTTATCACCTCACTTGATATTCCATCATGATAAGTCACTACAGGATTCCATTCATCATCTTTAATTGACTCGTTTAAATAATCGAAGAAAAAATCAAGAGCTTCATTAATATCAAGTATTTTTTCATTTTCTGCCAGATTGATGATTTTTACATGTCGTTTTTTCATTAATTCCACTTCAGATTTATGAAGTAGATTGTTATGGATTATTTGGTATACTGGTGATGATATACTCCCAACTACGTCACGCATCCACCCAATCCATGATTGGAAGTTGGGATCTTCACCCGAAAATCCAATCATGCACATAACATTCTCAATAAGAGATTGTCTAACCGTGTTCACAAATTCGGGATAGCATTGAGGATATTTTCTATAATCTTCCTCTGACATGATATATGGCGGTTTGTCCGGGAAACTGCCATGCAATTTGATTATCCTTGGAGATGATTGATATAACAATGATTGCTTGTCGGTTACGACATAATAATAACGACCAGAATCTGAAATAGCTCGCTCCAATAACGTATCATAATTTGTCGTAAATACGTCTGCCCAATTTAAACTCAATAGTTTTGTATGTAGCTCTGAGGGATATGAATTAGTATCTGGAAGTGCCTCTTTAATATTTTCATCCAATTCATGTTTGCCAAAGATTGACTCAATTTGTGAAGCCAATCTAATTGGAGAAAGAAACATATTATCCTGAGGAATAGCGTCTTCTCCATATAATTTCTTGTAAAAAATCTCAGCAAATGCATTCCAATTCTTCATTTCATAGCCATCATCCATGATGGCGTTACGACTGAAACCCGCACCAACCATTACAGACGCATGACCATTTCTTAAAAATTTGCGTATATAATCTAAATCCATTCTAATAGATGGAGATAGCGCATCCTTTATTTCATTAAATCGGTCAGATGTCATTTTATATTTTATATTTTATTTTTATATTTAATGTAAGGCATACTTTTCTCTAATTATTTTTTAGGGAACATTTTTGGCAAAAGTTTCTCCAAGACTAATGGAAAACGTGTGTAAGATTCACCTTTTATTCCAAATTTCTTGGCACGATAATATGCTAATTCCATTTTCCCATCATCACATAGATGTGTAGTCCATTTATCTTTCTCAAGATATTGCTTTTCCTTTTTATAGTCAGAAATATATTTAGTTAAATCTTGTATCACAGCTTTTGACGTTCCGAAAAATTTATTCGTTTCCTCGAAATGAAGCAAAAACCAATATTCAATTGATGGCATGCTATTGACGAACAAGACATCTTCTTTGCTATATTTCTTTCGCATATCTGCCATACGTTGCTTTTCAACCTCATCCCATTGAGAAACATCTTCATCATACAAACAGATTACAGGAATCTTTCGACTTACTGCTGCTTCTATCAATTTAACCATTTGTTGCATAGACTTATTACCAAAAAAACGAGGTTTTATTTCAATATTTAATTGATATAAAGTCTTCAAATGTGACATGTACCATTGTTCAGTAATACCTTCCCCAATTATTCTAATGCGAGACGGGCGTTGTAATCTTGTAGAAATTCTTCGGGCCATATTTATTCTTTAACTATAGGTAATGCCCCAAAAGAACCTCTTCGATACGCTTTCTCAATATGAGAAATCTTATTCAAACCTTTAAATTCCACTAGAGAATACAAATCTGTAGAACCGTTTTTTTGCTTTTCTACAAACCAGATATTATCCTTCCGAAGCAAATCATCAATAGTTCGCAACAATGCATCATTATGCGTTGTGAAAAGTATCTGGCTATTATCTGACGACTGTAAATATTTCTGAAGAATGTATTCCATTAATTCTGGATGAATAGAAGTTTCCATTTCATCTATCATCAAAAAAGCATCATGCCCCATAGCATCATACAATGCCGCTTCTATGCCTACCACTCGTTTTGTTCCCATACTTTGTCTATCGTATGACATAGAATATGTTTCTTTACCTCTTTCATTTTCAACTTTATGTTCGAAAAGCATAATATGTTTTTCCACCATCGGATGAGTTGAAATATTATCCTTAACTTCTGCCGGCAATTCGTTATTTTCCAATATCTGTTTCAAAATATTTTCCGGAATCATCTGATTCTCTTTTCTATCCTGGATATCTGTTATATTAAAATCTGCCTTCCCCATAAAGTCAAGGAGATATGATCTAAAATCAGAGCGGTTCGCAAATACATCCTGACTGTAGGTCGTCATTGAGGTACGTGGTTCAATCATTGGCATCCATCCTTTGTTAAACCAGGAACGCACAGAATCCACATATTCAAATTTCATATTTACACTACCACGCGCAGCAAACAACGACATGTTCGGGAGACAGTTAATTTCAAGGGCTTTTTTCTCCTCGGATCCAATCTGCACAGCATTTGAATTAATGAGAAGCTTTGACTCATCTCCTTCCAAATTACGACTAAATACCATAATCAGTTCTGTGGTTCTATAAAAGAATAGCTCTTCAGAGATTACCCTTTTCTGGGTAATCTTCAATTTATACCAATATCGAATATTATTAACCCAAAATCTAAGACTAAATTGCGATGGTTGATTTGGAGTTTCTTTATCTAACAAGAATGGTATTATTCCCGTTTCAACGTCCATATCTTTCGGTTTTCTTATGCAAAAAGCACGCAAACTCTCCAACACATTCAATAGATTACTTTTACCGGAAGCATTGGCTCCCAATATCATTGCCATTCGCAATAATCTGGTCCCATTTGGCATTATCCGGACATGATGTTCTTCCAAAGTAGTCTCATTAGTTGCTTCAAAACTCAAAGTAACCTCATCCCTATACGAAAGAACATTCTTAAATCTTATCTCTTCTATCATATTATAGCATTTTGTGCGGCAAAAATCTAAAAACAAAATAAAACAACTCGCTAAGTCTATTTTAATTTCGTTTTTTGACAAAAGTCTGCCAATTTGATATATAGAATTATAATTTTAGCCATTTTTCTTTTTGACACAATTCTTGTACTTCTTCTTATGATGGATTTTCATTCCTGCACACTGAGACCATCCTCGTTAAAGTGCGGCTGAATTGTCAGGGAACAGGAGTTAAATATAAAATTTAAATTATTATGAATAATAGAAATTTAGTAAAAAATGTCAACGGAACTAGCAGGTGGCCTTTCCCGTCAACAAGGGAATCCTCTTGGTTAGAATACTGGGAGAATAGAGTCGGATACAAGGCAGACCATTGCGGTGCTTGGGTGTTCATAGAACTAAATACTGTTTGGTTGGTGCACATGCCCAAGTGTGTGGAGGCGACAAAATGTACATCACTCCATTATGTTCTGGTTGTAATCATCGAAGCGGTTATTTCGCAGTGGACACCGAACTAGTTCCTGTTCCAAGCAGATATTGATTCTGCTTTCTTTACACGCCTGCCATACTGACACTATGGCAAGTATCTTTTGATTTCATGCAACTTTAAAAAATCTATTTAGACTCAGACTTCACAAAAATAGAATGATAACAATCATGAAGTTTTCTATCTAAATCAGATACTGATTTACCAAACTCAGATATCTTCGATATATCTGCAACATCAAAACATTTTTTATGTAAACCATCAAGTATTTTTCTATCTTCATCTGAAAAATAAGCTGCATATTTATTATAATCAGTAAGCAGTTCCATTACATTTTTTATAACTGCCGAAAGATTCCTAGCACCTCTAAATTGTACAAAATTGATAGATAGTATTTGGCGAGTTGCCTCGTGTAAACGATCTATATATGAACGCAAATCAAGTTGTTCTATTTTCTTTTCTATTTGTTTTTTAATATCACGTGATTCTTTTGTATACTTATAAGTCCTACAAGTTAAATAAAATGATAAAAAACCAAACAAAATGCTTATAAAATCAAAAATCGTCATGCTTTCTTATTTTTTTCTATATAATACTCTAATAACTTCTTATCCATGTCTAAACGTTCACCAGCTTTATATGCATCATCTTGCAGCCATTGATATTTTTCCATGAGCCATGTTTCTAAATCTGTACACGACAAACCTTGCTGTTCATTATTATCTATCAATTCACATATAAACTCATGCCATCTATTTAAATCATTAGGATTAGAAAAACCATTCGTGTATTGGGGGGTCAATGAAGCCCATAATTTAAGTTTATCACATGATTTTGGTATTATGTCTTCCATTTCATAGTCTGCACGATTTTCCCATAAAGAACCGAGTAATTTTAATTCGGATAATACTGGAATTATAACATCGTCTCGAAACTTATCAAGTACTGCATTGTATGCATCAATTGTAAATTGTTGATCACTGCCAAACGTCGGAACAATATTAGCTACCCAAATTTTTTCAGCATCTTGAAAAAGACAAAGAGTTGATTCCAGCAAATCCTTATCATTTACTTCAATATAACTGCATTTTGTATCAGGACCTATCGCAGAAGTTTCCTTATAGAGAAAAGGGAATGATGAACAGTTAAGGATTATTTTTTCTTGAACTTCGTTCACAAGATTTAGGGACAACCCTCTTATTTCCAAATCTTTAAATCTTTTCATGTTTTATTTATTTTAAATTTATGTATATATAGCTTTTGGTAAAACAAATCCGTCGAAAATGCTTCTTAATCAAATATTCGAGCATCTAAATTAATAAGAATAATGAAGGATTCTCTATTAATAATTCGTAGAGTCTTTTATGCTCGAATATAATTAATCTTTCTTTAATTATCTGTCTTTAGCCATTCCCACAAATCTCGTGGTCCAAATCCCCAATAATCTTTAGGTGGGTCATTTGAAACCAAAAAGACTATGATATTTTTAGATTTGTTTTCACCTACTATTTCATCAAAAACTTGTTGAGAAGAATCTTTATTAGATTTAACCAAACAAATTTTATCAGTAATAAAATAGAAGTCACTAAAAGTTCTTAACTTTATAGTTATCTCTTGGCTGAATTCGGATGAATTTATTAGAACTAAATATATATTCATTTGCGTTTATTATTTAATTTTATGGTTAAATTATTTTGCATTTCGGTCATACGATTTTCCCATTTTCCATCCCAATAGACAGAAATTGTAAATTTTATCGTATTACCATTTTTATATTTTAAATAGTAATCAATCTCAAGGTCTCCACCATTTTGAAATTTATGCATAGATTCAAAACCATGTAATAAGAAAATTGTTTTATCTTTCGCTTTGGTGGTAGTTGTAGTTGGTAATGATGATATTTCATTCTTTGCCAACCTAAAGAGTTCCGTTTTATTGGATGTTGAAGATGGAATATCTATACTACCTGCTTTATCCCTACCCCATTTTACAACATTTTGTGACTTATTACTTTTCAATGGGTTCCATAATTTCTTATCATTTTTTCTAATTCTTACTTCGGAAATAAAAAGTTGACATTGTAGAGCTTCCACGTTTCCGATATTCTCTAATTTCAAAGAACATATATAAGCTTTTGCTTGTGGATTTTTCTGATTCAAATCTAAATTTTCTTCAAATCCATTTTCATTTACAAGACTTACATCAACATTGGGTCGTTTAAACCATTTCATAATTTCGTCCTTAAATAAAGCGACGATTACAGCAGCAAAGGTCGCAAACATTGACAATATAGAAGCTATATAATACAAAAATTCTCCAAAGGAAATTCTTCGACTCAAATCAATTCCTTGAAAAATCCACATAGGTATTATCGATATTGCAATTATTAGCAATGTAACCGAAATTACAACAATATATTTCACCCAATTTTTCATAAATAAATCTTTTTCCTTGTTATTTTTTATAGTTACACATCTCCCTCACTAAGAATTGTTGGCACCAAGTCTTTTATTATATAAAGACCTGTCTTGAACTGAAGATTTTCTGGATTTGTTGGTTTGCCCTCTATCCAATCTACAAGTTGTTGAGGATAATTAAAACCAGCAAGATGTGCTAAGGGATAATGCCCAGAAATTCGACAATTCATCTCTATTACATATATTTCGCCAGTATCTGTCATAAAGCAATCAACAGAAAGAATACCTTTATGCTTACTTATACGAGATATTGACTTTGCAATATTCTCGAATGGTTTTGGATTAACAGTCAGTCCTAAATCTGTTTCACCACTTCTCATCGTAACCTTTTGCTTTGCAAATGTTGCTACATAGTTTCCATTCAAATCATTTAGCACATCCAATCCATACTCTTTCCCAACTATCAATTCCTGATATATGATTGATTCTTGAGGGGTCATCGAGGATTCGTATTTCAAATATGAATTAAAGATATCTCGTTGACTTCTTTCTGTTAACACCCTCAATTCTTGTTCATTATATACCTTAAATATATCCATCGATGCCATACCCCATCGTGGCTTCATAATAATTGGATAACTTAAATTTTCCGATTTAATGGCATTGATTACATCATCGTAACGTGTAAAAGATTTCGGCGTCTGTATATTCAACTGTTTCATCAAGTTATAAGTCTCCCATTTGTCATTGCATTTCCTGACAAATTCAGCAGGAGCCAAAATAAGTTGGATATTATTATCTATAAATTCTTTCTCATGGAGTGCCAAAACATACAAATCGATATCGAATAAAGATAATACTACAGAAATCTTGTGATTTTTACAAAACGTAATAATTTCAGGAATATAATTATCATCGTAAATTAAAGGAGAGAGGAAGTATCCATCTGCTCGTTTTAATGCAATGGTGTAAACGCTATTTGAAGCATATACTTTATCAATCCCATCGCAGTCTCTAAAGTAGTCTACGATATAAGACCTACGACCAGCTGAAGTTAATAAAATATTTATCATAGTTTTTTATAATTGTTTTTTATAATTACATATTACAATCTGTCTTTTTCCTGAACTAAGCACAGGAATCTCATCTGTATATAAAATCGTAACTTTAGCGTCTTGTCCCACCACATCTTTAATCAAGTCTTTAAAGTGTTCCTTATCTTGTTTCAAGCGTTCATCTTTAACTATTAATATTAAAGTATAACTCTTTTCATCGTCTTGAATAAATTGCCATTGTTTTATAAGTGGGTTATTATAAACTTCTCCCGATAGACTATTAAACAAATCAATAGGAACACCTTTCGTTGTATATATTAAATCTGTCTTTCGACCAACTAGATGCTTTATACTTAGAAGAATACCATCCTTTTCGTCGCCTTTAATACCTAAATCACCAATATCGTATCGAATCATTGGGAATGCATAATTCGTAAAATCTGTTACAACTAATCTTCCAATTTCTCCTTCTTCTGCAGGTTCGTTTGAATTGATTTTCAAAATCTCAAAAAAACAATTCGCCCTATTGAGTATAATACAATCACCCGCACCATTTATCTTCGAAGAACCAAAAATTCCATTTTCTTCGTTTCCATATTGAGAAATTATTTTGCAATGCAAATCTTCCACGACCCTTTTTCGAAGATTTTCTTGCAACAACTCACCTACAGATATAAACGTTGGATGATATTTTAATTCTATTTGATTTTCAACTGCATAAGTTGTCAAGGTATCAAGTGTTGTCATATATCCTCTGATAACTTTAGCCTTGCTATCATTAAACGTTTTTAGAATCTCCTTTATTTTTCCCTCTGTGAGATTAGAATTATCAATATAGATTATATTCAAGTTCTTATTCCATAAAATATTTATTTCTTGACCTGTATCTGGATAATAATGTTTTAAAGATCTAAGGTGGCACATTGGTTCGAAAGAATGAAAATTTATTATCTCATTTTCCGCTTTTATCAAGGCAATTCGACGTATTCTGCATTTTGTATCTTGCAAAATTTCAAAAGGAGTTCCGGTAGAACCACTTGTTTTTTGAATATGAATGTCCCCCTTTTGTCCAGGAATTACGTCTATTGGAGCCCTAAAATCCTCATACATATCTAAATATATTTGCTTGTTGCATACAGGGAAATCTGAAATTTGGTTTAGACTGTGTCCTGAATCTAATAACCGACGATAATAAGGGACATTCTCGCATGCAAATTTTAACAGGTCGGCTAAACGTTTCTTTCTTATTTCTTCTCCTTCATCAACATGATTCATTATAAAGCGACATTCCTTGTATACTTTCCACATATCACCTCCTTGAAGGAAATCTCTTAACCAATACTTTTTTCGCAGATACCAATTTCTCAGTTTCATATTTATTTTTATTTAATTCAATATAATAAACTCAATTCTACTCATCTTGTTTTTATCGAATACAATCCAAAACTCTCTGAATATCCTCATTTGTCAATGCATGGTGCATAGGCAGACAAATCACTTCGTTTGCCATTTTGGTAGCAACTGGTAAATTCTCAGGTGCTGCACTTGGCAAATTTCTGTAAGTAGAGAAGGTACTAATAAGTGGATAGAAGTAGCGACGACCAAGTACGCCTTGCAATTTCATCTTGAAATAGAGTTCGTCACGTGACATTCCATATTTCTCTGCGTCAACAAAAATGGGGAAATAACTATAGTTATGCTTTACTCCTGGCATATCATCCCAGAAAGAGATGCCTTCAACATCACGCAAAGCATTTCTATATTTTATTGCGACTTGATGACGTGCTTCTATTGCTGCATCGACCTGTTTCAGATTAATCAATCCGTATGCAGAACGCACTTCGTCCATCTTGCTATTGATACCAGGAGCGACTACTTCTGTCTCTCCTGCGAAACCAAAATTCTTTAGATAATCTATTCGTTTCTTGGTATTTTCATCATGCATAATCAAAGCGCCGCCTTCTAAGGTGTTATAAACTTTCGTAGCATGGAAACTCAACGTTGACATATCACCTGCATTCAAAATTGATTGACCATTTACTTCAACTCCAAATGCATGCGCAGCATCGTACAAGACCTTCAATCCATATTTATCGGCTATTGATTGAATCGCATCTACATCACATGGTTTTCCATATACGTGAACGGGCAATATACAAGTTGTCTTTGGCGTAATAGCTGCCTCAATCTGGTTTGGATCCATACATCCTGTTTCGGGCAAAATATCAACGAAAACTGGCTTGCAACCATTCCACCATGGCGCATGCGAAGTTGCGACGAAACTATACGGCGTTGTGATAACCTCGCCAGTAATTCGCATCGCCTGCAATGCTGTTATGAGTGGTAGTGTGCCATTTGTAAATAGACTGATATAAGGAACTTTCAAATATTCAGCGAGTGCAGATTCCAGTTCTTTATGATATTTTCCGTTATTCGTCACCCATTTACTGTCCCAAATATCTTTGAGATATTGATTAAATTCATCCAAATCTGGGAGTAAAGGCGATGTAACAGTTATCGTTTTATTTTCCATACCTAAATATATTTTATAATATAATAATGTGCTAATTTTTCATTCTCTCATGCTTAAACACAAATCTCACGAGCAGGAAATTGACGGGGATAGAGACGCAATAGACGGGGATGGGAGCCCATTGTTTGGAGAAACCGATGGCAACGAAAAAGTTGAGGAGTACGGTTTGCAGGAGGTAGTTGCAGAGATGCGCGCCACCGAAACCGAGTCCGTTTTTGACACTTGCTTTTTCGCGAAAAGTGAAATACGACGTTAGGAAATAATTCGCAATGAAACTGAGCGCGTAACCGAGTGTCCACGCGACGTTCATGTTGATCCAGCGTTGCAAAATCCAATAAATCAGATAATGCAACAGCGTGGCTATCGTTCCAACAATAGCAAAACGGATAATTTCGGCAATGGATTGCTTCGAAAGATTCAAGAGAAATTAGTTGATGTGATTCCGTTGGGGTTTGAACCCATGACCCACAAAATTGCAATGAAAGCACTGTCGAAAAAGCACGCGATTTCCTTTCCTCACGCTATGTGCATGAGTATCGAGAAAAAGGGGCTTTCCGCATCTGACCCACACAAGATCGCAGACAGTTTTGCCTTTTTGCAGGTTTAAAATGTTAAAAAAACGAATGGCGTAACAAGAATGTAAAACACCATAAACTTAAGTTTATGCGACAAATATAATGCAAAAATGGGATAAACGCGAAGAAAAGGGGAAAAAACTTTGTTTTTTAGGAAAATAATTGAGTTAAATAAATTCGATAAATGATGAATAAAGATAAATAATTGATGAAAATGGGAAAATATTTGAAAGAAATGGGAGAAAATGGCGTGTGAAAAATTTTTGTAGAAAAAAGTGTTTCGAAATGATTAAATACATGTGTTTATCGGAGTTTGATAAAAGGAAAATTTTGGTTTTTATGGATTGGGAAATTGAGGCAGCGAACTTTGATTTTGCTGTATACGAAATTCGGTGGTGAATTTGTGAAAGTTTTTGGTGGTTTATGGAGATAAAAAAATAGGGCTTTGAGATAGCAAAAAATTGCACGAAAAATATGGTTCAAAAAAGTAAAAAATATTGACAAAAAACGGCATTTTAGGGGTCTATTTTTGCCATCTGGAGTCGTCAAGTGGTGAGATGGGCGAAAAAAATGGCGGTTTTTGAAGCTGTTTTACGTGAGATAAAATTCTATCTCACGTGAGATAATTTTCTAAAGAGGCTCTTTAGGATTCTAAAGTGCCCATTTTTGACAATTTTTCCAGTGGAAAATTTTGACGAAAAAGCGCAAGGAGATGTTAACTCGTGTTAATTTTTGCACAAAATCAATGAATTGTGCAAAAAATTTGTCAAGATATTTCGCAAACTCGTTAAGAAATTTTCACAAAGCGACAAAATGAGATGAAATTTTGCACGTTTTTCATCGACAAAATTTTGAGTTAAATTTTTAAGTCATTTTTTGCAGAAAAATCTTTACAATTTCGGGCGATTTTTTTGATGCAAAAATCGAGAAATTTGGATGGTGAAAAAAGACAAGTTTTTACGCGCAAAAATTTAGAATATGTACGCGCGAAAAGATTGTTTTTTGCGCACCGATTTTTTCGTTTACGGTGTGTTGGTTTTTAGTTTAGGGTGTACCGATTTTTATTTGTTATAGAAGAAAATTTCGTTTTATTGAACGATTCTCGCAACGCCACGCAAGACGCTCGAAAGACAAAAACTTGTTATTTTTTCGCTGCATGATGCGATTTCTCACTTTTTTGATTATTTTTGCATTGCGCACAAAATAATTCTTTGCATGTACAAGAAAGATTTGCGAATCACATTTATGGGAACGCCAGACTTTGCGGTCGGTTCGCTTAAAGTATTACTTGAGGAAAATTATAACGTTGTTGCAGTCGTCACAATGCCCGACAAAGCAGTCGGAAGACACGCATCTGTGCTTCAAGCATCAGCCGTTAAACAATACGCCGTAGCGCATCAGATTCCCGTTTTACAACCAGAACGATTGAAAGACACGCAATTTCTCGACGAGTTGCGCGCGTTCCACGCCGATCTGCAAGTGGTTGTTGCTTTCCGTATGCTGCCCGAAATTGTTTGGTCGATGCCACGCTTCGGCACATTCAACGTTCATGCAGCCCTATTGCCGCAATATCGCGGTGCAGCGCCCATCAACTGGGCAATTATTCATGGTGAAAAACAAACGGGAGTCACCACTTTCTTTTTGGATAAAGACATCGATACGGGCAGAATTATACGCCAAAAAACCTTCGATATTCCGTTCGATGCCAACGCAGAGTACGTCCACGATGGGCTGATGACGCTTGGCGCAACGCTATGTCGCGAGACTATCGATCTGATTCTTGCAAACGACGGCAACATCGACACCATCGCGCAAGACGATATCGCCGTTCCAGAAGAAAAACTCCATGCAGCACCAAAAATTTTCAAAGAAACCTGTGAGATAAACTGGCATCAGAGCGCCGTAAACATCCACAATTTCGTTCGTGGATTGAGTCCCTATCCAGGCGCTTGGGCAGCTTTGGCAGACGAAAACGGCAAAGTGGTGAAAATATTTGCCACAAAACCCACCGACAAAGCATGTGAAGCAACCGCAGGAAGCATACGCGAGAGTGACGGAAAACTATACGTTGCCACCGCCGATTGTTGGCTCGAAATTCTGTCGCTACAACTTGCAGGCAAAAAGCGCATGGAAGCCCATGATTTCTTGAATGGAAGCCATCTCGATGGGCACTGTTTTTCATCCAGCGAAAACCTATTTACATAAACATTTTTCACACAATAAGATTCAGAAAAATGACTCAAGAAGAAGATATCAAGAAAGCTGTTGAGGTGTTGCGTCAAGGTGGCGTCATCCTCTACCCTACCGACACCATTTGGGGCATTGGTTGCGATGCTACAAACGCAGAAGCCGTTAAGCGTGTGTATGAAATAAAACAGCGCGACGACTCGAAAGCGATGATTTGTTTGGTAGATAGCGACGTGCGTCTGCAGCGTTACGTTCGCAATGTGCCCAACGTCGCTTGGGATTTGCTTGAAGCCGCAACGAAACCCACGACCGTTATTCTCGATAATGCCGTCAATCTGGCGCATAACTTGATTGCCGAAGACGGTTCCGTAGCGCTTCGCATCACGAATGAAACGTTTTCCAAAGAACTTTGCTATCGTTTTCAAAAACCAATCGTAAGCACCAGCGCCAATATCAGTGGCGAGACGGCAGCGCAGAATTATAAAGACATCGCAGCAGAGCTGTTGGAGAAAGTAGATTACGTATGTTACGCTCGCAGACAAGAGCATAAACCTCATAAACCAAGCAGTATCATTAAGATTAGCGAAGACGGCGTCTTCAAAATCATTCGCTTATGACGTTAGAAAGAATTGTTCAGTGGCGTGAAAAGCACCTATCCGATCGCCAAACGCTGATGGTGCTATCGTTTTTCATTGGACTGTTTGCTTCGGCAGCAGCCCTTGTGCTCCATTGGATGATTCACGAAATTCAGAAACTACTTACATCAGGATTCCATGCCGACGATGTAAACTGGTTATTCTTGCTTTGCCCAATCGTAGGTATTCTACTTACGTCGCTATTTGTACGCTATGTCGTAAAAGATGACATCTCCCACGGTATAACTCGCGTGCTTTACGCTATTTCTACAAAGCGTAGTCGCCTGAAACGACACAACTGCTGGACGTCGGTCGTTGCTTCAGCAATCACAATCGGTTTTGGAGGATCGGTTGGTGCTGAAGCGCCAATCGTTTTAACAGGCTCTGCGATTGGAAGTAACCTTGGTCAGGCGTTCAAGCTTGAAAATAAAATGCTATTGCTGCTGGTTGGCTGTGGCGCATCAGCTGCTATCGCTGGTATTTTTAAAGCACCAATCGCAGGACTCGTGTTCACGCTCGAAGTATTGATGGTGGATTTGTCGATGGCTTCGCTGCTTCCCATTTTGATTTCATCGGTAACCGCAACCTGTTTCACCTATATTTTTATGGGCGATTCATCGTTGTTTAATTTCCAACTCGATAGCGCGTGGAAGCTGGAGCGTGTTCCAGGAACGATTCTGTTAGGATTAGCTTGCGGACTCATTAGTTTATATTTCATGCGCGCGATGGCAGCGTGCGAATACGTGTTCACCAGACTTCGCGAAAGACCATTGATTCGTCTATTGCTCGGTGGTTTGCTGCTCAGCACGTTGATTTTCTTTTTTCCTTCATTGTACGGCGAAGGTTACAACGCCATTAACATCCTGCTGAACGGTCAGAACGAACAAGATTGGATGGAAGTAATGGGCAATTCCTTGTTCTATGGAAATGGGAAATGGCTCATTCTTTACGTAGGTCTTGTCATTGTGACGAAAGTTTTTGCGACTTCTGCCACGAATGGCGCAGGCGGTGTTGGTGGAACGTTTGCACCATCGCTGTTTATTGGTGCATTCAGCGGATTTCTCTTTGCACGCGTGTGGAATATGTACCATTTAGGCGTCTTTTTGCCAGAAAAGAATTTCACATTGCTTGGCATGGCAGGCGTAATGGCAGGCGTTATGCACGCGCCGCTAACAGGTATTTTCCTCATTGCTGAAATTACGGGCGGCTATCAACTGTTTATGCCGCTAATCATTGTTTCTGTGGTTTCAGTGCTAATCATTAATATCTTCGAGCCAAACAGTATTTACGCCGTTCGCTTAGCTAAGCAAGGAAAGCTTGTCACCCATCACATAGATCAATCAATTCTGACGATGATGAAGCTGGATGCGGTGCTGGAGAAAGACTATACGCCGCTAAGTCCCGATCAATCACTCGGTAACTTGGTGCATTCTATCAGCCAAAGCCGAACAAGTTTTCTTCCCGTGTTGAATCAGGCTGGCGAACTGTTGGGAGAAATTGATATCGATAAGATCCGTCACGTTATGTTCCGCACAGAGCTTTACAGTAGGTTTAAAGTCAGCGACCTGATGACGCCTTCGCCAGCGCTTGTACGTACAACAGATCCGATGCGCGATGCAATGAAATTGTTTGAGCAGACAAACGCGGAATATCTCCCTGTTGTAGATTTGAATGGCGTGCTAAAAGGTTATCTATCGCGTGCACACACCTACTCCGTTTACAGAAAACTCGTTGCCGATTATTCTGCAGCGTAAACCCAATATACTATGGAAAATATTGAAGAATCAAACAAAAGTTTCAGAATTGAAACAGCTATCGGCGCAGTTTCAATCGATATTGTTGAAGAAGACGCGATGCGCTATCTCAAAATAACGCAATGCAAACAAATCGCTGGGAGAGAATTAAACGAACAAAAGATTTTCATTCTTGACTCTGAACTTGAGGATTTCAAAAAAGCAATCGACAAAGTTATTTCTCGTTGGGAAATTGGAAAACCCAAGACTTTTAAAGAAGTAAAAGAAGAAGCGAGAAAAAAACATAGCTGTGCTTACATGCCATGGGAGCCAGAAGACGACAATTTACTGCTGAAATATTATAAAAGTGGGTGTTCAATAAAAACGCTAAGCGAGATGTTTGAACGCTCAACCAATTCAATAGAATCACGTCTTAAGAAGTTAAAGTTACTATAGCACTTGTTGTAAAATTAAAACACGAGTTCAAATTTTACGACCTACGCGAATTTTCTTTCTAAAATAAAGAGATAGAATTATACTGGTTGGCAACACCAACGGCTCACTTTGAGTAAGACTGCCAATCCAGGCACTTCTTTGAGGAGGAAATAATGTTTGTTTTGGCGAACGAGCTTGCCAGAAAGTCCTTTCAATGGACCGTAACGCACTTCCACGCGTTGCCCTTTCTTCAAGCGTGCAGTTTCAGCGTCTGTAAACTCGCGCCACGCTAATTCTGGGTTGCACATCGTTCGGAATTCAAACATTTCTTTTGACGAAATCGCTGCCCAAGCGCTCCCATCTGTTGTTTTAATCGGATAAATAGGATAATCGCACTGCGAAAGCGTTTCTTCCAGATTTTCTTGCTTGCGCACGAACAACATATTGCGCACCACTGGAAGTAATTGTTTTTCTAAACCACCACCCTGTTTCTTCTCGCGCTTGCGATATTCCATCGGCACAAAATAGTCGATGCCTTTGTTGTAGAGCCAACTCGCGATTGGGCGTTGGTGTTGCCACGCCATACGAAGCGCAAACCATGCATCACCGTCGTCGATGATAGGTTTGTCAATCCAACCGATGGAAAGTACGTCGGTTTTGAGTGCGGAATTATCGTTTGACGAGTTTTTTTCCATCGATGATGTAAATGCCTTTGGGTAGCGTTTCCCACGATTGCGACATGCGAATGCCTTGAATGGAATAAATAGCGTGCGAAACGGTTGTGGTCGTTGGAATAGATGCGACGTCGGTTGTGTTTTCAAAAACAACGCGAACCGCCTTTGCCGATGATGATTGTTGTAGATTGATGTACCATTTATAAGGCTCTACAACCATATTCGGCAGTGATGTGCAAATATAAAAATTATCCTTCCAAAGAATGTACGAAGATGTGCCGCCAACTTTTTGCTCTGCATAAACACCGCAAAGCGTTGCGTTGCCAACTGTCGTTTCGACGAGCGTATTGCTTGCTTCTCGCGTAAAACTTACGTTTTCAAAAACGTAGGGAGACGCAGCAAAACTGCCCATCAAGAGGTAAGGTGTGTTAGCAGTGAGCGCAGAACCCGAACTCAATTCGTTGAAAACAATTGTGGAATCGGTGGTTGAAGTCGCCTGATAAGCCTTTACGCCACTGCCGAAGTAAGAATTAAAATTCGAAACCTTGAAAGGCAGAATAATTGTGTTGTAATATCCACTCTCAAAGTTACGCTCGAGAATTGCCGTTCCTTTGAAAGACGTTGCGGTTAGTGGTTCAGTAAGTTTGAGATAAAGCGTGTCGGTGGTGGTAGATGGTGTCGGTGGATTTTCATCGTCATCATCCTCGCCGTCAGTGCGTTTATATATCAGCACAGGCAGCTCTTTTCTGTTAGTATTTAAGCGATAATCAGCTACGGCTTTTTGGTGTTCGAAATATTTTTCACCAACTTTAAGCACCAATTCATTACTACTAATTTCGAAAGAAACTTTACAATTTTCGTTGGGCGTTGCTCTTAGACTAAAAAGTGATATAGGATTGGTTGTCATCTTGCTGACATATTTTTCGTCAGCTTGACTATAGAGATACCAATTACTGCCCGTTTTTACGAAACGGAATAAAGTAGTTTGACCAACGAGTTCTTTTACTTTCCAATACGTTGAATCATAGTAATTATTACTTTTGAATTGATATATAGTATCCTTTTGTTGTTCGCTATATAACGTATGATAGCATCCTTTCGAGTTGGTATAGGTTATGATATAATCGACACCTTCTTCTATTTGGCTTTCTTGCGTCACCAAAACCCATTTATCAGCGTGGGAAGGCAATGCGATAAGCAACGAAATGAACAGAATGGAAAGGAAATGCTTCATGTTGTATTAGGATTTGATGTGTTATGGAGTGACAAAGTGGAAATGCAAGCCTTTAAAATCCTGCTGCGCCATTTGCAAAACGTAAGGAGAATCGGCGAGGAACACGTCTCTACCCTCGCGATCCTTAGCGATATATTGCTGTTTGCGCTGTTTAAATTGTTTCAATTCATCTTCGTCGTCAGCAGTGATCCAGCATGCTTTATACAGACTCAATGGTTGCCATTTGCATTTTGCGTTATACTCGTGCTCCAAGCGATATTGGATAACTTCAAACTGCAGCTGTCCAACCGTACCGATAATCTTTCTGCCATTAAACTGATTGATAAACAACTGTGCAACGCCTTCATCCATCAGCTGTTGTATGCCTTTCTCAAGCTGTTTTGAACGCATTGGATCGGCATTGTCGATGTATTGAAAAAGTTCTGGCGAGAACGACGGCAGTCCTTTAAAGTGTAATTGTTCGCCTTCAGTAAGAGTATCGCCGATTTTGAATGTTCCACCGAGCGGAAGACCTACGATATCGCCAGGCCAAGCCTCTTCGACGGTGCTCTTTCGCTGCGCCATAAATTGCGCTGGCGAAGAAAAGCGTAGCGTTTTATTGGCTCGCACATGCAGATAAGGTTTATTTCGCTCGAATTTACCACTACAAACTTTGCAGAACGCGATACAAGAACGGTGGTTTGGGTCGATGTTAGCGGTAATCTTAAAGATAAAACCCGTAAATGCCTTTTCATCAGGTTGAACAATGCGTTCTTCAGCTTGCGTTGGTTGTGGATAAGGCGCTATCTCGACGAAACAATCGAGCAGTTCTTGTACACCAAAATTATTGAGCGCTGATCCGAAGAACACAGGTGCCACGCGTGCAGCACGATAATCATCGATTGAAAATTCTGGATAAACGCCTTCGAGCAGTTCGATGTCGGCAAGCAGACGCTCAGCATCGCTTTCTCCAACCAGTTGCGTAAGCTGTGGTGAATGGATATCCACTGCAATTTTTTCGGTGATGCGCTGTTTGTCGGGCGTAAAAAGATTCAGTTGGTTTTCATATCGATTATATACGCCTTTGAATTTAGCTCCCTGATTGATAGGCCACGAGAGAGGCAACACGCTGATGCCGAGTTCTTGTTCTAATTCATCCAACAAATCGAACGGATCACGACCTTCGCGATCCATTTTATTGATGAATATAATCACAGGAGTCTTGTGCATGCGACACACATCCATCAGTTTGCGCGTCTGAGCCTCTACACCTTTGGCGCAATCCACAACAATGATGGCGCTATCTACAGCAGTTAGCGTTCGGAAGGTGTCTTCTGCAAAATCTTGGTGACCAGGTGTGTCGAGTATATTGACTTTATAATCGTGGTAATCAAATTCCATAACAGACGTAGATACAGAGATACCACGTTGTTTCTCTATATCCATCCAGTCAGATGTAGCTGTTTTGCGAATTTTATTATTCTTTACGGCGCCAGCGACTTGAATTTGTCCGCCAAAGAGCAGGAATTTTTCCGTCAGAGTGGTTTTTCCTGCGTCTGGATGTGATATGATTGCGAACGTTCGACGTCGTAGGATTTCTTCGTTCATTGTTCTAACAATTTATCGATACATTCCGCTAAACTATCGCGCCAATGCGGGATTTGCAGGTCATAGGTCTGCTTGATTTTTGCTTTATCGAGAACAGAAAAAGCAGGTCGTTTGGCTGGTGTAGGATAATCTTTTGAGCGGATAGGATGCAGTGCGCAATTTTTAATGTTTGCCATTTCGAAGATGGCATGCGTGAAATCATACCACGATGCAACGCCTTCGTTGGTGAAATGATATATTCCAGGTTTGATTCCTTCGCGAATGACGGTGATGATTGCTGTAGCCAAATCTCGTGCGTATGTTGGAGAACCAATCTGATCGAATACAACGTTGAGCGATTCGCGCTCATTTCCAAGTCGCATCATCGTCTTTACGAAATTCGATCCAAACGTACTATAAAGCCAAGCTGTGCGAATGATGACGCTGTTTGGGCAATGATCTAAAACGGCAACTTCGCCTTGACGTTTTGTTCTACCATAAACGCTGTTCGGGCACGTTGTCATATCTTCGGTATAAGGCACTGATGCGTTGCCATCGAACACGTAATCGGTTGAGATTTGAATCATCCAGCCGCCTCGTTTATTGATTGCCGACGCCAAATAAGCAGGAGCGACTGCGTTTAGACGTTCACAAAGACCGAGATTCATTTCGGCTTTATCTACAGCAGTATATGCTGCGCAATTAACGATGCCTGTTATGCCCATTTCTTCTACAAATCGAAATACGGCAGAATGGTCTGTGATATCCAACTCATCAACATCCGTGCATATCCATTCGGCATTCGGAAGCGATGCTTGTTGTTTGCGCAACTCTGAACCAAGTTGACCGTTACAACCCGTTAATAAGATTTTTTCTTTCATCGTTATATCGTTTTCTTTTTAATCATCAAAAACCAAACTTCCAGTCTTATCGCTCGCGTAATAATCGGAAAGCATGCCGATAAATGTGGTGATTTCTTTCACTGCACGCGAGGTTTCGTCGCTCACTTCTTTCTTTTGCAATCGCAAGAGCATCACGCCATAAAGCGCGTTCATGCATGTCTCGATTTCATCTTCAGGATGCGACGTTTTATTGCGTAGTTCTATAACAAAAGGCAACACCTTATAATATTGTGCCGAATAGAACGGAAATTTTGAACTGCTCAAAAGGCGCTCGTTAAGCTCTGACATATCACTGAGAATCACTTCATTGATTTGCAGATGACCATGCTCGCGCTTTCCCTCGCTATTCATCATGCGAATCAGATTGCCATACCAATCGGTCGCTTCAGCGAGTTGATCTTCTGAATAATCAAAACGCGAAAGATATTCCGTTTTGATGCGAGAAAGCGAACAGTCGTATGCCCGAATCAAATCTTCCATCTGCCACATGTAGAGCAGGTATTCGGCAATGTTTCGCTTGCGAAGTTCTTGAGCAATAAACATAAATTAAATATAAGAAGGAAGGGTATATAAATTAAATAAGGTGCCAAAAAGAATGATTAGAGAGAAAATAATCACCAAACTACCGATAATCTTGTTGATAATTACAATACCTGACGCGTCAAACTTACCTCTTATTTTGTCAATGAGCCAAGTTAGACCGTACCACCATAGCAATGCGCCACCAGCGATTGCGCAATAACCTACTATCATAAGCAACGGCTGATCGGGCATAATGAAAGCGAACTGTGCAAAGGTCGCCATGAACAAGAAAACGATTAAGGGATTAGATAAAGTCACGAAAAAGGCTGTCAGACCGTTATGCAATAGCGTTCCTTTTTTCGTGCCACTGATGTGCATATTCTTTGTTGGATTCGATCGAAAGCAGAAAATACCAAAAATAAGCAGCAAGACGCTACCAGCAATCTGCAATAAGAATTTTGTTTCTGGTTGATCTATCCAACTCATTACAAAGCTCATACCCAGCCCAGTAATGAGAGCGTAAATCATATCGCTTGCCGACGCGCCTATTCCTGTTACAAAACCATACCAACGACCTTTGTTAAGCGTGCGTTGTACGCAAAGTATTCCGACAGGTCCCATCGGCGCAGACGCTAATATGCCTATCAGCATTCCTTTCAGAATGACATCTAATATGGATATATGAAACTCAAACGGCATTTGACTGTCAAAAAAAACCGCACAAAAGTAACAAAAACCTACTATAAACACAAATTTCTACCCCAAAAGTTGTCACTCAGCAATTTTTTGCTATCTTTGCGGTAGTCTAAAAGAACTATAACAAATTTCAAATACACATTATGGAAACAACAGAAGTATTGAAGCCCTACGTAATAGGACTCGATCTGGGTGGAACAAACTCAGTTTTCGGCATCGTTGATAGCCGTGGAGAAATAAAAGCTACTACTGCGATCAAGACGCAAGCTTATAACAACGTAGAAGATTACGTTGCTGCTGCCGTTGAAGCACTTCAACCTATCATTGAACAAGTTGGCGGAATGGACAACATCAAAGCGATGGGTATCGGTGCGCCCAACGGCAATTATTATAGTGGAACAATCGAATTTGCGCCTAACCTAATATGGGGACATAACGGCGTTGTGCCACTGGCGCAGCTGTTTTCTGACGCATTAGGTGGAATTCCAGTTGGATTGACCAATGATGCGAATGCTGCCGCTATAGGAGAAATGACCTATGGCGTTGCACGCGGAATGAAAAACTTTATTATGATAACGCTGGGCACAGGCGTTGGATCTGGCATTGTTATCAATGGACAAGTAGTTTACGGTTGCGATGGTTTTGCAGGCGAGCTTGGTCACGTTATCATGCGCAGAGAAAATGGTCGCCCATGTGGTTGCGGTCGTAACGGATGTCTTGAGGCTTACTGTTCAGCGACTGGCGTTGCTCGTACAGCACGCGAGATGTTGGAAAAACGTCCAGAGCCTTCTCTTCTTCGTGATTTGAATCCAGAAGAAATCACTTCGTTAGACGTTTCTATTGCAGCGTCGAAAGGCGATCAACTTGCTAAAGAAATATATGAGTTCACTGGCGAAATGTTAGGCGAGGCTTGCGCTGACTTTGCAGCGTTCTCTTCTCCTGAAGCATTCATTTTCTTCGGTGGTTTAACTAAAGCAGGTGATTTAATCATGGAACCAATCAAACGAAGCTATCAAGAACACGCGCTAACTATCTTCCGCGACAAACCAAAGTTCCTCGTTAGCTCGCTCGATGGTTCAGCGGCTGCCGTACTTGGTGCATCTGCTATTGGTTGGGAAATATAATACACACCTTATTTATATAATATAAATCCCGAAAATCAGCGTTTGATTTTCGGGATTTATTATTTTCTAATTTTCAAGCAGCATCATTCGGGTGCTTGCTCAATGAGTTCCATAAATTCTTCCAGTTTCGGCGTGATGATAATCTGCGTTCTACGGTTGCGTTGCTTACCAATCTCAGTAGAATTCGTTGCGATAGGATTGTATTCGCCACGACCGCCAGCCGTCAAACGTTTCGGGTCGATGCCATAGTGCGTTTGCAAATATTGTACTACGCTTGAAGCGCGAAGGCAAGACAAGTCCCAGTTGTTGCGGATGTTCTCACGAGAGATGGGAACGTCGTCTGTATTTCCCTCAACCAGCACGTCATAATCCTTGTAGTCGATGATAATTTTCGCAATCTTTGAGAGCGTTTGCTCAGCTCTATCATTAATTTCGTAACTACCTGTTTTGTAAAGCATATTATCAGCAAGTGAGATGTAAACAACACCTTTCAGCACCTGTACATCCACCTCTTTCAGTTCTTCTTTACTCAAAGAACGAGTCAGATTATTGGTCAATACCATATTCAACGAGTCGCTTTTCGACTTCACTTCAACGAGATGGCGAATGTATTGATTGCTTTCGTTAATCTGATCAACGAGTTTCGAAATGTTTACATTATTAGCGTTGGTGTTACTCAAACTCTTATCGAGCGAACGCTGCAGACTGGCGTAGTCTTTCTTTGCTTGAGCGAGCTGATCCTCAAGCGCTTTCACGCGCGATTGACTGGCTGCGAGTTGCTCTTTCGTTACCTGATAACTGGTATTCAGTTCTTTGTTTTCGTTCTGACAATTTTGCAAATCGTTTTTCACGCCTTCAAATTCTTTCTTGCTTGCGCAACTCGACAGCATGCCTGCAGTCAGTGCGAATAAGAGAATGGGAAGTGCCGAACGAAAATGTTTCTGCATGTTTGTTTTGAATGAAATAAGTTTTCCTGACATAGTTGTATAATTATAAGTTGTATGAATAAAAAATCGATCTATCGACTGCAAAAATAGGTTTTATATTAAGAAATGCAGCAGAAATGGGCTTGTTTTACGGATTTTTAAGCATCTGCGCATGCATATTTATTTTTTTTTTATAAATTTGTCGCGATTATTCGTATATTTATTCATGGAACAAGAGTTCATAGCCAAGACCTTTATGGGATTGGAAAACGTGCTTGCCAACGAATTGCAAGCACTTGGAGCAAAGGACGTAGTAGCAGGACGTCGTGTTGTAACTTTTAAGGGTAACAAAGAATTACTTTATCGCGCTAATTTTCAACTACGAACAGCGATTCGCATATTAAAACCGATTAAGAAATTCAAAGCCCGCTCTGCCGAAGAGATGTATGACGCTGTTAAAGCAATTGATTGGAGCGAATACATCAAACCAGGAAAAACTTTTAGCGTTGACAGCGTTGTCTATAGCGAAGAATTCCGCAACGCACGCTTTGTAACTTACAAAGTAAAAGACGCTATTGTCGATCAGTTTCGCGAGAAAAGCGGTAACAGACCGAACATTTCCGTCAGTAATCCCGACATTCAACTTCATATCCACATCAGCGAATCTGACGCCACATTGAGTCTCGACTCCAGTGGCGAGAGTTTGCATCGTAGAGGCTATCGTCAGGAAACTGTGCAAGCGCCAATCAACGAGGTTCTTGCTGCAGGAATAATTTTGCAAACGGGTTGGCATGGCGAATGCGACTTCATTGATCCGATGTGTGGTTCAGGTACGTTTCTAATTGAAGCTGCCCTGATTGCACACAACATGAGTCCAGGATTATTCCGCAAGGAATACGCTTTCGAAAAGTGGGATGATTTTGACAAAGAACTGTTCGACGAAATCTATAACGACGATTCGCAAGAGCGTGAGTTTGAGCACCATATCTATGGCTACGATATAGATTCGAGTGCCATACAAAAGGCGACGCTAAACGTGCGCGCTGCAGGTCTGGCGAAAGACATTACGTTGCAAGTTCAAGACTTTAAAGACTTCGTTCAACCAAAAGAAAAAAGTATTATAGTAACAAACCCACCGTATGGCGAGCGAATTACGACGCCAAACCTATTGGCGACGTATCAAATGATTGGCGAACGCCTCAAGCATCAATTCACTGGCAACGACGCATGGATTCTCAGCTATCGTGAAGAGTGCTTCGACCAAATTGGTTTGAAGCCCAGCATTCGTATTCCATTGTATAACGGTTCGCTTGAATGTGAATTGCGACGCTATACCTTGTTCGATGGAAAAATGAAAGACTTCCGTAGCGAAGGAGGCGTTGTCAAGACGGATGCAGAGAAGAAAGCGATGGCTGAAAAACGCAGATTTAAGCAAAATCGTGCTTTCAAAGAGCGTCTCGAAGAACAAGAAAGAAACGAAGAAAGCGACTTGCGCGATTTCCAATTCTTGTCTTTCAAATACCACGATCAAGCAGAAGCAATCTTGCGTCGTCAAGAGCGCAAAAAAAATCTCAAGCATCGCGACAGCGAAGAAGCAGACGACAAACCCGATCCACACAGAAACAATCGCTATAGCCGCCCTCAGAAGGGCAAATCGCGTCGCGCTAATGGCGAAAAAAGCAAGAACTTTCACGACAAACCATACAAACGCAACAACAACAAAACGCGTTCGAAAAACTAAACCTACACTATGAAAAAATTGTTGACTACCCTATTTTTCTTATTGCTCGCAACAATGACCATCCAAGCGCAAGAAAAACTTTTCTCTCTCGAAGATTTGAACTACGGAGGCAAGAACTATCGCGCTATGTCTCCCAAGAACCGCTATTACGTTTGGTGGGGAGACCAATTGGTTCGCAACGATATGGAAGCGTGTTACGCAGTAGATAGCAAAGGAAATGAATCAACGCTGTTCACACTTGCACGCATTCAAACGCTCGCGCAAAGCAATAGCAGCAACAAGATGCGTCATTTGCTCAACGCTTCATTTCCCTACGCCGACAAATCAATCGTTGAGGTTTACAACGGACACGAACGCATGCTTATCGATTGGAAAAAAGGCGCTCTCGTAGCGAAATACGATCGTACTGATACACAAGCCGAAGCGCTTGCACATGCTTCAAAAAATTATGCCTTCATTCGAGGCGACCAACTCTTTGTTTCCGACGAAAAAGGCAATGAACGCCAACTGACAACCGATGGCTCGCGCGAAATCGTTTACGGTCAAGCCGTTCACCGCAACGAGTTCGGCATCGAAGAAGGCTTGTTCTGGAGTCCCGATGGCAATAAATTAGCTTTCTATCGCATGGATCAGAGCATGGTAGAAGACTATCCCCAAGTCAATATCTTCGCACGCGAGGCTATTCTTGAGCCCGACAAATATCCTATGGCAGGCGAAACATCGCACGAAGTCACCGTTGGCGTGTACGATGTCGCAACAAAGCAAATCGTATATCTACAAGCTGGAAATCCAAAAGACAGGTATTTCACCAATATCGCGTGGAGTCCCGATTCTAAAACCGTGTATATGTTCGAGCTCAATCGCGACCAGAACGACTGCGCATTGATTTCCTACGACGCTGCAACGGGAAACAAAAAGCAAACACTCTATCGCGAAACGGATAGCAAGTATGTTGAGCCGCAAAACCCAATCATTTTTTTGCCATGGGATGCAGATAAATTCCTATTGCAAAGCCAGAAAGATGGCTACAAGCATCTCTATCTTTTCAATGCACAAGGAAAAGAATTGAAACAAGTGACAAGCGGAAAATGGGTCGTTATCGACGTTCTCGGTTTCAATAAGAAACGCCACGAAATCATCATTGTTTCAAACGAAAAGCATGCGCTACAGAAAAATATCTATGCAGTCAACGTTGACAACGGCAAGCGACGCCTTCTTGACAACGGCAAAGGCTATCACACTCCTACCCTTTCAGCATCGGGAAACGCTGTGATAGACAAATGGCAAGAGCCAACCGTTCCGCGAAACATTGCTTTGATCGAAACAGCGAACGGAAAGAGCAACCTATTGTTTAGCGCTGAAAATCCATGGCAAGGCTATAAGATTCCAACGTATGAAACTGGCACGCTCAAAGCTGCAGATGGCGTGACAGACCTTTATTATAGAATGGTAAAACCTGCAGATTTCGATCCAACTCAGCAATATCCAACCGTCGTTTACGTCTATGGCGGTCCTCACGCGCACAACGTCGATGCTCGATGGCATTGGGGCAGTCGTAGTTGGGAGACCTACATGGCGCAAAAAGGCTATATCCTCTTCATAATGGATAACCGTGGCAGCGAAAATCGCGGAAAAGAATTCGAGCAAGCAACGTTCCGCCAACTCGGTCAAATAGAAATGGCAGACCAGATGAAAGGAATAGAATTTTTGCAAAGCCTTTCGTATGTCGATACCGCGCGAATTGGCGTTCACGGATGGAGCTTTGGCGGATTCATGACTATCTCTCTGATGACAAACCATCCAGATGTGTTCAAAGTTGGTGTAGCTGGCGGTCCAGTGATCGATTGGAAATGGTACGAAGTCATGTACGGCGAACGCTACATGGACACTCCGCAAGATAATCCTGAAGGATACGAGCGTACTTCATTGATTAACCAAGCTAAAAACCTAAAAGGAAAATTGCAAATCATTATAGGAACAAACGATCGCACTGTTGTACCACAACATGCCGAGAGTTTCATAGCAGAATGCATTAAAGTAGGAACGCAACCCGATTATTTTATTTATCCAGGCGAACCTCACAACATGCGCGGTCACCAGAGTACGCATCTCCATGAACGTATAACGCAATATTTCGAAGACTATCTGAAATAAGAAAACGCGCATCTGAATGCCAAGAAATTTGCAAAATCGAATCGCAACGAGCCGTAACGCACTTCCCGTTACGCTCGTTTTTTCTGCGCTCTTGTGGTTTCTCGCGGGCGTAGTCAGCGAACCGCTAACGGCGATTGCGTGGGCGATTTTCGTATTTTGCGCGTGGCTGATGGCAGAGCTAAACAATAGGAACGCGCTGCTACGCGTATATAGTAGAATGATCGCGTGCGCGTGGTGCGTCTTGACGCTTGCCAATCCGAAAACGTATGAATTGAGTTCGTATCTCATGATTGCGCCAACGTTCATCCTATACTTGACGATGCTGTTTCGCGCATATCAAGAACGCCAAGCGCAGGGCGCCGTTTTCTTCGCGTTTCTTTTTCTCACGATTTGCTGCATCCGCTGCCCTATCGTAGCGATTCTCATTCCGCTCTCGTGGATTTTGATGCGACAAACCATTCTTTGCTGGAGCGCGCGCAACTTTTTCGCATCGCTACTCGGCATCCTGACGCCGCTATGGTTTATCGCTGCGTATTTCTTGTGCACGTTTTCGTCGCTCAATGCATTGGGTCAGACGCTGCAAAGCGGCTTTGCGCAGGTCGTATCGCGCTTTGATGTGCCGCAAATGCTGCAGTTTACAACCGACGTGCACGTGCTTCTGCCCTACGGTTTGCTGATTCTCTTTTTTATTCCATGCCTCCCGTTTTTGCTGCGCAATCTCAGCGCCGACAAAATGCGCACGCAAATGCTCTATCGCACGCTTCTGATTCTCATTTGTCCGCTCGCGCTGCTCACCATCCTCTATCCCCAGCAAGCCATCGACACATTCCCGCCACTCGCTGCGTGCATCGCACCGATTATTGGTTATGCAGCAGCCCACGCTCACGCACGCATGGCAAACCTACTCTTTCGCGCTGCGCTTTTCTTGAGCCTTTTTGCGACGGTCGCTGCAGCGTGTCTGAAATACATTGTATAAAAATCCCATTTTTCTTTCTTAAAAAACAACGATTTTTTGCACGCGAAAAGTGTTAAAAAATTGTGTTAAATTGGGTGTGCAAATAAACGTTAAAAATGTTAAGTTTTATTTGTTAAAATTTTCGTTTACGTGAAATACGATAGCGCATTTTGCGATTTTTTTGAGGGTTCTGTGCAGATTATCGACGCAAAAAGGCGCTTTAGAAATCTATCTCACGTGAAATAAATTTCTATCTCACGTGAGATAATTTTTTATCTTATATCATTTAACTTTTTTAACAA
>Ga0065708_1014714_pt1 | contig 40813 bp, 40 predicted proteins | sample Hoacrofraction12_2_FD_59095 | JGI IMG/M metagenome (GOLD analysis project Ga0065708, IMG submission 59095) | Hoatzin crop microbial communities from Cojedes, Venezuela, sample from fiber fraction 12 v1 | ecosystem: Host-associated > Birds > Digestive system > Esophagus > Crop | place: Venezuela... | reverse complement strand
TTTTTGTACGGTGAACGGTCTATCAAAAGCCGATGCCTCGGGACAGCTAAGCCAATCAGCTCTGTATAGCTACTGCTTCAGCACAGTAGTCTGAGCGTCATTTGCCTCCTCTATATCTCTGAATATTACATCCATGTCATTTACGATTTTGTTATCTATCTCACCCTTTACGACCATCTCGCGCATGATGGATATAACCTTCTCATGAGGGAAGGCGGGCTTGTAGGGACGCTCCTCGGCAAGTGCCTGATAGATATCACAGCAGGTCATGAGACGCTCCTCCTGACTCAGATCCTCGCCGCGTATACCGAAGGGATAGCCCTCGCCGTTTAGCTTCTCATGATGGTGAGATGCCCATATCATGATGTCATCCATGTTCTTTACGTGCTTCAGTATGTCATAGGTATAGTAGGCATGAGTTTTCATCTTCTCGTACTCATCATCCGTGAGCTTACCGGGCTTCTGAAGTATAGCATTCGAAACCTTCAGCTTACCGACATCGTGAAGAGCACCTGCCAGATAGTACTTGGTGAGCTTATCCTTAGGGTAGTTGTAGTAGGTTGCCATGATTTTGGCATTCTCTGCGACACCTATGGAGTGGCGGCAGGTGTAGTGTGACTTATAGTCTATGATCCTTGCAAACAGTGTTGCCAGATTCATGATCTCAGAGAAGGAGTACTCATCGCTGAAGTGCTTCGTGGCCTTCCTGAGGTAGTTATCTATATTGTTGACTGTGAGATGAGTCAGATGCTTATGCTTGAAGAAGCCCGTGAAGGCGTCTGCAACCTCCTTGGAGAAGAGGGTGCCCGTGTTAGACTTCACGAAGTATATAAGCCCTCCGTAGGTATCCTTGGAAATGTTATGGATATCCAGCTTGTTATCAAGCTCCACAGCCAGATGTATAATCTGAGCCTTAATCGGGGTCTTCTCATAACCGCGACCGAAGGGACCCGAACCGTCAGCGTTCTCATGATGCAGAAGTATGACGTCACGGTTGTTGGTTCTGAAGGGCATGAACTTGGTGTTGTTCTCACCTATGGTACACCGTCTGATGTTGAAGTCCTGCTCAGTGTAGCCGTCGCCGCCGTTATACTTTGCATACTCCTGCTGCTCCTGGTCCACCTCTGTCAGGGAATTGTCATGAAGTATGGAGAATGCCGCGAGGTCTATGAGTTCATTTTCTGATAGTCCCAGAGCTTTTCCGGTCATGATGGAAATCGCCGCAACACGCTTCGAGTGTCCCGGCGTAGTGCCGAGCAGTTCTGTTTCCACGGCGTCCAGCCCCGATGAAAATGCATATAGAATTTCATTCAGATTGATCTTCAAACCCTCATTCCCCTATTCGCAATATACCACCCAAATAATACTCTAATTAGGGGTTAAAGTAAAGATTGCATTTAAGGGTTGAAATTTCCTGTAATTCGTGTAATATATCAATTAGCACTCATTTAGTTGAAGTGCTAACAATAACCGAGCGATCTGCCAAATTGCTGTACTGTCGGTTTCAGGATAGATTTGAATAAACAAGAATAGATACGGAGGAAATGATTCTTATATATGAAGACTATAGTTTTATACGATACGATACTGCTTCCTGACGTTACATTTTACTTCAGGAAGGATACCATAGACTCATGGAATGTAGATGAGCTGTCTGTCGGAGAAGAGATACTGTTTGCGTATCTGAGAGAGGATATAAATCCGTCCGGAGCTACGATAGCTGATGTATATCCTATCGGTGTTAAGGCAAAGGTAGAGTCCTTTGACGGAGATGATAATCTCAAGGTCAGAACCAACGACAGAGTAAACATACTGGACTTTGACTACACATATACCGGCTGCATAGATGCCAGATACGAGGTTCGTCCCGACATAGATGATATATCAGAGAAGGAACTCGAGGAGCGTTTTGATGCACTGAAGAACGATTTCCTGAAGTTTGTAAACTCATATCAGTGGGGGCTCTGGGCGAGAGCCATGATACTTCAGTGGAAGTCTATAAATGAGATGGCATGCTCCATGATTGGCTACTTCAGTGTTACATGGCAGGAGAAATACGAGATACTCGAGGTCGACAGCGAGAGAGATCGATATGACATGATAGAGCACTACGGCTACGAGTTCATGGAAATGATGGATGTGGCCAGTGATGCGGAGGCAGCGCAGCAGGAGAAGAACGAGAGACTCTACCGCGAGGATGCTGTCAGGAAGCAGATAGATATACTCCAGAAGGAGCTTGATGAGATGCATCCGGAGAATATCTCCGATGTCAGACGCTTCGAGAAGAAGATAGAGGAGTCCGGCATGAACGAGACTGCGCTTCGGGAGGCCAACAAGGTGCTGAACCGCATGAGGCAGGAGGGACAGGACGGACATGAGTATGGCATGCTGTATGACTATCTGGACTTCGTCACAAGTCTGTCATGGAAGCCTGCGGAGTGGAAGGATATAGACCTTGTGCGCGCAGAGCAGATACTGGACAGAGATCACTACGGACTGAAGAAGGTTAAGGACAGAATAGTGCAGCAGCTGGCTGTGATGGCACTGAATAAGAAACAGTCAGGCTCCATACTGCTCTTTGTCGGAGCTCCCGGTACAGGTAAGACTAGTATAGGACAGAGTATAGCTGAGGCACTCGGACGTGAATATGTGCGTATAAGTCTCGGAGGTATCAGAGATGAGGCTGAGATTCGCGGACACAGGCGTACCTATATAGGTGCTATGCCCGGTCGTATCATGGAGGGACTGAAGCGGAGCGGTACATCAAATCCCGTCATGGTTCTCGATGAGGTGGATAAGCTGGTCAGAGATTACAGCGGTGACCCGTCATCAGCACTGCTTGAGGTACTCGACCCTGAGCAGAACGGTACATTTACGGATCACTATATGAATGTACCCTACGACCTCTCGAATGTTCTCTTCATATGTACAGCTAACACGACAGACTCTATCCCTGAGCCGCTCCTTAACAGGATGGAGGTTATAGAGTTCCAGGGCTATACGGCTACAGAGAAGTTCTATATAGCAAAGGAGCACCTGATACCGAAGGCACTGAAGCTCGCTGGTATAAAGAAGAGTCAGATAGGCATAACGGACAGTGCCATAAGAGCTATCATTTCCGACTATACCATGGAGGCCGGTGTGAGAGGCTTGAAGAAGCAGATAGATACACTTATGAGGTACGCTGCCGTGCAGATAGTTAAGGGAGCAGACAAGAAGCAGTCGGTTACACCGAAGAAGCTTAAGGAGTATCTGGGACACCGTGCTATGCAGCATGACCTGATAGATAAGAGCACACGCCCCGGAATAGTTACCGGGCTTGCGTGGACCATGGCAGGCGGCGAGATACTGTTTATAGAAACTGCCAAGGTTAAGGGTACAGGAAAGGTTATAATAACCGGACAGCTCGGAGATGTGATGAAGGAGTCTGCAGAAATCGCCATAAGCCTTGTGAAGAGTATGTATCCGAAGGAGACGGCGGACCTCGGAGAGTATGACCTTCATATACATGTGCCCGAGGGTGCCGTACCGAAGGACGGACCGTCAGCGGGTATCACGCTTGTCACGGCACTCAGCTCGCTTGTGACAGGTAAGAAGGTAAGTCCCTACATAGCTATGACGGGTGAGGTGAGTCTCCGCGGAAATGTTATGCCAATCGGCGGACTTCCCGAGAAGCTGATGGCTGCGGTAAGAGCCGGAGTGAAGACTGTTTACATACCGTATAAGAACGAGGAGGACCTCGAGGATGTGGCTGAGGAGGTGCGTGAGCAGCTCGAGATTATACCTGTTAAGAAGATAAGTGATGTGCTGAGTGAGTGCCTTGATTAATATTTCTTTAATTTGACTAAACAGAGCCCCGAGTATATACTGATTAAGTATGTACCCGGGGCTTTTATAATCCCTATGTACAATCAAAAGAAGGGGGTTAAGGCGTTGACTAAGAAAAGAAGAAACACAGTGCTTGCTGTTATGGTGCTTGTTCTTATCGTTCTTTTGGTGGCCATAATTCTGACTAAACCCTACAGCGTAAAACATGAAACGGTTAAGGAAGCTATGAGAGATGCGGTTCTCCACGAGGATAACAAGATCTCTCTTTTTGGCATAGTTGACGTGGATCCGTCGCTTGTGTCAGGCTTTATAGTGACCGCTATACTGCTTATATTCGCTGCATGTATCAGAATATTCGCCATACCGAGGTTTAAGTATGTGCCCGGCAGATTCCAGATGCTTATAGAGGAGTGGGTAGGCTTCTTCGATAGGCTTGCATCCGGAAGCAGTCCGCACAGACATGAGTTCCTCGGAGCATACATATTTATGGCCGGTTCGTATATATTTGTCGGAACGATGTTCGAGCTGTTCGGCTTCCAGGCTGTAGCAACAAGCGGGGTATCGATGTCGCTTCCCGCACCGCTTGCAAATATAAACGGTGCCATCTGTATGGGCTGCCTGTCATATCTCGTGATTATGTCGGGAGGTATAGTCGGAAACGGAGCGAAGGGTATACTTAAGACTCTGAAGGAGTTCTCACTTCCCGTATCCATGAGCTTCCGTCTCTTCGGAGCACTTCTCTCTGGTATGCTTACAACCGAGCTTGTGTACTACTACATAACACTCAGCTTCGTGCTGCCGGTTGTAGTCGGAGTACTCTTCACGGTGCTGCATGCCATCATACAGACCTATGTTCTCACGATGCTTACCGCTACCTACTATGGTGAGGTGTCAGAGAGAGTAGAGAAGAAGACAGATAAGAAAAAAAGAGTCAGGGCGCAGCGGCTGCTGCAGCCTAAGAAAATATTATAAATAAACGGACAAATGTCCGGTTCGGAGGTAATGACATGAAACTATCTAAGAAAATGCCGATTATGCTTGCACTTATCATAATGCTGATGGCTACACTGCCTATGGTGGTAAGTATAACGGCGGATGCAAAGGGATCATCATCTTCATCATCATCTGAAGAGGCAGATGAGGAGTCGGATGAGGAATCAGAGGACAGCGGACTTGCAGGTAAGGCTATCGGTGCAGGTATAGCAATCGGTGCTGCAGCTCTCGGCGGTGCTCTCGGTATGGGTATCGCAGTTGGTAAGTCGACAGAGGGTATAGCACGTCAGCCTGAGGCAGACGGCAAGATACGTACACAGCTTATGCTCGGTCTGGTATTCATCGAGACGGCTATCATCTATGCACTTATCATAGCTATACTTATTGTATTCGTCTTATAGCAGATGCTGTAGGAATCTGAGTGATTTTATGAGTTGTTCAGATGTGTGGATTTTAAGAAGATTTATAAAGTATCGGAAAGGTGGACGTAAATATGCCGCTTGGAATAGATTTTACACAGATATTTCTTCATCTGTTCAATGTTGTGATACTTTTTACGGGCTTATATGTACTGCTCTATAATCCCGTTAGGAAGTTCATGGCTGACAGAGAGGAACACTATAAGCAGATGGATGAAGAGGCAAGGAAGACTGTTGAGGATGCCGAGAAGCTGCATAAGGCATACGATGACAAGATGAAGGCAGTCGATGAGGAGATAGCCGTTAAGAGACGTGAATCGGAGGCAGAGATAGATAAGCTGAGAGCGGCACGTATCGACGACGCGAAGGCTGATGCTGCGAAGATTATAGACAGCGCTAAGAAAGAGGCTGAGAGCACACGCGCCGGTATCGTAAGCGGTGCCAAGGAGGACATATCCAAGCTTATCGAAGAGGCTGCAAGAAAGATAACTCTCGAGGGCGAGGACAGCTACGACAGCTTCTTCGAGAGTATCGAGGAAGGGGCAAAGGATGGCGGAAAATAGTATAAATAGTTTAAAGGCAGTTATATACTCCGCATCGGCTCCGACTGAGGCACAGAGAGAGAAGTTTATAGCCTTCCTGACAGAGAAGTACGGGGAGGGTATAGAGCTTGAGTACTCATGCGATGAAACCATACAGGGTGGCTTCAAGCTTGTGGTCGGTGACAGGGTTTATGACTGGACCGTAGAGGGCAGATACCATCAGTTTAGGGAAAAGCTTGAGAAGATAAGCAAGCAGGTTGTAAGCAGCGAGTCTGAGGTTATAGGACTCTTTAAGACTGCTGTTGATGACTTCGAGGCAAAGGCTGTGGCCGATGAGGAGGGCACGGTACGAAGCGTTGGAGACGGTATAGCCGTTATAGATGGTCTGCTCACTGTGGTTTACGGAGAAATCGTAATATTTGAAAATGGTGTCAGAGGCATGGTGCAGGACCTTCGTAAGGATAGCGTAGGTGTTATACTCTTCGGAGATGACAGTGGCATATCCGAGGGCTCACGTGTCAGGAGAACTAAGAAGACTGCAGGCATTCCTGTAGGCAGTGCCATGCTCGGACGAGTGGTAAATGCACTGGGTGTGCCCATAGACGGAGCCGGAGATATAGCATATGAGGGCTATAGACTGATAGAGTCACCGGCACCCGGTATAGTTGAGAGGCAGAGTGTAGATACTCCTATGAATACGGGCATCCTCTCAATCGACTCGATGTTCCCTATCGGACGCGGTCAGAGAGAGCTTATAATAGGCGACCGTCAGACAGGTAAGACATCGGTTGCCATAGATACCATACTGAATCAGCGTGATAACGGAGTTATATGTATATATGTTGCCATCGGTCAGAAGGCCAGCAGTGTGGCACAGCTTACGGAGACTTTGAAGAAGAAGGGGGCCATGAGCTACACCATAGTGGTTGCAGCAACGGCTGCGGAGACGGCGCCCATACAGTATCTTGCTCCATATGCCGGAGCAGCGATAGGTGAGTTCTTCATGAGAGCCGGTAAGGATGTGCTTATCGTATATGATGACCTGTCGAAGCATGCCATAGCATACAGAGCACTGTCACTGCTGCTGGAGAGGTCTCCCGGACGAGAGGCCTATCCCGGAGATGTGTTCTATCTTCACTCGAGACTTCTCGAGAGAGCAGCGAGACTGTCGGATGATATCGGCGGCGGAAGTATGACGGCACTGCCTATAGTTGAGACACAGGCAGGAGATGTATCGGCATACATCCCTACAAATATCATCTCTATAACAGACGGACAGATATTCCTGGAGAGCAACCTCTTCTTCTCAGGACAGCGTCCTGCAGTAAATGTCGGACTCTCGGTTTCACGAGTCGGCGGTGCGGCACAGACTAAGGCTATGAAGAAGGCAGCCGGAAGTCTGAGACTGGATCTTGCCCAGTACAGAGAGATGGAGGTCTTTACACAGTTCTCAAGTGACCTCGATGATGCTACGAAGCAGCAGCTTGTATACGGCCAGGGACTTATGCATCTGCTGAGACAGCCTCAGGGGGCACCGTTTACACTGCATGAGCAGATTATCATACTGGTTACCGCCATAGGTAAGATTATGGCGAAGGTGCCGATAGATGAAATACTTAACTTCCGTACGGAGCTGCTGGAGCACTTTAACAGAGATGAGGCATCTCTGTGCAGAAGGATAGATGAGACCGGAATACTTACGGACGAGGATAAGGAGAATATCCTCGGAACTGCGGGCAGATTTCTCGATGCGTATCTTGCAAACTCAGATATCATGTTTGTGGAGTCCGGACTCGCAAAGAAGAAGCAGGAAGAGGATTTTACATAGCTACTAACGAGGTAACGGTGTGCCTACAACAAAGGAAATAAAAAACAGAATAAGCAGTGTTAAGAGCACTCAGAAGATTACAAATGCGATGTACCTCATCTCGTCAACCAAGATGCGTAAGGCGAAGGAGGAGCTTGATAAGACGAGACCATACTTCGAGCTTCAGGAGAAGGAAATTAAGAGAATCTTCCAGAGTGAGGAAGTCATAAACTCTATCTACTTCTATCCGAAGAGCGGTCGTAAGCCGGCCGAGAGATATGCGTATCTTGTTATAACGGCAGACAAGGGACTTGCCGGTGCGTATAACCATAATGTTATAAAGATGGCGGAAGCAGAGATGGCGAAGCATAAGCGTACGAAGCTTTATGTGGTAGGAGAGTACGGAAGACGCTACTTCACGAAGCATAATGTACCGATAGAGCAGTCATTCTTATATACGGCACAGAATCCTACATTTTCGAGAGCAAGAGAGATATGCTCTATACTTCTCGAGGAGTATGAGGCTAAACGTATAGATGAGATACGTGTCATATACAGTGATATGGAGAACGAGCTTTTGTCTACTGTTAAGATGTTCAGACTGCTTCCGTTTGACAGGAAGGAGTATCTGACGCCCAGGGCAGAGAAGAACGATATGGATCTCCACTACGAGTTCTATCCTGATATTCACTCTGTTATAAACAGTGTCATGAAGGGGTATATAGCAGGCTTTATATACGGTGCATTGGTTGACAGCTTTTCGGCTGAGCAGAATGCCCGGATGAATGCCATGAACTCGGCTAACAAGAACGCGGCAGAGCTGCTTGATAATCTGGGTGTACAGTATAACAGAGTAAGACAGGCAGCTATAACACAGGAGATAACTGAGGTATCGGCCGGTGCTAAGGCACTGAGAGACACTAACTGACATACAGAGGCGGCTTGAAATTATAGATGATACGCCTTTAAAGATAAGTGACGTAACGTGAAAGGGGACAGAGTTGGTTAAGGGTAAGATAATACAGGTTTCAGGACCTGTTGTGGATGTACAGTTTAATAAGGGTGAACTGCCGCATCTGAGAGATGCGCTGACGGTAAAGCTTGAGGATGAGACAAGAACCATGGAGGTGGCACAGCTGCTGCCTGACAGTGTGGCGAGATGCATCGTGCTTGCACAGTCGGAGGGGCTCTCAAGAGGACTCGAGGTTACAGCTACAGGAGCATGTATCAGCGTACCGGTCGGCAGTGAGACTATAGGCAGAATGTTTAATGTACTCGGCGAGCCGATAGACGGCGGTGAGCCTGTATCAGACAAGGCAGAGAGATGGAAGATACACAGACCTGCACCTTCTTTTGCCGAGCAAAATGTTACGGCTGAGATCCTCGAAACCGGTATAAAGGTAGTCGATCTTCTCGAGCCCTATGCAAAAGGAGGTAAGATCGGACTTTTCGGTGGTGCCGGAGTAGGTAAGACAGTTCTTATACAGGAGCTTATACATAATGTAGCTATGGAGCATGGCGGCTACTCGATATTTACGGGAGTAGGAGAGCGAAGCCGTGAGGGTAACGACCTCTGGAACGAGATGAAGGAGAGCGGAACCATAGATAAGACAGCGATGGTATTCGGACAGATGAACGAGTCTCCCGGTGTACGTATGAGAGTCGCACTTACCGGACTTACCATGGCAGAGTACTTCAGAGATGTGGAGCATAGAGATGTGCTTCTGTTCATAGATAATATATTCAGGTTTGTACAGGCCGGAAGTGAGGTATCCACGCTACTCGGACGTATGCCGTCGGCGGTAGGTTATCAGCCGACACTGGCACAAGAGATGGGTGCACTTCAGGAGAGAATCACATCAACGTCTCTCGGATCTGTTACATCGGTTCAGGCTGTATATGTACCCGCCGATGACCTGACAGACCCGGCACCTGCGACAACATTTACGCATCTGGATGCAACGACGGTACTGAGTCGTAAGATAGCTGAGCAGGGTATCTATCCGGCCGTTGACCCGCTTGCATCGACATCGAGAATTCTTGAGGCTGATGTAGTCGGTAAGGAGCATTATCATGTGGCCAGAAAGGTGCAGGAGTATCTGCAGAAGTATAATGAGCTGCAGGATATCATAGCTATACTCGGTATGGAGGAGCTGTCGGATGCCGATAAGCTCGTGGTAGAGAGGGCGCGTAAGATTATAAGATTCCTGTCACAGCCGATGTTTGTGGCAGAGAAGTTTACAGGTACGCCCGGTGTATATGTACCTGTCAGTGAGACGGTACGAGGCTTCAAGGGTATACTCTCGGGAGAGTATGATGATCTCCCGGAGGCAGCCTTCTACAATGTCGGCACGATAGACGATGCGGTGAAGAAGGCGGAAACACTTAGGGCTGAGTAAAGGTGTATATAGGTTTGATACACTGCGTAACAGTGTATGTAGGTTTGAAGCACTCAGAAGTAAGTAATGCTGTGCGTAAGATATCTGAACAGGTGCACGGCGGCGATGTAGCAGGGAGCAGAGTATAAGTTGAAAACATTTCATACAAGTATATATGAGGCGGATAACACGTTCTTTATAGGTGATATAGTATCTCTGACAGTTCCCGTGTTTGACGGTGAGTATGGAGTTATGGCTATGCATGAGAATCTGGTTGTGGCTATAGTTCCGGGCGAGCTCAGATACACGACCGAGGACGAAGAGGTGAGATATGTGGCGGTCTCTGATGGTATGATGCGTATCGAGAACGGAGATGTGCTGATTCTTGTAGACTCTGCAGATTACCGTGAGGATATAGACGAACACAGAGCTCGTGAGAAGGAGGCAATGGCCCGCGAGGCTATGCTTCAGAAGAAGAGCATGCGTGAGTATGCGCTCGCAGAGGCGTCTCTCAAGCGTGCTGTATCGAGGCTGAAGGTTAAGAGCGGTAAGCAGTGATGAACTCCGATACAGAGCAGAAGGCTAAGACATTTGGTGATGGGATGCTTGTTAGTATAAGTGGGACACCGGCGGAGGCTGTGATTACGGACGGATATGAGTGTGATGCGGAGAAAAGTACGACGGGAGTTACATCTGCAGTGGCTTTGAAGCGAGTTCTTCGTAAATGTGTGATTATAGGAATAGTCGGGTTTATATATTATCTGATTCACAGGTTTACGGGCTTCGGTATACCATGCCTGTTTCACAGACTTACGGGGCTCAGGTGTGCGGGCTGCGGCGTAACACATATGTTTGCCGATATGGCACAGCTGAGACTCAGAGATGCATTTCATGATAATCAGTTTATGTTTATCACGTGGCCGATTGTCGTGGGTGAATTTATATATATTGGATACATGAATGAGATAGGAAGAGATATCTCCCGCGCGAATAAAGCGGGTATATGTATCTACATAGCGGCTATGCTGCTGTTTATGGCGGCAAGGAACTATGTGCAGGTGAAGGCGCTTATCGGATAGTGTCTGTAGATAAGCGGTGAGAGGAATCGCGGGTGTCTGCATCTGTCTGTAAAAAAGCCTGTTGCCAAATGCTACTAAAATCTGTATATTAGCAAAGAATATATCTCCTGTGTGTATACGTATATGCACAGGAGGTTTACTACGTTTATAAGAGGAAATGGAAATGGATACAATAGACATACTGAGACAGTTGGCGATTATCATAATATTTGCAAAGCTCTTCGGGCTTCTGGCGAGGAAGCTTAAGGCTCCGCAGGTTGTAGGAGAGATAGTGGCGGGACTTATACTCGGTCCAAGTCTCTTGGGATGGGTGCAGACCTCGGACTTTCTGGCGGGACTTGCCGAAATCGGAGTTATCATGCTGATGTTCAGTGCCGGACTCGAAACCAATATAGGACAGCTTAAGAAAACAGGTGTCAAGGCGACGCTTATAGCATGTGCGGGTGTATTTGTTCCGCTTATATGCGGTACACTTCTGTATCTTGCAGTATACGGCTTCGCACCCGTTGGCTCTGAGCATTTCTTCAGAGGTGTATTTATAGGAACCATACTTACGGCTACATCTGTCAGCATTACGGTTCAGGCACTTAAGGAGTTGGGACATCTGACCGATTCGACAGGAACCACGATTCTCAGTGCCGCCATAATCGATGATGTAATAGGCATCCTGGTGCTGACTCTGGTTATAAGCTTCAGAGATCCGTCGAGCAACATAGGTACGGTGCTTCTTAAGACGGTTCTCTTCTTCGTGCTCTCAGCAGTGCTCGGCTATGTGATATACCGAATACTCAAGAAGCTCGATGACAAGTATCCGCACACGAGACGTATACCGATTATCGGACTTGCGCTTACATTTGCGCTGGCATATATAGCAGACAGATACTTCGGTGTGGCTGATATAACGGGGGCATATGTGGCCGGTGTTATCATGTCGTCGCTGCATGACTCGGACTATATAGACAGGAAGATGGATATAAACTCATACATGCTTTTCGGTCCGGTGTTCTTTGCAAGTATCGGTCTTCAGACAAATGTCAGAACACTCGATACGACAATCCTTCTGTTCTCGGTTCTCTTTGTAATAGTGGGACTTGTATCGAAGATTGTAGGCTGCGGACTTATGTCTAGAGCCTGTGGCTTTAAGGGCAGAGAAGCTCTGAAGATAGGCTGCGGTATGATGACGAGGGGAGAGGTCGCACTTATAGTTGCCCAGAAGGGACTGGGAGTGAATATGCTTGACAGCAAGTACTTCACCTCGGTTATACTTCTTATCATAGTGAGCTCGATACTGACACCTATAGTTCTTAAGGCACTGTATAGCGAAAAAGCTCCTGAGACTGCTCAGCAGAAGGCTCAGTAAATGTCCTGAGAGAGCTGACGTGATGCGGCGCACTCGGAGGAGTTAAAATAACCGTGATTAGGATAGTAATATGAATAAGCTGCTTATACTCATGTTTCTCTTTGCAGTGGGAAGCATGCTGGGATGGGTGATAGAGCTCTTCTTCAGAAGATATCTGGATCCCGTGGAGAGAAAAAAGAAGAAATGGGTTAATCCCGGATTCCTTGTAGGACCGTGCCTGCCGATATACGGGTTCGGTCTTATAGTGCTTCATATACTTTCGTATATTTCCATACCTCAGATGGCAGAGACACATCCGTATATAGAGAAGCTGGTTATATTTGTCATCATGGCTCTGTGTATGACTCTGATAGAGTTCCTGACGGGGCTTATATTTATCAGGAGGATGCATCTGCAGCTCTGGGACTACTCCACATATCCGGGAAATATACTGGGTATAATATGTCCGCTGTTCTCGTTCTTCTGGTATGCACTTGCAGCGTTTTACTACTTCGTGATAAATCCTGAGGTACTTGATGCGCTCGACTGGCTCTCACGTAACCTGGCATTCTCCTACTTCATAGGATACTTCTATGGCATACTCACGCTCGACCTTATATATTCATTTAATGTTATGGTCAAAATCAAGAGACTGGCCGATGAGTATCAGGTTGTCATCAGGTATAATGCCTATAAGAGTAAGATGGAGGACCTGAGACGTGAGGCAAAGGAGAAGAGTAGGTTCTTCTTCACATCACGTATATCGTCAATCTCCATGAGAGAGGTGTTCGAGAAGCACAGAGATAAGTTTACTATGAGGGGACTTGTGAGAGTACCTATAGATAAGACGCTGGATAAGATAAATGAATATAGAAACAAAGATAGGGAGGGATAGAACTTGAGTGCCGCACTTGTGTTGCTTTTTCTTTTTTGTGTCGGTAGTATCATAGGCTGGTGTATAGAGCTTATATTCAGACGATTCTTCAGTCCGAACGGACGTAAAACTAAGAAGTGGGTTAACCCCGGATTCCTGACCGGTCCGTGGCTGCCGCTCTACGGCAGCGGACTTACGGTGCTGTATCTTCTGGCGCACTTTGAGGTGCCTGGTCTCTCGGATCACCCGATTATAGAGAAGATAGTACTCTTTGCGCTGATGGCGTGTGCCATGACCCTGATAGAGTATGTGACGGGACTTATCTTCATCAAGGGTATGCATGTCATGCTTTGGGACTACTCAAATAATAAGGGAAATATACAGGGCATCATATGTCCGCTGTTCTCGTTCTTCTGGGCGGTGCTGTCTGCAGTTTACTACCTTTTGATACATCCGTACGTACTCGATGCACTCAGGTGGCTGTCGCAGAATCTTGCATTTTCGTTCTTTATAGGACTGTTCTATGGTATATTTATTATGGACTGTGTCTATTCATTTAACATGGTTGCTAAGTTTAAGCACCTTGCAGATGAGTATGAGGTTGTGCTTAAGTATAACGAACTGAAGGATAAGCTCGCCGAGGTAAGAGAAGAGGCGAAGGAGAAGGGAAGCTTCTTATTTGCATTTGCTGCTCCCGGGACCAAGCCTATGAGGGAAATATTCGAGGAGTACAGAGAACGCTTCTCTGTCAGCAGGATTACTCAGAATCTGAAAGATGATGCGGCGGCAATCAGGACAAATGTTATGGAGGACGCTGAGACTCTGAGAAAGAATCTGAAGGAAGGCTCGGAGCTCAGAAGGTCGGAGAACAAGGATAGTAACAAGGATAGTAAGGTATAGAGTCGTAGTCTACGTGACTGTGGTACCATGAATGCTACTGAAGGCTTTACATATAGTGAGAAGGGCTGGTGTATGGCATATATAGAGTTTAAAAATGTATCGAAGGAGTATGTGACAAGTGAGGTTAAGGTCAGTGCGGTGCGTGACTGCTCATTTGAAATAGAGAAGGGGTCCATGACTGCCGTGCTCGGACAGAGCGGAGCGGGGAAGACCACTATACTCAACATGCTCGGAGGTATGGATATACCTACATCGGGAGAAATACTTGTCGACGGAAAGCATATAGACGGCATGAAGAAGCGGGAGCTTGTATACTACCGCAGGAGTGATATCGGCTTCGTGTTCCAGTTCTATAATCTGGTGGCAAATCTGACCGCACTTGAAAATGTAGAGCTCGCGTGTCAGCTGTGTAAGGATGCATTTTCCCCGGAGGACATCATGAAGGATGTTGGACTTGCCGAGAGGAAGCATAACTTTCCCGGACAGCTCTCCGGAGGCGAGCAGCAGAGAGTTGCGATAGCACGTGCCATAGCGAAGAATCCGAAGCTGCTTCTCTGTGATGAGCCGACGGGAGCACTGGACTCTGATACAGGCAGGATGATTATAGAGCTGCTGCTTGATATGTGTCATAACAAGGGTATAACAACAGTTATGGTTACTCATAACTCAGAGCTTGCAAAGGTATGTGATAAGGTAATACGTATAAAGAACGGTAAGGTAAGTGAAGTAAGGATAAATGAGAAGCCTCTGTCTCCGGATGAGATAGAGTGGTAGGAGGGTGGAATCCTCCTGCTCTTGGAAAATTGGTGAAACAGCATGCTGATTAAGAATACTGTAAAAAAGATAAGAAAATCCTTCGGCAGGTATCTATCGCTGGTGATTATTATATTCATCGGCGTTTCTTTTTATGCGGGAATACGTCAGTCTATACCCGATATCAGCAATCTGGAGGACGAGTTTGTAACCGAAACAAATATGATGGACTTTCGTGTGCAGAGCACACTCGGTATAACCGACGATGACATAGAGGCTATGGCAGAGGTCGGTGGAGTCGAGTATGCTGTTGGCGGCTACTCGGAGTATGTCTTTGCAGACGAGTATATAATAAATGTTCTGTCTATAAATTATAAGGTAAATAAGTATGTAATCCGTGAGGGGAGAGCTCCCGTCGGACAGGGTGAGTGCCTTGGCTACGCCGGCTTCTACAGTGTGGGAGATACTGTGACGGTGAAGGACTCGGAACTCCTGACACGTGATACATTTACGGTTACGGGACTTGTCGATATGCCGCTCTATATAAGCGAGGACCTGGGCAGTGCCAACATCGGCAGCGGCGAACTCTCTGCATATATACTTGTGATGCCTGAGGTATTTGACTCCGAGGTATATACTGAGGCCTATGTAACATTTGATAAGACGGAGGATATGACTCCGTATACGGATGAGTATGATGAGAAGGCTGATGCTGTAGAGGCGGCTCTGGAGGAGGTAGCTGTGGTTCGTGAAGCCGAGAGGTATGACGAGCTTATGTCGGAGGCGCGAGAAACAGCGCGCGAGGAGGTAGATAAGCGCTACGACGAGATATGGGATGAGGTATATGATGAGGTTTATCCCGAGGTATACGAGGAGGTGTATGCTGAGGTAAGTGACCGTGTAAATGCTGAGATAGAAGCGAAGAAGGCTGAGCAGGAGCAGGCACTGAGAGATAAGGCGTCGCTGCTCGGCACTACCGTGGAGGAGCTGCTGGCGAGTGCGCTCGCGACGGGGCAGAGCTATGTGTATAGCGATGATGATATACAAAGGCAGATAGATGAGGCGGTAGAGGATGCTATGGACTCGGCCATGGAGGAGGCGATGTCCGATGCTATGGAAACTGCCATGGATGAGGCCTACGAGACCGCATATGATGAAATCGATATACCGGAGTGTGAGTGGTATATAGAGGACAGAGGTGATGCCGTAAGCTCCTATGAGCAGCTGAGTGATCAGTATGCAGAGGTTGAGAAGATAGCCGACATAATACCCATATTCTTTATAATAATAGTTGCACTTATGACGACGAATACCATGTCGAGAATGATAGCCGAGGAAAGAGGTGAGATAGGTACGCTCTCATCACTCGGAGTCGGGACGGGCGGCATCATAGGCAGCTACCTGGTGTATGTACTGTCTGCAACTGTAATCGGTTGTGTGGCGGGCTACTTCGCCGGTATAAGGCTGCTGCCGGACTTTGTATATACCTGCTTCCCGATTAATCTTATGGGACTGAAGTTTCTGATAAATCTTAAGATGCTTGCGCTTATCACACTTATATCCATGCTTACCATGGTCGGAGTTACCGTATACTGCTGCCTCATGATACTGAGGGATGTGCCGGCAAGTCTGATGAGACCGCTGCCGCCGAGGACAGGCAAGGTCATACTTATCGAGAGAGTGAAGGGACTGTGGAAGCATTTGTCCTTCTCGTGGAAGATAACCCTTAGAAATGTTTCGCGATATAAGACCAGAGTGCTGATGACTATAGTAGGTACAGCCGGCTGTACATTTCTGATATTTATAGGCTTTGCCATAAGAGACAGTGTAAACGGTATAGGCTCTGTTCAGTTTACAGACGTTATACGCTATGACGGTATGGCTGTGCTGTCAGAGGGTGTCAGCAAGTTCGCTGACTTTGATGATATACTTGAGGATGCACTGGATAAGGACTCGGCGGAGCTTGGGATAGAGAATCCTCTTATGCTTGGACAGCAGACTATAACAGTTACCGGTGATGATGGTCATAAGCTGAGCGTATACCTCATGGTACCGGAGTCCTCGCAGGATACTTTTAAGAGCTACTTCAATCTGACGGAGGCTGATAACAGAGATGTGGGAAGGGGCTACTCTGCTGTGAAAGAGTCAGACGATGAGCAGGACACCTCGTCGGATGATGAGTCTGCGGCAAAGTATAGCTCTGTCAGTGAGGGCGACGAGCTGTCACTTACGAACTACGGGGTTATCATAACACCCGGGATAGCATCCCTGATGGATGTGTGTATAGGTGATACATTTACATTTACGGATTCTGACGACACAGAGTATACGGTCACGGTAGAGGGAGTTGCGAAGAATCATGTATCGGACTATGTCTACATGACACGGGCACTCTACAGAGAACTTACCGGTGAGGGTATAACCTTTAATACGGTGGTTTTTGCAACTGACAGAGATAAGGATATACTGACCGAGCAACTCTACGAGGCCGATGAGATAGTAAATGTCACCTTTGCCGATACCATGCTCGAGAAGGCAAACTCGGCGGTAAGCGGTCTGGACGGAGTAGTGGGACTCCTGGTGGTGATAGCGTCGATGCTGTGCTTCACGGTGCTTTATAACCTGACTGCCATCAGTATAAGTGAGAGAACCAGAGAGATAGCAACTCTTAAGGTGCTCGGCTTTACGGATAGTGAAACAAATGACTATATATACAGGGAAACTCTTATAAGTGTGGGTCTCGGAATCGCTGTGGGGCTGCTCGCGGCACCGTTGCTGCACGGCTTCGTGCTGGATATAATATCCAACGACGGCATGGTATTTATAAGAGAAATACAGAAGGAAAGCTTCATCTATGCAGGAGTGTTGACTTTGATATTTGCGCTTGTGATGATGCTTGTGACGTATATCAGACTGCAGAGAGTCAACATGATAGAGTCACTGAAGGCAGTGGAGTAGCGTGATTTGACTATAACAGAGGATGTGGGGTATAATAAATTGTTTAAAACTTGGAAAGGGTTTGTGATATGAGATTTATACACACAGCGGATGTTCACCTTTTCGCCACGCCGGATGCGGATAAGCCGTGGGGAAAGGACAGAACCCTGGAGATAGAGGAAACCTTTGGGAGGATTATAAGCGACTGCAATGAGAAGGATGTGGATTTGCTTCTGATTGCAGGCGGTCTTTTTGATGTCTCACCGGTGGCTGAGGATCTTGAGGTGCTTGATGAGCTGCTCTCTCAGCTGGAGAAGACACGTACTGTTATACTGTCGGGCAGCTCTGACTACATAGCACCGGACTCGGATGCGGCAGGCTATAAGTTTAAGACAAGGACTGTTATGCTTCCTGCGGGCAGGACAACAAATGCATATCTTAAGGGTATTAACACCTGTGTAACGGGATTCAGCTATGCAAAGCCCGAGTACACCGAGAGAATCATCGAGGAGATACGTCCCGGCAGGGAGGACGCCATAAATATCCTGATAGGTCACGGCGGCGACAGGAGACATATGCCATACCGTAAGGATGTGATACTGAGACGCGGTTTTGACTATGTGGCTATGGGATATATCAGGAAACCGACGCATATACTTAAGAACCGGATGGCTTATGCCGGGTCGCCCGAACCTCTCTCTCATGAAGAGACAGGACGTCACGGCTATATACTCGGTGAGATAACCTCTGAGGGTACAAGCATAGAGTGGTGTCCCATAGCAAAGAGAAGCTACATAGATATAAATGTCACACTTGACTCGTCAGTTGAGGTTTCTGAGATAGCTCAGTCGGTGGAGAACAGGATTATGAAGCTCGGTATAGATAACATTTATACCATAATAATCAAGGGCTTCGCTGACAGCAGACTTCAGCTTAACTTCGACAGGGTTAAGGAAAGATATAATATATATAAGATTGTAGATATGACTATAACCGAGGACGATGAGAGGATGCTGCGGGAGGAGAACGAGACCAACCTTATGGGAAGCTTCATCAGGGAGGTTTCGGATAGCTATACACTCAGCGAGAATATCAGAAACAGTGCGAAGCGCTACGGCATGGAGGCACTGATAGTAGCAGGGGAGAAGTAGATGTATCTTACAAAGCTTTTACTTAAGAATTTCGGAAAATTTCATAATACATCCATGGACCTGAAACCCGGCATAAATGTCATCGTAGGCGACAAGGACAGCGGCAAGACGACCATCAGAGAGTTCCTGATAGGTATGATGTACGGTATACCGAGACGCGACGGTATAACCTCGGTCAGGTCGGAGTATGAGAAGTATAAGCCTGAGGACTATAACGGTTACTCAGGTGTCGCATATATCAAGCAGGACGGTAACTCGTATCTGGTGGAGAGAAGCTTCCTGGCAGGTGCCCGTAAGACCTCGGTTATGGAGGTAAAGTCCGGACGCGAGGTCAGACTCGTAAATGACAATACTCTGAGCGGCACTCTTATAGATACCGATAAGAATACATATATTGACACGAAGTGTATAACAGAAGATAGAGATAAGTCCGTAACCGATTATTTGACAAATATGACACTAACCGGTACCTCAACTATCGATAAGGCAAAGGCTATCGAGTATCTGAAGGAGGAGAGGAAGAAGCATGTACCGAGACCTCTTATCAGGAGACTGGATGAGCTCGATGAGAAGCTGACTGCTTATGAGGATGTGGATGACAGCATCAAGCAGATTGAGGATGAGATAAAGCAGCTGAATGAGGACTTCGTCATAGAGGCCGAGAAGCGCAAGCGTGTTGCCAGACGTATGGTGGAGAACGCGGATGGTACGGTCACCTACGAAAATGACGACGCCCTCGATTCAAAGATAGACAGGATAACGGCGGCAGATAAGAGCTACGGAGCTGATGAGTCGATAATCGATGATGACGATGATGAGGATACAGTTAAGTTTACCGACAGAATACCGGTAATCTTCGGGGCGGGAATCCTGGTTATACTTATCATAGCGGCTATTGTATATATACTTCCGTTTGAGGATGTTATCAGGAAGCTGTTTATCATATTTACTGCGCTGTTTGTAATGTTTACCATCATAGATGGCTTTAATGCAAAGGGCTACTTCAAGTCTGATTCGGAGTCTGAGACACCGGATGAGAAGGAGTTTAACCGCGTACTCGAGGAGCTCCGTGAAGAGTCAGAGGAGATGGAGGAGTCCGAGTTCGACATGTCATTTGCAAAGGAGTATCAGGAGAAGAAGACACTCCTCAGGCAGAAGGAAAACGAACAGCTCGAGCGCCGTGCAGAGCGTAATCAGCTGAGAAGCGAGTTCGATAAGGTGTTTAAGAAGAAGAGCGAGCTTGAGGATGAGATAAAGGCTATAGACTTCGCTATAAACAAGATAAACAGTCTGTCGGACGGATATAAGAAGGAAGCCTATGAGAAGCTGCTCGGAAATATCTCGACACTCCTTCCGGTGCTTACGAGAAACCGCTTCAGAGACATAGCATTTAACGAAACCGGAGATATGGAGGTTGTGACAGCGGGCGGAACCTATCCCGTGTCAGAGCTGACAGATGAGGATAACCTGCTTATATATATGGCGGTGAGACTGAGTATCGCGGGATATCTCTCGGATGAGAAGCTGCCTCTTATAATAGACGGTACCAGTGCATTTGAGGGGGCTGAGAGTATAGAGGCTCTGGCAGAGTGTCTGATACATATGAATGAGGAGCAGATCATCATACTTACTGCAGACAGAAACCTGCCGCTTATTATCAGGAATAAGGGCATAGAGATAAATACAGTTCAGATTTAAGATTTAGGTTTAAGATTTAGGAGGAAGAAATGCTGCTGGATATACAGAATTTAACGGTAAATGTTGCCGATAAGGAAATACTTCACGGACTCACGCTGTCCGTGGGCAAGGGTGAGACGCATGTTATCATGGGACCGAACGGTGCCGGTAAGTCAACCCTCGGAAATGCAATCATGGGAAATCCCAACTACACAGTTAAGAGCGGTACTATGACCCTGGACGGCGAGAATCTGCTGACCATGGAGACAGCTGACAGAGCTAAGGCAGGAGTGTTCCTGTCATTTCAAAATCCCATAGAGGTACCCGGTATCTCACTTGCTAACTTTATCAGAAATTCTCTGGATATAAAGACAGGTAAGAGAACGCGGATATGGGACTTCCGTAAGGAGCTTGAGGCTAAGATGAAGCTTCTTGATATGGATAAGAGCTATGCAGACAGAGACCTGAATGTAGGCTTCTCGGGCGGAGAGAAGAAGAAGTCCGAGATACTGCAGATGCTGATGCTGAAGCCGTCTCTTGCTATACTCGATGAGACAGACTCGGGTCTTGATGTTGATGCTGTAAGAACCGTATCAAACGGAGTACGTGAGTTTAACGAGACAACAGACGGAGCTCTTATAATCATCACACACAGTACGAGAATACTTGAGGCACTTGATGTTGACTATACACATATACTTGTTAACGGCAGAATTGTAGAGACCGGAGATAAGACTCTTATAGATGAGATAAACAGGAACGGTTTCGAGAAGTATCAGGAGATGTAGTTAAATGCAGGAGAAAACACATTTAGAGGATGTAGACAGAAGTCTGTATGATTTCAGAAACGATGAGGCAGATTCCTTCAAGGTTAAGGAGGGTCTGACACCTGAAATCGTGGAGCAGATATCTGAGGAAAAGGGGGATCCGGACTGGATGAGAGAGTTCAGACTGGAGTCGCTCGAGATATATAACAATATGACGGTGCCGAACTGGGGACCGTCTATCGATGGGCTGAATATGGATAATATAGTTACATATGTCAGACCTAAGAACAACAAGATGAGTGCGGACTGGGATGAGGTGCCTGAGGAAATCAAGGACACCTTTGAGAGACTCGGTATACCCCAGGCTGAGAGAGAGTCTCTGGCCGGTGTCGGAGCTCAGTATGATTCAGAGCTTGTATATCATAACGTACGTGAGGAGGTAGCTGCTCAGGGAGTTATCTATACCGATCTCGAGTCAGCTATGCATGGTGAGTACGGTGATATGATACATGAGCACTTCATGAAGCTGATAACACCGGGAGATCATAAGTTTGCTGCACTGCACGGAGCAGTATGGTCGGGGGGTTCATTTGTGTATGTTCCTCCCGGAGTAACTGTGGAGATACCGCTTCAGTCGTACTTCAGACTGAACGCACCCGGTGCGGGACAGTTTGAGCATACGCTTATAATCGTGGATGAGGGTGCGGATTTGCACTTCATAGAGGGCTGCTCAGCACCGAAGTATAATGTGGCGAATCTGCATGCCGGAGCCGTAGAGCTCTTTGTGGGTGATAATGCAAGACTCAGATACTCTACCATAGAGAACTGGTCCAAGAATATGTATAACCTGAATACGAAGAGAGCAGTGGTCGGTGAGAACGGTAAGATGGAGTGGGTATCGGGCTCCTTCGGCTCTCATGTGTCATATCTATATCCTATGACCATCCTGAAGGGGAAGGGCTCTAAGATGGAGTATACGGGTATAACCTTCGCAGGCGAGGGACAGAACCTCGACACCGGTATGAAGGTTGTACACAGCGGTCAGGATACAACCTCTGCCGTGAATGCGAAGTCTATATCGAAGAGCGGTGGTATAAGCACCTTCAGAAGTGCCGTTGTGGTAGGAGAGAATGCATACGGTGCGAAGTCGTCCGTAGACTGCTCGTCACTGATGCTTGATGATGTATCAAGGTCTGATACCATACCGGCTATGGATGTCAGAACGGCAGACGCAGATATAGGACACGAGGCAAAAATCGGACGTATATCTGACGAGGCGGTGTTCTATCTGATGTCGAGAGGCATCCCTGAGGAGGATGCCAGAGCTATGATAGTCAGCGGCTTCGCAGACAATGTATCTAAGGAGCTGCCTCTTGAGTATGCGGTTGAGATGAATAATCTCATAAGACTCGAGATGAAGGGCTCCATAGGATAAGTAAAGGAATAGGATAAAGTTTACGATTTGAGTAATTGAGGTAAGGTAATATGAGCGAAAGCTTGGCAATAAATATAAATGAGCTTACGTCACCGACATGGAACTGGCTGCACGTGAACAGCACAGAGGTTTCGGTTCCGAAGAATGTAATCGAGTCAGTGATAAATGTATCTCCGGTTGCCGGAGTTAAGTATGCGGAAACATATATAGACAGTACAGAGAGAGCATACGATAAGACCGGTGCCGGTGAGGAGTTCACTGCTTATTGTGGCGGCAGAGAGGCGATAGTTGGCTGTATAACAATTTCGGAGGACGTAACAGATACCCCCGTTATAGTAAGGTGCAGCTCGGAGGGGCTTGCGAGCCTGGATATAGTTGTAAGGTCCGGAGTCACGGCTACGGTGGTTTATGATACCACGAAGCAGGACGGCACATTTATGTGCAGTGATATAAGGATAAGCATAGAGGACAGGGCGGACCTTACACTTATAGAGCTGGTAAGGACCGAGAATGAAGAGAAGTATATCGGAAGCATCGGCGGATATGTGGCAGAGAGTGCGGAGTTCAGACTTAATCAGATAGCTGTGGGATGCGGCAATGTGGACCTCAGCTGCAGGATGGATCTTATGGGTGACTCCTCGTCACTGGTTATAGAGTCAGGATATATGATGGATAAGAGAGGAAGTCTGGACGTTTGCTATAATGCAAACCACTTCGGTAGGAATACCGAGAGTGTCATCAGTCTGAACGGATGTCTGAGAGACCGTGCGGCGAAGACATTTAAGGGAACCATAGACTTTAAGAGAGGCTCCAAGGGTGCCAGGGGTGACGAGAGAGAGGACGTGCTGCTTGTCAATGAGGGAGTGAGAAACAGAAGTGTTCCCGTTATTCTCTGCAGTGAGGAGGATGTCGAGGGCTCACACGGCGCTTCCATAGGCAAGGTATCGGATGATATCATGTTCTTCCTTGAGACCAGAGGCGTGCCGAAGGAGGAGATAGTTGAGATGCTCGCTCAGTCGAGGATAGACGCAGTTATAGGTCGTATCGGTATGAGTGAGGCAAGAGCTTATGTAAGAGAGGCAGTAAACGGATCCCGGGAGGAAGATGGTGAGTAATATAGATGTAAATGAGATAAGGAAGGACTTTCCCTTCTTCGATAAGAGTACGCTTGCGTATCTGGATAACTCGGCTACAACTCAGAGACCGAGATGTGTAGTGGAGGCTGTGGCGGATTACTACTACTATCATAATTCCAATCCGTTCAGAGGACTCTATGAGCTGTCGGTTGACTCAACGGACAGATATGAGGCTGCACGTGAGAGAGTTGCGAGGTTTATCGGAGCTAAGTCCCCGGGAGAGATAATATTTGTCAGAAATGCCACGGAGGCTCTGAATCTTGCGGCGGCTGCACTGTCTATAAAGGAGGGTGATGAGGTCATAACCTCCGTACTTGAACACCACAGCAACATGCTGCCCTGGAGACTTGCGGCTGAGAAGGCGGGAGCTACAGTCAGGTACATGGAGTGTACTGAGGACGGTGAGCTGACTGACGCAGAGCTTAGAAGCCTTATATCAGATAAGACACGTGTGGTTGCACTGTCAGCTATGTCTAATGTCTTCGGTCGCGCAAACGATATAAAGACACTTGCTGCTACAGCTCATGAGTACGGAGCTGTGTTTGTGGCGGACGGAGCACAGAGCGTACCGCATAGTATAACTAACGTATGTGATCTCGGAGTTGATATGCTGGCCTTCTCGGGACATAAGCTGCTCGCTCCCATGGGTATAGGAGTTCTCTACTGCCGTGAGGAGCTTATGGATAAGCTGTCAGTATATATGTCCGGTGGTGAGATGATAGAGTATGTGACTCTGGATGACGTAAGCTACGCAGAGCTGCCGCACAGATTTGAGGCAGGTACCGTAAATGCCGGTGGTGCCGTGGGACTTGCGGCTGCTATCGACTATATAGAGTCCATAGGCATGGAGGAGATAGAGACACGAGAGCTGGAGCTGACACGACTTGCGCTTGATATGCTTAGTGAGGTACCTCATATCACGGTGCTCGGTGATGATAAGCCTGAACACCACAGGGGCATCATAACATTTAAGATAGATAATGTGCATCCGCATGATATAGCTGCCATCATGGCAGATGATGATGTGGCGATACGTGCCGGACATCACTGTGCAGAGCCACTGCATCACTTCATAGGTATACCCTCTACTACGAGGGCGAGCCTTATGTTTTATAATACTGAGGAAGAGATAGAAAAATTTGTAAGGTCTGCGGCATCTATCAGAGGTCGCATGGGATATAAGGACTGATAACTATGGAAAACAGAACATACTACAATGAAATACTTACAGAGCATAATATACATCCCACACATAAGCATAAGCTTATGGAGTCTAACAGGTCACTGAGGGGAGTTAACCCCTCGTGCGGTGATGATATAACACTGTCACTTAAGGTAAGTGATGACGGGGTTATAGAGGACGGTGCATTTATCGGTGACGGATGTGCGGTGTCACAGGCAAGCTGTGATATGATGCTTGATCTCGTGGTCGGTAGGACGACGGATGAGGCTATGATGCTTAAGGATACATTTCTTAAGATGATTAAGGATGAGGTAAGCGAGGATGAGCTTGAGTCTCTTGAGGAGGCTGTGTCTCTCCGTGATATAGCACATATGCCTGCACGTGTTAAGTGTGCGGTGCTGGGGTGGCATACGATGGAGGAGGCTCTCAGCGGTACGGATAAGTCGAGCGTGACAACAGAGTAGTTATATAGCGAAAGGATTTTGGATATGTACAGAGTGAATTTTAGTAAGCCGTGCAGGGTACACTTTATAGGTATAGGCGGCATAAGCATGAGCGGTCTGGCAGAAATCCTGATAAAGGAGGGCTTCTCGGTATCGGGCTCTGATATGAAGGAGAGCTCTATAACAGATAAGCTGGCCGGAATCGGTGCAAGGATATATATCGGACAGGTGGCAGAGAATATAACTGATGATATAGACTTCATGGTATATACGGCTGCCATACATGATGACAATCCGGAGTTTGAGGCGGCACGCGAGACAGGTAAGCCTATGCTTACAAGAGCACAGATGCTCGGACAGATTATGGAGAACTATAAGTACAGTATAGCTGTTGCCGGAACTCATGGTAAGACAACCACGACCGCCATGATGACACATGTGCTGCTTGCTGCAGCAAAGGATCCGACGGTATCTATCGGCGGTATGCTGGATGTAATCGGTGGCAATATCCGTATCGGCAGCTCTGACTACTTCGTTACTGAGGCGTGTGAGTATACGAACAGCTATTTGGAGTTTGAGCCGATGATCAGTATAATCCTGAATGTGGATGACGATCACCTGGACTTCTTCAAGAACATGGATAACATCGTTACCTCGTTTGCAAACTTTGCGAACAAGACGAAGGATGGCGGACTCCTGATACTGAACAGTGAGAGTCCGTACTTTGACAAGATAAGATATGCGGTAAGAGACCGTGATATAAGAGTGGTAACCTTTGGTAAGCATAACCGCTGTAACTACAGAGCTGACAGTATCGTGCTGGATGATGATGGTTGTCCCACATATGAACTCTATGAGAACGGCGCACCTATGGGCAGTATAAGTCTCAGTGTGACGGGTGAGCATAACGTAATCAACTCACTCTCAGTAATCGCTGCCTGCCGCTTCCTCGGTATCGATATGGACAGTATAAGGGAGGGGCTCAGGTCCTGCCACAGTGCGAAGAGACGCTTCGAGCATAAGGGAGTTATGGATGGCAACAGACTCATAGTGGATGACTATGCACATCATCCTACGGAGATAGCGGCATCTGTGAAGGTCGGCAGGAATGTTGCCGAGAAGGCAGGTGGTGAGCTCTGGATAGCATTTCAGCCGCATACCTACTCCAGGACGAAGGCACATCTGGATGAGTTTGCTGAGGTACTCTCTGAGGCAGATCATGTACTTCTTGCTGACATATATGCGGCACGTGAGGCTGATGACGGAACTATATCCTCGCGTGATATAGAAGCAAGGATGAAGGAAATAGGTAAGGCGGAAGCCGTATATCTCGGTGATTTTGAGAGCATAAAAAAATATTTTGAAGAAAATTCAAGCAACAATGATTTGTTAATAACCATGGGTGCCGGAAACATAGACAGCGTGGCGGATTTGCTGCTGACAAAGTAGGTTATCAACACTATTCACAAAATAAAATTACTAAAATAGTTTACATAACGAAGATTTAATCAACATTTTTGTAAGCCCTTCCAGAGCTCGGAAGGGCTTATATTTACTTGCTTTGTTGCAAACAGTCAACACTGTCAACAGAGTTAACACAGGGGCGGCAGAGAAATATTTACAGAGGGTCGATTTGCAAATATACTTTGCAAATGATAGAATGCGAATGCATCAGATTTCGGCGATGCATTTCAGGAGAAGAGAGATGTCAAATATCAGGGTTGATAGTAAAGGTGATGGCTTTACCAGTATTTCAAATAATTTCATCGATTTCTATATGGGGGATGCAAACGGCGACTTTGTTAAGGTATATCTGTACCTTCTGAGAGCATGCTCAGAGGGTAAGGAGATAGAGATAGCCAGTATCGCGGACAGCATGGGCTGTACCGAGAAGGATGTTTGCCGTGCAGTGCGCTACTGGATAGGTAAGGACCTTGTGGAGCTTAGACACGGTGAGCTCGGTGAGCTTATCGGTATAACTCTGCTCAGCCCGAAGATACGTGAGGTATCAAGGGTAAGAGATGATCTCAGTCTGGATACTATAGGTGTCAGCATAAGTGTCAGCGGTAAGAAGGTGAGTGAAGAGTCAGAAGAGTCATATGAGGAAACTCCGTCAGCTCCGAGGAAGAAAACACCCACGGCGGAACAGCTGAGTGCACTTCAGACAGATGACAACATAGCCAATCTTATAATTGAGGCAAATGTTTACTGTAAGAGAAATATCACACAGAAGGATGTGAACACGCTCATATACATATATGACCAGCTTGGCTTTTCATTTGATCTGTGTGAGTATCTGCTTGAGTACTGTGCAATGATTGGTAAGACAAGCTTCTCATATATAGAGGCGGTTGCGAAGAACTGGTATGAGAATTCTATAACCACGCGTGACGAGGCGGAGGAGTTTTCTGTCAGATACTTCGGACTCTACAGCAGGATTATGAAGGAACTGGGACTTTCATCGAAGAGGCAGGTTCCGGCACCGGTAGAGAGAGAATATATCGATAAATGGTATGGCAAATACGGCTTCTCTGATGTTATAATCATCGAGGCCTGCAGACGTGCCGTTATGAAGAATCCGAGCGGAAGCCCGTTTGCTTATGTGGACGGAATACTTACCGACTGGTATAATGCCGGCGTCAAGACTCTGTCTGATGTAGAGAAGAAGGACGAAAGTCATAAGACTAAGGCAGCAGCGAAGAAGACTGCGTCTAAGGCTCCAAGTCGTGCAAATGACTTTCCTCAGACGGATATGAGTGACAAGCTTAAGGAAATAGAGAATTTTTATCTGAGCAAGGTAGATCAGGATGATTGATTTATACAGTAAACCAACAGACATTTCCGCGCATTATGCAGAACTGAGACATAAGGCTGACGATGACCGCAGAAGCAGAATCAGTGAGGTGTATACCAAGACTCCCGAGATAGCGGAGCTTGACAGGGAGATATCTACGGTGTCGCTGGAGACGGCAAAGCAGCTGGTGCTGGGCGGCGGTAACATAAGCTCGGCGTCAGAGAAGATATCCGGACTTATGAAGAGGAAGCGTGATATACTTGTCGCCGCGGGCTACAGTGCCGACTATATGGAGCTTAAGTATAGCTGCGATATATGTAGGGATACGGGATATGTAGCGGGAGAGCCCTGCAACTGTATGAAGCGTATAATTACAGAGGATCTCTATAAGCAGTCGGGGCTCATGCAGGTGCTGTCTAAGGAGAACTTCGATACATTTTCACTGGAGTTATATAAGGATGAGAGGCTCTATGAGGATAAACCCACACCCTATGCAAATGCAAAGGCTAAGCTGAAGGCTGCAAGGGAGTTCGTAGACAGCTTCGACAGTGAGTTTAAGAATATATTTCTCTATGGTGAGACAGGTGTCGGCAAGACATTTCTCACGAACTGTATAGCCAAGGCTATCATGGACAGGGGCTATGTGGTGATGTATGTCTCCGCAAATGAGCTATTCGAGGAGATAGCATCGAGATATCTCATGGGTAGAGATGAGGAACTGAAGAAGTATCTGAGAAGATACTATGAATGCGTGTTCACCTGTGATCTGCTGATAATAGATGATCTCGGTACGGAGGTTACGAACAACTTTGTGGTAAGCGAGCTCTACGAGATTATAAATAAGCGTATGCTCACAGAGAAGTCTACTATTATATCGACAAACTATGATATGGGTGGCTTCCGCAGGATGTATGGCGAGAGAGTCATGTCACGTATAGTGGATAAGTATGACTTCTATATCTTATACGGAGATAATCTCCGGTATAACAAGTAGAGTCTGCATATATACGGGTATCACATACCCGGGTAACCTTAAAATATATATACCCTTTAGGAGGAAAAAATCATGCCCGATCAGAGTAAACTTGTTACCGTTCCTGTAGGTTGGCTGGGAATAGTTCCGCTTAAGAGCTGCGAGGCTCTCGGCAAGACTGTTGACAGCTATATCGCTAACTGGCGTAAGGAGAGGGAACATCTTAACACTGAGAACATTGTATTTAACGGATATATCCGAGACTCGTATCTGCTGGAGTCGGACTGCCCGAGATTCGCCTCAGGCGAGGCAAAGGCCACGCTTAACAATTCCGTGAGAGGTGCCGACCTCTACATCATAGCTGATGTTACAAATACCGGACTGAAGTACAATCTGTACGGTGAGTGCGTGCCGATGACACCGGACGAGCACTATGCAGATATAAAGAGAGTGATAGCTGCGGCAGCGGGAAAGGCCAGACGTATAAATGTCATCATGCCCTTCCTGTATGAGTCCAGACAGCATAAGCGTAACAGACGTGAGTCCCTTGACTGCGCTATGGCACTTCAGGAGCTTGTTGCCATGGGTGTGTCTAACATCATAACCTTTGATGCACATGACCCCAGAGTACAGAATGCCATCCCCTCTACGGGCTTCGAGAGTCTGATGCCCACATATCAGTTTATCAAGTGCCTGCTTAGATCTACACCTGATCTTGAACTCGACAACGATCATATGATGGTTATAAGTCCCGATGAGGGCGCTATGCACAGAGCTATCTACTTCGCTAACCACTTCGGAGTGGATGTAGGTATGTTCTATAAGAGAAGAGACTACTCAAGAGTTGTAAACGGCAAGAACCCTATAGTTGCTCATGAGTTCCTGGGTGACTCGGTAGAGGGTAAGGACGTTATCATCATCGATGATATGATAGCATCCGGAGAGAGTATGCTCGATGTTGCAAGACAGCTGAAGAAGCGTAAGGCAAGACGTGTGTTCTGCCTGGCAACCTTCGGACTCTTCACAGCCGGACTTGATGTGTTCGATAAGGCATACGATGAGGGAGTAATCGAGAAGGTTATCACCACAAATGTTATCTATCAGAAGCCTGAGCTGCTGACACGTGACTGGTATATATCAGCTGACCTCAGTAAGTATATGGCTATACTTATAGATCATCTGAATCATGATGCGTCGATAAGTGACCTGCTTGATCCGACTGTCAGAATACAGACCAGAATAAATGAGTATAAGCTTACTCACAGTATATCTGATAACTATGAGAGAGTACCCGAGAAGGATAAGTTCTAAGACACTATCCGCTGAAGAAGAAATCTCTTAAAAACGCCGCTGCAATGCCGGTTCCGGCATTGCAGCGGCGTTATCTATTTGCATGGTAGCAGCCTACTCTGTGAAGAGAGCAGTAGACAGGTATCTGTCACCTGAGTCGGGCAGAAGCACTACTATGTTCTTACCTGAGTACCCGGACCTTTTTGCAAGAAGTGTTGCGGCGTAGAGTGCAGCTCCCGATGATATACCTACAAGCACGCCCTCGGTCCTTCCTATCTTACGACCTGTTTCGAAGGCATCCTCGTTTGATACGGGGATTATCTCATCGTATACTGATGTATCGAGTGTGTCAGGTACGAAGCCTGCACCGATACCCTGTATCTTGTGAGGACCTGCGGTACCCTGTGAAAGCACGGGACTTGTCTCAGGCTCCACGGCAACTATCCTGATGTCGGGGTTCTGTTCCTTCAGGTACCTGCCGACACCGCTTATGGTACCGCCTGTACCTACACCCGCTACAAATACATCCACCTTTCCGTCTGTATCAGTCCATATCTCAGGACCTGTTGTCTTATAGTGAGCTGCGGGATTTGCCGGATTTACGAACTGTCCGAGGATGACTGCTCCGTCTATCTTCTCCTTCAGCTCGTCAGCCTTAGCTATGGCACCCTTCATACCCTTAGAACCCTCAGTCAGTACAAGCTCTGCACCGTATGCCTTCATGAGAGTACGTCTCTCAACACTCATCGTCTCAGGCAGTGTAATGATTACTCTGTAGCCCTTGGCTGCGGCAACTGCAGCTATACCGATACCTGCATTTCCGGATGTAGGTTCTATGATAGTTGCACCGGGCTTAAGTACACCGCGTTCCTCAGCATCCTCTATCATGCTGAGGGCTATACGGTCCTTTACGCTTCCGGTGGGATTAAGATACTCAAGCTTCGCTATGATGTGGGCATCTGTCACACCCTCGGACCTGCTGTAATTATCGAGACTCAGAAGGGGAGTCCTTCCTATAAGCTGTGATGCGCTGCTGTAAATCATAATGTGTTCCTCCTTGTCTATTGGCTTTGTGTTTAAACATACAAAACAACTATGTTTTATGGGAATATATCACACGGATATTTTCCTGTCAATTCTTTTATATGAGGAATCCGCAAATGTATAGTTTTTAGGATAGCCGTCCGTTCGCTCGGGGGACCCCTGCTGGGCGCATTCCCCTCTCTCGCAGGAAATGCTCGTTCGGGAAACGGCCCGCAGCCCTCCTTCGCTCACTTATGCTGTGCTATATTGCAGCGCACAGTCAGAAACCGCATAAACAGGGCATGTACCGTTTGCACGAGCGGACTGTAAGGAGACGTCGGTGCTTGGTGATAGCCGAGCCGTAAGCGAAGGCTGAACTTAGCACCGCTACGTCGACGCCCAAGGCGAGAGCCGGGTCCGCGACGCAACGCGTGCATGCCCTATGCGGTTCTGACGTCCGAACGAGCTATCCATAAAACTATACTTTTGCGGACGCACCCTGTGTATATTGCCTCTTGACATTTAGGATTAAAAAAGTAGAATTGAAAGTAACGTTTTTTAATAAAATTAAGAAAAGGAGTGTTTTTCTTATGAATCTAATGCAGAAAAAGGATATTGATTGGGGTTCCCTTGGATTTGGATATATAGAGACCGACGCAAGCTATGTATCTATGTATAAGGATGGCAAGTGGGATGACGGTGAGATAACACCCGATCATAACATTACCATGAATGAGTGCGCATGCGTGCTCCACTATGCACAGGCAGTATTCGAGGGACTTAAGGCATACACAACACAGGATGGTCATATAGTTACCTTCAGACCCGACCTCAACGCATCACGTCTTAAGGACTCAGCAGAGAGACTTGAGATGCCTGCATTTCCCGTAGACAGATTTGTGGATGCGGTAGACAAGGTTGTACTTGCAAATGAGGCGTGGGTACCTCCCTTCGGATCGGGAGCTACACTTTACATCAGACCGTATATGTTCGGATATAACTCAGTTATAGGTGTTAAGCCTGCTGATGATTATATGTTCAGAATACTTACAACACCCGTCGGACCGTACTTCAAGGGTGGTGCTAAGCCGATTACCATAAGAATAAGTGACTTTGACCGTGCAGCACCTCACGGAACAGGTCATATCAAGGCAGGTCTTAACTATGCTATGTCACTTCATGCAATAGTTGATGCTCATAAGAACGGCTTCGATGAGAACCTGTATCTTGATCCTGCAACACGTACGAAGATTGAGGAGACAGGCGGAGCTAATATAATATTTATAAAGGGCAACAAGTTCATCACTCCTAAGTCAAACAGCATCCTTCCTTCAGTTACAAGAAGGTCGCTCGAGGTAGTTGCAAAGGATTATCTCGGACTTGAGGTTGAGGAGAGAGAGGTATATCTCGATGAGGTTAGCGGCTTCGATGAGTGCGGACTCTGCGGTACTGCAGCAGTTATCTCACCTGTAGGTAAGATAGTTGACCATGATAAGGAGATAGCATTCCCCAGCGGAATGGAGGAGATGGGTCCGACAATTAAGAAGCTCTATGATACACTTACAGGTATCCAGATGGGCGAGATAGATGGACCTGAAGGATGGGTACACATCATCAAGTAATCTGATTCGTGATGTAACGGATTTTATAATAGCTATAATATTAGGGCTGTCGCGAGAGCGGCAGCCCTTTTACGGCAAAGTAGTTAAGCTGTCGATAGCTTGACAAAAGGTTGAATAAAAACTATGATATTTTAAGTATCTGGCATAAAACGGAGAGGCTGAGGACTGCATGATTCCCGGAGCGAGTAACAGAAGTGTGAAGATGATTATACTCAGAGTCGTTTGTATAATGGCTCTGATTTTTACTGTAACCGGCTGCAGCGGCACCAAGCAGATAGAGTCAGAGGACATGACTATAGAGCTGCCACGCGGATATAAAGAGTCGGAGCTGGAGCAGGCAACCTGGTACTATACGAGTCAGGATGGTCTTGCGATGGGTATAAGGGTGCTGAAGAGTGACCTGGAGAAGTCGGGGCTCGAGCTGGATACACTTCGCGACTACGTACAAACCTATATCAGTGCAAATGATATCTCGGGCGCTTCGGATATAAAAGAGAGAACTTCACCGGATACCGGAAATACATATGAGTACTTCGAGTATGAGAAGACGATATCGAGAACAGGATATTCATATATAACATTTTTCTTTGACGATGGTGACTACTACTGGGTGGTCAACTTCGCATGCTATAAGGCAATGTATAGTGAAATGAAACCGGAGTTTAAGAGCTCAGCGGATTCGGTTACATTTACGGAGCAGAAACAGGATGATTAAAGGAAGTAAAAGGGCGGTAGTGTCGAACTACTCCTTCGGACAAAACGGCTTCATACTTATGGAGCTTGTAAAAAAGGGTATAAGGCTGAGATACAGACGCTCATATCTCGGCATCATATGGTCGCTGCTTGAACCGCTGCTGTCGATGATTATACTTACCATAGTTTTTGGAACACTGATGGGCTATAACGAGAAGTCGTTCCCTGTGTATATACTGAGCGGCAGGCTGCTGTACAGCTTCTTCTCACTGGGAACCACGGCTGCACTTAAGTCTATCAGACTGAACAGCTCTATTATAAAGAAGGTATATGTACCGAAGTTTCTGTATCCGATGTCGGCGATACTTTATAACTATGTGATGTTCCTTATCTCACTGACAGTGCTTGCTGCAGTGTCACTGTGTCTGGGAGTATATCCCACGGTATATCTGATACAGATATTTGTACCGCTTATAACGGTGCTGCTGCTGTGTACAGGCTGCGGCTTCATACTGTCAACATTTGGTGTTTTCTTCAGAGACCTGGAGTACCTGTGGAACATTTTCATGATGCTTATCATGTATACGTGTGCGATATTCTACAAGCCGGAGGCTATCCTTAACACTAAGTGGGGCTTTATACTTGAGCTGAATCCTCTGTTCTGTGTCATAGATAACTTCAGAAGTGCGGTGCTGGGAAGTGCTATGAATACAGGGTACATGATATACTCGCTGACATTTGCGATGGTGAGTGTGGCCTTTGGACTGTTTGTTTTCAGCAGGAATGAGGATAAGTTTATATTGAGTATTTAGATGATATATTTAGATGATAAATGAAGATAAGAGTGATAATATGTCGGAAACGGTACTAAGAGTTGATAATGTAGGAATGAAGTTTAACCTGAGCCGCGAGAAGCACGATTCTCTAAAGGAGTACTTCATAGCTCTGGCAAGACACGAGCTTAAGTACGATGAGTTCTGGGCACTCAGAAATGTTACCTTTGAGCTCGAGCACGGTGACAGACTCGGCATACTGGGGCTTAACGGAGCAGGAAAGTCAACACTGCTTAAGGTTATAGCCGGTGTCTTCAGACCGACCGAGGGAACAGTAGAGAGAACAGGCGTTCTTGCACCGCTTATCGAGCTCGGCGCAGGCTTTGATCCGCAGTATACGGGATACGAAAACATATTTCTGTATGGAGCGTGTCTCGGATACAGAAAAAAGTATATCGAAGAGCGATTAGATGATATAATCGAATTTGCGGAGCTTGAGAAGTTCATAGATGTTCCGCTTAAGAACTACTCATCAGGTATGAAGGCGAGGCTTGGCTTCGCAATAGCAACCATGGTTGAGCCGGATATGCTGATACTCGATGAGGTTCTGTCGGTGGGAGATGCTCACTTCAAGAAGAAGAGTGAGGCTAAGGTGCACGAGATGCTTAAGCATAATACAACTGTACTCTTCGTGTCACATAACATAGCTCAGGTCAGGAGTATATGCAACAAGGCTATAATTCTGGATAAGGGGCATCTGATAGCCGAGGGGGATGTGGATGAGATAGCATCCAAGTATGAGGATATGACATCTAAGTAATTCGGGACAAAATATAAAACGGAGGTTGGGGGTATGGCGTTTCTTGAAATCCTGAAGGTTATATTTATAGGTATAATAGAGGGTATAACGGAGTGGCTTCCTATAAGCAGCACGGGACATATGCTTCTGGTTGATCAGTTTATAAAGCTTGATGCAAGCCAGGAGTTTAAGGATATGTTCTTCGTTGTGATTCAGTTCGGTGCCATCATGGCGGTTGTGTATCTGTACTGGAAGAAGCTGTGGCCGATACATAAGACACCGAACCTGAGGAAACTATCGAAGAGAAGAAGAGAGAACGAGCTCGTCATGGGTAAGTACTCAGCCAGAAAAAATGTAATCGTAATGTGGATTATGGTTATCGTGGCTACCATACCTGCGGCAATCATAGGACTGCTCCTGGATGACTGGATGGATGAGTATGCGCATACACCGTTTGTTATAGCAGTTGCACTTATAGTATATGGTGTGCTGTTTATACTGGTCGAGAATCAGATAGACGGTAAAGAACCGGAGATTACAAAGCTTAGTCAGATAGATTTTAAGACGGCGCTTAAGCTCGGAGGTTTCCAGGCGCTTGCGATAATACCGGGTACCTCGAGATCCGGAGCGACCATCATAGGAGGACTCACCATAGGAGTATCCAGGAAGCTTGCGGCTGAGTTTTCATTTTTCATGGGAATACCTGTTATGCTGGGGTGGAGTATCGTGAAGATGATTAAGTTCGGATTCAGCTTTACGGCATTTGAGGTGTTCGAGCTGTTGGTCGGTATGATAGTTGCATTTGTTGTATCGATGTTTGTCATAAGATATCTGATTGAGTATATAAAGGGAAATAACTTCAAAATATTCGGTTACTACCGTATAGCTCTCGGTGTACTGATGATTATTGTATTTTCGATTAAGGCGATTGCGGGAGCATAAATAAATAACGCGTCTGAGTTAAAAGTGCTTGACTTCGTAGCATGGTCTATGATAACCTAACACTTGCGTTTTCAGACGCGTTTTTTGTTTGCGCGATTGCGTGCCGGTATGATGGTGCATCTTGTCAGCAGATGCAGTAAGCGGCATGGATAAGGTGCAGATTAAAGAAACGTCTGCAAGTGCAAAAGGCTTATAGTATAAAATAATGAAAATGGAGGTGTTAGTTGTGCGCGTAAAGATTACACTTGCCTGTGAGGATTGTAAGCAGAGAAATTACAACACCACAAAGGACAAGAAGCTTCATCCCGACAGGGTTGAAACCAAGAAGTATTGTAAGTTCTGCAAGAAGCATACAATGCATAAGGAAACAAAGTAGCCCGTTGTCAGTATTAAGAGGTACGAGAAATGTCAGAAAAGAAAGACAAGAAGGACAAGTCACCTGAACTGAAGAGAAGCTGGTTCCAGGGTCTCAAGGCTGAGTTTAAGAAGATAACATGGCCTACGAAGGACAGACTCTTTAAGGAGACGGCTGTGGTTTCAGTTGTTGCTATCCTCCTCGGAGCAATTATAGTCCTCGTTGACTATGCTCTTCAGGCCGGCCTCAACTTATTCTATTAGGTGGTGATACTATGGCAGAAGAGAAAAGTACAGATGTAGAAATAACTGAGGTTACAGAAACATCAGAAGCACCTGAAACACTTGAAGATGCAGTTCCCAAGAAGCCTGTCATTACATCGGCTAATATAAAGCAAAAAGGCGACGGTGAGCCGCACTGGTATGTGGTTCATACCTACTCGGGCTATGAGAACAAGGTCAAGCTTGACATAGAGAAGACTATCACAAACAGAGGTCTCGAGGATCAGATGTTTGAGGTTATGGTTCCTATGCAGGATGTCGTAGAGGTGAAGAGCGGCGTCAGCAAGACCGTTTCAAAGAAGATATTTCCGGGCTATGTACTCGTTCATATGATTAAGAACGATGTTACGTGGTATGTAGTAAGAAATACCAGAGGTGTTACGGGATTTGTAGGACCCGGCTCCGAGCCTGTTCCCCTTACTGAGGAGGAGATGCTTAAGCTTGGTGTCAGAAGCGATGATTTCGAGATAGACGTGGAAATCGGCGATGTTATTAAGATTATAGCAGGAGCATGGAAGGATACTACAGGTTCTATAAAGACCATCAACCGTGCAAAGGAAACTGTCATCATAGAGGTTGATGTGCTGGGACGTCCTACTGACGTTGAGATCAGCATGGGTGACATTCAGAAATTGTAAGTATTGTTGTTATTAAGTGGAAGGGAAAAACCCGTTATTACCACATTTAGGAGGTTCTAAAAATGGCTAAGAAAGTCGAAGGTTACATTAAGTTACAGATTCCCGCAGGTAAGGCAACTCCTGCCCCTCCGGTAGGACCGGCACTCGGTCAGCACGGAGTAAATATCGTTGACTTCACAAAGCAGTTCAACGACCGTACTGCAAATCAGGGTGATATGATTATACCTGTTGTTATAACAGTATATGCTGACAGAAGCTTTAGCTTCATTACCAAGACACCCCCTGCTGCAGTTCTTATAAAGAAGGCCTGCAAGCTGCAGAAGGCATCCGGCGAGCCTAACAAGAAGAAGGTTGCCAAGATAACAAAGGCACAGATTCAGGAAATCGCTGAGACAAAGATGCCGGATCTTAATGCTGCATCACTCGAAGCTGCGATGAGCATGATAGCAGGAACAGCACGTTCCATGGGTGTTGAGGTAGTTGACTGATAGTGTATATCACATCGGTTTGTAGAAAATAGGTGGAAGGAGAACACACATGTTTTCCGATAATACCACAGGAGGTTTGAAATGAAAAAAGGAAAGAGATATGTAGAGGCTGCAAAGCTTGTAGAAAAAGGAAAGCTGTATGATCTTGAGGAGGCTTGCGAGATTCTTAAGAAGACAGCAAGCGCAAAGTTTGATGAGACTATAGAAGCTCACCTTAAGCTCGGTGTTGACGGACGTCATGCCGATCAGCAGGTAAGAGGTGCCGTAGTACTTCCTCACGGAACAGGTAAGGATGTAAAGGTTCTCGTATTTGCAAAGGGTGACAAGGTAGATGAGGCACTTGCTGCCGGAGCTGACTATGCCGGTGGTGATGAGCTTGTTCCCAAGATTCAGAATGAGGGTTGGCTTGACTTTGATGTAGTTATAGCTACTCCTGATATGATGGGTGTTGTAGGACGTCTCGGACGTGTACTCGGACCCAAGGGTCTCATGCCTAATCCCAAGGCAGGTACAGTTACTCCTGATGTGGCTAAGGCCATCGCTGAGGTTAAGGCTGGTAAGATAGAGTACAGACTTGACAAGGCAAACATTATACATGTTCCCGTAGGTAAGGCTTCATTTACCACGGAGCAGATTGCGGACAACTATAAAGCCTTAATGGGCGCTATAATCAAGGCTAAGCCTTCAAGCGCCAAGGGACAGTATCTGAAGAGTGTTACTATCACTTCAACGATGGGTCCCGGTATAAAGCTTAATCCCAACAGGTTCACAGAGAACTAAATCAGGGACTGAAGCACCATGTGGGAGCTGCCGGGAGGCAGCTCCTTTTATCGTGGTAAATCTCTAAAAAATTACATACCGTTGTTGATTTTCACATGGAATTTCAGTACAATGAATGTATATTTACGTTAGGGGGTATATATATGGACAGCAAAGAACTGGTTTCATTTATTACGGATGTCATGCCGGAGCTCGGGGATATAGACCTTAGTAAGAGTATCGTTAACGACTATGGCATAAATTCAGTTTCTATCATCAGAATAATCGTAGAGGCAGAAGGTAAGTACGGTATCAAGTTTAGTGATTATGAGCTTGCACTTGACAGCTATGAAACGTTTGGGGACTTCGCAGCAGTCATAAAGGAGAAGCTTGAGAAGAAGGAAGAGGAGGTGTAGCCTTATGTCAAACAGCAAGATGTTACCCGTTACATATCCGATGATTACATCATGGCAGTGGCATGCCACACTTTTCTCTATACTCTCGGATGATGAGAATGCAAAGAAGTGGATTTTCAGTAATTACATACAGCTGAGATGCTACAACATAGAGGAGATTTTCACGGGCGATGATATGCTCTTTGCGGATATCATGCCCGGAAGCAGCTCACTTATGGAGTGCCCGTATCTTAAGACTTCACTTATGACTAAGCAGCAGATAGAGAGCTACTGCGGCAACATCATTGACTTCATCATTAAGACCATAGATCTGGATGGATATATATACGGAGTATTTGATGAGGCTAAGATTCTTGCGAATGTGGATGTTGACTATAAGTTCCCTCATGAGCTCTTTATCTATGGATATGATATTGATAAGGAGGTATTCTACGTAGGTGACTTCACATTTGAGGATAAGTATTCATATAACACGGTTTCCTTCGAGGATATAAGACGCGGATACGATGTTATAACCGCTCCCGACGATCATATGTTCAAGGATGATTACAAGGGAACCCGCGGACTCTATGTTATATTTAAGAATACGGATGTGATGTACTACGATGTGGATACAACACTTATTCGTGACACACTGAGAGAGTATCTCAACTCTACTGATACCAAGAATCATTTCCGTATGATGAGAAACCGCTTCTCAGACACCACCTTCGGAGTTGAGGTGTATGACAGGGTACTCGAGAGAATCAACAAGCAGCTGTCTATGGAGGAGCCTGACTATGATATAAGAGCTCTGCATATCATGTATGACCATAAGGCTATAATGTATGAGAGACTTAAGTATCTGATGGCGAACGGTTATCTCAACTATGATGAGGAGCTTCTCGATAGCTACGGCGTGGTTGTCAGAAATGTACTTACGGCAAGAAATCTTCTTATAAAGATTTCAATCAATGAGGATGTCTCAGAGGCATCCAGATTTAAGACCTACTTCAACATAGCAAAGGAGAAGGAGGTCGCAGTTCTCCTGGAAGTGCTCTCACGTATGAATCAGAGAGCAAAGTAACATATAGGTGCCCGCAGAGTGGGCGTGTAATTAAACATTTGACCGGCAGACACATCAGTGTCTGCCGGTTTTTCTGTGGAAGAGGGCTGATAGACGTAGGACTAAGTCAATTGTATGTTATAAAAATTAACTATAGTTAATCAATATTAGAAATTGGCACGAAACATGAACTGATTTTAACTAAGATTATATTTACAGACCTGTAGAGTGGGCTTACTATACATTTAAATACTAACAGCCGGTATCGGCTATACAGAATA
>Ga0065708_1006532_pt1 | contig 41161 bp, 39 predicted proteins | sample Hoacrofraction12_2_FD_59095 | JGI IMG/M metagenome (GOLD analysis project Ga0065708, IMG submission 59095) | Hoatzin crop microbial communities from Cojedes, Venezuela, sample from fiber fraction 12 v1 | ecosystem: Host-associated > Birds > Digestive system > Esophagus > Crop | place: Venezuela... | reverse complement strand
TTAAAAAAGTTAAATGATATAAGATAGAAAATTATCTCACGTGAGATAGATTTCTAAAGCGCCCATTTACGACTCGTAAACAGCCTTTTTGCAACGATAATCTACACAGGAGGCTCAAAAAAGTCGCGTTTTTTGAAAATTTTTTTCGCGCTTATTTAGAATTTAACACATAAAACTCAAAAATTTTAACACTTTTTTTTCGCGCCAATTTTAACATTTCGCACCCCCAAAAATCACCCATTTTTTTCGCAGTCTGCACTACCCCATTTTTCGTTTTTTGCAGAACCAATTTTTTTCACGACTCGTGAATCATCGAATTCTCGCTAAAAGGAAATACTTTTTGCCCTAAATCTTACTCTAATTGGATATTTTTCACTACATTTGTGCAATAATAAACAATCTGTTTTGCACAGATAAATAGAATAACTGAAGGAAACCGCTATGAAACAAGAACATATAATTTCTGCACAGCTTATCGATGATACTCGCCAGATTATCGAAGCAGCACAAGAAACGGCATATCGTTTAGCTGACCTGACACTTGTTCGGCGTAATTGGTTGCTTGGTCAGCGTATTGCACAGGAAGAATTAAATGGAGAACGTGCAGAATATGGCGCTGAAATAATCAAAGGATTAAGTCGCATACTCACTGACGAATACGGAAAGGGATTTACTGCGCCAAGTCTATATCAATACATCACTTTCTATCGATATTTCCCAATGGAAAATGCAGAAAATCAAATTTTATCCTCACCGAGTATAAAATTGCAAAAATTATCCGCAGCGAGTATAAAATCGACAGAATCAGACAAAGGTTTCCCAACATTTAGTCATCAATTATCTTGGACACATTATCGCACGCTTTTGCAAGTTCCAGAAAAGGAAGTTCGCGATTGGTATGCTAAGGAAGCAGCACGTGAAGGATGGGGAGTGCGCACGCTTCAACGCAATATTTCATCGCAATACTATCATCGGATGCTCCAAACTTACGACAAAGAAATCGTACACAAGGAGATGGAAAAACTTACTGCACCACTTCAAGATAAATTAGAATACATAAAAAGTCCTGTTATTGCCGAGTTTCTTGGTTTGGAACAACGCACTGATTTTCTGGAATCTACGCTCGAAGAAGCTATTCTAACTCATTTGCAACAATTTTTGCTTGAAATGGGAAAAGGTTATGCGTTCGTGGCTCGTCAACAACACATAAATACCGAAAAGCGAGACTATTATATAGATCTTGTTTTCTACAACATTAACTTGAAATGTTATGTGCTTGTGGATTTGAAAACCACGACTATTACCCACCAAGACGTTGGACAAATGGATATGTACGTGCGAATGTATGACGAATTGAAACGAACGGAGGGTGACAACCCCACTATTGGCATCCTGCTTTGTGCTGATACCGATGATGATATCGCACGTTTTTCGGTGCTAAAAGGCAACGAACAACTTTTTGCTTCTAAGTATCTAACTTATATGCCAACGAAAGAACAATTGCGTGAAGAGATTGAGCGTCAAAAAATGTTCTATTTACTTCAGAAAAAAGAGGAGAATACAAACAGCAATATAGAGTAGTAATTTTGTAATAAAAACAAATAATATTTTTTTCGCTTCGAAATAAAACGCCAAAGCGTTGAATCAGAGTCGCAACAAAACGCCCTATTTATTTGTTTTTTCGGCATTTTTGGTGTAATTTTGCACGCGCAAAAATCAAAACCACACTCTAATGATTACTCTTACAAACATCGCCATTCAGTTTGGCAAACGCGTGTTATACAAAGACGTGAACATCAAGTTCACAAATGGCAACATCTACGGCATCATCGGTGCAAACGGCGCTGGAAAATCAACGCTTCTGAAAGCCATTAGTGGCGAATTAGAGCCAAACAAAGGCAGTGTAGAACTGGGTCCTGGCGAACGACTGTCGGTTCTCGACCAAGACCACTTCAAATACGACGCTTTTACGGTGATGGATACCGTTTTTATGGGTCACGCACCGCTGTGGGCGAACATGAAAGCACGTGAAGCGCTCTACGCAAAAGCCGAGATGACCGAAGAAGACGGCAATGTAGCGGCAGAACTCGAGCTGAAATTTGCCGAAATGAATGGTTGGGAAGCAGAAAGCGAAGCGGCGCAACTGCTGCAAAATCTTGGAGTGAAAGAAGACTTGCATTATAAAACGATGAACGAGCTATCGAACAACGAGAAAGTACGCGTTATGCTGGCTAAAGCGTTGTTCGGTCATCCCGATAACCTATTACTCGACGAGCCAACCAACGACTTAGACTTGGAAACCGTTCAATGGTTGGAAGAATACTTGAGCAATCTGGAGCAAACAGTGCTCGTTGTGAGCCACGACCGTCACTTCCTCGACGCCGTTAGCACGCAAACCGTCGATATCGACTTCGGAAAAGTTACTGTCTTCGCAGGAAACTATTCGTTCTGGTATCAGAGCAGTCAGCTTGCGTTGCGTCAGGCTCAGAACCAGCGGCTTAAGGCTGAAGAAAAGCGGAAACAGCTTGAAGAATTCATTCGCCGTTTTTCTGCCAACGTGGCTAAGAGTAAGCAAACCACGAGTCGCAAAAAGATGTTGGACAAACTGAATGTTGAAGAGATACGTCCGTCGAGCAGAAAGTATCCTGGCATTATTTTTTCAATGGATCGCGAGCCTGGAAACCAGATTCTGGAGGTGCAAGACCTTAAAGCAGTAGATCCAGACGGCACAATATTGTTCGATCACGTGAGCTTTAATATAGAAAAAGGTCAAAAGACCGTTTTCTTGAGCCACAATCCAAAAGCAATGACAGCGCTTTTCGAAATCATCAACGGCAATCGCGAAGCTGACGCAGGCACTTACAAATGGGGCATCACGATTACCACCGCTTACTTGCCGCTCGACAACACTGAATTCTTCAAAAGCGATCTTAACTTAGTGGACTGGCTCAGCCAATACGGCACTGGCAACGAGGTTGTAATGAAAGGCTATCTTGGTCGCATGCTTTTCTCTGGCGAAGAAGTGCTTAAGAAAGTCAACGTGCTGAGTGGTGGCGAGAAGATGCGTTGTATGATTGCTCGTATGCAACTAAAAAATGCGAATTGCTTGATTCTCGACACGCCAACCAACCATTTGGATTTGGAATCCATACAAGCTTTCAACAACAATCTCGTGACTTTCAAAGGAAACATACTATTCTCCAGTCACGATCACGAGTTTATCCAAACCATAGCCGACCGCATTATCGAGCTAACGCCTAACGGAACCATCGACAAACTGATGGATTACGACGATTACATCTACGACGAGCGCATCAAAGAACAGAAAGCAAAATTGTATGGCATGTAAATTGTGGCAAGGTTTTTGCATATAACGTAGAAAAAACATTAGCATCATGGACGAAAAAGAAAAAGAAATTAAAATAGAAGGTGAAGAAACCCAAGAGCAACCAGTAGAAGAAACTGCAGAACAAACGACTGAGCAAACTGAAGCAACGAGCGACGAACCTGTTGCAGAAGAAACAGCCGAGTCAAACGTTGAGAAACTGCAAGAAGAAGTAGAACAACTGAAAGATCGCTACCTTCGCACGGTTGCCGAATTCGATAATTACAAAAAGCGTACAATCAAAGAAAAAGCCGAACTCATTCTTAACGGTGGCGAAAAGGTTGTAACCAGTTTGCTTCCTGTGCTCGACGATTTCGAACGCGCACTCAACGACGCCACAGACGACCCACACGCCATCAAAGAAGGCATGGATTTGATTTTCAAAAAGTTCTTGAAAACCCTCGAAACGCTGGGCGTTAAAAAGATAGAGACCGAAGGCAAAGATTTCGATGTCGATTTCCACGAAGCGATTGCAATGATTCCGAATGTGCCAGACGCGCAAAAAGGAAAAGTAGTTGACTGCGTTCAGAGTGGTTATCAAATGAATGACAAAGTGATTCGTCACGCAAAAGTTGCTGTAGGACAATAAAATAATGGCAAAAAGAGACTATTACGAAGTTCTTGGCGTCAAGAAAGACGCGACGGACGACGAGATAAAAAAAGCATACCGCAATCTGGCGATTAAATATCACCCAGATAGAAATCCAGGTGATAAAACGGCAGAAGAAAAATTCAAGGAAGCGGCTGAAGCTTACGATGTTCTTCACGATCCAAAGAAGCGCCAGCAATACGATCAGTTTGGATTCGATGGTCCAACAGGCGGAGGATTTGGCGGATTCGGCAGCGGAGGATTTTCTGTCGATGACATATTCTCGATGTTTGGCGATATTTTTGGCGGACATAGCGACTTTGGAGGCTTCGGAGGCTTCGGTGGAAGTTCAACGCGCACGCGCCAGCAATCTCGCGGCAGTGATTTGCGACTGAAAGTCAAGCTTTCGCTGCAAGAAATCGCGACAGGCGTCACCAAGAAATTCAAGCTTAAAAAAGATATTACGTGCAGCCACTGTCACGGTTCTGGTGCAGAAGCAGGCAGTAGCGCAGAAACCTGTCCGACATGTAACGGTCAGGGATTTGTCGTTAAAACAGTTCGCTCTTTCTTAGGCGTGATGCAGACTCAGAGTGAGTGTCCAACGTGTCACGGAGAAGGCAAAGTTATCAAAAACAAATGCAAGGAATGTGGTGGTACTGGCGTGAAAAAAGGCGACGAAGTTGTGGAGATTAAAATTCCAGCAGGCGTCGCTGAAGGCATGGTTATCAATGTTCCAGGCAAAGGAAACGCAGGACCGCACAACGGAGTCAATGGAAACATTCAGGTTTTCATTGAAGAAGAACCAAACGACACATTCATTCGCGATGGGCAAGACGTAATCTATAATCTTCTGCTCGACATTCCTACCGCTATCTTAGGCGGAGAAGTTGAGATTCCAACCATCGACGGATCGAAAGCTAAAATAAAAATTGAACCAGGCACGCAACCTGGCAAAACACTTCGCTTGCGCGGAAAAGGTCTGCCAGCCGTTCAGGGTTATGGCAGCGGCACTGGCGATATTATTGTAAACGTCAGCGTTTACATTCCTAAAACATTATCGCGCGAAGAAAAGCAAATGATTGAAAAGTTGAAGGGCAGCGACAATTTCAAAGGCGATGCTTCGACAAAGAAAACCATCTTCGAGCGATTCAGAAATTACTTTAATTGATGACCTATCAAGCGTGTATCGATTATCTATACCACCAGACGCCTGTGTTCGAACATACAGGAGCGTCGGCGTATAAGGAGGGTCTGGAAACGACAATCGCGCTGGATAAGCATTTCAATCACCCACATCAGAATTTCAAAACCATACACGTTGCTGGCACAAACGGCAAAGGCAGTTGTTCGCACACGTTAGCGAGCATCCTGATGCACGAGGGTTATCGCGTTGGACTGTACACATCGCCTCATCTAATCGACTTCCGCGAGCGTATCAAAGTGAACGGCAAACCTATCAGCAAGAGTTACGTTGTTAACTTCGTAGAACAGGAGCGTAACTTCTTCGAACCGCTTCGTCCTTCATTCTTTGAACTCACTACTGCAATGGCTTTTCATTTTTTTGCAGAGCAACACGTTGATATCGCAGTGATTGAAGTCGGTCTTGGAGGTAGATTAGATTGCACAAACATTATTTCGCCGATTCTTTCCATTATCACGAACATCAGTTTTGACCACACGCAATTTTTAGGTTCAACACTGGCGCAAATCGCAAGCGAAAAGGCAGGAATAATTAAACCATATACGGATGTAATTATTGGCGAATCGAACGACGAAACAGCGCCCGTTTTCTGCGAAAAAGCGAAAGACTGTCACGCCTCAATCGTTTTTGCCGACCAAGCAGATGAAATTGTTTCGGCAACAGCGATGGATGAAGGTGGATTTCTTTACGAAACAAAACATTTTGGCACGTTTCGCGGTGAATTAGGCGGCATCTATCAGCAGAAAAACGCATGCACCGTTTTGGCAGCCTGCCGCAACCTGATGGCGAAAGGTGTGATTCAGCATCGTAATAGTGTGACCGACGGTTTTGGCGACGTATGCCAAGCCACTGGATTGATGGGACGCTGGCAGAAAATACAAGAACGACCGCTCGTTGTCTGCGACACAGGTCACAATGTTGGCGGTTGGAACTATCTGAAGCAACAAATTGCGCGTCAGTCGTGCAGAGATAAGCACATCGTTTTCGGAATGGTTGACGACAAAGACATACAAACCGTTCTCAAGATGCTGCCACAGGATGCACATTATTATTATACGCAAGCCGATAACCATCGCGCTATCCCAGCCGAAGTTGTGGCTGAAAAAGCGGAAGCACTCGGATTGAAAGGAAAAACATACAAAACCGTTTCGGCAGCCTACGAAGATGCGCTGGCAAATGCAAGCGCTGACGATTTTATTTTCGTAGGCGGAAGTAGCTACGTCGTAGCCGATTTTCTTACTTTCTTGAAAAAAAAGGGCAAAATTGACTAAAAAACGCTGGTTTAATTGTTTTTAACGCACACAGCAACGCATTTTTTGAAGTCAAATTTGTCATATTCGTTTTTTTTTACTTACTTTGCGGAATATCAATTTGTAAAGTAACTAAAGACATAATACTAAGATGAGTTTTCAAGAAACAGAAGTACGCTGTGGTTTGAAACGCACAGATTTTCAAACCACGATCAACGGCAAACAAACAGACCTTTATTTTTTACGCAATAATGTCGGCAACGAAGTCGCAATCACCAATTACGGTGGCGCTATCGTTGCCATTATGGTACCAGACCGTGAAGGCAAACTTGCGAACATCATTCAAGGACATGACAACATACAAGACGTCATCAATAGTCCTGAGCCTTATCTTTCTACTTTGATAGGACGCTACGGTAATCGTATTGCAAAAGGAAAATTTCAGTTGAATGGAAAAGAATATAACCTTGCCATCAACAACGGTCCTAACTGTCTGCATGGTGGAAAGAGCGGCTATAACGCTCGCGTTTGGGATGCTTTGCAGATGAACGACCACTCTCTGGTGCTGAATTACATTAGTCCTTACGGCGAAGAAGGTTTCTCTGGCGAAGTAAAGATTACCGTTATCTACACATTTAACGACGATAACGAGCTGGTGATTGAATATATGGCAACAACGAACAAGAAAACCATCATCAACTTGACGAGTCACGGTTTCTTCTCACTTGCTGGCATTGCAAATCCTACGCCAACCATCGAAAATTTGATTTGCGAAATCAATGCTGATTATTATCTCCCAATCGACGAAACATCTATTCCGACTGGCGAAATTCGCTTTGTTGAAGGCACACCTTTCGACTTCCGCAAACCGAAACCAGTAGGACAAGATATTGATGCAGATAATGAACAAATCAAAAATGGCGCTGGTTACGATCACTGTTTCGTGCTCAACAAACGCGAAGAAGGCGAACTGAGTTTTGCTGCACGCATCATCGAACCCGTAAGCGGCAGAACGATGGATGTATATACAACAGAGCCAGGCGTACAAGTTTATACTGACAACTGGGCAGATGGTTATAAAGGTCAGAACGGCGCAACATTCCCTCGTCGTTCGGCTATTTGCTTCGAAGCACAACACTTCCCAGACACGCCAAATCATCCATATTTCCCATCGGTTGTATTGAAACCACACAGACAATATAAGCAAAAAACAATTTATAAATTTGGAATAGACAAATAAACTAAATAGAACTCATTATGGAAAATAAAAACAACAAAAATGGCGTAATGGTCGCCATCATCTCGATGATGTTCCTCTTCGCGATGATTTCGTTCGTAACCAATATGGCAGCACCATTTGGAAATATCTGGAAACTGGAATACAAATGGGCAGGCATGGTTGGCAACTTGATGAACTTTGCAGCATATTTGTTTATGGGCATCCCTGCAGGTATGATGATTAGCAAAATCGGTTACAAAAAGACTGCTTTGATTGCTCTTGCAACAGGTTTCGTTGGTATCTTCGTGCAATATCTTTCCAGTTTGTATGGAGAAAACACCGCAATCTTCGGTGGCGTGATGAAACTCAACTATCTGATTTATCTGATTGGTGCTTTCATCTGCGGATTCTGTGTTTGTATGCTCAACACTGTCGTAAACCCGATGCTTAACTTGCTTGGCGGTGGCGGTAACAGAGGTAACCAGCTGATTCAAACTGGTGGAACACTCAACTCTCTCGCTGCAACACTGACGCCTATGCTCGCTGGACTGCTCATTGGTACGGTAACGAAAGATACGAAAATGGCAGATGTGACGCCATTGCTTTGGATTGCGATGGCTATCTTCGCTATTTCGTTCATTATTATTTATTTTACCAAAATTATTGAACCAGAACAAGCAAGCGATAACGTGCTTTCTAACGTGAAAGGTGCGCTGAAATATCGTCATCTCGTGCTGGGTGTCATCGCTATTTTCTTCTATGTAGGTATCGAAGTGGGCATTCCAGGCGAACTAAACTTCTATCTTACCGATCTCGGATTCGAAGGTGCAGCAGCCGTTGCAGGTTCTATCGTTGCCATTTATTGGTTGCTGATGCTCGTTGGTCGTTTTGTTAGTAGTTTCATTAGTGGAAAAGTTTCGACTCGCACACAGATTATCACCGTAACCAGCGTTGCGATCATCCTGTTGCTTATCGCGATTTTCCTGCCAGAAAGCGTTTCGTTCAACTGGAAAGGTTCCAGCATTCCAATGAAGAGTATTTTCATCATTCTTTGCGGTCTTTGCACTTCTGTAATGTGGGGTGGCATTTTCAACCTCGCAACCGAAGGACTTGGAAAATATACAGCAGCTGCGTCGGGCATCTTTATGATGATGGTAGTTGGTGGTGGTATCATGCCATTGCTGCAAGACCTGCTCGCAAAGTCTGTTGGCTACATCCCATCTTATTGGCTTGTAATCGCCATGCTTGCTTTCATCCTCTTCTATGCACTCGTTGGATGCAAAGTTAACTATGACAAACTTGCAAAAGAAACAAAATAAATCATTAAAAACACGAAATAATTATGGATATCGAACACGTAAGAAGCCGTTTCATTAAACATTTTGACGGAAAAACAGGCAATATCTACGCATCTCCAGGTCGTATCAATTTAATTGGTGAACATACAGACTACAATGGTGGTTTTGTATTCCCAGGAGCAGTAGATAAAGGTATCATGGCTGAGGTTCGTCCTAACGGAACGGACACTGTTATGTGCTACGCAATAGATATGAAAGACCGCGTAGAGTTTAAGGTTGACGATCCTGAAGGACCGCGCACCAGTTGGGCACGTTACATTTATGGAATCGTGCAAGAAATGCGCAAACGAGGCGTTGACGTTAAGGGATTCAATACAGCATTTTCGGGCGACGTGCCTCTTGGCGCTGGAATGTCTTCATCGGCTGCGCTGGAGAGTTGCTTCGCTTTTGCCATCAACGATCTTTTTGGCGATAACAAAGTAGAAAAATGGGATCTCGTGCTGGCTGGTCAAGCTACAGAGCACAACTACTGCGGTGTTAATTGCGGAATTATGGATCAATTCGCCAGTGTATTTGGAAAAGCTGGCAAACTGATGCGTTTGGATTGCCGTTCGCGCGAGTTCGAATATTTCCCGTTCGATCCAAAGGGTTACAAACTGGTGCTCGTTGACTCGAAAGTGAAACACGAATTGGCTGGTTCGCCTTACAATGATCGTAGAAATTCTTGCGAAAACGTTGTTCGCCATATCGCAGCTAAACATCCAGAAGGCAAATTCGAAACTTTACGCGACTGTACATGGGAACAGCTCGACGAAGTTCGCGCAGAAGTGGGCGAAGAAGACTACAAACGCGCTCATTTCGTGCTGGGCGAGAAAGATCGTGTGCTGGCTGTTTGCGATGCTTTGAATGCAGAAGATTACGAAACCGTTGGNCAGAAAATGTATGAAACGCACGAGGGNTTGAGCAAAGAATACGAAGTAAGTTGCGAAGAACTTGATTTCCTCAACGACGTAGCGCGTGAGAATGGCGTTACAGGTAGCCGCATNATGGGNGGTGGCTTCGGAGGATGCACAATCAACCTCGTNAAAGACGAACTCTACGACAAATTCATCGAAGACGTGCGCAAGAAATANTTCGAGCGTTACAATAAAGTTTGCGGTGTTTATCCTGTCGTTATCAGTGATGGTTCGAGAAAAATTTGCTAAAGCNATACAACATTTTAATGCAATAAAAAAACCGCTCGGCAACTNCTTGCTGAGCGGTTTTTTTTGTATGTTTTGCNTTTCGATTTAGTCGTTCGANNGAGTTGGTTCAATAGGATCCAATCCTAATTCCTNCTCGATAGTCGGCTCACCATTCTCTTTACGAATCTGGTTCTTNGCGTTAATAGTTTCTTGCATGGCTTCGTCACCGTCTTTCGCCATTTCAACTTCCGATTTCATTAAAGCCTCAAAAAAGAGGTCGGCTTTTCTTTTGTATTCTTCGTCCATAAGATTTTTTGTTTAATTAAATTTTGGNTTTTATTTCAACTATTCGCGACAAAAATACGAAATCGATANCGGAATCTTTCATTCGTTGACAAAATTTTTTCTGCATAATAGTCTAACAGAACCACCAAAAAGTGATAAAAATCAGCATTTTACGACAAGAAATCGCGGAAAAATGTTTACTTTTGCATCAATATCACCTTTTTAGATTAAACANATAAAAACATATCATTATGAACGATAAAAAACTGATGAATCGAGCTGCCGACAATATACGCATTTTGGCTGCTTCGATGGTAGAAAAAGCAAAATCNGGTCATCCAGGCGGAGCGATGGGTGGTGCAGATTTCATCAACGTACTGTTCTCTGAATTTTTAGTTTACGATCCCGAAAATCCGCTGTGGCACGGACGCGATCGTTTCTTCCTTGATCCAGGCCACATGTCNCCTATGTTATATTCTGCTTTGGCNCTTCANGGAAAATTTTCTCTTGAAGATCTGCAGCAATTCCGTCAATGGGGTTCGGTAACGCCTGGTCATCCAGAACGCGACTTAGCGCATGGCGTTGAAAACACATCAGGACCGCTCGGNCAGGGCCACACTTTCGGCGCTGGAGCTGCGATTGCTGAGAAATTTTTGGAAGCGCGTTTGGGTCATACTCCAATGCAACACAAAATCTACGCGTACATTTCTGACGGTGGCGTAGAGGAAGAAATTTCTCAAGGCACAGGTCGCATCGCTGGTATATTGGGATTGAANAANCTCATCATGTTCTACGATTCTAACGACATTCAACTTTCTACGGAATGNAATGAAGTAATGAACGAAGACACTGCAGCGAAATATCGCGCTTGGGGTTGGAATGTTCTAACGATTAACGGCAACGATGCAGATGAAATCCGTAGCGCGCTAACTCAAGCACAGAGCGAGCAAAATCGCCCAACGCTGATTATCGGAAAGACGATTATGGGCAAGGGTGCATTGAAAGAGGATGGTAGTAGCTTCGAACACAGTATTAAAACNCACGGATCTCCNCTTGGAGGCGAGGCTTACGTNAACACAATAAAGAATTTGGGCGGTAATCCTAACNATCCGTTCGTTATTTTCCCTGAAGTAGCAGAATTGTANGCTAANCGACGCGCACAACTCAAAGAAATCGTGGCGCAACGCTACGCNGAAGAAGCTGCNTGGGCNAAAGAAAATCCAGAGAAAGCTGCTTTGCTGAAAGAATGGTTTAGCGGTAACGCGCCAAAGGTTGACTTTAGCGCGCTGGTTCAGAAAGAAGGCAGCGCTACTCGTGCTGCTTCAGCTGCTTGTCTTGGCGTTTTAGCAGAGCAAGTCGGCAATATGNTTTGCGGTTCTGCNGACTTATCAAATTCAGACAAGACAGATGGATTCCTAAAGAAAACACAGGCGATGAAAGCAGGNGACTTTAGCGGCGCATTCTTCCAAGCTGGCGTCAGCGAGCTTACAATGGCGTGCATGTGTATCGGCATGCAGCTTCACGGAGGCGTCATCCCTGCTTGCGGTACATTCTTTGTTTTCTCTGATTATATGAAACCAGCCGTACGAATGGCTGCACTGATGGAAGTTCCCGTTAAATTCATTTGGACACACGANGCTTTCCGCGTGGGAGAAGACGGTCCAACACACGAACCCGTTGAGCAAGAAGCACAGATTCGCTTGATGGAAAAATTGCAAAANCATCACGGACGCAATTCCATGCTTGTTCTTCGTCCAGCCGATGCAGATGAAACGACAGTTTGCTGGCAGATGGCGATNGAGAATATGTTNACGCCTACAGCGCTTATCCTTTCGCGTCAGAATATCGAGAAATTGCCTGCTGGAAACGACTACGAGCAAGCTCGTCGTGGCGCTTACGTTGTTGCTGGTAGTGATTCAGATTTCGATATCATTCTGTTAGCGAGCGGAAGTGAAGTTTCAACNTTGGTTGCTGGCGCGACACTGCTCCGTCAAGACGGTATAAAAGTCAGAATCGTGAGCGTTCCNTCTGAGGGACTATTCCGTACGCAACCAAAAGAATATCAGGAAAACGTATTGCCAAGAGATGCGAAAATATTTGGTNTAACNGCNGGTCTGCCAGTTACACTTGAAGGTCTGGTTGGTGCAAATGGTCGCGTATTTGGTTTGAATAGTTTTGGTTTCTCAGCTCCTTACAAAGTTCTCGATGAGAAACTCGGTTTTACTGCAGAGAACGTCTATCGTCAAGTAAAGGATTTTTTGAACGAATAAGTCAGATAAATATGAAAAAGACAATCATTGGTTTGGCAAGCGATCACGCTGGTTTNGCNATGAAGCAATACATCAAAACATTGCTCNCTGATAAAGGTCTGNANTACATNGACTACGGCACCGACAGCGAAGAGAGCTGCGACTATCCCGACTACGCGCACGCGCTCGCACGCGGAATAGAAAAAGGTGAAGTGGAGATAGGNATCGGTCTCTGCGGAAGCGGCGAAGGAATGGCTATCACGCTGAACAAACATCCGCAAATTCGCGCTGGATTGGTTTGGAATAACGACGTCGCTCGCTTGATTCGCCAGCACAACAACGCAAACGTGCTCGTTCTGCCTGCACGATTCATCAACGATGAACAAGCATCGCAATTCATCGACACCTTNTTNGAAACGCCATTCGAAGGCGGTCGNCACGAAAGACGTGTGAANAAGATTCAAATTCANTAANAATNAATATTGTAGGGCATGCTTCCAACGAGCATGCCCTTTTGTTTTCTTTCAAAAATACACCATGAAAAAAATATTTTTCGCACTATTTCTCTCGCTCCTTCTACCAACTACCCTACTGGCAGANGGCGATAAAAACGAGAAAGCGCAAATTGAAGNCGACTATCAAGCAACGATGAAATTTATTGGTCAGGATTTGCTCGCCAATGAGCAGAATCTGACCAGNGAAGAGCGTGAACTGCTCCATTTTCTCTACGCTTACATGCCGTTGGCTGACNTAACAAANTATCCAAGCAGCTTCCACCGCGCGAATCTCAACGTGACGCTGAAAGCNCGCAACGAGATGGCGTGGGGAAAAAGCGTTCCAGAACTGCTTTTCCGTCACTTNGTCTTGCCCGTTCGTGTGAACAACGAAGATCTCGATGCATTCCGCACAACTTATTACGAAGAACTGAAACAGCGTGTCAAAGGATTGTCGATGAAAGANGCGATTCTGGAAGTCAATCACTGGTGCCACGAACACGTAACTTACCANCCTTCCGANGCCAGAACGCTGTCCCCCATTCACTGCATGGCGAACGCGTTCGGTCGTTGTGGTGAAGAAAGCACCTATACCGTAGCAGCGCTGCGCGCGATTGGCATTCCCGCGCGTCAGGTTTANACGCCTCGCTGGGCGCATACCGACGACAACCACGCGTGGGTCGAAGCTTGGGCAGACGGAACGTGGTATTTTCTCGGNGCATGTGAGCCAGAAGCCGTTCTCAATTTAGGTTGGTTCAACGAACCAGCATCGCGCGCCATGCTGATGCATACGCGTGCTTTCNGCAAGTATAANGGNCCNGAAGAAGTGGTTTTGCGCACAAATAATTTTACAGAAATCAATCTNATTCANAATTACGCAGANATCGCGCGCGTCGATTTTCGCATTATCGANGAGAANGGTCAACCTGTGGAAAATGCGCGTGTGGAATTCAAAATCTACAACTACGCAGAATTTTANAGCGCNGTCACAAAATACACCGATGCCAACGGAANAACTTTCCTTTCTGCAGGCAAAGGCGACCTGATGGTNTGGGCTTCGAAAGANGGNAAATATGGTTATCAGAAAACTTCGTTTGGAACAGACAAGCAAGTGACNATCACGATTTCAGCCAATCATCAAACGGATTACGCAACGCACGACGTTGACGTTGTTCCNCCAGTGAAAAACACGAAAATGCCTGATGTAACCGAAGCGCAACAAAGCGAAAACAAACGTCGGTTTGCATACGAGGATTCGCTNCGNCACGCNTATATGGACAGCGAATTTGCGGTTGGCGATGTTCGCGATGATTGGAAAATTNATCTAACCAAAGCGAAAGCACATCAAAGCACNATTTTGAAATTCCTCGAACAACACGACAGCGACNCAGAGCGCAATCGCGCNTTCGGAATCCTNAACACNTTGAGCNACAAAGACTTCACCGACGTTCCCTACGACGTGCTCGAGGATGCTTTTCTTGCTGAAACCGATCAGCTNGACGTGCGCGTTGAAGATGAACCACTGCTCTATCCCTACAAGCAAGCGCTGGCAAAACTTTTCAATTCTAAACAAACAAAAGCGTTTCGCGCTGATCCATCNAAATTAGTCGAATGGGTTCGAAAAAATGTTCGTTTGAATCCCGACAAGCGTGCTATGCGAATCGCTCAGTCGCCTGCTGTTGTAGCGAAATATTTAGTGAGCGACTCACGCTCGCGCGACATCTTCTTCGTTTCGTTGGCACGCAGTCTGAACATCGAAGCACGCAAGGATGTCGTAACTTCTAAGGTTCAATATCGCAAAGACGCGCAATGGGTTGACGTTGATTTCGAAACAGCNCAGCAAACCATTGCACCACAAGGCAAACTCGTGCTTCGCTACTCCCCCACTCGCACGCTCGACGATCCGAAATACTACAGTCATTTCAGNATTAGTCGCATAGAAAACGGCAGAGCAGTGCTNCTCAATTTCGAAGAAGGTCAAGTTGACATGGGCGGTGGCACGAGTTGGAGCAATACTTTCAAGAACGGCNCTTCGCTCGATGCAGGAACCTATNTGCTTGTNACGGGTCAGCGAATGGCAAGCGGTAAAGTTCTGGCGACAATGCAAACGTTTGACGTCGNAGAAGGTCAAACGACNACGCTCGATCTCAATCTCCGCACCGACAACGACGACGTTAGCGTNATCGGTTCATTCGANAGCGAATCGAAATTCACGAAAGACGGCAACGAAGTGAGCATCCTTTCGCAGACAGGTCGTGGCTATTTCGTCGTAGGTCTGCTGGGNATCGGTCAGGAACCTACCAACCACGCTCTCCGCGACATTGCCAAAGAAAAGCAAGCATTAGACCAATGGGGNCGTCCGTTTGTTTTGCTTTTCGAAAACGAAGCAGAACTNAAAAAATTCCACCAAGAAAATTTTGGTCAACTACCTAAAAACACCATCTTGGGCATTGACACAGACGGNANAATCAAGCAACAAATTGTTTCGCAAATGAAACTACCAACCGACAANCTGCTGCCTATTTTCATCATNGGCGACACATTCAATCGCGTTGTGTTCTCATCGCAAGGCTATACCATCGGTTTGGGCGAACAATTGCGCAAGATAGCCGAAAAACTCTAACAGATTACGATATTTTAACGCTACAAATTGCAAAAAAGCAAAAAAAAACGTATATTTGCGAAATCACATACGATTCTAATCATTTATTAACCAATACTAAAACCATTATGAACTACAAAATTATCGACGTTGAAGGAATCGGTGAAGTATATTCAGAAAAACTGATTCAAGCAGGAATCGACACTGTTGAAGACCTCCTCGAAAAATGCAAAGCACCAGCTGGACGCAAAGAACTTGCAGAAGCAACTGGCATCTCACCTAAACTCATTCTTACTTGGACAAACCACGCTGACCTCATGCGCATCGACGGCATTGGTCCACAGTTCTCAGAACTCNTGGAAGCNGCTGGCGTTGACACAGTNAAAGAACTGCGCCATCGTGTACCAGAAAATCTGCANCCAAAGCTTGAAGAACTAAACGCAGAGCGCCATCTCGTNGGTCGCGTTCCTGCATTGAGCGAAGTAGAACGCATGATCGAGCAGGCTAAAGAACTGCCTCCAATGATGGAATACTAAAAACCATTCTTACAACAAACGAACATCCATGCGGGGTAACAGCACACAACGCGCTTGCCCCGCATTTTCTCAATCCTAAAACACAAGCAACAAAATGAAAAAACTCATCGCATTCATCGTCTTTATCGGGCTTATCGTTCTCCTTGCAATGACTTGCCCNGACGAGAAACAGCATCGCGAAACCATNTCNGCACGCTTCTCTGCCGCAGCAAAGCAAAAGGTAAGCGAAGAACTTGGAAGTAGCATCGCAATCCTTGGCGGTGGACTCACAAAGCTTGGCGCCAAACTTGCAGTCAACGAAGCTATNCAAGTAGATGATTACTTCATCTTCTCAGTTGGTAAAACTATCGGCGACAAACCACGCGTNGTNTCCGTAGGTCTGCTCAATAAAGTCTTCACAGGCAGCGTTGACACCTTCAAAGACTTCCTCGACGACCAGCTCGGAGGCAAAGAAAAAGACGAAAAAGATGACAAAGCAAAAGAATAAACAACAACCAACAAGCCAAAGCGCCAAACTGTTCGCCATTCTGGCAATACCAGCAGCGCTAATCGCTACAGCCGCCTGTCTGTTCCAATCAACAGGCAAAAAATACAAAGAACTCGACGACTGAAAAGTCAATCAACCATCAAAAAATCGCAACGCGATGGCGCATAATTATGCACATCGCGTTTTCTTTTTATNCATTTTTCAATATATAATAAGGTGTAAATTCAAACGATAGACCACCATTCGCGTAAATTACTTAAAATCAAATCATCTAAAAGACGCTATAACAGCGATTTTTCTAAAAAAAGAATAATAATTTTTTTATTATCAGATAAAAAACTCGTATATTTGCAACCCGAAATTCTTTTCTAAAACAAAAAGCAACAATGACTAAAGCAGAAATTATCAACGAGATAGCCGACAAAACCGGCATCCAGAAAAAGGAAGTCGCCGTAATAGTTGAAAGTTTTATGGAAACCATAAAAGATAACATGTTGAACAAGAAAGAAAATATCTATCTGCGTGGTTTCGGAAGTTTTATCATCAAACATCGCGCTGCAAAGACCGCACGCAACATCACTCGAAACACAACTATCACCATCGGTCCACGNGATATCCCAAGCTTCAAACCTGCAAAGAGCTTTGTTGCCCAAATGAAAGGCGAAGAATAAACAAGCCATTACAAAAACATTAGATAAAAANNAAAAATTAAAAACCATTCACAATTATGCCAAACGGTAAGAAGAAAAAAGGCCACAANATGGCTACGCATAAGCGTAAAAAGAGACTGAGAAAGAACAGACATAAGAGCAAGTAAGCGGTTAGCCGCCCTGTCAGCATCTGTTCTGACGAAAAGGCATGTCAAGACATCCGAGCGGATCTCCAGACATGCCTCTTTTCATGTTAGTTCAGCAACACGCAACTGCAGAACACATGCAAAGAAAACGATAACCAAGACAAAGATAAAAAATGACCAGCGAAATTGTAATCGACGTTCAACAGAAACAAATTTCGATTGCACTGCTCGAAGACAAAAATTTGGTAGAATACCAAAACGAACCGCGCTCCGCATCGTTCTCTGTTGGCAACATCTACGTGGCAAAGGTCAAGAAACTCATGCCCGGGCTTAATGCCTGCTTNGTTGACGTAGGTTTCGAACGTGACGCTTTTCTGCATTATCTCGACCTTGGAAGTCAATTTAACTCTCACAGCAAATACCTTAAGCAGGTACAAAGCGACAGAAAAAAACTTTATCCCTTCGCAAAAGCAACACGACTGCCCGAACTAAAAAAAGATGGCAGCGTACAAACAACGCTAACGCAAGGACAAGAAGTACTCGTTCAAATCGTTAAAGAGCCCATCTCAACAAAAGGACCACGGCTCACATGCGAACTAAGTTTCGCAGGACGCAACCTCGTACTCATACCCTTCGGAGATAAAGTTTCAGTATCGTCGAAAATCAAAAGCGGAGAAGAACGCGCAAGGTTAAAACAGCTTGTCCAAAGCATCAAACCAAAGAACCACGGAATCATCGTACGCACCGTGGCAGAAGGAAAACGAGTAGCAGAACTCGATGCCGAGCTAAAAGTCCTCGTAAAACGATGGGAAGACACGCTCGTCAGAGTGCAAAAAGCACAGAAACTACCACAACTCGTTTTCGAAGAAACAAGCCGAGCAGTCGCATTGATAAGAGATGTTTTCAACACTGAATTCGAAAACATTTACGTCAACGACGAAGACGTTTACAATGAGGTGAAAAGCTACATCCATCTCATTGCACCAGAAAAGGCAAACATCGTGAAATTGTACAACGGCAAAGTGCCTATCTTCGACAATTTCAACGTAACAAAACAACTCAAATCAAGCTTTGGAAAAATTGTAAACTACAAACACGGCGCTTACATGGTCATCGAACACACCGAAGCACTGCATGTAGTTGATGTAAACAGCGGAAACCGAGCACGTTCGGGCAACGGACAAGAAGCCAATGCGCTGGAAGTAAATCTCGGAGCTGCCGACGAACTCGCAAGACAACTACGACTACGCGATATGGGAGGAATCATCGTAGTCGATTTTATCGACATGAATCTTGCTGAAGACCGGCAAATGCTCTACGAACGCATGTGCAAGAACATGCAAAAAGACCGCGCCCGACACAACATCCTGCCGCTTTCCAAATTCGGACTGATGCAAATCACACGCCAAAGAGTAAGACCTGCAATGGATGTCAAAGTAGAAGAAACCTGTCCAACGTGTTTAGGAACAGGAAAAATCAAATCCAGCATCCTATTTACCGAACAACTCGAGAGAAAAATTGACCAACTGGTTAACAAGATTGGCGTCAAAAATTTCTACCTGCACGTACATCCCTACGTTGCTGCATACATCAACAAAGGGATTGTCTCGCTAAAAAGAAAATGGCAGATGAAGTACGGATGGGGAATCCACGTGATTCCTTCGCAGAAACTCGGATTCTTGCAGTACGAATTCTATGATTCGAAAAAACAATTCATCGACATGCAAGAAGAAAACGAGGGCAAATAAAAAAGAGGAACTATTCCACGACGAGAATAGTTCCTTTTTTTCTTTCTACAAAAATCATCGAATCGTTAATTTTTAGTTAAAATCCCGCAAATTTTTGCATAAAAATTCACGCACCAAAAACGTGAATTTTAGAACGAAAAAACGCGATTTTTCGTCGTAATTGCACACTCTGCAAAACTGTGCAACGAAAAATCTTGACAAAAACCATTGAATTTTTGCGCAAAACGGCCAATTTGTGCAATTTTTTCGTTGAGTTTTGAAAATTTTTCGCGTTTTTTGATTTCCGAAAAGCGCTGTTTACAAAATTATTTCACGTGAGATAAAAATCTATCTCACGTGAGATAATTTTCTATCTCATATCATTTAACTTTTTTAACAGTCGATTTAACAAAAAATTCCACTAAAAACGCGCAAAAAACTGACGCGTTTTTGGTCGCGCGAACGTTGCGATGCGATTTTGTTTCAATTTCGCGCGTTAACAAGTCTTAAAACTGCATATTTATTCCACATTTTCGTGCATGAAAATGCATTTTGTTTGGCGCTTTTTTTACGAAAAAAATTTTTGGAAAACGCTATTGGATAATCTTAAAACGTATGCGAAACGTCATTGTTTGCTGATCCCAATTTGTGCCAAGCATCTCAAACCGACCGATTTGCGCCGTCGATCGAACGTGCTTTCCAATGCATGGACAAACGTCGTAGTCGCCTATGCGAACAAGGCGTATCGTTTCGCTCACGTCGTTGGGCAAACGGTCGCGCGAAACCTCGTCGGGCAGGTCGTCGATGTGCACAAATTCGAACGTGACTGGCATATCTTCGGCTATCAATTCGTTCATCCGCTGCTCTATTTCGCGCTCTTCCTTGCGGTCGGGCTTATGGTCAAGAACGTAACTTATTTTACTTTTTTTGCGTTCGATGTGTGCGTTGCGCGAACGCTCGCATCCAAACATGCGAATCATTAATTGGTTGAGCAAATGCTCAGCAGTATGCGCAGGGGGAAACTCTTCCTTGTTGTGTTCGTTTAGTTCAAAATCTTGGGACATAGGTTTTTAGTTTGTCGATTGCAAAAGTAATAAAAAGAAATTAAAACGTTTCATTTTCAATGAATTACGTTCGATTTCACAAAAAAAGAAACTAGATAAAAAATAGCGGAAAAGCCTTAACAATAAAGACTTTCCCGCCATCTATAAATTATGTTTAACGATATTCTAATCTTTCAATCGTTTTTGCAGAACCGCGTACTATTTTCCAAATCCCTCATCAAGTCCCTTCATAAATTGCTTTCGACAATCCTCTAATGCTTGTTTAGCCTCTGGTGATGTTGGGATTCCGTATATATTAGTCCAACTTGCTTCAAATCTTCTTAGGTCCATATCATAAGCCGCATACGGATCAGAGAGAGTTTTATCACGTAATCCGTTTGTATATCCTTTTTCATAAAAACTATTTACGACTTTATCATAGTTCCATTTGCCACTGCTTGTGGTAAAACTCCGCACTTGCTGTTCCGCTTCTTTTTGTTGCTTAAGTCTTTTGTTTTCTTGTTCAAGTTGTTTAATGCGTTCTGACTGTGAGATTTCTTCTGTTTGTTCAGTCTGAGTGCTTTTATTTTTAGCGCCATCCACACAAGAAACAAAGCATAATGATGACGCGATTGATAAACTAATTATAAATAATTTTGTTTTCATAATGTTTTCCTTTCTTGTTTAATTTTTTCATTACAAATTTTGTAAGCTAATGTCACAAATTCTTGAATTTCTTGAATGTTGTTATACAAGCTTGGATCACTTAAGAGCCAAATCTCAACAGTTCCATCTACTGTAAAGAAAATTGACACGGGTTCACCTCCAATCATGTAGGTGCATCGATAAGCTCCTGTTCTCTCCTCAAATAAATGCTCAAAGTCGGGATTCTTTTGCAGTACAGCTGCAACTTTTTCTTTTGTCCACATAGGCAAATTTAATATTTGTCACTCTTTAGGCTCAAGAAAGTGAGATTGATAGTTTTTTTAGTAGGCATACAAAAAAGTGGAGCCTTCATTCCTACCAATCCTCAACGTCGGGCTAGGCTCCCTGTAACATAGAAAATGGAGAAACTTCGACTCCACTTGGATGTATTTCGTTAGGTTAACGAATACAAACCAAGAAGAGCGTTATTTCAACTTAATCCAATGTTACTCTGTGAGTGCCTAGTTCACGTTGATGGATAAGCGAAATGCGCTTTCTTAATATGTCTGCTGCATAAATTGCAGCAAGACAAAGATAAATAAAAAACGTAAAGTGTCAATAATTATTACAAGAAATGTTATAGACAATCAATTATTTTTAACAATTTTCCATATAAATGGGGATTCAATACCTAAAACAAAGGCTTAGCGAAGAACGCCTATTTAATTCACAAAAAAAAGAGTTCCGCGCGAAGGGAACTCTTTTTCGAAAAAAATTCTATGTGTTATAGTTTGATTTTATACACGCATCCGCTTCGCGAAGGGATGTCGGCGGTTACTGGCGCGTTGGGCGACAGCGTTATTTCTACGCTTTGGTCGCTCATCAATTCGGTTGCCGAGAACGTTCCTTGCGGAATCGAGAGGAAATCGAATGCATGCTGTGGGAGGTTGACGTCGCAGCGAACGGGTTTGTCGTCGAAGTTGACAACGACCAGTGCAACGGCGCTCGCATCCTTGCGCAAGAAGGCGTACTGACGGCTCGCGAGCGGCATATTGACGTACATCAGATCGAAGAAAGCGCCTTCGCGTAAGACCGATTCATTGTTTGAAAGTTGCAGGATGTGGCGAACGGTTTTTTCTATGTGACGCGCGTCGGCTGTCATGCGTCGTCGGTCGAAGAAACCACGTCGAACGCTTTCGACACTCCAGTAATCGAAGATTGTCGTGCGTCCATCGCGACCGCTAAAGCCTTCTTCGTCCATGCCCGATTCACCAAATTCTTGCCCATTGTAAATCATTAGCGGATTGGTTTGCAAGAAAGCGCAAACCATCAGTGCGGGAACGGCTTTCCATGCATTAGCAGCAAAAAAATCGCTTGCGATGCGCTGTTCGTCGTGATTCTCTAAAAAATAGAGCATGCTGTGCAACATTTCGTTAGTTGACTGCCATTGGCGCGTGATGTCTGCTGCAGGACGACGGTGGCACGTGACGTCACGAAGACAATCGTACATCCCAACTTTGTCGTACAGGTAATCGAAGCCAGCGTGAAGGTATTGCGCGTAGAGCATTGGGTTATATACCTCTCCTATAAAAATGAGTTGCGGATAGGTTGCTTTGAGTTTGGAAATCGCAAACGTCCAAAACTGACTCGGAACCATCTCTGCCATGTCGCAGCGGAAGCCATCTACGCCTTTCGAAGCCCAATAAAAAAGGACGTCGGTCATCTTTCCCCACGTGTCGGGCATGGGATAAAAATGCTCGCTCTTGCCTCCAGCGTCGCAGTAGTCGATGCCGTAATTGAGTTTGACAGTCTCGTACCAATCGTTGCGCGAGGGATGGTTGTCGAAATGGTCGTTTCCCGTTGCGCGTGCAGGCATTTCCTTGTAGGATCCTACGTCGAAACGCGGCTCGAACGGCTGTCCCCAACAGTAATAGAAGTTGTTTTCGACGGAGAAATGCATGGATGGGTCGTCGGTTTCACCTAAATCGCGCACGCCGTGCGGCTTGGCGATGGAGTGATACTCGCGCGCCACGTGGTTGGGAACGAAGTCGATGATGACTTTCAAACCGAGATGGTGAGCGCGTTTGAGCAAGTTTTCGAATTCTTCCATGCGATGCGGAACGTCAACGGCAAGGTCTGGGTCGATGTCGTAATAATCGGTGATAGCGTAAGGCGATCCCGCTTTTCCTTTGACGATTTCCGCGTGTTGCGTTGGTATATCAAAAGAAGCGTAACTCGTCGCTGTTGCGTGACGAATTACGCCTGTAAACCATACATGTGTAGCACCCAGCTGCTTGATTTGCAGGAGTTGCTTTTCTGTGATGTCGTTCAACTTTCCGCATCCATTATCTTCGATCGAGCCGTTGGGCTTTCTGGTCGTGTTTTTGTTGCCAAATAGGCGCGGAAGGAGTTGATAGATGATGATTCTTTTATCCAATGCCATGCACCGCTACGTTCTTATCGATTCTGCCAATCATGCCTTGCAATGCTTTTCCAGGTCCACACTCGGTGAAATCATCGCAACCGTCGGCAATCATGTTCTGCACTGACAACGTCCAACGCACGCTACTCGTTAGCTGCGCCATGAGATTTTGTTTGATTTCTTCTGGATTGGTGTGTGGTTTTGCGTCAACATTCTGATAGATTGGGCACTTTGGCGTTGAGAATGGCGTTTGTTCGATGAGTTTTTGCAATGCATCTTTGGCGGGTTGCATGAGAGGCGAATGGAAAGCGCCACCGACTTTCAATGGTAAAGCACGCTTTGCGCCGAGCGCTTTCAGCTTTTCGCAAGCCTCGTTGATTGCGTCAACATTGCCTGAAATTACGAGCTGACCAGGACAGTTGTAATTGGCTGCGACAACGATATTGCCTTCTTTATTTACTTCTTGACAAACAGCTTCGACTTGCTCGTCGGGCAGTCCGATAATTGCCGCCATTGTGCCTGGCGCTGCATCGCATGCCTTTTGCATCTCGAGTGCACGAGCGTGAACAAGACGCAGACCGTCTTCGAAACTCAATGCTTTGGAAGCGACTAATGCAGAAAATTCACCCAGCGAGTGCCCAGCTACCATGTCGGGATTGAAGTCTTCGAGGCACAGAGCAGTGATTACGCTGTGCAGGAAAACGGCTGGTTGCGTTACTTTAGTCTGACGCAAATCTTCTTCAGTGCCATTGAACATGATTTCGGTGATTTTGAAACCGAGAACCTCGTTAGCTTTGTCGAAAAGTTGCTTTGCTAATGGATGATTTTCATAGAGATCTTTGCCCATTCCTACGAATTGGGCGCCCTGACCTGGGAATACAAATGCTTTCATATTGTGGATTATTTGATTGTATCGCTGAAATTTCTTGACAAAGATAATGCAAAATTGTTATATATGGCGTAAACAGTGCGTGTTTTTTAGGTTTTAGTGCCTGAAAGTGAGCGATTTACATGATTTTCTTATAGGAAATCGGAGATTTTTTTGCACAAAAAAAATCCCGAAAGCGCAATGACTTTCGGGATTTTCTATTGGATTGTGATTGTGACTTATTCTGCTGCTGGAGCCTCTTCCTGTGCTGGAGCTTCTGTTTCAGCAGGAACTTCTTCTGCAGTTGCTTCACCAGCTGCTTCGGCTGCTGCTGCAGCTTCTTTTTCTGCTGCTTTAGCTTTGTCGGCTGCCTTCTGTGCTGCTTTTTCTGCTGCGAGTTCTTCTGCGTTTTCAGCAATAACGTGAACAGGAATCTTTACTTCTACTTCCTTGTGGAAGTGAGCGACAGCTTCGTAATCGCCAACGCGTTTTGCATCGCGCATGGTAATGATTTTGCGATCTACTTCAATACCTTTCTTAGCCAGTTCTTCAGCAACGGTAGCTGCGGTTACAGAACCGTAGAGATTGCCAGTTGCGCTAACTTTTGCTGCGATTTCGAGTTCGAGATCCTTGAGAGGTTCTGCTTTCTTTTCTGCATCAGCCTTGAGTTTAGCCAGTTTGTGCTCTTGTTGTTTGAGGTTTTCTGCGAGAACTTTCTTTGCTGATGGAGTAGCAAGCACTGCTTTGCCAGTTGGGAGCAGATAGTTACGTCCGTAACCATTCTTTACATTAACGATTTCGTTCTTGTATCCAAGACCGATAATATCTTCTTTCAAAATTACTTCCATGTTCTTCTCCTTGTTTTAATTATTTCATCAAGTCTGTTACGTAAGGAAGTAATGCGATTTGACGTGCACGCTTAACGGCTTGTGCAACGCGACGCTGATACTTCAGAGATGTTCCAGTGATACGGCGTGGAAGAATTTTTCCTTGTTCGTTGAGGAATTTCTTCAAGAATTCAGGATCTTTGTAGTCGATGTACTTGATGCCGCTTTTTTTGAATCGGCAATACTTCTTCTTCTTAGTGTCGATAGAAGGAGCAGTCAGGTAACGAATTTCTGATTGTGCTGCCATAATTAAGCCTCCTCTTTATTTGCAAGTTTGTTGCGACGCTTTTCAGCGTATTGTGCAGCGTACTTGTCGAGTTTAACAGTCATAAAACGGATCACTTTCTCGTCACGGCGGAAGCCTGTTTCGAGTGTGTTAACGATAGTAGGCTCAGCTTTGAATTCAAGCAGGCAGTAGAAACCTGTTGATTTCTTCTGAATAGCATAAGCCATCTTCTTCAGTCCCCAGGTCTCTTCATTCAAGATTTCTGCACCGTTGTCGGTGAGCAGTTTTTTGAATTTTGCGACCGTTTCCTTCATCTGTTCATCAGACAAAACGGGAGTCAAAATGAAAACGGTTTCGTATTGATTCATACTACTAAAAAATAAATAAAATGATAATAAATTTTGTTTGTTTTGCAAAAATGCGGTGCAAAGGTAGTGGTTTTTGAATAAATTTACAAAAATTTTTTGCGCATTTTCGCGATTTTTAGGGCATTTGGCGAAAAATGTGGCGTGTTTTTTCGCATTTTTATACTGTTTTTTCTATTTTCGCGGAAAAGTTTGTTCTGAAGATGAAGATTGTGCATCGACTTTTTGGTTTGCCGCTTGTCTATCTTGGCGTGGCGTTGCTGTGTGCTGGTTACGTGTTTGGCTGGACTAATTGGAATGTTTTTCTGATTGCGTCGTGGCTGCTGATTTTGCTGGGCATCGTGGGTTACGTTGTCAGTGCAAAGCGTCGTAGCAAGTATTGATTGAGATGAAAAAATATACAAAAGAAAGGGAGCGCCAATCGTGGTGCTCCCTTTTCTTATTGTGTGTGTTGTAGGTTATGCTTCTTCCTCTTCTGGTGCGATGAGTTTATAACCTTTACCGTGGATGTTGATGATTTCGATTTGGTCGTCGTCTTTCAGATGTTTACGCAGTTTGGTGATGTAAACGTCCATTGAGCGAGCGTTGAAATAGTTGTCGTCAATCCAGATGGTCTTCAATGCGTAATCGCGCTGCAGAATCTCGTTTTTGTGTGCGCAAAGCAGTGCGAGAAGCTCGTTTTCCTTTGTGGTGAGTTTGGTTTGCTTGTCACCGATGGTAAGGAGTTGCTTTTGGGTATCGAAATCAAAGTTTCCGATTTTGTAGAATGTGCTTTCGCGATTTTTCTTTCCATTAACGCGACGGAGCACTGCTTCGATACGGAGCACGAGTTCTTCCATTGAGAATGGTTTTGTGATGTAGTCGTCGGCACCAATCTTAAATCCGTCGAGGATATCTTCTTTCAATGCTTTAGCGGTCAAGAAGATAATAGGCACCTCGTTGTTGATTTGTTTGATGTCTTTAGCAAGAGTAAATCCGTCTTTCTTTGGCATCATAACGTCGAGCACGCAGATGTCATATTTTTCCTTAACGAATTCTTTGTAACCTTTTTCTCCATCTTCGCAAAGGCGTGTGTTGTAACCTTTAGCAATGAGATACTCGCGAAGCAACATTCCTAAACTTTCATCGTCTTCGCATAACAAAACTTTTGCATTTTCTTCCATAATAGTCGTATTTTTAAAAAATTTGGTTTATAATCGTGTTAACTAACTCTCAAGTTTGGGTAATTTAATGGTGAATTTCGTGCCTTTACCGAGTTCGCTCTCTACTTTAATTTCGCCGTCGTGCAGGTCGATGATTTTTTTCACGTAAGCCAGTCCGAGACCGAAGCCTTTGACGTCGTGAACGTTGCCTGTGTGAACGCGATAGAACTTTTCGAAGATTTTTTTCAAGTTCTCTTTCTTAATTCCGAGACCTGTATCGCGGATGGAAAGCATCAATCGCTTGTCGTCGTTCCACGTGTGGAGATAAATATTGAGCGGTTCGTCGGGTTTGCAATATTTCACTGCGTTGTCCATCAGGTTGGTTAGCGCATTTTGGAAGTGCACTTCGTCAACGTAGATGTGTGAATCAATGGCATCGATTTGTGTATAGATGTTGCCACCCGTATGTTCAACGCGCAAACGAAATGCGTTAGCGATGTCTTCCACCAATTCGTTAAGGTCGAGCTCTTTTCTGTTGAACACAGCCTTCTTTTTATCGAACATAGACATCTGCAATACTTTCTCAATGAGTAGCCTGAGTCGCTTAGTTTCTTGATTGATGACGTTGCCAAGGTTCTCCATCATCGCCTCGTTCTTTTGTATGCTCGTATCGCTAAGCATTTGCGAAGCCAGTGATATACTTGCGATTGGCGTCTTCAACTCGTGGGTCATGTTGTTGATGAAATCGTTTTTGATTTCGGTATAACGTTTCTGACGGAACACGACAACGAGCGTGAAAAGGAACGTAAAGAACAGAATCAGCGTGAAGATAATGGCTGGTATCATGTAGCGAACGCTCGAGAAGATGTAGTTGCTCATGTCTGGGAAGTGGACTTTCACAACGCCTGTCTGTGAAGCAGGATCGTTACGGAACAAGATCTGCGAGTAGGTGTACTCTTCACCTTCGGGTTCGTAGTCGCTGCAGCGATAAACCTCGCGACCGTCTTGCGTAGAAATCGTGAAGTGGTATGGGATATTGATGCCATTGTTCATCAATTCTGCTTTCAGATCTTGGTCGAGCAGCTTGAAATTGATGCGTTCCTTCAACGGTTTTTCTGAAGATGAATAAAGTATAGAGTAAACTACTTCATCGAGCAGTGCTTTCTGATAGACATAGCGATTTTTCACCACCTCCTGCAACGATTTCGATGCTTGCGACAGCGCGTTCTGGTCGGTTTTCAGAATGATTCCCTTAGGAACTTGCGATGGTTTGGCGGTAACCGTTTTCAACTCGAACGTCGATAGGTTTTTGCCATACATATTTGGAGATGGGAATTGGTGCGCAGCGTCTATACTGTCTTGTGATAGCGAGTCGATTGCTGTTTGTTGGCGACCTTTCTCAGTGAGATTTTTCTCCAGATAGCGCAACGTCTCGTTTAACTCTAAGTTACGCGATGCTTGATAAAGGGCACGGCTTACTGACTCGTCGAACTGATCTTTTTTCATGTTGGCCATCTGACGCATGTAGCGCAGTTGCAAGGAGAGCAACGCCAAGAAGGAGATGCTCATGATGATGGCTATGATCCAAATCGTTCGCTTTTTCATATTGCAAATGTAGGTTATTTCTTAAAAACGTTAATAGTAAATTGTTAAATAAACGCATTATTTTAACATTGTTTTAAGTTTTAGTTTTATTTTAGTTAACTTTTATCAAGTTCTATATGATTTACGACAAGAAAAAGGCTGACTTCACAGCCAGCCTAGTCCTTATTTACACAAAAAACATTATGAGTTCTATTTAGCGAACAAATTTAAATTCGATGCATTTATTATTTATCTGTTGCAAAAGTAACAACGAAAACGCTGGTGCGCAATACCTAAAAGATAGTATTTTTGTTTTTCAAAACGAAAAAGGGCAACGCCAAATGCGTCGCCCTTATATATTAAATAGGTGTATGCAGATTATTCGTTTTCTGCAGCGAGTTCTGCCTCGTGTTGTGCAATCAGCTGACTCTGAACATCGCTTGGAACGAGTTCGTAGTTAGCAAATGTTGTGCTGAATGATGCACGACCGCCTGACAAAGAGCTCAATGCGATTGAATAATTGCTCAATTCTTTTTGTGGAATCTTTGCAGAGAGTTTCTGATAGCCACCTTCTGCGCCCATACCCATGATAATGGCGCGGCGTCCTTGCAGATCGCTCATCACATCGCCCATATAGTCGGCTGGAACGAGTACTTCAAGATCGTAAATCGGCTCAAGAATCTTCGGTCCTGCCTCTTTGAAAGCAGCGGAGAATGCTTGACGACCTGCGAGCATGAACGAGAGTTCGTTAGAGTCAACTGGGTGCATCTTACCATCGTAAACAATCACGCGAACGTCACGCGCGTAGCTACCAGTAAGCGGTCCCTGCTCCATGCGTTCCATGATTCCTTTCAGGATTGCAGGCATAAAGCGTGTGTCGATAGCACCACCAACAACAGAGTTGATGAATACAAGTTTACCACCCCACTCAAGATCAATTTCTTCCTTGCTCTTGATGTTCATACGATACTCTTGTCCGCCAAATTTGAATACGGTTGGGTCTGGCATTCCTTCGGTATATGGTTCTACAATCAGGTGAACTTCACCGAATTGACCTGCACCACCAGATTGTTTCTTATGACGGTAGTCAGCGCGAGCGGCTTTGGTGATGGTCTCACGATAAGGAATCTTTGGCTCGTCGTAGATTACGGCAATCTTTTCATTGTTTTCCAAACGCCATTTCAGTGTACGGAGGTGGAATTCGCCTTGTCCGTGAACGATAGTCTGGCGCAATTCTTTCGATTGCTCAACAACCCATGTTGGATCTTCCTGACGCATCTTCAGCAGAGCAGCCATCAGTTTTTCTGTGTCTGCTGCATTCTCAGCACGGATGGCGCGAGAATATTTGCTATTTGGATACTGGATGAAGTTGAATTGCTGTTCGTTAGATTTATCACACAAGGTATTGCCTGCCTTCACGTCTTTCAGTTTCACTGTACAACCCAGATCGCCTGCGTTGAGCTTATCAACAGAAATACGGTTTGCACCTGCACAAGCGTAGATCTGACCAATACGTTCGCGAGAACCACGATCGGCGTTCACGAGGTCATCGCCTGGCTGCAAACTTCCACTCATTACTTTGAAGTAACTTACCTCACCAATGTGTGGTTCCATGCTAATCTTGAAGAAGAATACTGCTTCCGAACCATTTTCGTCTGCTTTAACTTCTTCGCCACGCGTATTTTTAACGCTTGGAACTTCGTTCACTGCAGGAACGATGTCGCCAAGTAATTCCATCAAACGATGTACACCCATATCTTTTCCTGCGCAAACGCATGCTACAGGGAATACGGTGCGCGTTGCAATGCCTTTGCGCAGACCTTCGTGAAGCTCTTCTTCCGACAGTGTTTCAGTCTCAAAGAATTTCTCCATCAGCGCTTCATCGCTCTCGGCTGCTGCTTCTACGAGTGCAGCGTGCAGCTCTTCAGCTTTATCTTTCTGATCGGCTGGAATATCTTCAATAATTGGCGCGCCTCCTTCAGGTTTCCAAGAATATTTCTTCATTGAAAGCACGTCGATAATGCCTGTGAAATTCACACCTGTACCGATAGGATACTGAATTGGCACACACTTGTTTCCAAATTGTTCCTTCAGATTGGTAATGATAACGTCGAAGTCGCACTTGTCGCTATCCAACTGATTCAACAAGAAAATAGCAGGTTTCTGCATCTTTTCCATGTTGCGGAAAGTGTTCATCGTACCAACTTCTGGTCCATATTGTCCATTCACGAGAATAAGTCCAAGGTCGGTGATGCTCAATGCTGTAATTGCACCGCCAACAAAGTCGTCTGAACCTGGGCAATCAATGAAATTCAATTTCTTTCCATTCCATTCAACGTGAAGAACGGTGGGAAATACAGAATATCCATACTCCTGTTCAACTGGGAAATAGTCACTTACTGTATTTTTTTGTTCTACAGTACCACGGCGTTTAATGATTCCGCCTTCCAAAAGCATAGCCTCGGCAAGTGTAGTCTTGCCGGAACCCGCACTGCCAACAAGGGCAAAGTTTTTGATTTCGTTTGTCTGATATACTTTCATATCAAAATTAGTTATTTAGAATTGTGTTAATTTAGTCGCGTTTTAGGTATTTGTGAAGTCAAACTGTTGCAATTCTCCGCAAATCGGCGATAAAATTATAAAAAAATAAAGGAACTGCCAAAAGATTTCGCGAAAAACCAGTTTTTATCCGAAACATCTTCTTATTTTTGTCACGAAAATGGCTGGGCTATATCTACATATTCCATTCTGCAAAAAGCGTTGCGCGTATTGCGCGTTCTATTCTACTACCCTACTCCACATGCAACAGCGCTATGTCGATGCGCTTTGTCATGAGATGGCACTACGACGAAATTCGCTGCCTGCGCAAGATAGCGAAATAAAGACCATCTATTTCGGTGGCGGAACGCCTTCTTTGCTCACCGAAGCGCAACTCTGTCAGATTTTTTCACACATCCAAAAAAATTTTTTCAATGGAAATCCGATTCCAGACGACGTAGAAATCACGCTGGAATGCAATCCCGACGATGTTAATTCTACGTTTTGCGACGCCATCCATCGCCTTCCCATCAACCGAATCAGCATGGGCGCGCAGTCGTTCAGCGAGACGCGACTGCAATTCATCGGTCGGCGCCACCATGCCAGCGACATCGAGCGCGCGGTCAACGAGTTGCGTTCCTCTGGCGTGCAAAATCTGAGTCTGGATCTCATCTTTGGCTTTCCCGAACAGTCGATTTCGGATTGGGAAAGCGACGTTCGCGCGATGATTGCATTGCATCCCGAACACATCTCTGCCTACAATCTTTCTATCGAAGAAGGAACAAAACTTTGGCGCATGCGAGAAGAAAATCTCATCCACGATTGCGACGACGAAACTTGTCGCGAAATGTATCGACGAGCGTGCGTTCTGCTGCGCGAGGCTGGCTATTCGCACTACGAAATCAGCAATTTCGCGCTGCCAAACCGCCAATCGCGCCACAACAGCGCGTACTGGAACGAAACGCCTTACATCGGATTGGGTGCTGCTGCGCATTCTTACGACCGAAAAACACGCAGTTGGAATCCGCAAAACTTGCAAAATTATATCGAAAACATCGAGAACGACGTTCTTCCTTTGCAGTCTGAAAAAATCAATGAGGCAACACGCTATAACGATTTGATTACTACAGCGTTACGAACCGCGAAAGGCATCGACCTAAACCACTTGAAAGAGCCTTTCAAATCGTATATTCTCCAAAATGCTGCGCCCCATCTCGAGCGCGGAACGATGCAGATAGAAAATCATTGCTTGCGCATCGCCGAAACGAGTTGGTTCGTTAGCGACGACATCATGTCGGATCTCATCTACGTTTAGGTCAACTTTCCCGTTTTTTTCCACGTTTCAAAACATTGTTGCTTCACTTCCGCTTCGACTTCCGCAAGCGAACGGTCGCCATTCATCCACGATTTCAGCGCAACGACCAAGCAAAACAAAACAATCGCAATGATTGCCGAAACAATCCAATTCAAAATCTCATTTTTGAACGGCAAATAATCGAACGCAACGATAGCGCCTACGAGTGGCAAAGCAAACAAAAGCCAATCGGCGCCCGACCGCATCTGATAACTGTTCACAATGCGCTGATATTCCGCGTTGCGCGATAGAATCTGCTTCTTCTGCGAAGCCCACAACTGTTCAAACGTTTCTTCTTTCATCTCGCGACAAATTTAAAAAATATTTACATGTTTTGCAAATTACAACCATAATCATTATCTTCGCGGAACCATAAACGGCAAATGAAATGAACGACATTTTTACGCGAACAGAGCAACTTTTTGGCGCCGAGGCGATGCACCGTCTTCGCAGTGCGCACGTAGCAGTTTTCGGAATAGGCGGTGTGGGCGGCTATACGGCAGAAGCGCTGGTCAGAAGTGGCATCGGCAGCCTGACAATCATCGACAACGACAAAGTGGTTGCATCGAATATCAATCGACAAATCATCGCTTTGCAGTCGTGTATCGGCAAACTGAAAGTGGATGTGGCTGAAATGCGTTTTCGCGACATCAATCCGCAATGCCAAATCACGAAGCACGCGATGTTCTATCTACCAGAAAACGCTGACGAAATCAACGTTTCCGAGTTTCAATTCGTTGCCGACTGCATGGATACCGTCACCGCAAAAATAGAACTCATTCGTCGATGCACAGAAAACAGCACGCCTGTCATCTCAGCGATGGGCGCTGCCAAACGTATCGACCCAACCCAACTCTGCTTGACCGACCTTTCCAAGACCGAAGGCGACCCGCTTGCGAAAATTATGCGCAAGAAATTGCGCGCCATCGGCATCAAACACCTGCCCGTTGTGTGCAGTCGCGAACAGCCGTTCACGACCGATGCAGCCGACGTTCTGCCGAGTTACGCTTGCGTTCCAGCCGTTGCGGGAATGATCATTGCTTCGAAAATTATCCGAACCATTGCTTTACAATAAATAATAAATATATTTTTTTCTAATATTGTAAAGAGAAAGTTCTTTGTGTTATAACGAAAAATAAAAAATTTTTTAATCGTTACGTTGAATCATTTTATTCAAATCTAAACCTTCGGACATTACTTTATTACCAGACTCAAAAACGCCACTCCAATAATCTTTTGTCAGTTTTGCAGAGAAATGAGATGCACCTAATTCATTGTTCATCCATAGTGGTAAATCGTAAAGGTTCTTTATAAAGTTCTTTATAAAAATCCAAAGTTGTTCAGGAAATCGTCTTTCAAATAACGTATTAGTGTTAGAGATTGCCTGCCCTGCCATGGTAAAATAATTAAATATTAAAGTCCTAATTAATAATAACCATGCTGAAATAATTTCTTCTTTCGTCATTCTAACGCAAATAAGATGTTGAACTGGAATATCTTCACCTTTTGACACTCTTTGCTCTAACTTATGTGTACCAATTTTCGTATCAAACTTGTCAATTATCAAATTTTCTGCGATAATATTCATTAAGTGAATGATTTGTTCTTTTTCAAGTTCACGTGGATTTCCACCTTCTTCCATCTTATAATCAATATTTGTTTGCAAGAGTTCTTGATTGATAAAGTAGGAATAGAATGTTTTCTCTATCGTTGAGTATGACAAAGGTTTGTTTGATGACCTTCCGTTGTCAATAAAACGTGCCAGTTTATTATCTTCGCTATTGGAAATACCATATCTTACAGCGTCAAGAATGTATTTTTTAACCTCTCTCTGCTCTCCCTTGAAGTAATCACACAAGTCTGCTTCAGAGAAAGCGAAGTTATCTTCGGGAAGCCCTTTTGCTTTTTGATAAAGTCTAATCTTATCACCGTAAAGCGTGTTGCCCAAACTTCTTTGCACTGATTTATCAAACGCAACCTGCTTTAATGTAGTACCAGCATGTGTGTTTGCCTGTATCAAATTTTTTTCGTCTGGGTTAATAAAGACTCTTACGGGAATTTCTCGCACTCCTAACATTACTTGAGCCGCTGTTTTATGCTGCCCATCAAATACAAAGACTTCTGATTCTGTTTTATCTTCATCGTATTGAATGTAACCTAACGAAATTTGTAACTGAGGAAAGCCTTTATAAAACTCACTTAAAAGTTTATAAATATTGCTTCCAATTGAGCGAGGGTTTATTTTAGAATCATGATACAAGTATTCGATAGGAAAATTTGCAAAGAAATATTTGTCACCACTAAGTTTGTCAGTATAAACAGGTACTTTTACTATATCGGTTTGGTTATTTTCAGAAAAAGAGAATTTAATAATTTTTCCATCTTGTTCAAAAGCAAAATGGAGTTTGTATTTTGAGCCTCCTTTAAGAGTCAATATGTCTGCGAGATTAGGGTTTGTTCTTTGTTCTTTCTGCTTTTCATCAAACAGATTCTGCAACTGATAATGAATTCTTGCTAAATTAAGGTCACTCGCTTGCTTTGAACGGTTAGCATAACTAAATGTAACGGCAAAATTTGTTGGGTCATCCTTGCCCCCATTTGCCAATGCTTTAACATGATCTATATCGAGTTGGTCATAATGCAAATCAAGATCAATTTCCTTTCCCGTAATAAAACATTTATGATTTTGCTGTTCCCAAAGTTTTTTAATAAGAGTTTTTCTCTCTTCGTTGTTTAGTCTTCCAAGGTAAATAGAATGTGCCATAATATAAAAGTTAAATATTTTCTTCAAAAATATAATAAAAAAGTGAAAAGAGAATCTATCTGACAAAAAAAATTACAAAATCGGATAAAATTACACACAAATTCATTGTTTTTTGTAAAGATTTTTTCACGCGAAAAACGTGAAAAAATTAGGCGAATTTTGTCAAAAAATTTTACCCAAAAATGCGCCAAAAAATTCGTCTGTTGAGACCGCGTTAAAGGACGTTAAAATCGAGAAAAATTTTTGCAGTAATTTTTTCGAAAAATAAGTGTTAAAATTTTGCGGCAAAATGTGTTTTTGAAAAATTATACACAAAATATGCGTTTAACACTCGTGAATTTTTGTTGTAACTTGTTAAATCATTGCACAAAACAGCCGATTTGTGCAATTTTTTCATTCTATTTTGAAAAAAACGCTCATTTTTTGCTTCCGAAAAAGGGTCGTTTTCGGGTCAAAAACGACTGAGTAATTTTTGTAAACGGGCAGGAAAAAAAAATTTCCTAGTCGTTTTTGAAAAAAGACCACAAAAAACACCCCAAAAAAACGTGCGATTTTGGTCGCAAAAAAATTTTTTGCCGAAAAAAATTAAAAATGGCGCGTTAAAAAACTGTTAAATGAAAGGTTTTTTAAGTTAAAATTACGACAATTTGAGAGTCATTTGTCAAGAAATTTCGCATAAAATTCGACTATTTTTTGCACAAAATTTTTTGCTGTTTTTTGTAAACAAATTTTACCTCAAAAATGCCCTATTTTTTGCTTCTATAATATATAAAATAATGAACGCGCGAGATAGCGAATTTTTTCATCGTTTTCTGGTCGCCGAAAATGGAACTATTTTCAGAAAACGTATGATTTTTTTGCACAAAAAGCAGTTTTTTGTGCTTTTTTCTTTGCGATTAGGGCGTTTTTGTGTACTTTCGCAGAAAATGTTGACCTAAAACACAAAAACTACTATGAAAACTATCCAGAATTTTGACGAACTTGTAGCCCATTTGAAGCAACGTCCCGAAAGAAAACGCATTGCAGTGATTTGCGCAACCGATGAATCGACGCAGCAAGCCGTGCTGAAAGCCCTTCAAGAAGACATTGCCGACGCGATTTTTGTAGGCAATACCGACGTTGTAAAGCAGAATCAGGATTTGATGGCATTCGGAGAAAGAGTGCAGTTTGTTGACGCCGACGACAATCTTGACGCGGCTCGCAAGGCTGTTTTGCTCGTTCGCGAAGAGAAAGCCGACATATTGATGAAAGGTTTGGTGCACAGCGCCGACGTGTTGCGTGCTTGTTTGAACAAAGAAACGGGCATTCTGCCGAAAGGAAACGTGCTGACCCACACCGCAGTGATTCAGGTTGAAGGATTCCCACGCATGCTTTTCTATACCGATCCTGCTGTGATACCGTTCCCAACGCAAGAACAACGGGTGCAACAAGTGAAATATATGGCGAAATTGTGTAGAGATTTTGGAATCGAGCAACCAAAAATTTCACTCATCCACTGCGCCGAAGATCCTGATGCAAAGAATTTCCCTTACACAATAGGTTATGCCGACATCATCAAGATGGCAGAGGCTGGCGAGTTTGGTCCTTGCATCGTTGACGGACCGCTCGATGTGAAAACATCGTGCAGCAAGAAAAGTCTGGACAATAAAGGCATCAAATCGCCACTCGATGGACAGGCTGACGCTTTAATCTTCCCCGACATTGAAGCAGGCAACGTCTTCCACAAAACAGTGACTCTCTTCTGCAAAGCAACGGTTGCTTGCACGCTTCAAGGCACTTCTCGCCCTGTTGTATTGCCATCGCGAAGCGATAATGCACAATCAAAATTCTATAGTCTGTGCATGGCAGCGCTACAATAAAGAAATCTGACGAAAATCTTAATGAATACTATGCATAAAATACTTGTAATCAATCCTGGATCGACATCCACGAAGATCGCCGTTTACCACGACGAGAAACCGATTATGCGTCACACCGTTTCGCATTCTACGGAACAACTGGAACATTTCAATGACTTTACCGAGCAATTCGAGTTTCGTAAAGACACCGTTCTCGAAGAACTGAAAAAGAACGATATTCCACTCGATTTTGACGCAGTGATTGGTCGCGGTGCTGTGGCGAAACCTATCGAAGGAGGCACGTACAGCGTTACGCAAGAGATGATTGACGATGCTCTGAACGCACACCACCGTCACGCATGCAATCTCGGCTGTATTATTGCAGATGCAATAGCGAAACAAATCCCTAATTGCCAATGTTTTATTGCAGACCCTGGCGTTGTAGATGAACTCTCGCCATACGCAAGAATAAGCGGTTCGCCACTGATGAACCGCATCTGCATCTGGCACGCGCTGAACCAGCGCGCTATCGCTAAGCGTTTCGCTCGCGAAAGAGGGAAAAAATATGAAGACTTCAATCTTATCATTTGTCACTTGGGCGGTGGCATTTCTATCGCAGCGCACGAGCATGGTAGAGCCATAGACGCCAACAACGCACTCGATGGTGAGGGTCCGTTCTCACCAGAACGCGCTGGTTCTTTGCCAGCCGCCGATCTTATTAAGTTGTGTTTCAGCGGTAAATATACTGAACCACAGTTGCTGAAACGCATAGCAGGACAGGCAGGCATTAGCGCGCATCTCGGAACCAACAATATGAAAGACGTAGAGCAACGCGTTATCGATGGCGATGAGCACGCGAAGTTGATCGTTGACGCAATGATTTATCACACTGCAAAGAATATCGCAGCCGAAGCAGCTGTGTTGTGCGGAAAAGTGGATGCAATACTGTTCACTGGTGGCGTTGCGCGATCGGAATACATTATCAGCGAGTTGCGCAAGCGCATCGATTTCCTCGCTCCAGTGTATTGCTATCCTGGCGAAGACGAGCTCGAGGCTTTGGCACTCAATGCATTAGAAGTGCTGCGCGGCAAACAAGAATTGAAACAATACTAAATCATTTTTTTAATTCATATAAAAACGAGGCGAATCCTGTGTGGATTTCGCCTCGTTTTCGTTTGTTTTATTTTGAAGAACAACCTTATTGCGCCATGCGTCCAGTAGCGATGAGATAGTCGGTACGGCAATTCAGATATTCAGTGATTGCCTCTGCGTAACGATCGCGTGCTTGCTGATTTTTTGTTTGTGCATCCAACAAATCGGAAATCTGCGTCAGACCAACGCTGTAGTAATCATTATTCAGACGAAGATTCTCTTCGCTCTGGCGAATTGCGTCTTCTGCAATCAAAACTTGCTTGTAAGCGTTGTCCAGATTAGCGTACGCGCTTTCCGACTCAATGACCAGCATTTGTCGATAGTCCTCTCGCTCGTTTTCTGCTATGCGTTCCGCCATTTTCTGACGCTTCACCGCTTTGCTACTCCACCACGTGCTGATTGGAACAGACAGCGTTGCCAAACCAATGAGCTGCGTTTTGTTTTCGGAAGATAGGTCTTGGTAAGCGCCGACTGCACCGATAGCGAGCGAAGGCAGCAGTTCGCCTTGCTTCAACTTCGTTTGCAGTTTTGCAGCTTCAACGTTTTTGTCGAGCAATTGCGCTTCTGCGCGTTGATTTAACGCAGATTGCGGATCAGTCCAATAGGTTGACGGCGCTGCTATATGCTGTTCGAGCGTGCGGTCTATCTCAATCTGTTCGCCGTCGTGCCCGATGTATTGCGCAAGCACAAGCTTTGAAAGTCTAATTCCATTTTCCAATTTCACACTATCACCAGCTATTTCGTTCTGTTTAAGCTCTACGCTCATCAAATCGTTCTTCAAACTAACGCCTGCACTGAAAGCATTTTCCGCATCCTTGTGAATGCTTTTCAGCTGTCGCGAAGCCGCACTCAGCGTTTTTTGTTTTTCGTAGAGCGAAAGCAACTGGTTGTAATAGCGCGTAGCGGTCTTGACGACGTCATCTTTCGATTGTTGCAACATCAACTCACGCACTTCCGTTTGCAGCGCAGCGAGTTTGTTTCCTGTTGTGATGCGACCGCCAGCGTAAATTGGTTGCATCGCCATCAGATTCACGAACGTTCCATGCTTCAATGCTTCGATTTTATAATTCGTTGGCAAGGAAGCGAGCGCTGTTGGGTCGAGACCGAGCGATGAAATCAGCGTTCCGAGTTGCTGTTGCTGTGAAGCGCTGAGCGAAATGTCCTTTTTTATTAAATAATCACTTGCGTGAAAATATGTTGCGCCAGCGGTTACCGTTGGGAAATATTGCATTTTGGCTTCCTTTTGCATTTCTTTTGCCGACTCCAACTCAATCAAAGCGTTTTTCGTTTTGGTATTGTTTTCGATGGCAAGATCGATACATTCTTGCAGCGAATACACGCGTTGCGCTTGCATTGCGTTGAACGACGCAAAAAGTGCCAGTAGAAGGATGATTTTTTTCATGTGTTTTTATTTTTTGATAATCAACCAATAGCCGATTGGAATAATGGTTATGATGAACAACATAGATATAATCGTGCCGAAAGTGACGGTAACGCCCATCGGGCCCCACATCGGCGAATTTGCTATCACCATCGGAATACATCCCATTGATGCTGCAGCAGAAGTGAGGAAGATAGGTCTCAATCTGCGTTTTGCGGCATGTAGCGCAGCATCGCGCGGGGAATAATGTTGTTTTGTACGCAATTCTTCGGCGTAATCAATCATGATAATGCCGTTTCTGACGATGATTCCCATCAGCGAGATAATGCCCAGCGTGCCAGTCATCGACATCGACTGTCCCATAATAAGCATTCCGACGGGCGCTCCTGGTATGCTGAAAAGCAGGGACAACATCAGAAGAACGGTAAGCTTGATGCTACGGAAATGGAACAAGAGGATTAAAAGTATAACAAACACAGCCAGCGCCAGTCCGTTATAGATTTGCGGTCCTGTTTCATTATCTTTCTCGTACTGTCCACCGACAACCATATCGATACCTTGCTTCTTGGCTTCCGTCTTGAGTGAATCCATGCTCGCAACGATCTCGTTATTCGTTGCTGTCAGGTTATAACCGCGACGCAAATCAGCGGTCGCTGCCATCGTGCGAAGTCCATTGTAATGCACAATCTGCGCGTAATTGAAATCGGGTTTCACGTCAGCCACTTGCCGAAGTGGTGTACTCATTCCAGGAATCAACCCACTAACGGTGGCGTTCATCACGTCGTCGGTCGATTGCTTGCCAGTTTTCGAATCTTTTAGCACAACACTCACTGGATAATCGCCTTCCCACACTGTCGAAACAGGCAAACCAGAACCGAAACGCGTTGCGAGATTAAGATTAAGCAACGGTTTAGAAAGCCCAATGCGTTGCGCTTCTTCTTGGTTTAAGTCAACCAAAAGTCCAGCGTGCGTGCCTTCGAAATCGGTTCTAATCAAAGTCAGTTTCGGATTCTGATGCATGATTTCGGCAGCCTTATCAGTAAATTTGTGGAGCTGCGCAAGATCATCGCCAACAAAGCGAATTTCGATTGGATTGTTCGCAGCCGAATAATCCAATTGCTTGAAACGAATTTGCGCATCCGTGAAAACATTTTCGTATTTCTCAGACATTTCATCGAGCAACTGCTCAGTTGCTTTATTCGTTTTCGTGTTTACGATAAATTGCGCAAAGTTCGAGCCGCCCATCTGTGGTGCATAAGCGGTGTGGAAGCGTGGAGAACCACTGCCGTAGAAGGTCGTTATATTTTCAACGCGCTTGTCTTTGCTCATCATATCGCGCAACGAATCTGCTACCTCAGCCGTTCGCGTCAGCGATGTGCCCGTCGGCATAAATATTTCTACTGCAAACTGATTGCGTTCTGCGCCAGGCATCATTTTCTGTGGCACAAGCGAGAAAAGAAATCCACCAAAAATCACGGCTAAAACACCTAAAAGAAGCACCAATCTCGGATGATTAAAACAGCGTTCTATAAGGTTGTCGTAAATGCTTTGCATGCGTTCCAGTAGCGTTTTACCTTTTTTCTCATCGGCTGGCTTATCCAGACCTTTCCGAATAAACGCATACTGAAGATAAGGCACAAGCAATACAGC
>Ga0065708_1039825_pt1 | contig 41594 bp, 45 predicted proteins | sample Hoacrofraction12_2_FD_59095 | JGI IMG/M metagenome (GOLD analysis project Ga0065708, IMG submission 59095) | Hoatzin crop microbial communities from Cojedes, Venezuela, sample from fiber fraction 12 v1 | ecosystem: Host-associated > Birds > Digestive system > Esophagus > Crop | place: Venezuela... | reverse complement strand
TATCTATCCTCGGAGATAAAGTCGCTCCCTTCGGGGAGCGTGAATTGAAATAAATAATCTATAACCAAATAAAAAACCAAAACATCATGAAACACAAAATCTTACTCGCGGCCATCGCCGCACTACTTTCCCTCTCCGCCTCCGCGCAGGTGGTAATCAGCGTATCCGCCGACGGCAAACCCTGCACCATCCGTGGCATAGAGCCCTGGGCGGTGGGCGTTTCGGTCCCCTCCGACGTCTACGGTGACCTTTCCTATTACGCCGACGCCGACATCGACAAGGAGGCCATAACCTCTTCCCCCGAGCCTGACGTAACCGTCATCGCATGGAACAAGCCCCTCGAGTTCGAAGGTGTGAAGACCTCATCGCTCACCTTCACCTTCTACAAGGGCGTGCTCGTGAAGATCGACGCCGTACCTTCCGACAACAGGCTCTACGAGACCCTCTTCAATGCTTACGGCAAAGGTGACGAAACGGGTGGCGATTCCCGCCCCGAAGGCAACGCCGTCATCCTCGACCGCACCTCCACCTGGAAGTCGCCCGACGCCTTCGCCTCCTACGACCATAAGGAGAAGTGGGGTAACCCCGAAGCCGACGGGAGCGTCAACGTGAGAATCCGCAACCACCTCACCATAACAGACCTCGGAGCGGACGGGAAGTCATACGCAGCAAGGAACTAACCTCCTTTTCTGTTTTTTTTACTATCATAAATTCCAGTCCCGATGAAGGATGAAACCTTCTTCGGGACCTAATGCCAGGACAAAACAAGAAGATATAACCCATAACAGTCATTGGAGTATTTGGAAAAATACCTATATTTGTAGGGTTATTCGAAAAACTTCCAAAAACCGGTTTAGAAAATGAAAAAGATATTCCGCCGCATCGCGCTCCTCGGAGCCGCACTGGCCCTCCTCGGAGGGGCCACCTCCTGCAAGGAGGATATCATAAGCACCATCGTCAACAACGCGGACAACTCCAAGACGGGTGACGTCAAGGTCGGCGACGAGCTCCCCAACTTCGGGAGCGTCACCCTCACCACGGGGAGGAGCTTCTCCAAGAGCTCCCTCAAGGGTAAGGTTTCCCTCCTCGCGTTCTATTCCCTCGACTGTTCCGACTGCCAGGAAGAACTTCCCGTGCTGCAGGAAGTGTACGACTACATCCTGTTGAACGGCATCTCCTCCGACTACAACTTCTACACGGTCTCCCGTGACGACAAGAAGGCCGACATCGAAGAGTATTGGGATGAGAACTCCTTCTCCATGCCTACCGCCGAGGACGGACTGGCGTATTACTATTTCGCCTCCTCGGGCGTTCCCAGAATCTACATCTCCGACAAGGAGAACATCGTGACGCACATCTTCACCGACAAGAACATGCCCTCCTACAAGGAACTCCTCACGGCCCTCGGCCTGAGTACGGGCAGTAGCGACGATGACGATGACGACGAAGGCTGGAGCGACGACTCCGGAAATGGCGACTCCGACGTGGAATTCGGTTCCGATGACTCCACTGACGTCGGGAATGACGCCGACAAGGACGACGGCTCCGGTGACGGCGCCGACGACGGTACCGAAGATCTCGGTGACGACGATACCGACTGGCCTGACGAGGACGGCTCCGACGACGAAGAATAAGAATGTATTGTAAGTAGTTGTAAATCTTACTGGAAAACATCGCCTCTCGAAGTCTGACCGCTTCGGGAGGTCCCAAGAAAAACTGAAACGATGGAAATCATAAGAGAAATATTCGCCACCCGCGACAGAGACAACTCCCTCGTTCTCTGGAGGGGCGACATGGAGCCTCCCGTGAGGGCTCTCGGTTATTGGAAACACGACAACCCGAAGGCGTTCCTGTGTTCCCTTGACAAGGCAGACGCCGACTTCCTGGGGCTCTCCGATATGAGTTACGGAGAGACCGAACCGAGGAAGGTCAGGATAAGTATAGGGTTCGAGTGATGGGAAAGGCGCTCAAGTATTCCGACCTCTCTCCTGCACTCAAGAAAGCGGTGGACGAGGCCGAGGAAAGGGAGAAAAGGAAACCCCTTCCCATAGCGAAGACCAAACAGCCTTCCCTCGACCTCTCGAAAATCGACTCCTCCTCCGTTTCCAAGAAGCGCGAGTCGAAGTACAACGCCCGCAAGGTCGAGTTCATGGGTGAGATGTTCGATTCGGTTCTGGAACGTGACCGCTACATCTTCCTGAAGGCGGAACAGGACGCGGGGCGCATTTCCAACCTCCGCAGGCAGGTGGAATACGAACTCGTCCCCGCCCAGTACAAGGACGAAACACACTTGACCGCCAAGGGGAAGGTTTCGACAAGGAAGGTCCTCCTCGAGAGGGCGGTACGCTACAAGGCCGACTTCGTTTACAACGCCCCCAACGGGACCCTTGTGGTGGAGGACGCGAAGGGTAGGAGAACAAAAGAGTATATCATAAAGAAGAAGCTCATGCTTCTCGTACACAAGGTTTCGATAAGGGAAATCGTGCGCGAGAACGTGACTGAGAAATAAAAAGAACGTCGTGATGACGCCATATGTGTTTGATAATGAATTGATTGATAAGTTATTGATTGATTGCACCGCCCCTTCAAGAAGGGATTTTTGGAGGGGTCCTAAGAAAAAAACCGCTGTGAAGCGTTAAGTGAATTGTTCATACAGTTAAGTATTTGTTATCATAAGTTAATGAATTGTTAATTTTAGCCAAGCCTCACCAAGAAGGGATTTTTGGGGAGGTACCAAATGAAAGAAATCGCCGTGATGGCGCCATATGTTGCAATTTTCTAACTGATTTTGATTTTGTTATGCTCCTTCCGAGGGTGAAACCTCGGAGGAGTCCTAAAAGAATCCTAAAAACGCCGTGAGAACGTGACTGTCGCTCCCTTAGGAGCGTGAATTGAAATGATTTTGTACGCCTCTTCGGGGATGAAACCCCTTGGAGGTCCGAAAAAAAAGAACCGCCGCCGTGAGGTGCCGTACCATATGCTAGAAATGATTTTGATTTTGTTGTGCTCCTTCCGGGGGTGAAACCTCGGAGGGAGTCCTAAAGGAATCCTAAAAACGCCGCCGTGAGGTGTCGCTATCCTGCATTAAGTTTCATTTTACAGTGATTCAGCCTGCGCGAAGGTTGACCCCTTCCGCAGGTCCTACCAAGGCGAGGTAGCTCAGCGGCAGAGCAGAATCGGAACATACCGTTCTGGAGACCGACCACAGTGGGTCTTACGTCGTGGGTTCGAATCCCACCCTCGCCACCAAAACCAAAAACCAAAAGAAGATGTTAAAGACAAGAAAGACCGTGTTCACCCTCCTTCTCATCCTTTCCGCACTCCTCGTGTCGGGCCGCGCCAGGGCGCAGGCCAAGGGGGAGTTCTACGCAAAGGACGGGACCATCGTATGGGTGAAGGACTACGAGGGTCACATCGCCCCCGAAGACATGTACAACGCCCTTTCCGACAACGAGAGGCTGAACAACCTCTGGAGGGGCCGCTCGGGTTACAAGTACAAGTTCAAACTCGTTCCCACGAGGGCCGGGGAGACGGGAGGCGAAGGCGAACTCGCACACCGTCCCGACGGTTGGAGGGTTACGGTGAGGAAGATGTACGCCGCCGACAAGAAACTCCAGATCGACGAGGCTTTCGCGAGATACCTCAACGCCGACGGCGAAATCAAGGGTAACTTCATGAAGTCGGTGGGCAGGAAGGCGAATAAGGACCTCGGCTCCGTATTCGAAATCGCCCGATAGGAAGAACGCCTGCGGAGGACCGACCTCCTGCGCAGGTACCAAGAAAAGCAACAAGGATATGGTTCCGCTTCAAGCACAATACTTCCTCGACAAGGCCGTCAAGGGTCTCGGTGACGCCGCAAACGAAGTCCTCATGGGGATGACCACCGAAATCACCCTCTACCTTATGGGCATCATGCTCTGCGCGGCGCTCGTCATCTTCATTCTCCTGAAGGAGGCCGAAGCCCTCGACTGTCCTCCCACCATCCTCGAACTCGACTACGGGTTCGGGAAGAGCCGCTTCTTTACGGACGAGATTTCCAAGAAGGACGCCATCTGGGATAACGCCGACAAAGTGACGACGGGGAAAATCCTGAAGGGGGCGGTCCTCATCCACTTCGACACGGGCTCATTCGATCCCGCCACGATAGACGACTCCCTTCCCTGTAAGACCGTCATAACCGAGGAGCACGGGTTCAAGAGCATAAAGGTTGAAGTTCTAAATTCCTAATGCCATGTTGTTGAATTTTAACGCACTTGACTTCGAGAAAGCCAACTACGAACACGACAGCGTCTGTTCGGTAGGCGTTGTGTACATCCGTGACGGACGCATTGCGGGAAAGTATTACGAACTAGTCCGCCCCGAGCCCAACCGCTACGAATATTACGCCTCCAAGATCCACGGAATCACCCCCGAACACACTAAGAACGCGAGACTCTTCCCCGAGGTCTGGGCCGACGTGATGAAGAAGGCGGGGGATTATCCTTTCGTGGCCCACAACGCACAGGTCGAAATCCACTGCCTACAGGCCGAAGGGCGGAAGTACCATATCGACACCGACGTTCCCGTCTACTGCACCCTGAAGGCTTCCAAGAAGAACAACCTCTACCTCCCCAGTTACGGGCTGGAGACGGTGGCCGCCCATTTCGGGTACGACCTCAAGAGTCACCACAACGCCCTGGCGGACGCCGAGGCCTGCGCCATCATAGCGAAGAACATCATGAATGAGGAGGAACTGAAGCCGACCAATTTATTTCAAATGAAAAAATAATTTTCCAAGAATAACATCTTATGATAAAGAACGTAAAAAAGAGGGACGGACGCATCGTCCCATACGACCGCTCGAAAATCACCACCGCGATCCTCAAGGCGATGAAGGCCGTGGACGACGTGGACGAAACCCAAGCCGAAATCCTCTCCGTCTTCGTGGAAGACCGCCTCTCCGAAAAGGGAAGGGAGGAGTTCGGAATCGAAGAGATTCAAGACGTGGTCATCAAGGTCCTCATGGACTCGCCCTTCAAGGACGTGGCCCAAGAGTACACCGAATACCGCTACAAGAGGATGATGGCGAAGAAGGCTTCCACCAACGAAATCTTCAAGTCCATCATTAACGCCCAGGCAAACGACATCACGCGCGAGAACGCCAACATGAATGCGGACACTCCTGCGGGGATGATGATGAAGTTCGCTTCGGAAGCCGCCAAGACCTTCGTGGATGAGAACCTCCTCTCCGCCGACGTGAAGAAGGCCGTGGAAGACAATATTTTACATATACACGACAAGGATTACTTTCCAACTAAAAGTTTAACTTGTACGACAGGTGACACAAACATTACGATTCGCAAGGCCGACGGCTCTGTGGAACACGTTAAAATGAGCTACTTCGACAAGTACTTCACAGGGTCGGCAACAAAGGAAGGGCAGAACGTAAAACCCGAAGACTTTGTTTGGATCCAAGGACGTAATGGCTGGACTAAAATCCTTGGCATTTCAAGAAGAATCTGCCAAGATGATGAACACCTTTGGGAATTCAAAATAAAGAAGAGTCTTCCCCTAAAGGTAACAGGAAATCATCTCATACCTATAGTAAACAACGACAATAAGGAAGTTCTCCTTCACGCCGATGAAATCGAAAAGGGATCATCTCTCATCAAAAAGGGTTCACTTGACGTTGACAACATAGGCTACGACCATATAGATGTTCTGAAGACCATGCTCAAGTCCGATCTTGACAGATCCGATATTGTCATCTGCAACATAAAGAAGCTTATTTGGTTCCTTAAATATAAATACGACATAAGGAGCCTTTCAAAGTACATAGGAAGTGATACTTATAGAAGAGGTGTAGAATATCTGACACTCGAAGACTACGCCAACATAACATCGGCTTTCGAACTTCCTGAAGAGGTAAAGGAAACCCTTGGAGTAAAAGTATTCAAAGGAAAAGATTTCCTTCCTATATATCTTCCCGTGACTCCCGAACTTGCAGAAGTTTTCGGATATATGCATAGTGAAGGAAGCATAAGTATAAATAACGAAAGGGGAGCGTATCAGTTTGCTTTCGTAAATTACAGCGGAGATATCAATTCGCGTTTCCTTGAATCTTGGAACAAGGTCTTTTCCGTGCCTCTCTCCGAAAGAATAATGAAAGTGAACGGAGAAAAGAAACATACGGGTTGGACCCTTTCAAGTAAACTGCTTTGTTATTTCTTCGGTTCCGGCATAAGCACATTCAGATCATCTTCGGAGATAAGCGTTCCTGAATTCATACTGAACGGCACTGACGAAATCAAATGGCATTACCTCTCGGCTCTCTATGACGGAGACGGATGCTTGAGTGTTCGCGGTAGAAATATAACCTACATAACAACCTCGGAAGACCTTGCAGAAGGAATCATCATGATTCTCGAATCACTCGGTATAACGCCTAACTTCCAAAAAAGAAACACGGCGGGATCGGTTGCCAACTTTGGAGAAAAACAGTCCATTCGTAAACATGACGAGATTCGTATAAACATCTCCTCTTATGAAATGATCGAAAAATTCCTGAATGGACTCAAAGGAATAAAACGTCACGAAATAAACGAATTCTACGCAGCAAAGCCTGCTTGCGGAATGAGAAACATTCCGGGAGAAATCGAAGACAAGTTCCCCCTTAATCCGAAAGGGGTTGTGGTTTACGATCTCGAGACTGCCGAGCACTGGTTCGTCGCCAATGGTGTTGTCGTCCATAACTGCATCCAGCATCCTCAGGATGAGATATTCGGCGACGGTTTCATCGACGGCCACGCCATAGTCCGTCCCGTCCGGAGAATCGAGTCCGCCTCCATGATTTCGGCTATCGAGATGGAGGCCGTGCAGAACGAGATGCACGGAGGACAGGCGATCCCCGCCTTCGACTTCTATCTCGCCCCCTTCGTCCGCAAGGCTTTCGAGAAGGAAGCCGCAAGGGACGGAAAGCGCTACGGAATTCCCTGTGAAAGGGTTCTCGCCCTCAAGATCAAGGACTACCTCGACCCCGACAAGGAGAAATGGGAGAACATCCTCGCGGAGCCCGAAACGATAGGGGACTTCTCCGAAGCGGAGATGAATCTCCTTGCGGGCGCGATGAGCAAGACCGTCAAGAGGGTCCACCAGTCGATGGAGAGCTTCGTGCACAACATGAACACTATCCACTCCCGTGGAGGCAACCAAGTGGTCTTCTCCTCCATAAACTACGGTACCGACACATCCCCCGAGGGAAGGTGCATAATCCGTGAGGTGCTGAACACCACATACGAAGGCGTGGGCAACGGGGAGACCGCCATCTTCCCCATACAAATCTGGAAGATGAAGGCTGGAGTCTCCCGCTACGAGGGCGACCCCAACTATGACCTCCTGCAGTTCGCCGTGAGGGTGACCGCAAGGCGCTTCTTCCCGAACTACCTCAACCTCGACGCCTCCTTCAACCAGGACGACGCGTGGAAGGGGGATGACCCCAGGCGCTTTGAACACGAGGTCGCCACGATGGGCTGCGTAGCGGGCGAGTCGCTCGTGCAGTACCGTCTCATGAACACCGCCTATCTCGAGACCTTCGAACAGATGTGGAAGAGGATGTCCTACTGGTTCAATCCCGTCTCCCAGAAGAAACTCGGCTACGAAGGCGGACAGTACATCCCACTCGAAGGTGTTTCCATCTACGACAACGGCAAGTGGACTTCCTGCGTTGGCATAATCAAAAACCCCGACAAGGGCGACTGGATGAAGGTCACCTTCTCCGACGGGCGCACAATCACCGCGACATCCGACCACCCGTGGGCGGTGGTTGAGAAGGACGGCAAGAGGCTCAAGGAAACCGTGACGAAGACCGTGGCCCTCAAGAAAGGCGACCTCATGCTCGCGGAGAATCCGCAGAAAGGGAAGAGGCGCGAACAGTATTTCCTCTCAGTGGAGAGCGTAGCCGCCCTTCCCGCATATCACGCCAGTTCCTACGACGTGACGACTTCCAGCGAACACTTCACCGTGTCGGGCGTCCGTTCTCACAACTGCCGCACCCGCGTCTACGAGAACCGCTTCGGCCCGAAGACATCCATAGGGAGGGGCAACCTCTCCTTCTCCACCCTGAACCTCCCCGGACTCGCCATACGCTGCATGAGCATAGCCAACAGGGACATGAGGATAAAGCAGTTCTTCTCCTACCTCTCCCGCTACCTCGACCTCACCGCCAAGCAGCTTGACGAGAGGTTCCAGTTCCAGGGCACGGCAATCGCCAAGCAATTCCCCGTCCTCATGGGAGGCGCAGGGAAAGGCCAGGGGATATGGATAGGCTCCAAGGAACTCGGCCCCAACGACAGCGTGCTTCCCGTACTGAACCAAGGCACCCTCGGTATCGGCTTCATCGGCCTCGCCGAGTGTCTTGTCGCCCTCACGGGCCATCACCACGGCGAAGACCCCGAAGCCCAGAGGCTCGGCCTCCAGATAGTGGAGTTCATGAACGAGAAGGTGAAGGGCTACTGCGAACAGTACAAACACAACTACTCCGTCCTCGGCACCCCCGCCGAAGGACTTTCGGGGCGCTTCACGAAAATCGACAGGAAGAAGTTCGGAATCATCCCCGGCGTGACCGACAAGGACTACTACACGAACTCCTCCCACGTCCCCGTATGGTACAAGTGCTCGGCTTCCCACAAGGCTGAAGTCGAAGGGCCTTACCATAAGCTCGAGAGAGGAGGCCACATCTTCTATGTGGAGATGGACGGCGACGCCACCCACAACCCCGAAGCCATCATGGCGGTGTTGAACCTCATGAACAAGTACGACATAGGCTACGGGAGCGTGAACCACAACCGCAACCGCTGTCTTGACTGCGGCTACGAGGACGCCACCGAAGGCCTCGAGGTCTGCCCCAAGTGCGGAGGCCACCACATCGACAGGCTCCAAAGGATCACGGGCTACCTCGTAGGAACCACCGACAGGTGGAATTCGGGGAAGAAAGCGGAGCTATACGACCGCGTGACGCATACCAATACCGACAAATAGCCTTGATTCGCTCCCCTAGGGAGCGTGAATTGAAACTCAAAGAGCGTGAATTGAAATACTTTACTCGCCTGCGGTAGGTTGATAACTTGCCGCAAGTCCTACTGGGAAGGGGAGCGCCGCCGAGAGGGCGCCGTCAAAAGAATCCTTGCTCAACAGATTTTCTATTTACCCGAAATATCCTTAGCTTCCCCTTCCTTTCTCATATCCGCTCCTTGGGAGCGGACGCGAAATACCGCCGTGAGGCGTTGTAATAAAGTGCTTTTATTTCATCCATTCCCCGTGTAAGGGTGACACCTTCGCGGGGATCTAATATGTTAAAACTCATTTTCTTATGAAAGTTAAGATTATTAATAAATCCCAGTTTCCCCTTCCCGCCTACGCCACCGCAGGCTCCGCAGGGGTTGACCTCAAGGCGAACATCGCCTCCGACCTTACGCTCCGCCCCCTCTCACGCGCCCTCGTCCCTACGGGCCTCTTCCTTGAAATCCCCGAAGGGTACGAGTGCCAGATCCGCCCCCGCAGCGGCCTCGCCGCCAAGCACGGAATCACCGTACTGAACACCCCCGGCACCATAGACTCCGACTACCGTGGAGAGGTGAAGGTTATTCTCGTGAACCTTTCCGACCAGCCCTTCGTGGTGAAACCGGGTGAGAGAATCGCCCAGGCGGTCTTCGCCAAGGTCGAAAGGATTGAACTTGTTGAAGTTGAATCCCTCTCGGAAACCAATAGGGGAGAGGGAGGATTCGGTAGTACGGGAGTAAAGTAGAATCCAAAACAATAAGAAGATGCCGAAAAAGAACTCAAAACTGCAGAAACAGAAAAACCGCGAAGCACAGTGGGAAAACGCCAACAGGAAAGTCCCCAAGGAGAAAGCCAAACCGAACAACCGCCTCCAAAGGGAAAGGGAGTCCGAAGACAATACCATAATCACGGACAAGTCCATAGCGATAGGCTTCACCGTGAATGAGGAGATGAAGGACCACCCCAGCCCCTATTGGAGGAAACTCTTCTCGGGGAACATGCACCATCTCATGCCGCTCGTCGACATATCGGTGGACAGGGAAAAGTTCCTCTCCCATCCCGACTGGAACTGGTACCTTCCCAAGAAGGAAGACGGGACCTTCGACCTTTCGGGCGGGAATTCCCCCAAGGAAAAGGGACTCGCTTTCCTCGACACCCTGATGGCCGACATGGAGTTCAAGGTATACACGAAACTCTTCGAATCGGAAAATTCCGCAAGGTTCTCCGGCATACTGAAGGAACTGGACCGCAACAGGCTTGCAACCTTCGCAGTGGAAGAGAAGGGTGACGGCGACCTCAGGCCCTTCTCCGTAACCACATCCCTCGTAAACTACCTTATGGTGGCCCACTCCCTCTGTTACCCCAAAGGCTACGCAGAACGTTGGAAAGAGGTCGAACACCTGATAGGATTGAACAGGGACGCCTTCGGGAAGGAGGGTATGACAAGTGTCGGGGAAGCCCGTGAAATCGTAACGGGGGTTCCCGTCGACCTCATCACGAACCCCAGCCCCTTCACGGAAGAGGGGAGGCTTTCGCTCCTCAACATCCTTCTCGCGGGAAACGATGAAGGGGAGTTCCGCCTCATGGTCGGAAGCGACATCACCTCCGACCCTTCCCTGTCGAAGGACTTCCTTTCGGGGAAGATTTCCCATACGAGGATCATCGCGGCCCTCCGCTACGCCATGATGTCAAGGATGAGGGAGGAGGAAACCCAGAGCATCCTCAATGCCGCCGTCCTCAGTTTCACCGCGCCCCTCATCCTTTGTGAAAAGCCCGACACGGAAACCGTGAAGAGGGCCGCCGAACTGGCAGAGATGGTGCAGACGGAAGTCCTCGAAAACCAGGATGTGAAGATGCACGAACTGGGGGTCATGGTCTCCGAAGAATAATCCCAAGCCCGTCGGAGGGTGAAACCTCCTTCGGGTTCCAAAACGAAAAACCATGCAAACAATCAGAGTTCTCCGTGTCCTCCACGAAACGATGGCGGACGGCCCGGGACTGCGCACCTCCATATACTGTGCGGGCTGCGCACACCGCTGCCCGGGATGCCACAACCCCGAGAGTTGGGATTTCCTCGGAGGGGAGACCCGCACGGTGGAGAGCCTCTACGAAGAGGTTCTCCAAGACGAGTTCTCCGACGTCACCTTCTCGGGCGGCGACCCCTTCTACCAAGCCGAAGCCTTCACCTCACTCGCGAGGATGATAAGGGAGAACACCCGCAAGACCATCTGGTGCTGGACGGGCTTCCTCTACGAGGAAATCCTCAAGGACCCCGTAAAGAAGGCACTCCTTGACGAACTCGACGTCCTCGTGGACGGCCCCTTCATCCTCAGCCGCCGCAACACGAACCTCCTTTTCCGCGGAAGCGACAACCAGAGGATCATTTACCTCCGCGGCTCCGAACCGGGCGACATCCCGGGGTGCGTACACGCCCCTAAGGAACTCGGCGTCTGACGGCATTTTCCGTATTTCAATTCTGTTCATTGGATAAATTGGAAATAATGACTATCTTTGTGTGCGAGTTCTCGAAGGGGGACTCCGATTTCGTTTCAAAGGGCGGTTTTTCGCCCCTGTACAACTAGAAAAACACAACTCATGCGTCCATTAGAATCTACAAAGAGTGCCCTCAAGACTCTCATTCTCTCGCGGAAGGGTTTCCGCAACGTTTCCGTTCCTCTACAAGGGGGAGCCGTCCTTGACGGGGCTTATGTGAGCCCTACGGGAGAGTTTATGCTCTCCTTCGGAGAGTATGTCTATCCCTTGAACAGAGCCGCTTCCTTTTTGGAAGAAGAGGACTTCGAAAAGATTCTGGAGACGCTGAAAGAAAAATGATTTCGCTCCTACGGTAAGATTGAAACTCTTCCGTAGGTCCTAAAAAACGAATATCGTAAAAATGGAAAAGTGTATAATCGCCGCCGTATCTTCCAACTGGGCGCTCGGACGTAACGGGAAAACCATATGGAATATTCCCGCCGACAGGAAAATGTTCGCAACCCTCACCAAGGGCCACCCCGTCATAATGGGCTACAACACCTTCCTCTCCATCGGGAAACCGCTCCCGGAAAGGACGAACATAATCCTCTACGAGGATCCGTTCAAGTTGAACATCGAGGGCGTCTGCGTCACCGACTCGCTCGAAAAGGCGTACCGCATCGCCGCCATGGAGGACTCCGACAGGTGCTTCGTCATAGGGGGCGGAAAGACTTTCGCGCAGGCCGTCGGCCAGGCGGACCGCATCTACATGACCCACGTCGACGGGGTGGTGACGGACGCCGACTCCTTCTTCCCCCGCATACGCTTCTGGAAATGGAAGAAGGTGTCCGAATCCCCGCTGAACAAGGAGAACGAACACCTCTACCGCTTTGTGGAATACGAAAGGAGAGGTAACCCCTTTACGAAATGAAAAACCTTCTTTACGTAATTCCTGACGTTCACGGACGCACCTTCTGGAGAGAACCCGTCAAAAAGGCCCTTTCCGAAGGGACGGAAGTCGTCTTCCTCGGTGACTACCTCGACCCCTACCGCGGGGACGGGGTGACGGCGGGCGACGCCCTGAAGGTTTTCCGCGAAATCCTCCGCCTCAAGGCCCAGAACCCTTCGCTCGTGACGCTCCTTCTCGGAAACCACGACCTCGGCTACCTTTCGCCCCTGATGCATTCGAACAGGACGGACTTCAAGAACTACGACAGGATAAGGGACCTGTTCCTTTCCAACCCCTCGGCCTTCCAACTCTCCAAGACTCTCAGGATTCTCGACAACCCCTTCCTCATAACCCATGCGGGCGTAACGCAGAAGTGGTTCGACAGGAACCGTTACCGCGTAACGGACTACAAGGGCGGCGAAGACGTCTGGAGATTCCTCCTTCGCCTCGAAGTCCGCCTCTCGTCCTTCTTCCAAGGGAGCGACGGCGAGGAACTCTTTTCCGCCCTCTCGCAAGTGAGCCCCTACCGCGGGGGGAAGGACCCTTCGGGGAGCATGGTGTGGGCCGACGCGGACGAGGTCTTCGCCGACCCCGTGAAGCTCCGCCCCACGGGACTGCTCGACAAGAACAGGACCTTGACGCAGGTCTTCGGCCACACCCGCGGTCTTGTCCGTCGGAGCCACGGCTCGTGCCATTGCATAGACTGCGGAAAGGTCTTCACCCTCAATGACCGCGGAGTCCTGCTGGCCCCGTACCTTCAGGGACTTGTGGACTGAAACCCTCGCCTTCGGCGGGGTGAAACCCACCGCAGGCGCCAACCAAAAACCGAAACATCATGATTTACTTTAATTCAAAATTTCCTGAAGTAAAGCGCATCGGCGACGTCTTCGTGGACTGCATCCCCTTCGACATGAAAACCTTCAAGGGCATCATCGACGGCACCGTCGACGGCTTCGTGAGGACCCGCAGCGGCTATCCCATAGAGGTGTCGTCCATCCCCGAAAGGGGACCCTTCATCTTCACCGCAGAAATCCTCATGGAGGACGGGAAGAGGATAAGGGAGACCTACACCTCCGACGGCAAGGTCAGACAGGCGGGAAGGTGGGAGAACGACCTCCTCCTCTATGTAAAAAGTCTCGGAACGAAGAAGTGATGTTGGAAATAATAATCTCGCGTCCCGAATACAACCGCCTCCGCAAGGGCGAAAAAATCGAACTCAGGAGGACGGCCAACCCCTACTGGGAACGCATCTTCGTCTTCCGCAAGAGAGAGGACACCGTGCGGCTCCGCTTCCGTTCCTCGGACATCACCGCGGAATACGGAATCGTCTCCATCCGGAAGACCCACGGCTCCCGCGACTTCAAGGAAGCCCTGGACAAGCAGGTGTGGGTGGTCGCCCTCGGGGACGTACTGAAACCCTTTCCCGCACAGGAGCGCAAAACGAAAGAAGAATAAGAAAAACAAAAACCGAAAACGATGGAAAACATAATGGACATAGTGAATGACGTGATGCGCTGGGTGGTCGTCGTAGCCCTCCTCGCCGCAGCCGTATACCTTCTCTACGTTAAACTGACGGGTAAGAAGAACGATTCCTCCGCTCCGTCTTCGCCCTCCTCCCCCTCCTCTCCCGAAGACATGGGAAAGAATCTCGCGGAGTACATAAAGTCCAACGCCCTCCTTCCCGAAGTGTGGGATGAGGTTCCCTTCTCGGTGCTAGAAGCCTACAACTGGATAACCGATTTCAAGAACTGGGACTTTTCGCAAGGAGGCCTCAAGGTCGTGGTCCGCGAAGGGCTGAAGGAAGGTGCCTACTATCGCTTCAAGGGACATACCCTCGTAGTGAAGGACAACCTCGAACTGGCCGCCATGCGTCGCCTCGTGCGGGACTTGGGCCTCGCCCAGAGGAACTCCAAGGACCAGATGATAATCGAACTCTAGGATGCGCCCCGTAATCGAAATACTCATCGTCTACGCCGCCGCGATGTTCGCGGTGAAGGACCTCCCGTGGCTCTCGGTAATCCTCCTCGTCCTCGGGGCCGTAATGATCTGCATCGAAATGTGGCGGGACTGGAGCGACTACGGCTGGGGCTTCGGAGACAAGGGACTGCCGAGTTGGAAAAGGAAAACGAAGAAAGGGGAGGAATAAACCTCCTTTTTTTTTGTTACATAATCATTCGATATCAACTATTTTTACTTATCTTCGTACCAATCGCAAAAACGACATCCTATGGAATTCTTGGGTAGAGAAAAAGAAATCAAGATATTGAGGGAAAGCCTCAAAAAAGCGGAAAACAGGTCGCAATTAACCACCATAAAAGGCCAGAGGCGCGTCGGAAAGACCCGTCTCGTAAGCGAGGCGTACCGAAATTCCGAACACCCTTTCGTGTATTTCTATTTGAAAGAGGTTTCCGAAAACAGGATATGCGAAGAATTTTCCCAAGTGATGAAAAGGTCGCTCGGGGTTGATTTTCCCGTATATGAAAAATTCGAGGATTCCTTCAAAGCGGCCTTCGAACTTGCGAAAGAAAAACCCATCACGCTCGTCATCGACGAAATACAGAACATAAGGTATGTGAACCCGTCCTTCTTTCACGGGATGCAGGAGGCGTGGGATTTCAATCACCTCGACTCGCACCTCAACCTTATCGTCTGCGGTTCCGTCCTCACGGACATGAGGGAGATATTCGAAAACTACGATCAGCCGATGTATAATAGGGGAACGTCGTACCTCACCCTGAATCCTTTGAAACCGGAGATAATTCAGAAAGAGCTTCTGAAGCAAAACCCTGAAGCCACCCCCGAAGACCTCCTGATGTACTACGCCGTCACGGGCGGCGTCCCGGCCTACATGGAGGACCTCGAAAACGATTCCGCCTTCACGGCGGACCGCATGGTGGACAGTCTCTTTGAAATGGACTCCCGCTTTAAAAATGAAGGGGAGCAGGTTATTATCAACGAATTCAGGGAAAAATACAAGGATTACTTCAAAATCATATACGAGGTCGCGAGAGGGCACAATAAATCCGCCGAAATCCATTCCCGCCTTCCCAAAATGGAGAAAAAGGAGATAGACGGATACCTTCTGAACCTCGAGGAGAAATTCCACATAATAGGAAGAGTCTCCCCCTTCGACGGGAAAGGTGACGACATCCGATACGAAATCACCGACAACTATCTCAACCTCTGGTTTCGGTTCGCTTACGGGGAATCCGTCTTCCGTAAAGAAGGGATAGGCGAAGCGGCGAAAGCTTCTTTCCTTGAAGCGTGGCCGGCCTACTCCGGAAAAATTCTTGAACGCTGGTATAAGGACAAATTCAGGTCAAGAGGTATGTTTAATGTTGTCGACACATGGAGAGGGGAAAGTCCTGTTCCGAAAGCCGTCACGGAAAACGGAAAGAAAAAGTTCGTTTCACAAGTTACCGACCTCGACCTCGTAGCAAGAAAAGGAAAGGATGTCATCATAGCCGAAATCAAGAAAGATCCGAAGAGAATCGACATGAAGAAGGTTATGGTGAACAGTATGAACTTCATAAAAGCGGAGGACCTCGACAAGGTTAGTTTTGCGGCCTTCAGCATGAAAGATATGTTCAAGAGTACGGACGAACTGGAGAAGATGGCGAAACCCGTCGCCATAGGGCGCATAAAGGGTCTCGTCACTTCGGAAATCAAGAAAGTAACGGGAAAAGGAAAAGACGAGCCCTAAAAAAAATTCCAAAAGAAACAGACCAATAAAGGAGGACGACCCTAAAATCGCCCTCCTTTTCCGTTTCTGGCTTGCTTAGCAAATTTAAGGCACTTCCTCCCGCCTGCAAGGTTAAAATGCACGCTACGCGACCTTTTGGCGGTTACGGGAGCGCCTTATGTTTTGCACCGCAAACCCTTCTCCGGAAAGGGGAGGGAAACATTATGCAAAAGCAAAAAATAACCTTAAAAAATCTAAACAACATGAAGACAGTAAAGACCAAGAAAGGGCTGACCGTCACCGCTTCCACACCCGCCATCCTCTCCGCCTCAAGGCGTACAGACATTCCTGCGTTCCATGCCGACTGGCTGATGAACCGCCTGCGTGAAGGCTACCTTGCGGTGGACTCCACCTGGAGCGGAAAGACCACCCGTAACTACGTCAGTCTCGCGAACACGCGTTTCATCGTGTTCTGGACTAAAGACCCCTCTCCGCTCATCCCCCATCTCGACGAAATCGACAAGATGGGCATAGGCTTCTACTTCCAGTACACGCTGAACGACTACGGGGACACGCCCCTCGAAAAGAACGTGAAACCCCTGGCGGACCGTATCGCCTCCTTCAAGAGGATCTCCGAAAAGTGGGGAAGCGACCGTGTCGTCTGGCGCTTCGACCCTCTCGTCCTCACGGACTCGATGGACGAGGACGACCTCCTCTCCCGCATGGAGAGGGTCGGAGACGAAATCGCCCCCTATACCAAGCGGCTCGTCTTCTCCTTCGCCGATATCGCGCATTACGCAAAGGTCACGAAGAACCTCACCGCCGCAGGCGTGAAGTACGAAGAGTGGACCCAGCCACGCATGCGCCGCATGGGCCTACTCATACGCGACCTGATAGACCGCAAGGGTTGGGATCTCGAAGCCGCCACCTGCGGAGAGCTCGTGGACCTCTCCGGGGCGTCCATCCACCACGGTGGCTGCATAGACGACAGGCTCATCGCCCGCATTTCCCCTGACGACCCCATCCTCCGCAAGACCCTCGGAATCAAGGATGTCCTCGTGCCTTCCGAAGACGACATCGTCCTTCCTGACGGGAGGCGCCTCACGATCACCAAGAACAACAGGGCCGTAGGCCAGAGGGGAGCGTGCCGCTGCATATCCTCCTACGATATCGGCAGGTACCAGACCTGCGCCCACGCGTGCGAATACTGTTACGCCACCTCCGACCACGCCGCTGCAGCGGCTGAAGTCGCCAGACTCTCCCAAGATCCCGACAGGGAAGCCCTGTAAGCCGAAAAAAACACGATAACAATGAATATCGAAGAACTCTCACACAGACAGATAAAGGACCTCACCGTAGGCGAGCTTCTTTCCATACTGCAAATGCCGGCTTCCGACCTTGTCGGTACGCCCAAGGCTCCCGTAACTCCCGAACAAGAAAGGGAGAAACATTACCTCCACGGTCTTGGTGAAATCTCCAAGTATTTCGGCGTTACGAAACACACTATCGTAAAATGGAAAAAGTCGGGCAAATACGACGACGCCTTCTTCCAGACGGGCCGCGTGGTAATCGCGGATGCCGACAGACTTATGGAACTCATGCGGCGCGACAAGCGCTTCGACAGGAAAAAGCGATAAAATTACAAAAACCTCCGCCCTTCCAGGGGTTTCGCTTTCTTCACCCCGTTAATAAAAGCCGACAGCAAATGAACTTCAAGAAAACCCTCTGGAAAGCCATACCACTCCTTGCGGTTTCACTTTCCTCGCTCACCTCCTGCGATAAGGAGAAGATGGAAAGGATTATGGACATCCTCTACGAAGAGGACACCGTATTCTTCCATACCACCGACACCGTATACGTCGACAACACGAACAAGTCCACTTTGTTTGAATACGAAGGGCTGACAAACGCCAACATCCGCGTTAATGCCGTCCGTGTCCTAGACAAGTCCACGACCAATACCGTACAGGGCCTCGCGGGCTACGGCAAGTTCATCGCCCAAGCCTACGACATGAATCCCTGCGTAGACATCTACGAAGCGGAGACCGGCAAACTCGTAGAGACCGTAACGGGCACGAACCTTTCCACCACACACTGCAACAACGCAAGTTTCTCGCACACCTTCTTCGACGAGGACGACCCCTACCCGCTCCTATACCTCCAGGAGAGGGGGGCGCTCCACAAGACCCGTGTCTTCAGGATCGTGCCGACCGACACCACCTCTCACCTCGAACAGATCCAGCTCATAACGTTGAACACATCCTCTTCGGCGACCACGACCATCGACATGGAGAACAACCTGATGTGTATCCGCCACTCGGGAAAGAAGGACGGTGCTGCGGGAACCTACATCACCACGGTCCGCGTTCCGAACCCCTTCGTCGGCGACATCACCCTTGATGTGACGGGCGACGGCGTAAGGTATTCCTGCTGGACGCCCGCAACGACCAACAACCAGGACTGCGCGGTGTTCGACGGGAAGATGTTCATGGTAAGGGGCAACAACGTCGAGTCCTCGCTCGTAATAATCGACATTACAAACGGGGACATCCTCTCCAATGTGGACCTCCGTGCCGCTGGGATTTATTCAGAACCGGAGGGCTGCACCCATAAGGATGGTTCGTTGTTCATAACGAACATCAATGCCTCCTTATATAAACTCAATTTCGTAAAGACCGAATAAAACAAGACACAACCCTTGAAAACCCATCCAACCCCGACTGGTCCCCAGCCGGGGTTTTTCATGAAAGAGAGCCTCACCTCGCGGCGTGGCTCTCCCAATACAGAATTAATCCATTGGCGGGACCGTCTTCGCGACGAAGCCTCGCCACACTGAAAATCATTGTTCATACGTATTGCAACAATGATGGCCGCAAAGATAACGGTTTCGCTTTTCGATTGCAATGATTTCCCTTTCTTTTGGAATCCACCCCCTCTCACCCCCGCAATCCGCTCCCTTTTTCCTACCCCCTTTCCACCCCTTCGGGGGTGCTCAAAAATAGGAAAAAAGTCAGGTGTTTATATACGCTAGGGAAAGGGTGGTCAAAAGTATTGCAAAAGTCAGATGATAATATACGCCTAAGGAAATCACCTTCCCAGGCTTCGCCTATTACAAAACTTGCCGCTTCTCCCTCCCTCACCGTACCTTTCGGAAAACATTCGCATCATGGAAAAATATGTAGAATTCGAAAGCGAGCAGTACAAGGTCTTCGACTATCCCCACTTCGGGAAGACGCATCCCGTAATCTTCAAACTCGAAGAGTACATGCACTCCAACAAGTTGGAGGAACGTCCCCTCGCGGTAAGCATGATAAGCGTGGAAGGGGAGGGTGCGGGGGGCCTCTTCGCCATAGCCACCGTGAACCTCGACGCCCCAGGCGCCCCCAAGGGGCTCCGGAGCAGCGAAAGGACCGTCTTCCTTGACGACAACAACCTCCCCGGAATCGCCGCCTTCATGGCGGACAACGGCCTCGCGAGACCGCTGAACGTCGCGCTGCGCAGCGGCTACCACACCTATCCCGTCTTCGGCATCGACACCGAGATGTTCAAGAGCCTCACCCTGAAGGATTACAGGATACAGGAAACCGCAAAAATCACAAAGGAACCCGTGCCGTCCAAGGGCGACGCCTTCGAGGAACTCAAGGCATCCATCCTGAAAGACGGCTATCCCGACCCCCTGAAGAAAGGCTCCTACAGGAAGAACTTCACACTCGACGCCTACCCTTACATCTGCATTTCCATGGACGGGAAGGGTAAGGTCGAAGCCGTTAAGTACGACAGGTCGGCGGAAGGCGGACGCGCAAGGGATATCTTCACGAAGTCCTCCAACGCGAACACCATGAGATTCCTCTCCGCCGCCGAGCCCAGCCCTTCCCCGAGATTCGAAATGAATCTGAACAAGCAAGAGGACTTCGACAGGCTCGACAGGATGCGCAGCGAAACCCCGCTCGTCTTCCGCGGTGAAAACGGGAAGACCTTCAAGATGACGAAGGACGAAGTTGTTGACTCCCTCCTCATCCAGCTTGAAAAGCACGGCGGGAACCTCCGACCCGCGGACTTCCATACGGAAAACCTTGAGAAAATCGACAAGAGCCTCCGTGTGGAGGCCAAGGACGGGAAAATCGCGGTTGGCGGGGACGCCGACATGATACTCTACGGGTGGAGCGAAGAAACCATAAGGAAGAAATTCCAGTCCATGAAAGACCCCAGCGGCTACTCCTACGAGTTCGGTCCCGTGGAGATGGGCGGAAACGGGGAACCCCTCCTCCACGTCAGGATAACCGACCACTTCGCTGACAAGGTAGAGGTCGACAGGGGTCTCACCGTGGACGAACTCTTCCGTGACGACTTCCACCGCGAAAGGCTCGCCACCTTCTTCCGTAAGGGCGTCCTCGAGATGACGGAGAACCGGATCCTCGAAGATGTGGAACTCAGGATGAAGAAACGCAAAAACAGGGGGCCCAAAATCTGACAGGCAAAAAAGTTGGTGAAACAAGAAAAAGGAGGACCGCGGTCCTCCTTTTTCTTGTCGTAAAACTTGCGCGATCACCTTTGGTGTCCCATTTTCCTTTTCTGTTCCCGTTCCAGTTTCTTCACAAGTCCGTAACCGAAGAAGACGTGACACTTTCTCCTGTCATCCACGGTCGTGAAACATTTTTTCGCCTCCGCCACCGCGGCCTTCAACCTGTTCGTGTCGAAACGGAGCCTCCTTTCGCCCATGCTGACGGGATCGGTCCACATGATGTCGAACTTCTTCGTCTTGTAATCGTACTTCATGCACGGGTAGCTGATGGTGTACTTGACGGCGTCCTTGGCGCTCATGGCCCTGACGCCGGAAATCTTCTTCAGCGCCCACGCGTCAATGGAGGCTTCCGCCTCGTTTTCCCTGTCGCCGGCTGTCTTCAGGTTGTCGGTGTTGACGGTGGAAAGCACCCTCGCAACCATGACGTCCTGCATCACCTCGGGAACATTGAAATCCTCCTTGGGGATGACGGCGTAGACCTTATTCTCCCCGCCGTCGTCCTTAAGGACAACGGCATTGACTTCATCCTCGTCGAGATAGTCGCTCGTCCATAGAAGGCCGTCCTCGGCCACGAGCCATTCGCCGTAGGGATCCTTTTCCACACTGGCGTTGTGGAACTCCCTGCGCTCGGCGGTGATGGGAGATGTCGAAGGTACGCAGATTCCTGTCTCCTCCTCGATTTCGTTGGAGTTCCCGTCCGTACTGAAGTCGAATTCGGAACAAAAGAATCCGATGTGCTCCCTTCCGGGAAAATCCAGCTCCTCGTAAAGGGAATGCCTGGACTCCTTTCCGATACCGAGCTCAGGGAGTCTCCTTTCAAGGAATTTGTCCATTTTCTCCCTCGTCCCGAGGGGGTTCTTGCAGAGCACCATCTCCCGGGCCATGACGGAAAGGTAGTCCCTGAGTTTCATCTCCTTGACCTCGAATTCCCCCATCGCTTCTGAAACAGTCTTTCCCGTATACACGGCGGCGATGCCGGGAATCTTCTCCCAACCCTTGACGTCCATCTTCCTGAGGGCTTCCCCGAGGGCCTCCCTCGCGGCACGCCTCGCCATCTTCACGCTTTCGTGGTAGTCGGTGAGGAGACGCCCGACGTCCGCACGATCGGAAAATTTCCTGTTGAACTTCCCGCCCTTGTCGTCCGTGAGGGAATACAATCCGTTCTCCTCCTTCACGAACACCCTGGAATCCACGTTCCCGAAGTCCGTGTCGACGTTCTCGAACATGTCGCCTTCGCCCATCCTCTCCCCGACTGCAGAGGACATGATATTCCAGTCCACACCCTTTTCCGCCACGATCTTGCTGCACAGGCCGTGACGAGAGAACGCAACATCTTCGAAATAATCCGTACAGAAAACCCTACCCTTACCGTCTTCACCTATAAGGATGGGCTCCGTTTCCCAGCCACCGTCACCGTTGGGTTCACCGATTTCGTCCATTCTTTCCATGGGGAAATCCCTCGCATACTCTTCGAACCCGAGGTTCACACCCCGCAATGCCGCCATTTCCCTGAGGGTGTCGAACTCCGTAAAGAATTCGCTGTATCTGAAGATGATTTTCTTGTTTTCGTTTCCCGGGAGCATCCTCAAGATTTTCTCCCTTTCCTCAATCCTGTCCATAAGTAAACCGTTTAGAATTTCTTGCCTTTCTTACCCAACATCTTCGATATGTTGTCGCCCGAACAGAGTCTCTTGTACTCCCTCTTCTCGTCGGCCTTATCCTTGTCCAATGCAACCTTGTACTTGTCGAAAAGCTTGTCGATGTAGTCCTTGTGCTTGCCGAAGGTGTCCTTCTGCTCCTTGAAGAGCATTTCCTTGGTGAGGACGGTCTTCAGCCTGAAGAGGTCGTAGTCCTTATCCGAATGTACGGTGTCCTGGAAGATCACGAAGTCTCTGTGGACTTCTATGAAGGATGTGATTTCCCCGTTCCCGTCCCTCGTGATGTGGTCCGCGAGTTTCGGTACGGCCTTGACGTCCTCCTCGCTCACCTTCTTTATGAACCTCATCGAGCGGTCGGCAAGACAGTCGTCCCTGATGTGCATGATGACGTCGATGCCGTCGGCCTCGGAGTCCTTCATGACCCTCTCCTTGTAACGCTGCACGAAATGGTCGGTGTAAAGGTATGCCCTGTCCGACTCGAGTTCCGCGTAATAGGGCTTCTTCTTGTAGAAGAACTTCGACGTGATGAGGATGTCGGGAGTCCTCCTGTTCTCGGCCTTGTCGGCGTAAGCGATGAAAGTTATCGGGGTCTTCGTGCCCGGAGCCCTGAACTCGTGCTCCCTCAGTTTGGGGGTGAACTTGGATGCGGGTATCTTACGGATGTCCACGACGAAACTGTTCAGCCTGCGGAGGGCGCCCGAAAGGGCGGCGTGGTAGCTCTTGTTGAGGTCATTCGCGATGTCCTTCCATTCCATCGTGTCGATTATCATGACAAGGCCCTCCCGTTCTTCCTTGCCCTCCGGAGGGTCTCCGCCGCCTTCCCGAGGACTTCCGGGTTGAATTCGCTGCGGAGGAGCAAATCCCTCGCGAAGTCCCTGGCGGCGTCCTTCCCCGTGAAGACCACCCTTTTCTCGCGTTCCCTGACGACCCTTTCGCCGCCGGGAAGGTCGCACCTGTCCGCATAGGAGTACACGGCCTCTATCCTCGGTCCCGCGGCGTCCCTTTCCACACTGAAAGAGGAAAGCCTTTCGGTGACCTCCACCGCGACCTCCCTTCCCCCGACGAAGTTCCTCGTACCGTAGGCCGCGGTGACGAGGTTCGGGAACACCTTCTTCCCCGCGCTGTATCCGAGAACCTTGCAGAACTCCTCCATCGCCCTGTCCGCCCCGAAAAGGGCGGCGGCACTGTCGAGGGTTATCTTGAAATCCGATTCGGTCTTCATATCATTTTTTTTCTTTTTACGTTTTAACCAAAAATAAGAAGACCGGAAAAGAACGGTAGGTTTTTGTAATAAGGTGCAAACGGTGACAGAGCGTCACCGGCTGGAATGGCATACCGCACAAAAAAAACGCAGCCCCAAAGGGGCCGGCAAAGGAAACAAAAAAAACACCCTTCCCATCCTCCCTTCTTTCCGTCGGCGTTTCACCGTGCAAAACTAGTGCGGGGCCCTTCCTCCACAAGGCTACCCTTGCGGACGGCTTCGGAATTCTCCACACCCTTTTGCAAAGGGGTAGTAATTCCTCCCCGTGCCTTGTGTCGGGGCGGGCTCACCCGCACTGACGTCCGCCCGATGAAACCGCCTCCCCGGAAAGGGGAGGGGCGTATGCTTGCATATGCCTAGAGGATTAAAAATTAGTTATTAACAAATAAAAATCCATTAACAAAAAGACCCAACTCTTCGAGGCGAAAGAATAGCAAATTTTCACCTAAACCCCTACCTGGTAGGGTAATTTACGGTCGCTCTCTAGAGCGTGAATTGAAACGAGGCGAAAGAATAGCAAATCAAGAAAAATAGAAGCGAGAAGTAAGAAGGGTCGCAAACTCTCAAAAACATCAAAACCATGGAAAAGAAGGGATTGAAAAGAGTGATGATGATTCTAGGAATCATGGCATCACTGACAGCGTTCAACGCTTGTACTGAAGACGGACTCATCACGGATGAGGAAAACGGACTTAAGGCGGTGGTCGGAAAAGACTCCAAGGGTGAGGTCACCCAGAAGGAAGCCGAGGCCATCGTATTCGACTACACCATCGCAGAGAACCGCGACGGAAGGATGCACTACTGGGAGTACGGCTCCGACGGACTCACGACATCCGACACCCTCTACAACGTGAACACCGGGGAAATCACCAAGATTCTCTCCTACGGTGACCTCACGGTCACGAAGTATAACGAGGTTACGGTAACCCTCACATCCTCGGACGAGAGGTTCCCCGCAGCCCTGAAATACCTCACCGCTTTGGTCGAAGGCGACGGAATCGCAATCGAGAAGACCGGTGACGCCTCCTACAGGCTTGTCTACAAGGCCGACGGGACATCCAAGGTCACCATAGGTCTCGGCGACAACACCGAATCCGTCGAAATCGCCTCCAAGGGCGTCATCTCCCTTGAGGGAGTGCTCGTGAAGGTTGACGACGAGGAAATCCTCATCAAGGCCGAAGCCTCCGACAACGCCGAATACGTCGAGTTCCGCAAGAGCGACTGGGATTACAAGTGGCCCGGCTACTACGGGCTGACCATATCCCCCGACATCGCGGGAATCGGAAGCGACAACATGGTGGGCATGATCCCCAACTCGGAGGTGATGCGCAACGGAAAGACCATCGAGATCGTCTCCGTGGTTCCCCAGAACGCATCCTTCACAAGGTGCGAGTTCGCCCTCGTGAACAACTCCATCCCCTACGGGGCGGAAGGGTATTACCCCAGCGACTACATGAACTACGACACCGGCAGCTGCGTGGAATACACCAACGGCTACATGGGTAACGCCGACTACTGCCCCGACTGGAACTGGGCCCTGCCCGGAACCTACCAGTTTAAGGACGGCGAGCTCGGCTACACCGAGGTCAACTCCAACGACATGAAGGCGCAGTACGGTGTGGACGAGGTGAACATCGAGGACTTCCTCTCCTGGAAGACTTGGAACTACAAGAGCATTCAGGAACGCAAGGAGGAAGGCGACACCACCTATCCCATCGTGGAATTCACCCACATCTACTTCATCGTGAAGGCTGAGAAGGGTTACAACCACCTCTCCTGGTACGCTTATGATTACAACACGGGCGACCAAGAGTCCTATGTTTCATGGCATACTTGGAGAAGGGGAGAGTAGCAACCGTAACGTTGTGAATCGCTCCCTAAAAAGGGGAGCGTGAATTGAAAAAAGGGTGGGGGATAAGGGATTATCCTCCACTTGCCAAGGTCCCAGATAGGGCATTTGATTTTTTAAGGTTTTGATTATCAACAACTTGAAAGGGGAGACGCAGAGATGCATCTCCCCTTTTTTTCGTTCTCCAGAGAACGTGAATTGAAATTATCTCTTCTGTTGTAACTTCCTCTTCTGTATCTCGAGGGCCGCCTCGGCCTGGAAGACGCTCTTGAACTCCTTGTCGCCTATGCCGGGAACGGGCCTTCCGTCCGTCTTGAGGAGCTTGAAGTTCTCCGAGGACGGCTCCCTCACCGCAAGGACGTTGTCGTCCCCGTTCACTTTGCCGATCTTGGCATATTTGACGGGAATGACCGTCTTGCCCTTCCCGTCGACAACGCCATAACGGTAACTGTAGCCTACGGTCCCTTTCTTGTCTTTGGCGTAAGACTGCCTTTGCGAAACCGTGAAGACGTTGTCTCCGACCTTGTTCTGCAGACTCACGTCCCCGGTCTTTGTGAGCTTGCCGTCCTTCGACATGAAAACGGTCACATTGCCCGTCCCGCCATCCGGAACGGAGCCGGTGAGGAGATACCCTTCCCTGGTCTTGTAGGATTTGTCGTACAACAGGATGCCGATTTCGGGACTGTTCCCGAGGTCAACCATCACTTCGGGATTGTCCTTCCTCGCCAGAACGACATCGTGTCCCGCGTAGTCCCTCCAGAGGGCGTAGAAATCCTCCTCTGCGGAATTGGACCAGTTGTTCATGGATTTGACCATGTCGTACTTCCCCTTATACCCTTCCTGCACGTTTCCGTCACCGTCCACGCGGAAGGTCTTCCCGACCTCCTTGTTGTAGATGAAGATGTCGTCGCTGTCCCTCACCTTGCTTTCGGTAAGTTCGAAGGCGACGGGAAGCGTCATCCGACCCTCGCGGTCTATGACTCCCCATTTGCGCTCTTCGAAATTCCCCTTGCCGACGGTGAAGGCGTTTTCCGAATAAGCGTGAATCTCGTCATATTCCATGGGGATGATCTCCTTCCCCTTGGTGTCGATGACACCGCACAACCCGGTCTCGTCACTGCGGACGACGGCCATGTCGCCGCTAAGGTTGATGTTCAGGACGGAAGCGTCCTTCAGGATGAGTTTCCCGTCCATGTCGTAGACGTTGGAACGGGCCTTGCCGCCCTCTATCTTGTAATCCACCTTTATGAAGTTGCCGTATGTGGACTCATATTCGCCGATGGTGTCCTCGAATTCGGGGAACATCCTCTCCCCGTCCTTGCGGTAAAGGATGGTCTTGTCCTCGATGCACCTTCCGTAGACGACATTGCCGTCCGCCTCGGAGCGGAAGAAGCTCTGGGCGCCCAAAATCTTCCCGTTGGAGGGGAATACGAGGAGCGAATTGTATTCGTTGCCGTTTATGATGGAAGGCTCCGTCCACTTCTTCATATCAATAGGATATTCCCCCTTGAGTTCGTCAAAGGAGAGGACCCCTTTCTCGAAGCCAGGCCTTATCGTCATGAGCGTCGTGCCGACCTTGTCTGTGAAATCGAAGAAGGCCTCCTTGTCCATCCTTGCGGCGTATCCGGGCCAAAGGCACATGAAGACGTCGGTGAGGGCCTTTCCTCCCTCGTCCTTGGAAAACCCCTTGTAGAAGGAATTGTCGAGTTCCCTCTCCACATAACCGCGGACTTCCTCCTCGGGGCGGGGAACCTCGAAATCCCAGGGGACGACGTCGACGGAAGGGTCGGTGAGTTTCGCCGTCACGTTGAGCGTCATGTCGTCCTGGAGGGCGTAGTCCCTGAGGGAAGGGTATTCAAGGTCGATAACATCCTTCCAGCCGAGCCTGGCGACTTCCTTGTCCAAGTCTTCGCGTTTCACTATATAGATGTTCTCGTCGGTCTTCACCGCGTTTTCGGGAAGACCGTCGGGAAACCCGTTCACAAGGCACCATTCCCTCACCTTGAGGTGATCCCCGTCCTTTTCCATGGAAAGGGCGTAGACGTTGGAACTGTCGGTGTCGCACACCTCGTTTTCGCGGTAGACGAGAACGTTCCCGCCGGCGAATACGTGAGGCGCGGACCTGTCGGAGACTTTCATACTGTCGAGTATTGCCTCCTCGAGTTTCCCTATTTCTATCTTGCCGCCTCCCCGAAGGATGACGGGAGGTTCGATGCCTTCCTTGGATGCCTTGATGGTGGAGTTCCAGTCCTTGTTGCGGCCCTCGCTCCACGCTGCCTCCCTAACGAGGCCCACGGGAAGGTTCTTCGCGGGAACCTCCACAGAATACCATTTGCCGTTCTTGCCCTTCCCTCCGATCTCTATGGAGATTTCCTTCGTGGAAGGGTTCCTGTAGGCACCCCAGATGGCGACCTCCTCCTTGAGGTCGAACTTCGCCCTGAGTTCGGACGGTACCGCCTCGGGCGTGAGGGGAACGTACATGTCCTTGTTTTCGTAGGGTCCGTAGACGAACCCGTCGATGCTCGCGGAAAGGGAGGCCAAAGCCTCTTCCATTTCGATTTCCTTTCCTTTTGCCATAATATGATAATATGAATACGGTTTACTGTCTTACATTCTCCTTCCGCCTCTCCTGTGTCTCTCGTCAAAAGAATCGGACAGGCTGTCTGCAATCCTGTGGAATACGTTGCGTTTCCGGTCCGCTTCCCATGAAGAGATGTCATCCTTTCTGAAACTGCCGTAAGACCTTTCCACACTTGCGGTCTGTCCTTTCTCCATGGAATTCTTCGCCACGATCCCCTTCATCAGTTCGAGACTGCGCTCCATGGCTTCCAGGTCCGGCATGTCCCTTTGCGGATTCGTAAGGTACTGGAAAATACGGATGCCCTTATCGGTACCGGCGTATGCGCCGTCATGGGTCCTGTTCACAAGGACCGTATCGCCGAACCAGTCTTCCGTAACGTATATGTTGTTGACCCGCTCCTTTTTCCTGAGGCGGCTCTTGTCGAAATCCTCCATACCGTAAAGGACGCCGTTGGCGACGACGAAATGTTCGTTGAACTCTTCGGGATCACGCATGGAGGCGACGGTTTCAATCATATCCTTTTTCAGACGGTTCACCCTGTCTACGAATTCCGCGTACTTCAGGTCTTCCCCGATGAAAGGGACGAGCCCCTCGGCCTTGTAATCATAAATCTCACAGGGAATCTGGTATCCGACCTTTTTCATCCTTCCGCGTTGGACACCGGGGCTGTAGCCGACAGCTTTATGGTCGGTACGGAACTCTTTGGGAAGCGCATACCATTCCTCGCCGACATCCTCACTGTAATAGAAGCCCAGCTTGCCGTTCCCGTAACTGCGGTCTATGAGGCTTGCGGCATAATCCAGGGAAGGGCGGGTGATGACTTCGCCCGACATCTCCTTCATGAGCTTCTTGAGACCTTCCCTGAAGCTCTCTTCCTTCCCTTCTTCCCACTCTATCAACTCTATCCTTGCGAAGGCCAGTTCCCTTCTGCTTTCGTATGTCATGTCGGTACCGTTTTATTCGGATTACATTCTCCTTCCCCTCGGCTTCCTGAACTCCCTCTCCTTCTCTTCGCTCTTCCCGAGGGCGTTCCCCTTCGCATCGTCCTTTTCCTTAACCATGCTCTCGCTCATCTTCCTCTTCCTGCCGCCGGTGAGGACCACCTGCGGTTCGAAGGTTACGGAGACGGGCACATCGAGGACTTCCGTGTCCCTGATGTCCACATAAAGGGACGTGACGGGTTTCACCCCGGGGGCGACGGCAAGCGTAACGTGGTTTCCCGTTTCACCCGCCTTGTGGCCTTCGGTATAGAGGGCGATGATGCCGTCACCCTCATATATCCTCGTGAATCCGATCCTCTCCGAATCCTTGTCAAGGACATGGCGGAGGGCGAGCTCGTTGTCGAATGAAAGTTCCCTGTTGAAGGCTCCTGTGATGTGGGGGTTCCCTATCCTTTTCCAGCCTTCGGGGACGCGGAAGTCTCCGAACATCTCCGCTTCAGTGAAGAGGCCCGCATAAAGCCACTTCTCCCTGTAGTCGTCGCTCGTATAGAGGGCCGTCCTGCCTTCACCTCCGATTACAGCATCCATCAGGTTATGGTAGTTGTCCACCCCTTCCGGGTCGAAGCGGCGGAAATCGTCGCCGAAGCGGTTCGCTACGGTGCGGACAATTTCGGAAGGGGTGCAGTGGGAGTCCACGACACGGCCTTCCTTCGTATGGCCCTCGCCGAACCTTTGCCTCAGCATCCTTTCGAACCTGACGGCCCTCTCGTCGGCAATCTCCCTGGGACACCAGTCGAGGTAGAGGGTGTGGAACCTCCCTTCGCTCACGAAGGAATACTTCCCCGCATACCTCGCGCCTTCGCCCCCGGTATTCCTAAGGGAGTCCATGACGTCCTCCGCCTTGGGGTGCAGGTTGGATTTCGGATTTTTCCCGAACTCTTCGAGGAACTTGTCCATGGTGAAATATCTCACTCCCTTTCCGATGACGGGTCCCCCGTCCGTCTTTTCGTAAAGGACCTTTATGTAAATGTCGTTTATGTCCACGTCCATATCCTGATGCAGTTTTGCCGTTTTTGCGAATGTAATTCCCGAACCTGAAAAACATGAATTTTTGTAATCAGAGGCGTAATCAAAAACCTTTGCCCTTGTTCTTCTTCACCGTTTCCGAAAGCGTTTCCGAAATCTCTTTCCTCGGCTTGTTCTCGCCGCTCACCTCGGAATAGGCGTTGTAGAGGGCCTTCATGAAGGCGCCCTCGTGCGGCCCGCTCTTTTCGCTCTTCGCATCCTCCCAGAACCTGTCGGTCCCGAAGACGGTGTGGGTGCACCTGTCGAGCCACTCGCATCCGCCCCTCTCCCTTATGCCGTCCACAAGGGCGGGATGGGCTTCGAGCTTCGCCTTGATGACGCTTTCCATGATCCTGAAGGTGTCGCCCAGTTCCTTCGCCGCCACCTTGCCGCCCTTGCGGGAATAACCGTTGGGGTCGAAGAAGCCCGTCTTCCAAGTCTGGTAGGCGTGTTCGGCGTTCACGAACTCCTTCACCGGTCCCTTACCTTCGGGTCCCCCGTAGGAGAACCCTTCGGAGTTCCCGACGTTGGTGAGCCTGCGGGCGAAGGGGTCGTCGGAGCGGGATGAGATGTTCACGCCTTCAGCGACCTCCTCCGGTTCCGTCCGGGCTTCGGACTTTTCTTTCTTGTCCCTGAAATCTTCCATGACGCCGAGGTCCCTGCCGTCCAGCGTAACCCTGACCTCGTATTTCTCGGCCATCCTGTTCAGGAAGTCCGCCTGGATTTTCGAAAGGGCCTTGTGGATTTCGGGACACCTCTCCCCGGTGATGGCCGCGATACGGGTTCCCGCGAAGGCGTTCACGAGGCTCGGTGCGGGGAACCACACCTTCTCGGTGGAAGGCCTCTTCTCCAGTTTCGCCTCGAGGTAAGCGAAAGCCTCCTCGGCGTTCTTCCTGAAGAGTTCCACGTCCTTGTCTTCGAACCTGTTCGCCGAAACGTCCGCACCCTTCGTGTAACCCTTCATGGTGGGGACTCCCACGGCGTTGTCCAGACCCCTCACCACCGCGTTGGTGCGGATGGGGTAGTGCAGTTCCTTGCCTCCCGAGTACCGTTTCGCGTATTCGCTCCCGGAGGGTATCACCCCGCTCCCCGAATTCCTATCGAGGTTGTCGGAGAAGACGGCGATTTCCTTCGGGTGGCTCTCAAAGTATTCCCTGGAATACTGGAGTCCGCCGAACTCGAACCCGATCTTCCTCTTTCCCGTCCCCTGTTCGGCGAGGGGGACCCTCACGACGCCGAGCCTCTTCTCCTCCCTCTCCACATAGCCGTCGAGCATCTTGGAGTAACCGTCTTTCCCGAGCGACACGTCCTTGCCGTCCGCGCCCCTTATCTTGAAACCCTTCGGGAGAAGCGCCTCGGAGGGTATGTCGTTGGCCCTTGCCGCCACGAGCCCCGCAAGGTCGAGCCCCGTCTGGCCGCCGCTGCGCACCTTGGAGACGGTGATGCCGTCCTTCAGTTCCTTCAGCATTATGGAGACGTAGGCGTCCAGCCACCTCTGGCATTGTTCGGGGGTCTTCCTCGAGAAGGCTTCACCCTTGAAGGAGCGCCCCTTGGCGTGACAGGTGTAGATGCCGTTCCCCGCAATGTTGAGGGATATGGTCTTCCTCTTGGGGTATTCCTTCCTTACGAACTCCAGAACCTTCTTCGCGGCCTCCTTGGGCTGCACCCTGTAAAGGTCTATCGGGACGTACTTGCTTCCCGCCACGTCCTTGGTGAGCTTCTCTCCCGGAGTCCAGAAGTCGAAGGCGAGGGCGACGGTGAGGTCCGCGCTTTCGGCGTTCTTCTTCGTGCGGTCCCTGTAGTTTGGGGACGGGTCTTCCGTGAGGTTCGTTTTGGTTGCGTCAATCTTCTTTGCCATGATATGTGTTCTTTTGTGTTAATCAGATGAAGAGCGAAGGGAAGAATACGGAAACCGCGGAAAGGGCGTACACCGCGAAAAGCGCGGCGACGATGAACTTTTCCACGTCCACGAGGAACTCCTCCGCGGCAACCGCTACGGGGGAGCATCCTTCGTATGAAATCCTGATGTCGTACATAACCTTCTTTTTTTTGGGAAGCCCCGGGATGTCTCACTCTCCCGAAGCCCATCGGTAAACAGACTTGTCGATGAGAAAATTCCTGTAGTTGGATTTGCTGAGGAAGACGGTCTCGTTGATCCTAGATTTTCCTCCCCGCAGGGATGTTCACCCTCTTCAGCTTCTCCTGCAGCCACCTATCATTCGAGATGGAGGCGAAGGTCTTCACGGCCTTCATCTCCTCGGGGTTGATGTCGAGCTTCGAGTGGAACTTCACAACGTCGTGGTCCTCGGGCCAAAAGACACCCTTCTCGGATTTGGCGGCGCAGTCGGCGAGGGTCTCCATCGCAAGGGAGAAGGAACGCAGCCTGTAGGAGGCGACGTCCAGACGGGCGTTCTCCCCGAACCTCCTCCATATGCTGTCGTCGGCGGGACGGAACGTCCTGTCGAGGATTACCTTTCCGCCGTTCCCCTCCGTTTCCCTGAGAAGTCCCGCAAGGGCGGCGGCGTCGTAGCCTCCCATCTTGCACATCCTGTCGGCGAGCTTCGCACTCTCCCTGATGTAGTTGTCGTCCTTCCTGAGTTCCCTCACGTCTTCCGCTATCGCGGCCCTCCACATGGCGCCCGTAATGGCGAACTCCGTAAGGTTCCGCTTGGCGACACCCTTCACGAGTTCCCTACCTTCGCCCTTCACATTGGCCTTCACCCCGGAAGGTACGGGAGCGTTATCCACGATTGATACCATATCGTAGAGGATATCATCCTCATTATATGCGGAAAGAACCCTACCGTCAAGGGCGACGACCTCGTCAGGATCGAACCCGACCTTGCAGAGGACTTCCATCACTATCGGATAGTTCTTCGCCGCGTTCATATTGTATTCCTCCCCGTCCACGGTCATGGTGACCTTGTACTTGTTCTCGTTGTCTTCGGGAAGTTCCCTCTTGCTCTCGTCTATGAGTCCTAGGTCGAAAGCGACCTCGGAGACCTTCCCGTCCCTTTCGTATTCGAATTCCAGATGGGAAACACCGGCCTCCTGCATGGCCTTTCTCATGTCCTCCTTGAGGTCGAGGTTGGAGAACAGGATCCCTTGGCGCATGCCGTCGAGGGCGGTAAGGGTGTTCACTTTCCCGAAACTCCCATACACCTTCCCGAAGGACTCCATCCTATCCTTGGGGACGAGTCCCATATGTTCCGTACTGTCGGGTAGTTTTTCGCTTATGATGTCCATAATTCAGATTATTATAACAATGATTATCGTATTCGAATAAAATCATCTTCTCCCTTTCCCTACGCTCCTTCCCCTCTCGGCGATCCTGCGGATGTTCTCCACCGCCTGGCTCATCCCCCTGAAGGAGACGCCCTTCCCCTCGGAAAGCCTGAGGAACTCGTCCATGGAGGGGACGCTGACGTAGCGCACTCCGGAGAAATCCAACACCGTCCTTTCGGAAGACTTCGCCTCCTGTTCCACGCGGGGGAAGACCGTATCGTCCACCGCCCTCCGGCTCCTTATCTCGGGACCCGTAAGGAAGACCACGCTGACGAGAGCCTCCTTCCTCTTCACGAACTCCAACTTCGGCCCGGACTGTTCCCTCACGGGAGGGACATTCACAACCTCGGGATTCAGTTTCCCCGCAATCCCCTCGACCCTGCCGATGATACCCTCAATGTCGCTTACGAACATCCCGGGAATATCCTTGGCGTCATCCACAAGCGAATCCCACTTTTCCAAGGGAACGCCGGCGTTCAGCCTGCAAATCCCCTCGTGCGAAAGGGCGTTGTCTTTGGGAATCCTCCAAGCGGAAGACTGCACCTTCACCACCCCGTCCTTCAGGAAATAGGAGGTCATGGAATCCACGTCGAGGTTGTCCTCGTAGTCGAAGACGGTAATCATCCCGTCGAGGGTCGCCCTTGCGGTCAGCTTCCCGAATTCGGAGGCCCCGACGGGCGGACAGGCGCCGAGCGAAAGCGCGAGGGAGAGCGCCGCGAAGGAGGGGAGCGTCCTTTTCGAAACCCTCGTCTCTTCGCCCTTGCCGTTGCGGATCTTCAATTTTTCCCCACTCATAGGCTTTTCCCTTTTCCCTTACCTTCGTCAAGGGCCTTGCCGACGTCTTCCCTCTTCACATTCCCCCTCACCTTGTGGCAGGAGGAGTCGTATACGTCGAACCTTTCCCCTCCGGTCCCCTTCAGGAGACAGACGAAACGGTCTTCCCTGAAGTCGATTTTCCCGTACTTCGGCATGATGAGGGTGTCGCCGCGGCGGTTGCAGACACCGACGCTGACGCGATCGTACCTCTCCACTCCGTAGGAGTCGATCTGGCCGACCTGGTAGACGTAGGTGCCTTCCTTCACCTCATGTGCGTAGACCTCCCTGTCGGAATACCTCTCCGTCATGTTGCGGGAAACGTCGCTTTCCCTGCGCATCCTCTGTTCGATCTTCCAGTATTCCTTGGCGGCCTCGTAACCCTTCCTGTCCTCTTCGCTCCAGATGTTGACTTCCATGCCGAACCCGGCGTCCCTCACGGTGAGGACGGTGGAGGACGTGTCGAGACCTCCCTTGGGGGAGTCCCACAGCTGGAAAATCTTCCCGTTCCCCCTGGCTTCGGCCTCCATCCGCTCCAACCCCTCGCCCTTGGCGATGTAGGCTTTCCCCTTCACCCTGCCTTCGATGACGTCCACGGTCTCGTCGAAGTCTGCGAGGTACCACCTCACATTCCCTCTGGAGTCCTCACCCCTGACGACCGAGTAGGCGTTCACGAGCGTAAGGTCCCTGCTGAGGCCCACCCATTTCACCCACTCCCCGAAGGACATCTCCCCGAGGGAGTTGTGCATCGGATCCCCGGCCTTCAGCGAAAGCGTCCTGAAGGGCCCCATCTGCAGCTTGTCGGGGGATATGCAATCGATCAGGGTGCGGAATTCCCTGAAGGTGAAATTCACCCTGTCCCTGAATTCGTCCGTACCGTCGGGATAACTGAGCGGCCTCACCGCGGTAGGGTAGGTGAAGACCATCCTCCTGTTTCCGTCGTCAAGGTCCATCCTCGGGGAAGGGATATTCGGGTCGTAACCCCCGTAGCCCTCAAGGGTGAAGGAAAGGTTCGGATGGCTCTCGTCCTTCAGGAGTCCCGCCCTCAGTTCCTCGAGGTACTTCACGGTGACGAACTTCGCGATCTCGCCGGATTCGAGCCCGCCCGGGAAGGGGTAGGCTTTCTCGGCTCCGCTTATGTTGTCGGTGACTATAACTTTGGCGTCTTTCTTCATTTCTTCTGACTACTCCCACCACTAAAGTAGTGGGTTTTCCTGTCTTTTAATCATAAATTTCTCTTTTGGAACCCGCAAGAAGAATCACCCTCCCGCGGGTAGTAATGCATCGCTCGTTTGCATACTTTTACGACTACCTCCCGAACCTGAAGGGTTTCCTTTCGGGTTTCGCCTTCACCTCGGCCTTCTCGGCCTTGGCCTTCACGAACTCCCTCCTCGCCCTGTCGGTGTTGTTCAGCACGCTCATCCTGTCTTCGGGGATGAGCCCTTCGAAGGCGATCTCCTTGGTCTTGTTGTTCACTATCGCGTTGAACCTTATGTTGCCCTCACTGTCGTAGTGGAGGTCCCTCAAGGGCCTCGGCTCCTCGAAGCGGTATTCCTTGTAACCGCCGTACTCTCCCTTGTAACCCTCCATGTCCTTCAGCATTCCCTTGAGGGCCTCGTCGGTCTCCCTACCGTGATAGCTCCTCCCCGTGGCGGTGTCGTAGGTGAAGTCCTCACCGTCCTTGGTGACGATGGCGAAACGGTCACCCTTCTTCATCTTCACCTGGTCGAAGCCCTCCTCGAGGGGGACCAGAAGGTTGCCGTCCAGGTCGAACACCGCGACCTTGTCGTCCTTCACCGCGTGGATGTTGCCGTCTATGGGGTACGTCATGTCCCAATAGAGGTTCACCACCGTGTGGCCGTCACAGTCGGTGACGCCCCACTTACCTTCCTTGGAGATGTATATCCTGTCGGTCTCCACGTTTATGTTGAGGTTGGTGTACTTGCAAGGGATGTAGGTTTCCCCCGTGTCGGCCCAGACGGCCCCGACCGTCCTCGTACCGTCGGCAAAGCCTCCCTTCGTGGCGATGAGAAGCGGCCTCTTTTCCTTCCCGACATAAAAGTCGTTCCACATGAGGGACGAGAACCCTCCCGCCTTCACGGAAAAGTCCCTGCCGTCGAGGATGTTCACATTGCCGTCCTCCCTGTTCTCTATGAAGTTCTTCCCGACCTTGCGGAAGTAAGACACCTCGGGACCGAATTCCCTGATCTTCTCAAGGCCTTCGCCGTCCACCCTGTAGAGGTCGGTGTGTTCGGCCTCATAACGGCTCCTCATGTCCATGCAGATGACGTGTTCGCCGTCGAAGTCCACCTTGGTGTGGGAGGGGACTATCAGATCCTTCCCGCCCTTCATCCTGAAGCCGTAAACCTTCACCTTGTCGTTGAAGATGTCGCCGTCCTTGCGCACCATCGCGCTGGTGAGGTAATAGGGGGTATCCCCGAACTGTTTCTCGATTTTTATCTCCATCGCATCTACAATCTATAACACAGTTTTTTTTTCGTTACAATTTTTGTGTAACGCAATTTGCGTCATCACATCCCCCGGCCTTTCGACTTGACCTTCTCCTCGCCGAGGCTCCTCCCGATGGTGGCCTTCTCGATGAGGTCCATCGCGGCGAGCATCTTCTCATCACCGGTCTGCGAGCGGACCTCGCGGGCCCACTTGCAGAACTGTTCCTCGCCCGTGAACTTGCGGCACTCCTCCTCGTTCACATACGATATGCCGGTATCCTCCCAGATGCGGGGGTTCGCCATGTAGGCCCATTCGGGTACCGTAACCCCTTCGGGGACCTGCATCACCAAAAATTCCTTATCCTTTTCCATAATTTCCAATCACCAACAAAAAATCCGACTCCCGAAAACTATCATTTTCCGCATTTTTCAAATAAGTTCAATGGAAAAATTGCTATATTTGCATTGTTTTCTTTCGGGATTCCATAATCCGTTGATTTTCAATTGTACGCAATTTAATGAAACGGAAGGGAACAGAGTTCTTTTTTGTAATGATGCAAATTAAGTCGTTGTAAAAGTATGCGAATGGGCAATATATTACTTTTCCATAATATGGAAAGGATTAACGCAAAAGACCAAAAGAAAAAAAAGACAACCCTCTCAGCGGGGAAGTCCCATCCTCCAGGCAAATTTACGGTTTCGCTTTCCGCCTCGCGGAGGGTCAAGGCCAAGGCTACCTTGCGGTAACCCCCACTCGGCCCGCGAAACCGTAGTGCCATTGCCGTGTCGGATGGACACCCCGCCGAAAAGTGCAGCCGTGCTGCGCAAAGGGTATCGGGGAGTAACCCGAAAAAGACAAGAAAAAGAAGAATTATGGTTGAGAACGAAATAAGAGGAAAAATACCGTTTGGGAAGAATTGCATAACAGTAGCGCTCACTTCACTCATTTCGGTACTCTCCCTGTCGGCGCAAGGTTGGAAAGAACTTCCTTCCTTGCCCAAGGGAGAGAATATCATACGGAACACCGCGTTCCGTCAAAACGGGGAGAGGAGTTTCACCTACGCCTACGATCACTTCCTGAAGACCTCCCTCTGGGTGGCCTATCCCCTCTGCGCGGGGAACATCGGAAGCGGTTCGCGCACCGACGCCTGGGATTACGACCCCGACCTCCCGGAGAGCATCCAGCCCGTCCTCTACCGCGGCTTCAAGCCCGGACCGGGCCAGACCGAACGGTACGACCGCGGACACCAGATCCCCTCCGCCGACAGGCTGGACCCCTCCGACAACGCACGCACCTTCACCTTTACAAACGCGGTTCCCCAGATCCACTCGTTCAATGAAGGGGTCTGGCAGAAGCTGGAACAGCACGTCCGCTCCTGGGCAAAGCGCAGCGACACGCTCTACGTCGTGACGGGAATAATCCCCGGCAACATAATGCTGCACGACAACGAAGGGCGCTTCGTGAACGTGCCGTCCCATTTTTGGAAGGCCCTCCTCCGAAGGGGAGTAGGCAAGGGCGGGAAGGTCTACTGGAGCGCCACGGCGTTCCTCTGCCCGCACCGTGCGGAGGAAGTCCCCGCATCCTACAAGGAAGCGGAGCCCTATCTCCAGAGCAGGGAAATCTCCGTAAGGGAACTGCAGAACAAGCTCGGCTACGAACTCTTCCCCAACCTCCGCAAGGAAGTGGGAAGGGAAGAGGCGGACTACATCCTGCAGATGGAACCCTCAAAAAAGAGCTGGTGGTGGACAGGGAGGTTCCACTGATGAAAGATAACTTGCGGGAGACCGACCTCTCCCGTAGGTACGAAACCGCCGTGAGGCGTCATATACCATAAGAAAAAGTTGTTTGCAATCCATGGGGGACCGACATCCCCTATGGGTACCAAAAACCGCCGTGAGGCGCTTATTCAAAATAGAGTTTTTGTGTGTATTTATCGCCCGCGGGAAATTGATACTTCCTGCGGGTCCCAAGAAAAAAGCATAATGGCAAAGAAAAAGGAAACAAAGAAGAGAGAGAAGAAGGCGGAGGTCCTCACCGAGGTCCCCACCTGCAAAGTGTGCCATCACGCCTACGGTTACTGCTGGCCCCTCGGGGCCGACAGGCACCCCGGCTCCTGCCGGTGCGACCTCATTCCCGAACACCTCGTACCCACCTTCAAGGAGGCGTGCAGGGACTTCGAACCCCGCACGGGGGACGACCCCGAAATCCCCGCCTCCGTAACGGTTCAGATATCGCCCCTCAAGGAGGGTATCACCGTCCCCGTGAAGGAGGTCCCCATACACTATTACAATCCCGAAACCGCCCAGTGGGAGGTCAAGTGGTTCACCTCGGAAGAGATCCAGGTGAAGAGGCTCGAAGCGAAACAGAGGGCCGCCGAGCGCAGGGAAGACCGCCGCAAGCGCAGCGAACAGGCCCAGAAGGAGACAGACCAAAACAACAAGGATATGGAAATGACGATAGGCGAGGCCATCCGTTCCGTAATGAAAGACCTTCGGGAAGACGTCCCCGAAGACCTCTTCCCCGAGGCGGAGGCTTCCGTAAGGGAATCGGTGCGGGACTCCGACGAAATGGAAGCGTCTTCCGAAAAGGCGCCCTGGGAGGACATGCCTGAATTCACGGAAGACGAACTGGCCGCAATGAAAGGCGGAGACGCGCCCAAGGGGCCCGAAGGGGAAGACAAGGAAAACGTTGACGCCATGAAAGACGAACTGGCCCTCGTGGAGGCGGGGACCAAGGGCAACCTCTGGACGGGTTACTTCGCAACCTACGCCAAGAAAGCGCCGGACTGCTTCGCCGTGGCCATCTGCAACACCGTCCCCGCAGGGGTGAGGGCGGACACGACGTGGAAAGGCGTCATCCCCGACTGGGATTCCTGCGTGGAACCCTACAAGAAGGGCCTCATAACCGAAGACATGTACGAGGAGAGGTACCTCCACCAGCTCGACATGAACGGGGAGGCGATCCTCAAGGGCGTGGACGCGCTCCTCTCCCACGCCGAGAAGATGGGCCGCAGACTGGTCCTCCTCTGCTACGAGAAGCCTTCCGACTTCTGCCATCGCCACATCCTCGCAAGGTGGCTCGAAAGGAGGGGCTTCAGGGTTAAGGAACTGGAATAAGAAAAAAAAGAATGGAAAAACCGGTTTTCATAGAGCTCACGGAAATGGGGTTCCTCGAGGACGACCGCAAGGTCTTCATCGACCCCTCATGGATAGCGGTCATGCAACCCATCGAGAAGCACTTCATCGCGGACAAGTGGGTGCACGTAACGGAAATCCTCTTCAAAAACGGGGTGTCGCCCTGTTCGGTGAAGGAGAGCGTGGAAGAAATCCTCGGACTCATCGACGCGGCCTACGGGGAAACCGGGAACAAAACTAAAAGGAAAACGACACAGGAATGATACCGATCCAACTCGCAACCGCGGTACAGACAGACAATGCCGTCCACCCGCTTGTCTCGCTCACGATAATGGCGATAGTCATCTTCGCCCTCGCGCTCCCCGCCTTCGCGGGAAAGAAAGACAACCCCGAAAACAAGGAGGCGAAGCGATGAGTCCCGAAACCACGGCAATCCTCCTCGACCCCCGCACGATGATGGTGACGGTGGCGCTGCTCGGGGCCGCGGCCCTGCTCTGCATAACGGTGATCAACGACAAGCCCGCGGTTCCCGAAGACGACGAAGATGACTGGTTCCTCGCCGACCACGACCCCAGGGACTGCAAGTATATAACAGGTTACAGGAAAACGAAAAGAAAAAGAGAAGAATACTCAAAAACAATGGAAAATGAAAGAGAAGGAAAAGAAGACCCGCAGGGCTGAGCTCGTAGGCTCGTCCATCCCCGAAGGGACGTTCACTTCCGTAAAGGGGTCCACAAGGGCCGTGGAACACGGAAGACAGGAGAAAAAAGATTCAAAAGGCCGTAAGGAAACGGTCTTACCTAATCATAAACCTTACAAAATCAACTAGTTATGGAAAACAAACCATTCGAAAGGAAGGCTTCCAACCTCAGGGAAGTCGAGAAACCGTTTGATCCCGATTGGGATATCAAGGGCGAAGAAACCAGGAACTTCGTATTTCTCAAAGGCATAAAGGGTGTGAATCCCGCGGCCCTCATCCTCCATTGGAACGGCCAATGCGAGGGCTTGCCGTCTTCGATGCAACTGAGGAGGGACGTGCTCAATTCCCTGCGCAACTACATCGCCGAGATGGACGATTTACCCGTCAAGGGCGAAATCCGCTGCATAGCTCCGTCATCAAGTCCCGAAGGGGCGATAGCGGTGTTTGACGTTAATGGCGTAACAAGAAACGAGAGAGGCTTTTGGACAATCGACATATCTGCAATAACCATCTCGGAAGGCTTGATAAATGTGTAAAAAAATGTCGCTCCCATCGGGGAGCGTGAATTGAAAGTAAAATAGATTACCTTTCTGTAAAGAAAGTCGTTCTTCTTAAAAGAACGTGAATTGAAACAAACGGGTCCCACCGCCGTGAGGCGTCAATACCATACATCGTTTTATTAATTTCCGAATTTCCCGCAGGTGGGTGAAACCTCTTGCGGGAACCACTAAAAAAACCGCCGTGAGGCGCTATTATTAACATTTAACTCATTGATTCAAACGCCCCGTGGGAGGCTGAACACCTCCTGCGGGATCCAATAAAAAAAATCGCAAAAACATGCAAACGAAAAAATTCGCACGAAAAATATCGTTGGCGGTCCTCCGCCGGAAAGTGTCCTCCAAGGATTACTTCCGCACGAGGCTCTGCGGCGAATACAGAAGGTACCAAGACGCCCTTGACGGCTGGAACGAAGGTTCCCTGTCGTGGGGCGACGTGAAAAGGTTGAGGGGAAGGATAATGTGGTACCAAGGAAAGTCCGTCCCCGTAAGTTGAATGGACTAAGTTAACTACCCACCCCCTAAAGGGAGTGGGCTTGTGAAAGCCCATAGTTGACTAGCCTAAGTGCTTCGCGCACTACGTTATCCGAGAATACATAGTTACCTGCGGATGTTACACCTAGTCTGCAGCTCTAAGG
>Ga0065708_1039824_pt1 | contig 41703 bp, 35 predicted proteins | sample Hoacrofraction12_2_FD_59095 | JGI IMG/M metagenome (GOLD analysis project Ga0065708, IMG submission 59095) | Hoatzin crop microbial communities from Cojedes, Venezuela, sample from fiber fraction 12 v1 | ecosystem: Host-associated > Birds > Digestive system > Esophagus > Crop | place: Venezuela... | reverse complement strand
GGGCATGGAGCAGACGACAAACATCGGAAGGATAGACGGCGTAATCAATACCGCAAAGCATCTCTACATAATAGAGTTCAAGCTGGACAGAACGGCTGATGAGGCCGTACGCCAGATAGATGAGAAGAAGTACATCCAAAAGTACATGGTCCCCGCCCGGAGCAAGGGAAAGACGATACACAAGCTCGGGATCAACTTCTCCTACAAGGACGGAGTGAAGAACATCTACGACTGGAAGGAGGAAATCGTAAAATAGAGGATTGCATCCATCCTGAGCGGAAACCCCGCGACTAACCTAAGCAAAAGAAACCTCTATCCTTTTTGCATTGTCACTCACATTGAACATTATGTAAAGGTAACCAGGACATACGGTTTCAACCATACAACCGTACAAATGTACGTCCAGCTGCCAGCCCTTTTGGGAAATCAGTTCCCGGGGCCGAAAGCGACTGGAACGAGGATGGGATTTTTCCGAAAATCCTGCACGACATCCTGCACGACATTCGTAGTTTCGAAGGCACAAAAAAAGCATCATCCGGAACCTTGGATCCAAATGATGCCATTCTAAAAGCCTTTTTAGCTCCCCAAGCAGGACTTGAACCTGCGACCCCCTGATTAACAGTCAGGTGCTCTAACCAACTGAGCTATTGAGGAATTTTCCTTTCGGGATTGCAAAGGTACTACAAAATCTTATTCCAGCAAATTTTTTTTGAACTTTTTTTGTGTTTTATGCCTATATTTGCGAAATATCGCTGGAAGACAATGGATATCGACCTCCTATCAAAAATGGTCAAGGAGCTGATCCTCGACAAGGACGAAGTGACCCTCCCCGGACTGGGCACTTTCGTCACGGAAATCGTGCCTGCATCCTTCACGGACAAGGGCTACACGATAAACCCTCCCTACAGGAGGCTCTACTTCCGACAGAGGGAGGACCCGCAGGATACTTCCCTGGTGGACTTCTACGCCGATATCAACAAGGTCAGTCCATCCCAGGCGAGGGAGATCCTGACTTCCTACCTTGGTGAAATGAAGACTGTGCTCCAGCAGAAGAAGACTGTGATATTCCCGGGCCTTGGAAAGCTGCGCGCCACAAGGGAGAACAACTTCTTTTTCGTAGCCGACGAGGACCTTGACATATATCCGGACGGATTCGCCCTTGAGAGCATTTCGCTCAAGACCCACGAAGAGACAAAGGAAGAGGTTGGAGCCGCCATAGAAGGGCTCAAGGAGATCATATCATCTCCCGCAACTCCGGAAACCGAAGCCTACAACGCACCCTCGTCAGTCGAGATACGGACTCCGGAAGCCGAGTCACCTTCACCCAGACTAGAGATAGACCCTCCGAAGGATACATACTACGTTCCAAAAACAGGGACCATTGCCACTCCGTTTACCGAAGAGCCTGCGCCAAGGCTTGAAAACGAGCCTCCTGCAGAGCCGAAGGAGTTCTACGCCACGCCTCGCATGAGAGTGATGATATCCCAGGAGGAGGCCGCAAGACAGCACTCCATGGGCAGGAAGGTCGAGGCGGAAGAGAGAGAGGTTCCTTCAGCGGAGGAGAGCCCTAAGGTTGAAGCCCCTGTAGCTGAGGCATCAGGATACGCCACTGTCATTCCACAGGAACCTGCAGCCGTCCCCGAAGAGCAAAAAACGGAAATTTCTGTACCTAGGGACACCTATTCATCCCCGGTCGTTTCCGAGGTTGAAAAGCCCCTTGACACCCACTCCGAGCCAGAAGCTGCCCAGGAGAGCGACCCCGCAGCCCAGACGGAGCCGGAGCCCAAGATAGGAAAAGATACAGAGAGCGAGGCGACACTCCCAAAGGAAGAACCTTCAGAAGTAGAAGCTCCTGTAACCGAGCCGAAGGAAGAGTCCGTCAATTCTCCTGAAAGCAAAGATGAAGTGAAAGTGGAGATGGAAAGCAAGGATGACTCCGCTGCCATTAAGCAGAAGGAAGGGTTCCTATCCCAGATGAACCCTATTGCAAAATGGTGTCTTATTGTGCTAGGCGCACTCATCATCCTTCTTATCCTCTACATAATAATCGGCCACCTTGCGCCAGGGCTCATTGACAGGATACTCTACTCTCCAGACGACCTGGATTTCATCAAGAAAAACAAGCTGTAAAGGCTATCCGCATAATAAAGCTACTGCCGGACCCCAAAAGGCCGGCAGCGCTGTACAAGGAAGCACTTGTAGGGAAAATTTCCGTAATAATTTTCGTTGAAACCGGAGAAGATTCAGCATGGTACACAAACTAGTGGTCCACAAAGTTGTGTACCAAATGTTTTTTTATTAAATTCGCAGCAAAACATCACACCATGGAAAAACCTTTTGCATACGGGTCGTACGTTTTCGGAGACAATTTCACCGATAGGGTCAAAGAGACAAAACGAATCTCCGCGAATTTCAATGCCGGAATAAATACCATCCTAATAGCTCCTAGACGCCAAGGGAAGACATCCCTGGTCAACCATGTGATAGAAGGGATGGATAATCCTTCAATAAAGATAATCACTATGGACATATACGATTGCAGATCCGAGTACGACTTCTACGAGCGCTTCGCTTCTGAAATCGTGAAAGCGACAGCGGGAAAAATAGAAAACATATCCAGGACAGTCAGCGACTTCCTTGGAAGGATCACACCGAAAATCAGTTTGAGCCCAGACGCGTCAAATGAGTTTTCGCTATCTCTGGGGATCTCACCAAAAACAGTGTCCGCAAAAGAAGCACTTGATCTTCCCGAGAGAATAGCCACCAGGAAAAACGTGCATATTATCGTATGCATAGATGAGTTTCAGCAAATAGGTGAGTTCCCGAACTCCCTGGATGTGCAGAAAAGGATCAGAGGAATCTGGCAGCTTCAGAAAAACGTATCCTACTGCCTGTATGGTAGCAAGAAGCACTCCATGGAAAAATTGTTCCAAAGCCGTAAAATGCCATTCTACCAATTTGGAGACATGATTTTCATGGAAAAGATACCAACAGAAGACTGGGTAAAATACATCTGCTCACGTTTTGAGCGATTTGGGAAATCCATTTCAATCCAGCAGGCACAGCATATCTGCGAAAAGGTGGAAAACTACTCTTCATACGTACAGCAATACGCCTGGAGCGTAATGGTGGAAGCGAAAGACACCGTTACCGACGAAGATCTGGAAAATGGATTCAAATCCCTGATGAACCAGGTATCAGCACTTTTTGTGGAACAGACGGCAGGCCTGACATCATACCAGATGAATTTTCTCAGAGCTCTGTCTGATGACATACATTCCGGATTCACCTCAGCTGAAGTGCTGACAGAATACCGGCTGGGATCAAAGTCAAACGTGGCAAGGCTGCAAAAATCATTGATTGAAAAGGAATTGATCGAGAAAATCGGTAATGGATACTATTTCATCGACCCTCTACTGAAAGCTTGGATCAAGACTGCAGCCCCACGGTAATTGCATCGTGCAATTCCAACACCACATTGGAAGAATAGCTGCAAGCTGCACTGGCTATCCGCATAATAAAGCTACTGCCGGCCCCCCGAAAGGCCGGCAGCGCTGTATCATATAGGGGGAATGGTCTACTTCACCCTTATGGTCCTTCCTATGCGAAGGACGGACTTTGAAGTAAGGCCGGGGTTCAGACGGCAGATGTTGGATACCGTAGTCCCATATTTGTGCGCGATTCCCGAAAGGGTGTCTCCGCTCCGTATCTTGTAGTACTGCGCGGCCCTGGCGGCAGCGGCGGCCCTTTCCGCGGCTGCCTTCTGCGCGGCTGCCTGTGCTGCCGCCTGAGCAGCGGCGATGGAGTCGGCCCTGAAGTCCTGCTGGTTGATGACCCTCTCATCCTCGTCTGTCTCGGGAACGTAACGGCTTCCGTCCGTTATGTACTTCTTCTTAAGGACGAATAGCCTGTGGCGGAGGTCTCCGCTTGAAAAGTCGATAAGCCACTCGGGGTCGAATGCGTAGCCCTTGTAGCGCGTCTCGAAATGGAGATGGGGACCAGTGGAGAATCCCGTGGAGCCTCCAAGGCCTATCTCCTGACCTGCGGACACCCAGTCCCCTACGTTCACCGTTCTCTTGGAAAGATGCCCGTAGAAGGTCTCGAGGCCATTTTCGTGACGGATGACAATGAAATTGCCGTATCCGTAGTACCACTGTGACATCCTCACCTTCCCGGAGAAGGCCGCATATACCGGCTCCCCCATCTTAAGGGGAAGGTCCACGCCCATGTGGCGGTGTCCCCAGCGGTATCCGAAGGATGAAAGCACATTGGAGCGAACTGGACAGCGGTACTGGTTCAGGGTGTCCACGACCCATATGGCTATCTTCTCGGGAAGGTCGGCGACCGGGACATTGTAGGCCAGGGCCTCGTTTGTCACCCAGTTGTTGTCGAAAACCTCCGAGTTGGCCACTGATGATGGCTCCCTGAAGTATTTCCAGGTGTTGTTCTTGTACAGGAGTATCTTGACGCCGGGGCTCTGCGTTTCTATGGTGTCAAGCACATTGAGGTCCTCGTCTGTCATGCTCTTTACCGGCTGCTTGAACAGCCTCGGCACGATCAGCTCCGATTCCTTTGTCGAGCGCTTGACGCTGTCTCCCTGGGCATAAAGGCTTCCTCCGGACAGAGACGCCACAAGCGCCCCCGCCAGAAAGATTTTCTTCAGCATAGGCTACCGGGTTGCTCCAAAACGACTCTTGAGGATCTGGTCCACCTTGTCGATCTTCTCCTGGAGCAGCTCGCGGCTTCTGGCCTCGCAGAGGAAACGCAGATACGGTTCAGTGTTTGAAGGACGGATGTTGAACCACCACTCGGGGAATTCCACCCTGTACCCGTCGAAGTCCATGATTGCGGTAGGCTTTTCCTCGGAGGTGAAGTAGTCCCTTATGGCATCCATGGCGCCTGCCTTGTCCTCGAGGCGGTAGTTGATCTCGCCCGAGTTCTCGTACTTCGCGATGCGGGAAATGAGTGTGCTGAGGGATACTCCCTTCTTCTTCATCGAGGAAACCACCCTCAGGACAAGCAGCGAAGCCAGAAGGCCGCTGTCGGAGTAGAAGAAGTCCTTGAAGTAATAGTGTCCTGCGAGCTCTCCTCCCCACAGTCCGTCTATCTCGCGGAGCTTGCGGGCGGCGTTCGCCCTTCCCACCTTCCATGTGTAAATCTTCATGCCCATGGGCTCGAGGTATTCCGCGATGGCCTTTGACGAGCGGATGTCCTGGATGACGTACTGTCCGGCCTTCTCTCCCCTCTCCTCTACGAAATAGTGCCCCAGCAGGGCTATCATGAGGTCGGGAGCTATGAAGTGTCCCTTCTCGTCGACGAACATCACCCTGTCGGCGTCTCCGTCATAGATCACTCCGACGTCGGCACCGGTCTTGAGGACGAACTTCTCCAGGTCTACGACATTGTCGTGGATGAGAGGATTGGGCTCATGGTTGGGGAATGTTCCATCTATGGTGTCATATATGAAATGGGCGTCGTCTCCGCCGAATATCTCGTGGGCGTATAGTCCGGCCATTCCGTTGGAGAGGTCGAAAGCCATAGTGAGGTTCGAAAGGTCGCCCTTGTATTTCATGAGAAAGTCGAGGTAGTCCTTGTGGATGTCCTTCTGAAAGACCTTTCCCTTCTTTTCCGCCTTCGGAGTGGGGCGTCCCTCATCTATCCAGGCCTTTATCTTGTCAAGGCCGCTGTCAAGACCTACGGGACCGGCGTTCTCCCTTGACACCTTCATTCCGTTGTACTGGGGAGGGTTGTGCGAGGCTGTTATCTGCACGGAGGCCTTGAAGCCGTAGTTGGCGGTTCCGAAGTACACCATCGGAGTAGTGCTCTTGCCTACGTCGTACACGTCGGCTCCAGCGTCGGTTATTCCCTTTATGAGATAGTCGTGAATTTCAGGGGATGACACCCTGTCGTCCCTTCCGACAAGAACCTTGTCGGTAGAGAGGAGTTCGGGCAGGAAATAGCCCACCTTGTAGGCGGTGTCCTTGTCGAAGTCCACATTGTAGACTCCCCTTATGTCATATGCGTGAAATGCTCCCATGACTGGTTTTGGTTTAGATTTTTTTGTTTATGCGTCTTTATGTGTTTTCTATTTGAGTTTCGAAGCGTAGCGGGTCGAAGTCTTCCCCCTGGAGATGTTGGAGAGCTTTCCCGAAAGCATCTTCTTCCTTATTGGTGCGAGATGGTCTACGAAAAGGTCCCCGTCAAGGTGCGACATCTCATGCTGGACCATGCGGCAGGCGAACCTGTCGAAGCGCTCTGTCACCTTTTCGAAGTTTTCGTTATAGTACTCGACAACCATCCAGTCGGGCCTCCTTACGTCGGCGTATATGCCGGGGACGCTAAGGCAGCCCTCGTTGTAGTCGCACATCTTCTCGCTCTGCTCCTTTACCACAGGATTTATCATGAACCTTCTGAAACCCTTGAGATAGTCGTACACATCGGCCATCACATCGCCGTCAACGTACAGGACCCTCAGGCTGACCCCTATCTGGGGCGCCGCGAGTCCGCAGCCGTCAGCCTTTGCAAGGGTATCCCTGAGGTCTGTCATCAGGTCCTTCAGGTATTTCTCGTCGCGAATGTCAGCCTCCTGGGCCGTTTTTCTGAGAACTTCTGCTCCGTAGAGATAAATTGGTTGAATCATAATTAATTAGTCCTCCTTCTTCTTTCCTTCTTCACTTTCTTCGGAATCCTTTTTGGCCGCAAAGAGCGTGCCACTGCAGCGGTCCAGATACCCCTGGAGTATTATCGCCGCGCTGATCCTGTCTACGTTCTCCTTCTTACGCCTGTCCTTCTTCTTCATCCCGCCATCTATCATGGCCCTGTGCGCCAGCACGGAAGTGAACCTTTCGTCCTCGAGGGTGACGGGGATGTCCGGGAACGCCTCGGCGAGCTTCCCGAGGAACTCATCCACGTCGGCGGCGGCCTCCGAAGGGCGGCCGTTGAGGTTCACCGGATAGCCAACCACAAAACGAACAACCCTCTCCTTCTCGGCGTAATTTTTGATATAATCTATTAAATTTGCAGAATGTACGGTATCGAGGGCAGAGGCGAACACGCCAAGGGGATCGCTTACCGCAAGTCCGGTTCGCGCCTTTCCGAAGTCTATGCCGATGATCCTGTCCATAGATTACAAATTTAGGCAATTTTCACGAAAATCCCGTAAGCTTTCATGGCATCAAAGAATAAGGAACCGAAAACCAGAAACTTCCGTCTGACCCTCTCGGATGACAACACCCATAGGGAGGTGTTCCTGACCAGGTTCACGCGGACAGGCCTGCTGGTAACGGCAATAACAGGAATAGTCGTGCTCCTGGCACTGGCCTTCTCCATTGTGGCACTGACTCCGCTGAAGAACCTTCTGCCGGGCTATCCCGACGCAAGGACACAGAGGACGGCCATCAGGAACGCCCTTGTGATAGACTCCCTCGAGAACGTAGTCACCAGATGGGAGTTCTACGCCGAGAACATGAGAAGGGTCCTCGAAGGTGAAGACCCCGTAAAGATAGACTCCCTGATAAGGAGCAACCCTTCAGACTCCGTGATAGAGGCCGACGCGGCACTTCTCAGGAAACAGGATTCGCTCCTCAGGGCGGCCGTCCACGACGCCGAGCAGTTCGGCCTCGGCGGCAAGGAAGGGGACAAGAAGCTTCCCATCGACGGAATGCTGTTCTTCTCCCCCCTCAAAGGCGTAGTATCCCAGGGTTACGAGCCGACCGTACATCCCTACATTGACATTACGGCCCCTGCGAACAGCGTCGTCATGAGCGTCCTTGACGGAACGGTCATCTACGCCGGATGGAGCGACGACGGCGGGCATACCATAGCAATCCAGCACGAAGGCGACATAGTGAGCATCTACAAGCACAACGAGAAGCTCCTCAAGAAAGTCGGGGACAAGGTCACCGCCGGCGGGTCCATAGCCCTGGTGGGCAACACCGGGTCCCTCACCACCGGAGACCACCTGCACTTCGAGCTGTGGTACAAGGGGAACGCCATAGACCCCACCAAGTACATAAAATTCTAGACATGAGCCAAGATAGCAAGAGGCGGCTGGCCATTCTGGGATCCACGGGATCCATCGGCACCCAGGCGCTTGACGTTGTAGGACAGCACCCTGACCTTTTCCAGGTCGAACTGCTCACGGCGAACAACTCCGCCGACCTCCTCATAGAGCAGGCCCTGCGGTACGATGCAAACGCCGTGGTGATATGCAATCCCGACAAGTACTCCTACGTGGAGCAGGCGCTACAGCCTAAGGGCATAAAGGTGTTCGCGGGAATGGACTCCGTATGCGACCTTGTCGGAGGCGACAACATAGACATGGTCCTCACCGCCCTTGTCGGATTCAGCGGGCTTCGCCCCACGATTTCAGCCATCAAGGCACGAAAGCCCATAGCCCTGGCGAACAAGGAGACACTGGTTGCCGGCGGAAGCATCGTCATGGACCTGGCATCGAAGATGGGTGTCCCCATACTTCCGGTAGACTCCGAGCACTCTGCGATATTCCAGTGCCTTATGGGGGCCGGAGACAACCTTCCGACGAAGATACACCTTACCGCATCCGGAGGCCCCTTCCGCACATGGAAGAGGGAGGATATCGAAAAGGCGACATTCAAGGAGGCCCTGCACCATCCCCAGTGGGACATGGGAGCCAAGATCACGATAGACTCCGCCACCATGATGAACAAGGGCTTCGAGATGATCGAGGCCAGGTGGCTTTTCGGCATGGAGCCTTCAAAGATTGAGATAGTTGTGCACCCCCAGTCCATAATCCACTCGATGGTGGAGTTCCAGGACGGGGCCGTCATAGCCCAGATGGGCCATCCAGACATGAGGGAGCCAATCCAGTTCGCCCTTGGATTTCCCCGCAGGCTTTCCCTTGACAACCGCAAGCTGGACTTCGCGGCCCTTGGGTCACTGACATTCGAGAAGCCGGACTTCGAGAAGTTCCCCTGCCTTTCCCTTGCCTTCGACGCAATCGGAAGGGGCGGAGTGATTCCGTGCGCGATGAACGCCGCCAACGAAGCCGCCAACATCGCATACAGACAGGAGAAGATCCGTTTCTACGACATTCCGGACATAATTGAAAAATGCATGGCAAAGGCTCCTGTAATTGCGAGCCCTACGGTTGACGACCTGATCGAGACTCACCAGAGCACGTACGGCATAGCCATGGAGATGATTGGGAAATGACTTCTACCATCCTCATAAAGGTATTCCAGGTCATCCTGGCGCTTTCAATCCTGATCGTGTTCCACGAGCTTGGGCATTTCTCCTTTGCGAAGCTCTTCAAGATCAGGGTGGACAAGTTCTTCCTCTTCTTCGACGTCGGCGGAGTGAAGCTCCTCAGCACGAAGTCAGGATGGTTCTCCCGTATTTTCCCCTCTCTAAAGTCGAAGGAGACCGAATACGGCATAGGATGGCTTCCGCTCGGAGGCTACTGCAAAATCTGCGGAATGGTCGACGAGTCCATGGACACCGAATCCCTCAAGGAGCCCCCGAAGGAGTGGGAGTTCCGCACCAAGCCCGCATGGCAGAGGCTGCTTGTGATGGCAGGCGGAGTACTCTTCAACTTCATCCTTGCGATATTCGTGTACATCCTCATAATGGGCATATGGGGTGAAAGCTACATATCCAACGAAGGAAATGCGATATACCCTAGCGAGCTGGCCTACGAGATGGGCTTTAGGAGTGGCGACCGCATAATAAGGATGGACGACTACACGCCCGAGAACTTCGGGATGCTGCAGGCCGACCTAGCCAGAAGGAGCGTTCGAAAGGTTACGGTCCTTCGCGGAGCGGACACCCTTGACATCTACATCGACCAGAGCATGATGGGGCAGGTTCTCCAGGATCCGGACCTCTTCGGGCTCGCCGTGCCCTTTGTAGTAGACACCATCCCTCCGCAGTCTCCGAACTACGGCGGGGACCTTCGCAAGGGTGACAGGATAGTCTCCGTGGACGGGAAGCCCATAGAGTTCCTGCAGGACTCCCGGAAAATCCTCTCCGAGCACAAGGGTCAGAGCGTGGAAGCCACCTTCACAAGGGACGGGGATACGCTTGCAACCACTCTCAAGGTGGACACCCTCGGCGCTGCGATGATATACGCCCAGGTTCCGGGGATAAAGACCATGACATACGACGCCTTCTCGGCGATTCCGGCCGGGCTCAAGCTCACGGCTTCCACAATAGGAGGATACCTTGACGACCTGAGGATGGTGGCTACTCCATCGACCGGTGCTTACAAGTCGGTGGGCAGCTTCATTGCAATAGGCCAGGTGTTCCCCAACAGGTGGAACTGGTATTCGTTCCTGTACATCCTGGCACTTCTTAGCATAATGCTTGGAGTGATGAACCTGCTTCCGATACCGGGCCTTGACGGAGGCCACATCCTCTTCACCCTCTACGAGATCGTAACGCGCAGAAAGCCTAGCGACCAGTTCCTCATAGTGGCACAGATGATAGGGATGATGCTGCTTCTGGCCCTCATGGTATTCGCCTGCGGGAACGACATCACAAGGCTCATGAAATAGAAAACCGCACATCAACATACTGAAACTATTTGAACATGAAAAAGATACTATCATTCCTCTGTGTGACCGCACTTACGATTTTCGCCCTCATATCGTGCGGCAACGGTTCCAAGACCATGCTTCCAAACGTCAGCGGAAAGGCCGGCGAGGTTGTCATCGTAATGGACAGGGAATACTGGGAGGGTGACGCAGGGATCGCCGTCAGGGAAGTCCTTGGAGGCGACTGCCCCTACCTTGCCACGAAGGAGCCCCTGTACAACCTTGTGAACGTATCGACCACTGGATTCTCCGACCTTTTCAAGGTCCACAGGAACATCGTCATATTCACTGTCGACCCCCAGGCGGAAAATGAAGGCGTACAGTACAAGAGCGACGTATGGGCCCAGCCCCAGTGCGTGATCCAGGTTACCTCGTTCCAGGGCGACAGCCTCCTTGCAGTATTCCGGAACAACCAGGAAAGGATCCTGGCTGCAATAGAGCAGGCCGAGAGGGACCGCATCATAAACAATTCCAAGCTCTACGAGGACTATGACGTATCCAAGGTCGTAAAGCCCCTTGCCGGAGGCTCCCCGCACTTCCCCACCGGATACAAGGTTAAAAAGGTTACGGATGACTTCATCTGGATTGCAGATGAAAAGCAGTACACGAACCAGGGCATCTTTGTCTACAGGTACCCGGCGCAGGAAAGCGAGAACTTCACCCTTGAGAACATAATCTCCAACCGAAACAGGATCCTCAAGGAGAACGTCCCCGGAATGTTCGAGAACACCTACATGACAACATCCACCTACTTCGCCCCGACGGTAGAGTTCATCCGCTTCCGTGGAAGGCAGTTCGCCCAGACCAGGGGATTCTGGGAAGTGGAGGGTGACTTCATGGGAGGTCCGTTCATATCGCACTCCTTCTACAGCAAGGACAACAAGTACATCATAACCCTCGATGGATGGGTATACGCCCCCAAATACGACAAGAGGCACTACCTAAGGCAGGTGGAGGCCATCATATACTCCTTCGAGTGGGAAGGTAAAAAGTCATGGGACGACAACGCCCAGAAGAGTTCCGAGAAAAAGTAGGCTAAAAAAATATTTTGCCGTTGCAGAAATAATTTATACCTTTGCAGTCCCTATAATTCCAACAAGGCCCAAAGCCAAGAGAATTATGGCTGATGGTGGGTTCGTATAACGGTTAGTACTCGGGATTTTCATTCCCGCAATAGGAGTTCGATTCTCCTACCCACTACAAATATAAAAAATCAATAATATGGCAAACAACGCATCTGCAGAGAAGCGCATTCGCACAAGCGAAAGGCACAGAATGCATAACAAGTATTATGCAAAGACAACTAGGAACGCCATCCGTGCCATAAGGAACACCACGGATAAGAAGACAGCCGAGGAGAACGCCCCCAAGGTTTACGCTATGATCGACAAGCTCGCGAAGATTGGTGTAATACACAAGAACAAGGCCGGCAATCTCAAGAGCGGCATCGCCAAGTACATCAGCAAACTGGCATAAGCAATACAAGGTAAGGCCGCTTCCAGAAAGGCGGCCTTATTTTTCGGGATGTAGCGCAGTTGGCTAGCGCACTACGTTCGGGACGTAGGGGTCGTCCGTTCGAGTCGGATCATCCCGACACAGAAAGGCAGGTTTCCAAAAAGGGAGCCTGCTTTTCACATACAGAGGGGCCCCGGCCTTTGGCACAGATTTCGATATGGAAGGACATCAGAAATCCTAAGACAAATAGCCATGACAGGGAAAGAAATACTCAAAGGAAAAGGCATCAGGTGGTGGACGGCATTCTCGCTTCTGTGCCTATGGCAGCTGCCGCAGGTCGTCCTGTTCGCCTGCCTCGTCCCTTTCATGGGAAAGATGATGGCCGTCTCCTCCGGGAAATACTCCATCTGCTTTGTCGGCAGGAGGATGAGGGGCGGGATATCGCTCGGCCCCTTTGTCATAATCTCTCCGCACTGCTACTACTCCCTGGAAAGGGATGCTGTCATCGCCCATGAAATGGGCCATTCCAAGGACAGCAGGATATTCGGTCCCCTGTACCTGTTCATTATAGGGCTCCCTTCAATTCTCAATGCCAAATTCGGTTTCACAAGGCGCTACTACGACTTCTTCACCGAAAAGAGGGCCAACCGCCATGCAGGCCTTGTGGCAAGGAACGACTACCTTATGTTCAAGGACCGGAACTTCGAGAAGAAGGCCAGCTGACAGCCAGGGACCTGGATTCCCCTTCGAAGCCTAAATAAGAGCGAAGCGGCCCATCCCCGTCCATTCGGCAAGGAAAAGACCGCTACAATAAAAGCAGTGTCTGAATCCTTATCGTACTGTCATCCTATTTTACCAGCGAAGTCCTGCAAACAAGAAAGCATAAGGCCAGGAGCAGTGCAAAGGCCACAAAGTAGGTCCATAGAGGAAGGTTGAAAAAAGTCAGCCACAAGACTCCTAGTACGGCTATCAGCAGATAGGTAAGCGAATGTACCGTCCTCAGCTTGCCAAGGTTACCTTCCGAGCGGACCTTTTTCGATGCCAGCAGAACGCCATAGCCTTCCTTGTCATTGATGAGCTGAACCGCCAGAGTCAAAATCAGCAGTCCGACAGACATGCCGACAATAGTGATGATTATGGATTCAAGTTTCATGATAATCAATATGATATGGAATTTTTAATCTGTCTTATGGACACACTGATGTGGTAAGGACAGTAAATGCTACTGAAGTTGCCATGCCTAAAATAGGATTGACCATTCCCAGGGCAAAACTCCAGATAGTTCCGGACATTCCAATACCGAGATTGCATACCCATCTTTCAGCTTTTCCTCCTCCTATTGCCTTTGTTATTGGGCTATTGTCTAGTACTTCTACAATTCTGAAAGTTCCCGCATCAGCATCATAAACGCCAAAAGCAATAGGTTCATTGTCAATATTACTCCAGCAGAAAGCATACTTTGAATCATTTATCATCTCAAAGGTAAAGATAAAAGGGCATGATTCCACGCCACTGCACTGTGCCAGCACATAGGCTTCCGAAGTAGTGGCACTTTCTTCCGTTAGAGCCACATCTATGACGACAGGCGATACATCCGGATAAGAGCACCGATATATGCCATCAACATATTCTGATGATGCACCGGATTTCGATAAAAGTCCTCCTTTGAAATACGCCAGGAATTCATCTGAATAGGAATCGGACATTTTCTCTACATTGGGGCTCTCGGATCTTACATTCTCGGTAGGCACTCTTGAGCATGAAGTGTTAAAGCATAAGATGGTACATGATGCCATCACTAAAAGCAGTTTACTTCTAATAAAGTCAATTAATTAAGTTGATTTAATGGAATAATAAAATCACTAGTGCCCAATTAAAACTCAAATAAAGTCGCTAACCAAACTTACGTTTTACAATAAAATAAGAGAGTAGTAATTTTTTCGATATATGTGTATCAATTAAATATTTTTATTGCAATTATTGAAAGACAATGCATGGACTGCGCCTGCGAGCACCTATAGACTGTCTATAAGTTAACGCACACACAGCTTTTTCGACTTTTCACAAAGTCTAATAGATACGTAGTATCATAGTAGTATATAAAATTGTCAATCAACATAGTTATAGCGCCTCTATAATATGTTAAACCGGACACTAGTGAAACTTATCTATACTATAAGGTTAAGTTTCCAACATACTGATGGCCGTCTGATGTGGTGAATGTTATTGTATAATATCCGGAAGAACCTGATATGGGAACGACATGCATTGGAATACTTGCATCCAGTCTTGTAGAAATGTCTTCCCCAGTGGAGACATTTTCAATAAGGACACCAACCATTCCGGAGAGGCCACTCCAGGAAATGAAAAAGGATGACAGCTCCGTCCTGTAGATAAGTTCAATGACTACATCATTGTCTGAAGGAGCCCTTAATGGACCTCCTTTACCAATATTTTTTAAATCAACTACAGAAACACTGATATCATCAGACTTGCCATTCTGCCTATTGGTGGCGAAAGAAGACAGGCATATGAATGCTAAAAATAGGGCCTGGATAAATTTGAGAAGTTTCATGGTTGAACTGTTGTTGCTATGAGACAAAGGTAGCCGCTACTTTCGACACGCCAGCTATGATTCCTCAGAAAAAAGCTAACGGAAATATCGAATAAAATCGGCCCCACAGCACGCTGCAAGGCCGATTTTTTCTTTTTGTAAAATCACAAATCTAACAAGACATTTCAACAGATTGAATGTCAAAGGATTATGGAAAAGATCCTGTTAGATTTCAACATTATACTGATTTTCAACCATTTACCCAAGATGAAACAGATAATCTTCACGATATGGAGAAGAAGATTGCTCCACCATTTCCTTCATTCTCTTTTTCCTCATATAGGCAGAGGACTTGGAAGGGAGCATCATCACATTTGATATGGTAGTTGCATCAAAACCGACAAAAATGTAGCTTGCAATTCGGTAATCTGCTTCCTTGAGATTAGGAAAATCCTCCCTGAAATGAGCCATGAGGCCATTGAAGTTTCTGTTGATCTTCTCCTCCAATTTTTTCTGACCTTCCGCATCATAGCCCATATCCGACAGAATCTGCTCCACCTTTTTGTAAACCTTCTGCTGATGAGCTTCGGACTTTGGACTTTTATTGAACACCTCGATGAGCTGTCCTATTTCACTGAACTGAGATTTATATATGCGGGAAAACGACTTTCTCAAATCTGCCATCTTTCGATCATTGTCCTCGACCAGGTGCTCCAGCTGGCTTACCCTTTCAGAACTATCCCTGAGATTTCTTACATCATCTTCATGCGTACTTTGCGCTTCCTTCACCTGAGATTGCGCAACCTCGGCAATTTCAAGGAGCTTCTCCATCTCTCGCATCGATGACTCTTCATGCCGCTTGTAAAGCAGGTAAGCGATACTGCCCAGCAAGGCAAATAGGAGAATGAGGGAAACCGTGGCTCTTTTCTGTTTCGAAGCTTCCTCTTTAGCTCTAGCCTCGGAAGAAGCCAGATAATCCCTCTGCGCAATTACGGAGGGCTGCTGCAAAATATCATAGAGCAAGGAATCCTCGGCAGCCTTGAATTTCTTCAAATAGTCGAGCGCAGAATCTGTGCGGCCAGAGAACTCTTCCGCCTTACCCTTCCAGGAATAGTATACGCATAATGACGTAGCGTCCCCTGACTCCCGCAAAGATGAAAAAACGCTATCCGCCTGGTGCTCCTTCCCATTTACATAAAGAGCATATGCATATGCTCCGAACCGGTTGGGGTAATCTTCGTTCCCATACTGCCTGTATGACGAAGTGAACAGTCGCTCTGCTTCCTTGTAGTCCGGATCTGGCTGCAGAACCTTTAGCATCGCATATGCACCCTGCCAATATGGGAGAAGTATTTCCGGAATACCCTCCGAAAGCAAATCCTTGAATGTGGAATCCGCCTGCCTCCACATGTTCATATCTGTATAATCCTCCGCGACATATATCAAGCTGTTCAGTGCATAATCCCTCAGGCCTCCTTTTGAAAAATTCTCATATGCATCCTTGTCGTACCGGAAAGATTCCTCATGATTGTATGACCTTCTCATCAGTTCACTCATCTCCCAGCTCAACAGTCCACGATACTTGTAGTCCTCTGACTCGTCTGAATACTGCCTAGCTTCCATCGCCGCAAAGATTGCATCCCTTATGTTCCCTGCATTCTTGTTAATTTTTGCGAGGTAATATAGCGACTTTAGCTTCTCGTCCCCACTGCCATGCTTCCTGTAATATTCAACCGCAGGCATTACGACGGATACATCAGCCGTATCAATGAAGTTCTTGTCAAGGGCCATGGCATAAAGAAGTGAATGCCTGGCCTTCACTCTCCTGCAAGTGAGCTTTTCAGAAGGAATGGCGCAAAGAGTCCCAAGGGCGCTGTCAGGGCGTTCGTTGACATAGGATTCGATATCGTCAAGCTTCTTTTCGACCTTTCCCGAGCATGATACCACAAGCGGCAGCAGAAAGATTGCGAGAAGGGCTATTGGATAAATATGCAAGATTCTTTTCATAGGGGGAATCAAATATGCAAAAATAGGCAAAATCTATGACATCGGATTCTCACCATGAGCCGGATAGGCAGAAAAGCGGCGAATACCGGAAAGGTACCCGCCGCCTGTGCCGCATTCCAATGGGAAAGACTTTATTTCCCCTTCGGCGTATAGGTGAACTCCATTACATGGGCCGGTTTCCCGGAATCCTTGGGAGATACCGCATACAGTCCTATGATTACACCAGTGAACCCGGAAGCCGTCTCACTGCTGATGTAGCAGGTGTTGATGCTGCCGGCCTTCACCCTATCACCTTCTTTTGACACGAGCATTCCATTCACCTTCTCTGCCTTGAGTGGAGTATAATAGAAAGCATAACTGTAGTCGGATGCTTCTATTTCAAGCTTTGCGCTGCCACCCTCGACGGGGAAGAATTCCTCATGGGTAAGCTCACCAAGGCGGTATCTCACTCCGACAGAATAGCTTCCGTCATCCTTCCTTGTCACAAAGAAATCATAGTGAGATGGAGCATCCATGTAAAGGGATATTCCGCTCTCGTCCCCTGCGGCGGCCCCTTCTTCAAGTGAAACAGTGGCGGAGGAAGTGAAGAATATATCCGACTGGCGGTATCCGGCAAAGGTCGGAGACTCGGTTGTCTCTGAAAGGGTCCAAATGGAAGGCATGAGTGAAAGCCCGTATGGAGAATAGGTGTACCTGCCAAGATCCGGATTGCGAAGGTACAGCCAGTCTATTCCAAGCCGGTCTCCCGTTACGAAGGAAAGGTGTCTTGCCGTACCTTTCACTTCACCCTTTGATGGAAGCGTAGGACACGTCATATGCTCGGAGAGTATCTTTCCCTCGTTCACGACGGGCCACTCCCCTTCCTTCCACTGCACAGGGGCGAGGAAAGTCTCCCTGCCCATCAGGTGATGGTTTCCGCCCTGGGTGCGGAATCCAAGACATACCATCCACCAGCTTCCGTCCGGTCCCTGTACGAAATCACCGTGTCCAAGACCCTGTATTGGGCTGGTCTGTCCGGCCTGGCAGAAATGAGTCAGGATCGGGTTGGCCGGATTCCCCTCGTAGGGACCATCTATGCTACGGCTTCTGGCCACCGTTATCTTATGGCCGAACTCTGTTCCGCCCTCAGCTATGAGGAGGTAGTACCAGCCATCCTTGAAGTATATGTGCGGTCCTTCGGGATACCTTCCGCCCGTACCCTTCCATATGGGTTTCAACTCGGAAAGGAGCTCTCCCGTCCTCACATCTATTTCACAGAAGACTATCGCATCGTTTGCAGAGCCAGTGTAGTAGCACCTGTCCCCCTCGAAATACAGCGACGGGTCTATCCCCGGAGTGTTCACGTATACCGGCTCGGACCATGGCCCTGCGGGATCCTTGGCAGTCACGATGAAGTTCCCGCCATGGGAGCAGTTCGTGACTATCATGTAGAATGTCCCATCATGATAGCGGATGGTGGGAGCGTAGATTCCTCCCCAAGAAAGGGCTCCGGAGAGGTCGCTCTGGGAAGTACGGACAAGGCAGGAGCCTATCTGCTCCCAGCTTACAAGGTCCCGGCTATGGTACACCGGTACGCCGGGATAGTACTGGAACGTACTGTTCACAAGATAGAAGTCCTCCCCTACGGCGCAGATACTCGGATCCGGATGGAATCCCGGGAGTATGGGATTGGAGTAGCCGTCCTGGCCGAAAGATGGAATGGCCGATAGCATCAGGAGAGAAAGCACCGGCAGGATGATTCTGGAAATGCGCATTATAGAAGCTGGTTATTGTTTTCTGACGCAATTTACCTCTATTTTGAGGAATATCCAAACACATCGTAACTCGCCTCTGGTCCAAAGGTAATTTTCATGTGTGAAGATTTTAAAGATTTTTGTTTGCCTGTTTAATAAAAAGTCGTATATTTGCAGTCCACTTTTACGGGATGTGGCGCAGTTGGCTAGCGCACCACGTTAGGGACGTGGGGGTCGTCTGTTCGAGTCAGATCATCCCGACAAAAAGGAGAAGCCCTTTTGGGAACTTCTCCTTTTCTGTTTTTATGGTTTCCTGCTCAGATCTTCCTACCCTCGAGACCCCTTGTCCAGAACCTTTCCGTCATATCCTCCCGCAAGTAGCTTCCATCCTGATTGTGCCTTACGCGGTAGAGCCTCTGATTGGTTCCGGGGCTTGAGAGTGGCCCCCTTTCAGGAATGTAAGGTCCTACCTTCACATAGTCAAAGCAGCGGTACAGTTCATCCTCCACTTCCTCCCTTCCGGAATATAGCGCCGGCGAAAGGCCCATCTCTCTCACATGGGATGCCAGTGAAATGAGCGCATCAGGGTCCCTCCCCTCTCCGAGGAAGAGAAAGCAGTCCACACCGAAGTTGTCATCCACGAGAGAGTCTATGACTTCCTCTGTAAGAGGGTCTCCGATATCTTCCCTGAGGAAAGGCGAATGGCATCCACGGCAAAGCCCCCGGCAGCAGCTAATGTCCACCGCCAGGGTAACCCTGTCTGGAATCTCCTCCATCACTACGGAGGTCATCCTTGGTACGTATTTGAGCATGGACGCAGGATAAGGATTGAAAGCCTTCCTATGCGTCGATGTAGAACCTTTTGTCCGCCTCCACCTGGCGCATCTCGCTGAAGGAGGATATCCTCTTCAGGTATCCTATCACCCTTGTGAGGTAGTCAAGGTTGTGGCTTCCGCAATGGGGGCACTCGGTAAGCGTATCCTTGCTTATGTACCCGCAGTCGTTGCAGACCGTATTGCGGCAGTTGAATGTGAAGTAGTTCGTCCCGTAGTGAGCCGCGGTCTTCATGAGCTGGCGGTACTGGTCCTTCGAAAGGTGCTCGGCTATGTTCATGTGAAGGGCCGAACCTCCGTCAAGATACTTCACGTAGTCCTCTCCATGGAGCTTGAACTTGTCTATCATCGAGAGGCTCTCGTCCTCGGGATTGTAGAAGTAGGACGAATACATGTTGCGGCTGGGCGATACGAAGAACCCGTCCTTCTTGTCCCACTTGTAGTTCTTTCCGGAAAGGTTCTCGCCCGGAACGAACTCGGTGTTGAACATGCACTCCTTGGTGCGATCCTTCCTGTTGGAGATGTTGATGGTCTCGAGAATTGCGTTCACGAACTCGTTGTACTCGGGGTTCGGAGAAACTTTGAGCCCGAGGAACTCCGCCGCATCGGTAAGGCCGTTGACCCCGACAGTGAGGTACTGCTTCTTCATGTCGATGAAGCCGGCCTTGTAGACGTCGAGCATGTCGGCCTTCAGGAAGTCCTTGATGATTTCGTTGAAGGCGTTCTGGTATTTGTGCACCCTCTCTGTCATCTCCCTGACATCGTTCCTGATATAACTGTAAAGCTCGTCCTTGTCGTATTTCATGGAAGGAGACAGGGGCTCGCCCTCGACAAGGTCGATGCCATCCTTTTCCTTGAAGTAGCGGCGCGCAGCCACCTGGATGAGACGGTTGAGGTTGATGGTCATCACCGACTTGCTTCCGGTAGCGACCGAAGCCGTTCCCATCGAGTACTGGTGTGTCGTATGGTTGTGGTCCTCGTCCTCGGTGTCCAGGTCCTTCAGGGAATTGCGGAGACGGCAGCAGCTCGACAGGCTGTCGGGACTGTTGGAGAGGTAGCAGAAGAAGCTGTGCCCTTCAGCCCACATCTCGGCTGTGAAATCAGCGTACTCCTTGTCTGCGAAATCGTCGGCACCGTCGGTCAGAAGCGCCATGGTCTCGACTGGGAATGTAAGGATGTACTTGTTCCTTTCCTTGTTGAACCATCTCATGAAATGCTTCTGCAGCCATGACAGGGTCTCCCATTTTGGCGCTGATCCGTCAGGGAAGCGGAAATCTCCGAACACGCCTTCGAAATATGGCTTGTCGAAGTAGCCTATGTTCCAGAACACCGTCTGGTAGCCCCTGTTGCCGGCAGGCATGTTCATGGAATGGACGACCTGCTGGAAATAATTGTCGATGACCTTTTCAAGGGTCCTCTGCTTGGAGTTGTTCTCCACTATGGTGTCAAGCTTGTCAAGGTAGTCGTCTCCGTAGTCCTTCCTTATGAAATAGTCCATGTACATGAGGAACTCAGGAGTCGCGACAGCACCCATGAACTGACTGGATACCGAATACACCAAATTTATGAACTCGCCGCAGAAGCTCTTCAGGTCTGTCGGGGCGATGCTCACTCCACCAAGCTCGCGAAGTCCGCTCACAAGGAAGGGGTACATCGTTATGGCAACGCAGTAGGGAAAGCCCGGGGTGCCGCTCTCATCGTGCTTGTAGAGGATGTGGCTGTCCAGGTCCTTGATGTACTGCCCGGCAAGATTGCGCCCGTACATGGACTTTATCTTGTCGCGCATGATGTAGCGGTTCTGCTTGATGTTGTTTTCCTTGTAGAGTTCCTGCCCGAGGGTGACGATGTTCTTCCTTGTCACGTTGGCATTGGCGTCGAACTTGCTGCCTGTAGCCGCATTGGATGCCTTGATGTAGTCGCGGATGAAGTCCCTCTTCTTCCTGAGGTCAAGCCCTGCATCGAACTGCTCGATATACTCGAGGGCCGCCTTCTTGTTTATGCTCATCAGGGAATCCACCACCTGCCGGCGGATTTCCTGGCTTGACATCTCATTGTATATGTAGAGATTGTCCGTTATGGAGACCACTACTTCCTCGGGGCATTTCTGGCCTGCGCCCCTGTAGGCTTCGCGAATACCGTTCTTAAGCTTTTCTAGATCGAACTCCTCCAGGGAGCCGTTGGTTTTACGTACATCCATCTTTCTGTCTGTTGTATTTGCTAGTTCAAAACGCTTCTGCCACGCCGTGGGACAGAGTGAGTAAAAGAATCCGGGCGATGTGGGGACCGCCCGAATTCACTACTACAAAATTAGGCAAACGCCTAGATATTTTCAAAAAAAGTTATCAACAAACTTATCGACAGGAAGACCCGTTAGAACGTGTACTTGACCATCGCCTGGATACGGTTGTTGGTCACCCAGTGAAGCCCGTCTTCTGAAAGGCCGTTCTTGGCGCTGACAGAGCCTGTTCCGTACTGGGCCGTGGTGATCTCCCACTCAAGCCCGAGGGCAAGCTTGCCAAGATTCCAGATGACAGTGGGGGTAGCCCTGAACAGACGGTTGATGTTTGAGAAGCTGTTCTTGCTGAAATAGTACTTGTCGGCATAGCCGTCACCGTCTCCATCATAGAGGGCGTCCTTGGTTCCGAAGTTGCGCACGTATCCGAAGAAGAGTATGCCCTGCACCCTGCGGCCGTATGCCAGGCTCATCCATGATGACCAGTTGCTCGAAGGAGTGTAGGTGTAGGAGCCGTCGCTGTTGACGCTGGACACTCCGTATCCGCCATTAAGGTTCATATGCTCGCCGGCCTGTGCGTAGATGGTCTTGAACTTTGCCGAGAAATCCTTGCTCTTGTACTGAAGATACAGGAATGGGGATACTGTGGTAATGCGGTCGGAGACCTTCACATCTCCGTTGTTCCTGCGGGGCTTTATTGAAAGCATGTCCACACCAACCCTTGCAAGGAACTTTCCGGTGGTGTAGTTCAATCCGGCATAGAGCTCAGGGGTGCAGCCGTACTTGATATAATTTGCAGAAGCGCCCTCGGGACCTGCCGAAGTGTACTGCATCTGCCAGAGGGCCGATGCGGTAATTGAAACGCCGCTTCCAAGCGTTGACTCGAATGTCACCTGGGGAGTCCTTGAGAAGGGTCCGAAGGGAGATCCGGTGTTAAGGGAGAATACGTCAGGCATGTCGGCAGCCATGGGGTGCCATGCCTGTCCGATCTTGAATCCCCAGGAATTCTTGTTAAGGGTTACGAACGCCTGCCTCAGACGCATGGTGGCGGTCCCGGTAGAGCCGGAGAGTCCGGCATAGAAGTCGGCCTCTATGCGGGCGCCCATCTTGATGCCTTCGAACTCGTACCCCTTGGCCTCGACCCAGAGACGGGAGGTAAGGGCCGCAAAACGGAATGTCGTAGTGGTGTTGAGGTCGTTTCCGTCAGTGCCGTAGTTCCTGTCGTAGGGAACGTAGGAGAAGAAATCCTCTGTTCCTGCGAGGGTGTTCCTGGTGTCAAGCGTGAAGTAATTGCGCACGAATCCATGTACCTCGACATGGGGTCTGTCCTGTGCAAAGCCGGCTATGCATGCAAAAGCAGCTAAAGCCGAAAGCAAAGTCTTTTTCATACAATTTCTATGTTTACTGTGTTTGATTTTTGTCCGCAAACGGGCTGCAAAGATACTGAAACTCGTTCACATAAGGATGGATTTCGCTGGAATAATGCCAACTGTCTGGAATTTGAATTGACAGAAGGCGCTCCTCCCTTCTCTGTGGAGAAGCAAGTTTCCACGCCAGCTAAGTACATGAAAATAAGCTCATTGAATATTATCCTATTCAAGAAGTATGGCATTTTTACCACTTTTTATCCACTACAGCACTTGAAATCCCGGGAAGATTATTCCAATCACTCTCTACGTTCATTATTTTGCCTTGTTCATTTTTAATGAACACGATTAAATTGTGAACAAGATATTTTGCAGTTTGGATTTTGTTCATTATCTTCGCAGTGTTCATTTATAATGAACTCCGCAATAAAGTGAACAAACCACGACTTTTTATGAATACAACATTAAATTTGGCACTGGAAGCTTTGCATGAGAAATTGGCATTGCCTATGGAACATATCATCCTAAAAGAAGACAATACGCATTCGATTGTTCAAATCATGGATGTCGATTTCCTATGCGAAGTCAAAGACTCGGTGACAACCGCTAATGTCGGGGACATTGCAAACCGGCTAAAAACATTGTCCACAATAGAAAAGAGACCGGTATTGCTAATCGCTAAATACATAACGCCTACTGTCATAGGAGATCTGGCGACAAACGGCGTCAATTCCCTGGATTGTGCCGGTAATTGTCATATCAAATATGAAAAGGAATGTAACATTCTATTTTACCTAGTCAATAAAGGAGAGAAAAACACCTGGAAGGCGGAAAAACCATATCCTGCATTTCATGAAGCTGGACTAAAAGTGATTTTCTTCTTATTGCAAAATCCGCTCAATGCAAATAAGCCGTATAGGGAAATACAGAATGAGACAGGTGTCTCACTGGGCGCAATCAAAAACGTACTTGATGAGCTAATCAAGAGGAATTTCATTCTTCTTGCCAGCGGTAAACGCATCCTTAAAAACAAGAATACCCTTTTAAATCTTTGGATAGAGAATTACAATCAAGTATTGAAGCCCAAACTATTGCTTGGAAAAATGAGTTTCCGTACGAATGCCCAACGTGAGCATTGGGCGGCATTGAACCTGCCAAAAGGCATGTATTGGGGTGGAGAAGGTGGTGCCAATAAAATTGATGATTATTTGGAACCCGGAGCATTTGATATCTACACTGACATTCCCGTCGCAAACCTACTGAGAACTGGAATGGTAATGCAAAATAAAAATGGGGATATAAGAATTTATCAGAAGTTCTGGAAATGGGAAACGGATAATCAACTCGCTCCTTTGATTCTTATCTATGCAGATTTGATGGGTAGCGGTAACAATCGCTGTCAAGAAATGGCAAAAAGACTTTTAGACCATGGGCTTGAAGATTACAAGTGAAAAAATAGCCAATCCACTATTGGTGAGATTGCTAAAAAAATTGACGGATAGTTTCAATCGAATGGGCCGTGAGTTTTATGTCATCGGCGCAACGGCTCGCGATATAATCATTCGTCAGCTCATCGATACATCTTCTGGAAGAAAAACAAAGGATTTGGATATTGCGATTGCAATACCTGACTGGAGCGTCTTTGAAGAAATCAAAGAATGTTTGATTGCGGATGGCTTCACTAAGTCCGCGCATATGTATCAACGGTTTTACTATGATGACTATGAGCTGGACATTGTTCCATACGGCGTCGCCAAGGAAGACGGTAACATATATTGGCCGCCTGAAGAAGAGATTGCCATGTCGGTGAAAGGTTTTGATGAGGTACTATCAGAAGCCATCACCGTCAGCATAGACGATGAGTTCGATATAAAGATTGCCTCTCTTCATGGTTTGTTCCTCCTGAAATTCAATGCGTGGTTGGATAGGAACATCAAAACGAGTAAGGATGCGGAAGATATGTCGTTTATCCTATCCAATTATTTTATAGCCAATTTCGACCGTAATGTTCATACAGAAGTCTATGACTGGGAAACATTCGATGAATACATAGTCGGAGGATATTGGATTGCTCATGACCTACTTCTTCTTTTGACCAAAGAACAGGTTACCTATTATAAGGATTGCATTGAAAAAGAACTTGGTAAAGGCGATGAAAGCAAGCTGGTCAACCAAATAATAGAACATTGTTATGGCCTTACATATGAGACAGTGAGAGACGCATGGCAAACCATTGCGAATGTTTTTCAAAAAGCCATTGATAATGAAAGCATTTGAGTTCAAGACTATAAGTTGCTCCGGTAAAGATAAAGTCAACGAAGATTATATCTTGTGTCATAGGCTATCTGATAATAGCCTTGTTGCAATTCTTGCAGACGGTATGGGTGGTTTATCCCATGGAGCTGAGGCTGCAAGAATCGCTTCAGAATCCATATTAGTCTCAATTATTGATAAGCTTAACGAATGCTCACCGGAAAATTTGTTACGTTTGGCATTTGATGCTGCAAATACTGCCATGCAAAAGGAATGCAGGGACTTGAAATGCAAGATGGGAGCAGCCCTAACCGTTGCTTTGTTAATCAACGATTCTCTATATTGTGCATGGCAGGGCAACGTAAGACTATATAAAGTCGCAAACGGAGAACTATCACTGTTGACCACAGACCACATTGCACCTGGAATGGAAAGTACATTCCTGACACGATGTATCAATGGTAAAGGATACCGGGAAATTATTCCCATTATATGTGAAGAGCTTAACCAATGTGATAAAATCATCATTTGCTCTGATGGTTGCTATCAGCATATGGATTTAATGGAATTAACGAAACGTGGAATTACTCTTCCTACGGAAAATATGTCAGATGATTGTTCTTTGATAGAAATTGATCTCGTGTAATATTAGGCTGTTGTTGATGGAAAGTCTACCAATAAGAAAACGGAGTCTTCCCTTCACTCTAGAATTTAAACTTGACCATTCCCTGGATGCGATTGTTGGTCACCCAGTGAAGTCCGTCCTCTACAAGTCCTGTCTGTGAGCATACCAGCCCCTCCTTAATGTAAGTACCATAGTGCACGCTTGTCACCTCCCATTCCAGTCCAAGGGCAAGGCTTCCTATGTTCCATACGAGAGTCGGAGCCACTCTCCAAGCGCTACCAATATTCGGGTAGCTTCCGGGAGTGAAATAGAGCGGAGAAAGAGCGTCCCCGTCTTCATCATAAAGCGGATCTGCCGTTCCAAGGTTTTTCACCCATCCTCCATAGAGGATGCCCTGGACCCTTATCCCGTACTTTAGCGAAATCCACGTCGCGACCGACCGTACCGGAGTGTAGGAGTACGAACCGTCGCTGTTCACCCCGGATATGCCGTATCCTCCAAGCATGTCCAGATGCTCCCCACCCTGGACGTAGGCGGCCTTGTACCTTGCGGAGAACCTTCCCCTCACATATTGAAGATATGCGTACGGAGTGAAGGTGGTAATCCTGTCACGGACCTTCTTTTCTCCGTCGTCCCTGCGAGGCTTTATCGAAAGGATGTCCACTCCAACCCTTGCGAGCAGATTGTCCGTGCGGTAGTTCACACCAAGGTATATTTCAGGAGTGCAGCCGTATTTGATGTAATCGGCGCTCTTTCCCTGGGGCCCTGTGGACGTGAGCTGCATCTGCCAGATTGCACCTCCCGTAAGGGAGAATCCCCCGCCGAAGTTCCTTTCGTAGAGCACCATCGGAGAGCGGTTGTATGGAGCGAACGGGGCGCCCGTATTGAAATTGAACACATCGGGCATGTCGGATGACAGGGGATGCCATGCCTGCCCGATCTTCATGTTCCAGAGACCCTCCCTGGACAGGGTCAGATACGCTTCCCTTAGACGAAGCTTCGCTGTTCCCGTAGCGCCGCCAAGGCCGCAGAAGAAGTCCCCATCCACATATGCACCGGCATCCAGGTCCCCTATCCTGTAGCCATGCGCCATTACCGAAAGGCGGGATGCTATGCAGGCGAACCTGAACGTGGTGCTCTTTCCAAGGTCTTCCGCTCCTGTGGTCTCGTAGTCGTACGGAATATAGTATGAGAGCTCGCCCGTCCCGCCGACTCCGTCCCTGGTGTCAAGCGCATAGAGGTTCCACACTATGCCATGGACCTCCACCCTCTGCGAGTGAAGCTGCAGAGGAAGAAGCAGAAGGGCCTGAAGCATCAGAACGGCTTTTCTCATCTTTTCACCAAAACGGAAAAGGGGCGCAAAACACCCCTCTTCCAAAATATGATATGTACTATGATTCCACTAGAACGGGAATATCTTCGTAAGCCAGAAGAATGCGAAGATGAATCCTACGACACCGATGATGATGCCGACCTTCGCCATGTCCTTTGTCTCCACGAGTCCGGTCGAAGCCGCGATGGCATTCGGAGGTGTGGAAATGGGGAACAGCATGGCAAGGGATGCGCACACGGCGATGAACACTATCATTGCCTGGGTTCCGCCGAGGGCTACGAAGCTTGCGTTGTTTGCAGCTGCGGGATCAGCCATGCCCTGAGCGACAACGATGAGGATCGGTATGAGGAGCGCCGCCGTAGCGGAGTTGGAAATGAAGTTCGACAGGAAGTAGCAGACAAGACCTGCCACGATGAGGACAAGCACAACCGACATGCTTCCGAAAGGAATGGCATTGATAAGGGTCTTTGCAAGTCCTGTTCCCTGAAGGGCGGTTCCAAGGGCGAAACCTCCGGCAACGAGCCAGAGCACGCTCCAGTTGATTTCCTTGATGTCCTCCTTGGTGAAGAGTCCTGTCGCCGTGAATATTCCAAGGGGAATGAGGGCGACGATGTTGGAGTTGATTCCATGCAGCTTCTCAGTCATCCACAGGATGATGGTGCCAAGGAATACCGTCCATGCAAGATACTCCCTCCATGTCTTCTTTCCCTCGTGCTTGGGGATGTCGATCTTGACTTCCTTGCTCTTGAAGGGGAAGAATACGCCAAGGATGAACCATGCAAGCAAGATCATTATGATCACATAGGGGACCATTCTTACCATCCAGCTCATGAAGGGGACTTCGCAGCCGGCCTCGGAGAGGAACCTTACGGCAGTCGCATTCGGAGGGGTTCCGATAGGGGTTCCGATACCGCCGAGGTTCGCTGCCACCGGTATGGCCAGGGCCAGTCCCACCCTTCCCCTGTCATCGCTCGGAAGAGCGGCAAGCACGGGGGCGAGGAAGCCGAGCATCATGGCTGCAGTGGCGGTGTTACTCATGAACATCGAGAATACGGATATCACAATAAGGAATCCCAGGAGCACCATCTTGGGCTTCGTTCCGAAGAACTTCAGCAGGAAGCGGGCCAGGGTGACGTCGATACCGTACTTCTCAGCCACGATCGCAAGAACGAAACCACCGAGGAACAGCATGATGGTAGGATCCGCGAAAGCGGCCATCAGGTCCTTGTAGTTCACCAGCTCGCCAGCCTCGGGCTTGCATAGGAATCCGATACCCTTGTTTGAAACGGTAAGCAGTGAGAGCACTATTACCAGCAGAGATGTAGTCCAGTTGGGAATCACCTCGATGATCCACATGAGGGCTGCAAATACGAACAGGGCGATCACTCGCTGCTGTGTGGCTGTCAGAGCTTCGATTCCGTAGAAGCTAGTCGGGACAGCCCAGAGGAAGACTGTTATGAGCAGCACCAGAGGGAGCAGCACATACATCTTCACGTCAAATTTTTCGTTTGCCATATGTTGAATCTACTTATTTGGCTTTTAAGCGTGCAAATTTAGGCAATAATTATTCAAAGGCAATCGCTTGAAGGCGTTAATTTAGCAAAAAAAGCCCCTATCATCTGCACGCAACGCAAAAAGAAAGGCCACCCCGGGAGTCAAGTCCAGTGGGGAGGCCTTTCTCTAAAAAAAGACAGTTTCTGTCTGTATGGATGTACGCTTCTAGTAGATGCCCTGTGCGAGCATTGCCTCTGCAACCTTCATGAATCCGGCTACGTTGGCACCCTTGACGTAGTTTATATACCCGTCCTTCTCCTTTCCGTACTTGAGGCAGGCCTCATGGATGGAGCTCATGATGAAGTGGAGCTTCTCGTCCACCTCGCGGGCGCTCCAGCTTATGTGCTGTGCGTTCTGGCTCATCTCAAGTCCCGATGTTGCCACTCCGCCGGCGTTCACGGCCTTTCCGGGGGCGAACATTATCCTGGCCTTCTGGAAAGCCTCGATGGCACCGGGCTGGCATCCCATGTTGGACACCTCTGCGCAGAGCCATGTGCCGTTTGCGATGAGTTCCTCGGCATCTTCCTTGCTCATCTCGTTCTGGAAGGCGCAAGGCATTGCGATGTCGCACTTTACGCTCCAGGCCTTCTTTCCGGGGATGAACTGCGCATCAGGGAACTTCTCTGCAAAGGGTGCGACCACGTCGTTGTTGGAAGCCCTGAGCTCAAGCATGTAGTCGAGCTTCTCCTTTGTCATTCCCTTGGGATTGTAGATGCATCCGTCGGGGCCGGAAATTGCGACAACCGTAGCGCCCAGCTCGGTAGCCTTCGTGCAGGCTCCCCATGCAACGTTTCCGAAGCCGGATATGGCGACCTTCTTACCCTTGATGTCAAGGCCGTCCTTGTGGTTGTGAAGCATATGCTGTACGAAGTACACAGCACCGAATCCCGTCGCCTCGGGACGGATGAGGGAGCCTCCGTACTGAAGGCCCTTTCCGGTAAGCACGCCGTGGTGGTTGCGTGTGAGCTTCTTGTACATTCCGTTGAGGTAGCCTATCTCGCGACCGCCAACGCCGATGTCACCTGCGGGAACGTCCATGTCGGGACCTATGTTACGCCACAGCTCGAGCATGAAAGCCTGGCAGAAGCGCATGATTTCAGCATCGGACTTTCCCTTGGGGTTGAAGTCGGAACCTCCCTTGGCTCCTCCCATGGGAAGGGTCGTGAGGGCGTTCTTGAAGATCTGCTCGAATCCCAGGAACTTCAGGATCGAAGGATTGACAGAAGGATGGAAGCGGAGACCTCCCTTGTAGGGACCTATGGCGTTGTTGAACTGGATGCGGTAGCCGGTGTTGGTCTGTACCTCGCCCTTGTCGTCAACCCAGGTGACCCTGAAGGAAATAGCCCTGTCGGGCTCTACGAGCCTCTCGATGATCTTGGCATCCTCGAATTCGGGGTGCTTGTTGTAGACATCTTCGATTGATTCCAGGACCTCCCTGACCGCCTGGAGATACTCCTTCTCGGTGGGATACTTGGCCTGGAGAGTGGCCATTATCTGTTCTGTCTTCATAAATTAGTGTTATTTAATTAGTTGGTTGTATTTTTCTATTCCACTGTCCATGTAGAGCCAGAGTGCAGGAGCTCGTCCATGCAGGTTATCTTCGACTTCTGCCTTACGCTCTCGACCTGGGCGTTCACGCTCCTCTCGTATGTGGGGGCGTCCACGTCACGGATTATTCCGAGAGCCACGGGGAAGTCCGGATAGTTCATGTCGGCAAGCATCATCTGGAGCCCGAGGTTGTCTTCCTTGGGGTTGTGCGTCAGGATATCATCCTCTGTTATGCCATCCTCCCCTATCTTTACGACCTTCAGCTTCCAGCCGTCGAGCACGAGACCCTTGTCCCTGTTGGCTCCGAATATCATCTTCTTCCCCTCCTCGAGATGAATGGTCCTCTCGGCGCGGACCTCCCTGTCGGATATCTCCTTATGGGAGCCGTTGTTGAATATCACGCAGTTGGTCCTGAACTCCACTACGGAAGTGCCGTCGTGGCGCGAGGCTCCTACGATGACCTCCTCGCACAGGGGAAGGTCGTTGTCAATGGCCCTTGCGAAGAATGTCCCGCGGGCGCCAAGCACCAGCGATCCGGGGTTGAAAGGCTCCTCCACCGTACCGTAGGGGGAAGTCTTCGTGATGGCTCCCCACTTGGACGTAGGAGAGTACTGCCCCTTGGTCATTCCGTAGATGCGGTTGTTGAAAAGGAGGATGTTGATGTCCACGTTCCTTCTTATGGCGTGGATGAAATGGTTTCCTCCGATAGCAAGGGCGTCTCCGTCTCCGCTTATCTGCCATACGCTCAGCCTCGGATTGGAGAGCTTTATGCCGGTTGCGATAGGGGCCGGACGTCCGTGGATGCTATGGAACGCATAGGTATCCATGTAGTAAGGAAGACGTGAAGAGCATCCGATTCCGGATACTATGACTATTCCCTCCTTGTCTATTCCGTGCATCTCGCATATCTTGGGAAGCGCCCTCTGCAGGGCGGCAAGTACGGCGTAGTCGCCGCATCCCGGGCACCAGCGGATCTCCTGGTCGCTCTTGAAGTCCTTTACTGTATATTTTCCCATGGCCTATATCTCCTTTCTGATTGCATCCACAAGGTCGTGTACAAGGAAGTTCTGTCCCTGCACCTTGTTGCACTTTATTATGTTAGCCTGGGGGAACTTGCTGCGAAGATAGGTGGTGAACTGTCCCAGGTTCAGCTCGCACACGATAATCTTTCCAAACGATGAGAGCACCTTTTCCGTATTGGGAGGAAGAGGCGATATGAAATCGAAGTGGGTACGGCTGATGGTAGCGCCTTCACTGCGGAGTTCATCTACCGCACTGAGGATGTGGCCGTAGGTGCCGCCCCATCCCACTACGAGGACATCACCGCTCTCGGGGCCGTCGACAACCAGCTCGGGCAGGTCGCGCGATACCCTCTCAACCTTTTCAGCCCTTTCACGCACCATTGTCTCATGGTTCACAGGGTCGTTCGAGAGCACGCCCTGGTGGGTCTTCTCAAGGCCGCCAACCCTGTGCTCGCACCCCTTCACACCGGGGAACGCCCATTTGCGCGAAAGCGTCTCAGGATCTCTCTCATAAGGTTTGAATCCTCCCTCGGATGGAGTGGCGAACGGAGGATTGATGGAAGGAAGGTCCTTCATCGAAGGAATTCTCCACGGCTCTGAGCCGTTGCCCAGGAATCCTTCCGAAAGAAGCACTACGGGGACCATGTGCTCCAGAGCCACCTTGGCTGCAGTGAACGCCTGCGTAAAGCAGTGAGAAGGGGAATGGGCAGCCATCACAACGAGCGGAGACTCCCCGTTCCTTCCGTAGAGGGCTTCCTGGAGGTCGGTCTGCTCGGTCTTTGTAGGCATGCCGGTGCAAGGGCCGGCCCTCTGCACGTCGACGGCTACAAGGGGCAGCTCTGTCATGACTGCAAGGCCAAGGGCCTCGCTCTTTAGCGAAAGGCCGGGACCGGAGGTTGTCGTAACCGCAAGCCTGCCGGCGAAGGATGCCCCTATCGCAGAGCAGATTCCGGCGATCTCGTCCTCTGTCTGCATCGTTATGACGCCAAGGTTCTTGTGAAGGGCCAGCTCCTCAAGGATGGACGTTGCCGGGGTTATGGGGTAGGACCCGCAGAAAAGGGGCCTTCCTGATTTCTCTGATGCGGCAATGAGTCCCCATGCGAGGGCCTGGTTGCCGGTTATGTTGCGGTATGTTCCCTTGGGAAGCTTCACGGGGGCCACATGGTAGGTGTTGGCCTCTATCTGGAGGTTGGAGGCGTAGCTGTAGCCGTCGAAGACGACTTTCTTGTTGGGCGCCACCATCTCTGGATGCTTTACGGAGAACTTCTTCTCTATGTACTTGTACAGATAGTCAAGCGGACGGGAGTAGATGAAGCATGCCATTCCGATTGTGAACATGTTCTTGCACTTGTGGATGGATGCCTTGTCGAGGCCGCTCTCGGATAGGCTCTCTTCTGTGAGAGTAGTGATAGGGGCCACGATTATGGTCCTGTCTTCTATCGAAAGCTCCTCGAAGGGGTTGTCCCCCAGCCCGGCCTTCTCGAGATGGGCCTTGTCGAAGGAGTCCCCGTCGACAAGCACCAGGGCCGTTCTCTTGCACCACTTGGCGTTCGCCTTGAGCGCTGCGGGATTCATCGCCACGAGCATGTCGCAGTAGTCTCCCGGGGTTGCGACCTGGTGGTCTCCGATATGGACCTGGAAACCCGATACGCCGGCTACGGTACCCTTGGGGGCACGGATCTCGGCTGGATAGTCTGGAAGTGTTGAAAGCGAATTGCCGTAGATTGCCGACATGTCCGCGAAGAGGGAGCCGGTCAGCTGCATGCCATCCCCTGAATCTCCCGAAAACCTAATCACGACATCATGGACGTCGATGACCTTGTGCTGCATACAAATAATTGGTTATCAAATAAACTTATGATATGAAACCTTATGCGGTCAAATGCAGTACAAAATTAAACATAAATAATGATTTAAGGCAAAAAATCCGAAGAAAAATAGGCGTCCTCCGGAAAATTCCGGAAGACGCCCCTGGTCTGTTATACTATTGTCTTGAAAGACTACCTGCCCTGTGCCTGAGCCTGAGCCTGGAGCTCCTGCTGGAGAGTCTCAAGTGTCCTGCCGTCAGGGATACCAAGAGCCTTGCGGGCGGCAGGTGTAAGGTCTGTGCTCTGTGAAGGATCGATGTAGATGAGGGATGTTATGTCAAATACATAGATGTATCCACCTTCACGGGCAAGACGGTTGACAGCCTCGGAAGCCTTCTGCTGGATGGGAGCCATCAGAGTGTTCTGCTGCTGGCTCAGCTCGGTCTGTATGTTCTGCTGGAACTCCTGGATCCTCTGCTGGATCTCCGTAAGCTCCTTCTCCTTGCTTTCCTTTATGGCTGCAGTCCAGGTCTTCTCGTTAGCCTGGTACTGGCTGAGCTTGCTGTTGAACTCGTCAATCATGCTCTGATAGGTGTCGTTGGCCTCTTTCTGGGATGCGGCCATGGTGGCACGGGCCTGGTCGGCCTCGGGCATGAGAAGAATAAGTTCCTGTGAGTTTACGTGGGCAAACTTCTGCGCTGAAGCGCTGAGGGTGAGCAACGCTGCGGCTGCTACCAAGATTAATTTTTTCATATTACTAATAGAGTTTTTTGTTTCAAACCATCTATGTCAGCACAGGGTGCAAAGCCCTGCAATTCCATGCAATATCAAATATCGTTCCATTTGCTAGAACTCCTGTCCCAGCACGAAGTGGAACTGGCTCTTTCCGTTTGTCGAGTCGTCGAATCCGTAACCCCAGTCTATTCCGAGAAGACCCACTACCGGGAGGTATACCCTGACACCCACACCGGCACTCCTCTTTATCTGGAACGGGTTGAACTCCCTGATATCCGACCAGCAGTTTCCTCCCTCGAGGAACAGAAGGGCGAATATCGTTGACTGCGGCTGCATTATCACAGGATAGCGGAGCTCGACGGTGAACTTATCGTAGACGTTTCCTGCGTAGGAGTATCCGCTGGAGTTGTACTTGCTGGCCTTCATAGGGGTGAGGGAGTAGTTGGAGTAGCCCCTCAGGGAGACTATGTCGGAGCCGTATGTGGAGTATCCGGTCATGCCATCTCCACCCACGAGGAAGAACTCGAACGGAGAGTATCCCCAGTTGCGGTTGTAGTATCCGAGGTAGCCGAACTGCGCACCTGCCTTGAGGACGAGGTCGCCGGCGATCTTGGTGTAGAAATCACCTCTGAACTTCCACTTATGGTACTCGATCCACTTGTAACGGTCGTTCGCGCTCCAGTTGTCGTAGTTAATGTCCTTGTAGCTTGATACGCTGACAGGGTTGCCGTTGGAATCAAGGGTTCCCAGGTCCTTCTTCCTAAAAAGGGAGTACGGAGGTGTCAGGGACACGGACAGGGATACGTTGGAACCAGAACGGGGGTATATCATCTGGTCCTGGGAGTTTCTCGACAGGCTTACAGTGTATGAGAAGTTGTGCGAGAGTCCGTCGTCGATTATGAACGAGCCGGAGTACCAGTTGTGCAGGTTGTATGTCTGTATGCTAAGCTGGTTGTAGAGCGTGAAGTAGGAATCGGGCCACTTGAGCCTCTTTCCTAGTCCCGCTGCGAATCCGTAGACCTGCATCTCCCTGTCGTGCGAAAGGATGTTCCACGCGAGATAGGAGTTTGTCTGGCGGGAGTAGTATGCTGTGAGCGTGAGGGATGTAGGCCTCTTTCCGAAGAGCCAGGGCTCCGTGAAAGATGCCGATGCACTGGTGTAGTAGGTACCGCTGGTCTGCATCTTTATGGAGAGGTTCTGGGCGTCGCCAAGGGGCACTGGCCTCCATGCTCCCCTCTCGAACATCCTTCTGGTGGAGAAGTTGTTGAAGGCCACTCCGACAGTTCCTACGAAGGTGTTTCCTCCCCATCCTCCGGAGAGCTCGAGCTGGCTCGAAGGCTTCTCCTTCACATTATATACTATATCAACAGTGTTGTTGTTCTCGTCAGGAATGATCGAGTATCCTTCCGCGCTGTATGTCGTCTCGGGATCGAACTGGGGAAGGGACGCGATCTCACGAAGGCTCCTCTCGAAGTCGGACTGGCTGAAGAGATATCCCGGACGGGTGAACACCTGGCGGCGTACGACCCTTTCATTCGTGATGTCGTTGCCGTTTATGATGATGTTGTTGAGCGTAGCCTGCTTTCCCTCGACGATCCTCATCTCCACGTCCACGGAGTCCTTGTCGATGTTCAGCTCCACGGGCTGGATGTTGAAGAACAGGTATCCGTTGTCACGGTAGAGCTTCGATACGTCGTAGTCGTTCTGCTTTCCGCCTCCGAGAAGCCTCTTCTGCATGGTGACCACATCGTAGGGGTCGCCTTTCTTTATCTGCAGGACGCGATTGAGGTCCTCGGCAGAGTAGACGCTGTTGCCGGTCCAGGTTATGTTCCTGAAATAGTACTTCTTCCCCTCGTCGATCTTGAAGTCGATTGCCATCTTGCCGGGCTCAATCATATAGATGCTGTCCTTGACAATCCTGGCGTCACGGTATCCGGCCTCGTTGAGCTTACTGATGAGGCTCTTCTTGTCGTTGGGATACTCCTTTTCGTCGAACTTCTTGCTCTTGAAGAAGTTATAGATCTTTTTGTCGCGGGTCTTCTTCATCGAGGTCGCCAGCTTGTAGTCGCTCACATGGTCGTTGCCATCGAATGTTATCCTCTCTATCTTGACCTTCTTTCCCCTGTCGACTGCGAAATTCACAACGATTGCGTTCTTGATGACGGAGTCCTTCTTCTGCGTCACATCAACCTTCACGTCGCGGAATCCCTTTTCCTTGTAGTACCTCTTTATTATATCGGAAGTAGTCTTCTGAAAGTACTCCGAAAAGGCCCCTCCCCTCTTTAGGGAGAGCCTCTCCTCGAGGTCTTTCTTCTCTCCGCTCTTCACTCCGGTGAACGTCCAGCGGGACATCCTGGGCCTCTGCACCAGGTCTATGAGGAACCATGCCGTATCCCTGTCGGCAGAGAGAGAGTCTATGGATACGGATATGTCCTGGAAATATCTCTGGGCCCACAGGCGGTTCACTATGTTGGAGATCTCCTCTCCGGGAACTGTCACCCTGCTGCCCTCGCGAAGGTTCACATGCTGGATTATCTGTTTGTCGCTGAAATAGGAGTTACCACTCACCCTGACGCCGCCGACGACGTACTCGCGAGGATTGTTGTAGTCAATGTTAACACCGCCCTGCCCCCACGCCGAGAACCCGAAGAGGGCCAGCGCAATCGCACAAAATATCCTATATGATGACTTCATCCTGCTAAATTCGAATTATCTTGCAAAGTTAAGCAATTATTTGACTTTCCCATATCTTCTGTCCCTGGAGCCATACTCGGTGATGGCCTCCCTGAGGTTCTCCTTGTGGAAGTCGGGCCAGAGGGTGTCGGTGAAGTAGAACTCCGAATATGCACCCTGCCATAGGAGGTAGTTGCTTATCCTCTTCTCTCCGGAGGTGCGGATGATGAGGTCGGGATCGGGAACGTCCCGCGTTACCAGATACCTTGAGAAGTCGTCCTGGGTCATGGAGTCAAGTCGCGAGAGGACATCAGGATCCGAGGCAGCTTCCCTCGCCAGGGACTTAGCCGCCTGGAGAATGTCCCATTTTCCGCTATAGCTGAGGAACAGTATCGCTGTGATTGTGGAATTTGTAGCTGTGACCTTCTCAACCTCCTCGATGTAGGAGCGGAGCATCGGATTGAGCCTTTCCCTGTTTCCGAGGATAAGGAACTTCACGCCCTGGTTCATCATCTCCTCGAGCTTGTCGTGGAGGGACTTCCACATAAGCTTCATAAGGAATTCTACCTCTTCCTTGGGGCGGTTCCAGTTCTCTTCGCTGAAAGTGTAGAATGAGACGTACTTCACTCCGAGCCTGGCGCATTCGGCAGTTATCTCGGGCACCCTCTCGGTCCCTTCGATATGACCCTGCACCCTTTCCTTTCCCCTTTGGGAGGCCCAGCGGCCGTTTCCATCCATTATTATGGATACATGGACGGGGATCCTGGCTTGATTTTCCATTAGCCTTTATATTTCTTCGTTGTTCCTTATGTCCTCACCCCAGAACAGTTTGCTGGTAAGGGCCTTTACAAAATTGGATTTTGAAAGACGGATTCTATTGAGCGAAAACTGTGCCATTGAGATGTCGACCCTGCACGCAGAGTCTATTTCCATCGTGCGGTTGTCCATGCTGAGGACGGCCTCGCCGTCCCTGGACACTATGGAGAGACCTATCCTTGTGGTATCCGGCACGATGAGGGGTCGGAGGTTAAGGTTGTGGGGAGCTATGGGCTCGATTATGAACACCTTCGATTCCGGGTGGCATATCGGTCCCCCGGCGCTGAGGGAGTAGGCCGTGCTTCCGGAGGATGTCGACACCAGAAGGCCGTCCGCCCAGTATGTGGGAAGAGGAGTTCCGTCAATTGTCACGTCGACCCCCAGCACGGACGCCCCCTTTCTGTGGACCGTTACCTCATTGAGAGCGTATGGCCAGAAAACGGGGTCGCGCACCACGTCGGAATCAGATACGATAGCCCTGAGCATTGTCCTGTCCTCGATGGAGTAGCTCCCTTCCGAAAGCGCATCCAGGACGCTCTCAGGATCGTTTTCCGAAAGGAATCCCACCCTTCCGAAGTTGACTCCGAGTATCGGCACTCCGGAGTCAGCCACCCTTTTTGCCGCCGAAAGGAAAGTCCCGTCGCCTCCTATGCTGAGCACCATGTCGGTTTCAGGAAGGATATCCCCCCTGGACTCTACCGTGTACAGCTCCATGGAAGCTTCGCGGAGCCTCTCGATGAAACGGGTGTAGCGCGCACTCTGGCGCACCTTCGGGTTCTTGACATATATTCCTAGCTTCATAGTCTCAATTCCGTAAAACTGCCAAATTTACGACAATTTCCTGCATTTGTTGAGAAATATTCCTAATTTTGTTTCCCATAGGAATATACACAATTCATCATGACAAGGCTAAGCGTAAACATAAACAAGATAGCTACCATCCGCAACGCTCGCGGAGGAAACGCCCCCGACGTGGCGAAGGCGGCCATAGACTGCGAAAATTTCGGAGCCCAGGGCATAACCGTGCATCCCAGGCCCGACGAGAGGCACATCCGATATAGCGACGTTCGGCAGATCCGCCCTACGATAAGGACAGAGTTCAACATCGAGGGGAATCCCATCCCCTCCTTCATAGACCTGGTGATGGAGGTGGTCCCCGACCAGGTGACACTCGTTCCGGACGCTCCTGATGCTATCACATCCAACGCCGGCTGGGACACTACCGATGAAGGGAACAGGGAGTTCCTGAGGAGAGTCTGCGGGGACTTCAAGAAAAAGGGGATCCGCACTTCCATATTCATTGACCCAGACCCGAGGATGGCCCAGGGTGCAAAGGATTGCGGATGCGACAGGGTGGAGCTGTACACTGCATCCTATGCGGAGGATTTCCCCGAGAATCCCGAAAAGGCAATAGAGCCGTTCTACAGGACAGCGCTGGCCGTCAGGGAACTGGGACTCGGACTCAACGCCGGACACGACCTCAATCTGCAGAACCTCGGATATTTCATAAGGCGCATCCCCTGGACCGACGAGGTATCGATAGGCCACGCCATCATCTGTGACGCTCTGTACATGGGTCTAGAGCAAACAATAAAGGCGTATCTTCAGAAGATTGAGAATTTTTAAGTATCTTTGCCGAATGTACCAACGCTTCTCCGGGGAAAAGAACACTCCGGAGGGTGTACTTAACGCGAATAGAAAACAAAAAAAATAAATTAAGATGAAAAACACACCACTCGTTCTCAGTGTGATAGCCCTCATCGCTGTCGCTCTTCTGGGAATCCTCCAGCTCACAGGCAAAGGCAGCAAGAAAGCAGCCGTCGCAACCTCAGAGTCAGCAACCGCACCCACCGGATCAATCGTCTACTACAACCTTGACAAGATCCTCCAGGACTACGACATGGCAAACGAGCTCCGCTCCGCCGTACAGAGCAAGGTTGACGGCATCCAGGCCGAGGTAAACAGAAGGGGAAACAAGCTCCAGAGCGACTACAACTCCTTCAACGACAAGATCAACAAGGGCCTCATCACCCGCTCGGTAGCAGAGGCGCAGAGCCAGCAGCTCGCCCAGCAGCAGCAGCAGTTCCAGAACTATGCCGCACAGATGGAGCAGGAGATCGCCGAGGAGCAGCAGGTGATGCTGAACCAGATTGCCGACGCCATCAAGAAATATCTAGAGAAGTTCAACGCCGACAAGCATTATTCGATGATCATCTCCACCCAGGGCGACATACTTCCCGCTCCTGTTGCAGTGGCAGACTCATCCCTGGATATCACCAAGGCGATACTTGCAGGACTTAACGACGAGTACGTGAAGAGCAAGGCAAAGGGAACCGGCGCTGCCGCAGCCCCTGCCACAACAACCCCTGCCACAACAGCTCCTGCGACTCCCGCTACCGGGGAGACTCCCGCACCTGCACCAGCCAACTAATATATAATATAGGTAACGACAAAACGGAATAGATGAAAAGCGGAAACCTCATACTGCTTCTTAGCGCCGTCCTTTGCATAGGTTCATCCTCCTGGAACACGGCCCTTGCACAGGATGACTACAGCCCCTCCGCCGTGACGGTTTCAAAGGAGAAGGTCAAAAGCAGCGATGGCAAGACCTACTACTCCCACGTAGTCCTCGAGAGGCAGACGCTTTATTCCATAGCGAAGGCCTACGGTGTAAGCGTTGACGACATCTACGCAGCCAATCCTGAGCTGAAAGAGAAGGGGCTGAAGAAGAACACCGTGATACTTGTCCCCCTGAAAGGGTCTTCCCAGAAAAGCTCCGAAAAGTCAGGGACGGCATCTTCAAAGAAAGTCACTCCGGCAAAACCCGCATCCACCGAGACAGCATCAGGCACCGACGACTACTTCATCCACGTAGTGAAGTGGTACGAGAACATCGATGACATTGCCACCAAGTACGGCATCCCCGCAGAAGAGATTCTCCAGTATAACGGCATCCCCGCAGGAAAGAAGATAAAGAACAGGACCAAGCTGAAGATTCCCCGCCAGAGGAAGGTGGCCGCTCCCGTTCCCGAAAAGAAGGTAGAGGAGGAAAAGAAGGAGGAGGCCCCGGTCGTAAAGCCCAAGAGCGAGGATGACGAGCCAGAGGAGCCGCTTTCGGCAACCATAACAAGGAAGGACCACGTAGATGCCGCCCTGCTCCTTCCTATGGGGGCTTCAGACAAAATATCCACGTCCACCATGGACTTCTACAGCGGATTCCTGATGGCCCTCAAGGAACTTGGCGAAGAAGGCGTGAAGTGCAATCTCAATGTCTATGACGTGGCCGGCGAAGAGTTCCCTTCTTCGGAGAAGCTCAATGCCAACGACATAGTCATAGGCCCCATTACGCCTGAAGACATAAAGAAGACCCTCTCCAAGACAAAGGTACCCGTCGTGTCGATACTCGACCAGGCTACGGCACCCCTTGCATGGAAGAAGAGGAACTTCGTAATGGGTCCCGTATGCGCCTACTCGCAGTACAAGGACCTGGTCAAATGGATCAAGGAGGACTTCCACTCGGGAGACAAGATAATCCTCGCAACAGACAGGACCGTCAAGGAGTCCCCTGCCGCAAGGCAGATGGATTCCCTGCTTACCGATGCCGGACTCAAATACAGCATCGTACAGTGGAGCAATGGCGGAAGTGCGGCCCTTGAGAGCCTGCTCATGGCAAGCGGGACCAACAGGGTGCTCATCAATGCCGAGAACCAGTCCTTCAGCACCGAGATAGCAAAGGCCCTGAACAAAAGCGATGCAAGGATAGTAGCCTACGCTCCTTCAAAGATGAAGTCGCATTCGATAGCATCCAGCATCCTTGGAGGGATCAACCTTCACTGCGCCGCTTCCTACTATCTGAACTATGGTGACGCGAAGACAAAGAACTTTATCCTCAAGTACAGGGGATACTTCGACGCCGAGCCAAGCCAGTTCGCATTCCAGGGATATGACATGTGCAACTACTACATCACCCTGGTGAACAAGTACGGAAAGCAGTGGGCAAGACGCGCCCTTGACAAGAATCCGGCACACGGACTCCAGGCGGACTTCGCAATGGGAAGGATTGCCGACAAGGGATTCTACAACTCGGCACCCAAGAGGCTGATATACGAAGGCGGAGGATCTATCCGCGTTGTGAAATAAGGTTCTTTCGTTTGCCACCGCTTCGGGGGTGATAGAAGAGCCACTGAGCATTCGGGCGATTTCCATGACATGGTCTTCGCCCGATATCTTTTTCTGTTTTCTGCATAATGCCAATATGCCATAGAATCGACGAGGATAGATGCGCACATCATCATCTGCTCCACGGCCTTCAGGGCGTGGCTGGAGCTGTAATGGTTTGGTAAGCCACCCCCATGATGCACTATAGAAGGGGTGCTTTTTTGGCTCGGATGCCAAAATGCGGAAAGCTGGAGAAAGATGAGAAAGTACTTTTGACAATTTTGGAAACTCCGGAAAATTTCCAAAATCGTTGTGAAAAACGTCGTTTTCTACCACAAAAAATTTGCGGATAAACAATTTTTTGCGGATTACGTATTTATTTGCATGTCAAAATTGGAAAATTGTCGAGCGTGTTGATTTTTCCA